>FWWL01010590.1_pt1 | contig 10557 bp, 10 predicted proteins | sample 2228331 | NCBI WGS metagenome assembly FWWL01 (sample SAMEA103939775, study PRJEB20133) | metagenome
ACAGAAACTCTTCTACCAAATGAGCGGCCTTGATGACCTCAACACTGAAAATCCTGAAGTAATTGATGCGTTAAAAGATTCATACAAGCATTGGATAAAACTCGCAGGTCTCGGTGGATTCAGAGTTGATACAGCTATGTTTGTTCTAAAAGAATTCTTCAAAGAATTCTACCTTGGAAAAGATGGTATCTATTCAGTTGCAGATCCAAATAAATTTATCAACTTCGGTGAAGCGTGGCTAACTTCAAAGCCCTACGAAGATACTGCTGAAAAAGAAATAGAATCTTACTTTGATTACGGTTTCAACGCAATGTTAGATTTCCCCTTGGTTGAAGAAATTAGAAGAGTTATAAAAGGTGGGCAACCAACAGATTATTTAGCTTACAGACTTGAAAGAAGAAATCAGACGCTTGAAAAGGGTCTATTAATAACTTTCATAGACAACCACGATATGGAAAGATTTGCCAAAGGTTTAACACCTCACATAGTTAAACAGGCGTTAGCATTCCTCTTCTCAATCCCCGGTGTTCCAGTTATTTACTATGGAACTGAGCAGATGTTCGAAGAGACAAGACAATCGATGTTTGCAAACGGCTGGGGTTCAGGTGGAAAAGATTATTTTGACACCGAAAGTGATATGTATAAGTTCATAAAAGAGCTCATCGCATTTAGAAAGTCAACCTATGCAACAACACACGGAAAAGTCAGAGTTTTAGCATCCGAAAAAAGAAGTAGTGGGGTTTTAGTTTACTTACTCCAATCGGATAAACAAACTCTCCTTGTTTCTATGAACACATCAAACGAAGAAAAGATTACGAGTATTAAGACTGACTTCGAACCTGGAACAGTCTTGAAATCAATCTACGCTATAAACAGTGGTATAGGGTACGATCTTTCAGTAAGAGAAGATAAAACAATTGTACTTAGACTTCCAGCGCGAAGTTTTTCAATACACGAAGTTACTTCAGAAAAATCGGAAATACAAAAAATAGCTTTGACAATTTCTTTAAATATAAAAGATGGAGAAAAGATAAAAGAGAAATTCAAAGTTGAAGGTCAAACAAACGCTAATAGAGTCTACGTGTATATCGACAAAAGAGTAGAAAATGAACTGAAACTCGATATAAAAGATGGAAAATTTGAATTTGAGATCGATCCAACAAAGCTCGACCCCGGAGCACATACATTACTTGTAAGATGTATAGGTAAGACACTAAAAGACATTCTTTACACATCTGAAATTGAATTCTACGTTGACCTTGAAAAGGAACTTCTCTTTGAAGGTTCAGACCCATTGGATGACGATTCTGGTCCAAACTACACTTACGTTTATCCAACCGATGCCACATTCAAAAGACAGATGGATATAGTTGTAGCAAAGGTTGAAAGGTTAGGACCAACACTTATAATCTCCGTCAAACCAAGAGACCTTACAAAGAGCTGGGGACCTTTAAACGGTTTTGACCATGTCACATACCAAATATTCATAGATGACCAAACGAAGAAAGGAACTGGGGTATTACCACTTCAAAATTATTCGTTCGACAATTGGGATTGGGACTATGAACTCTTTGTCACAGGTTGGTCATCAGCAATCTACACATCAAAAGGTGCCTCAGCAAACAAATTCGGAGAGCAGATCGGTTCACCTGAAGTCTTTGTCGAAGATGGCTGGGTAAAGATAATTGTAAAAGGTGATTGGCTTGGTAATCCTGTAAATTTTAAAGGCTGGACAATTTATATAACAAGCTGGGATTATGACGGTATCGAAAGTAAATTCAGACCGTTACACCAAGAACCGAAAGCTTACATCTTCGGTGGTGGCGAACCAACAGATCCGTTCATAATGGACGATATGTGGATAGAATTTTAAGCTAATGTATCTAAGTTTTGTCCTTGGTACAATTCACCAGCGATTCTAACGAGTTTCAAATTTAAAGAATTTTGCATATACATCGCAAACTCGAGTGTCTTGAGCATCAAATCTTTTGTTTGCTCAACTGAGACACTCGGGTTTGTGTTTTGTTGGGTTCCAGTATGAACCACCCTCGAAAGCATAGTCATCACAAAATCAGACCTAACTCCTTCTATATGCATAGCAACACCTCCTGCGCATTCTTCACTATTTTATCGGAAGATTTATCGAATTATTTAAGAAAAGAACAATTTCATCTTCTAATATCTAAAATAGAAGACAAATTTCTACTTTTGTGGTATAATCTAACCGAAAAAGTGAAAATTTTGGAGGTGCAAGACGTGGAAAAAAAGTTCTACATAACTACTCCTATTTATTACGTTAACGCTGAACCGCACATAGGAAGCTCGTACACGACTATAGTTGCCGATATCATTGCAAGATACAAAAGACTCAGAGGCTATGATGTTTTTTATTTAACCGGAACAGATGAACACGGTCAAAAGATAGCTCAAGCTGCAAAGGAAAAGGGGCTTGAACCTAAACAGCTTTGCGACCAACTCGCTGAAAAATTCAAAGAACTCTGGAAAGAACTCCAAATAACGAACGATTATTTTATCAGAACAACAGATCCAAATCATGAAAAAACCGTTCAGTATTTTGTAAAAAAGATGCTTGAAAATGGTGATATTTACAAGGGAACATACGAAGGTTGGTACTGTGTCCCCTGCGAAACTTATTGGAACGAAGATGAACTTGAAAAGAACGAAGAAGGCGAACACGTTTGTCCATCTTGTAAAAGAAAAGTCAATATCCTAAAAGAAGACAATTATTTCTTCAGACTTTCAAAGTACAATGACAAACTGATAGAAATCTTTGAAAAAGATCCGGAGTTTATCGAACCTGATTTCAGGCGAAACGAAATGATGAGCATTCTAAAGAGCGGTTTAAAAGATCTTTCTATCACAAGAACTACTCTTAAATGGGGTATTCCGATGCCTAACGATCCAGAACACGTTATATACGTCTGGGTTGATGCGCTTATAAATTACGTTTCAGCAATCGGTTACGGTGAGGATGAAGAGAAATTCAACAAGTGGTGGCCCGCAGATCTTCACTTAATAGGTAAAGAAATAAACAGGTTCCACAGTATAATTTGGCCTGCGATGTTGATGTCTGTTGGAGTACCACTTCCAAAAAAAGTCTACGCTCACGGATGGTTAACTGTCAACGGTCAAAAGATAAGCAAATCTTTAGGTAACGCTATCGATCCGAGAAAATATCTCCAGGAGTATGGAAACGATGTTCTCAGATACTATTTGATTAGAGACATTGCTTTTGGAAAAGATGGAGACTTTTCAGAAAAGAATTTAATTAACAGAATTAACTCAGATCTTGCAAACGATTATGGAAACCTTCTCCACAGAACGTTGGCTATGATCCAAAAACATTTTGATTCAATCGTACCAACACCAACTAAGCTTGAAGATTTAGATGAAAAAGTTATCAACGAGTACAACAACGTTTTAGAAAAATATTTCGAAAAGATGGATAAATACTCTTTGACTGAAGCACTGGAAATTCTCTGGGGGTATATATCGTTCTTAAACAAATACTTTGACGAATCAAAACCTTGGGTATTGGCTAAACAGGGTGAAAAAGAAAAATTAGCGGCAGTTCTTGCTGTAACAACCGAAGCTGTCTTTAAAGTCGCAACTCTTGTCGCTCCAGTTATGCCAAACTCATCAAAAGAAGTTTACAAAAGACTTTCAATTGAAGATGATTTCAGCGAAGAATATGCAACAAGATGGGGAATAACTTACGGAAAGAAGATGGTACACGGAGAACCGCTCTTTAAGAAAGTTGAAAAAGTAGAAACGAAAGCTGTTGAATCTAAGCAAGAACAAAAAGTAGAAAAGAAGGAGGAAAAGATCGTGTCTGAAAATGTTGTTCAAATGGAAACAATAGACATAGATTACTTCAAGAAGGTTGAACTTAGAGTTGCGAAAGTTTTGGAAGCTGAAAAGGTTGAAAAGTCTGAAAAACTTTTGAAACTACAGCTCGATGTTGGAGAACTCGGTAAAAGACAGATTGTGGCAGGAATATCTAAATTCTACACACCGGAAGAACTTGTTGGAAAATTGATAATTATAGTTGCAAATCTTAAACCTGCCAAATTGATGAGAATTGAATCACACGGAATGCTTTTGGCAGCTAAGATAAACGATTCGTTAAAAATTCTTACAGTCGACGGAACAATAGAACCAGGAGCAAAAATATCTTAAAAAAGAGAGGGATTTTTGAAAATGGCTGAAGAAAATGTAATACTTAGAATACTTGAAGATGAATTAGCTCACTCGTACGTAAGTTATTCGATGAGCGTTATAATAGGTCGTTCTATACCAGATGTTCGGGACGGTCTTAAACCTGTTCAAAGAAGAATACTATATGGAATGAACGAACTTGACCTTGCACACAATAAACCTTTCAAAAAGTCTGCTCGTATCGTCGGTGAAGTTATGGGTAAATTCCATCCACATGGAGATTCATCGATATACGAAGCGCTTGTAAGACTCGCACAACCTTGGTCAGTCAGGTACTGCCTTGTCGATGGTCAAGGTAACTTTGGTTCTATCGATAACGATCCACCAGCTGCAATGAGGTATACCGAAGCAAGACTTACACGAATGGCAGAAGAAATGCTTGAAGATATAGACAAAGAAACTGTGCCAATGAATGATAACTTCGACGGTTCTTTGAAAGAACCTGAAGTTTTACCTTCAAAACTTCCGAATTTACTTTTAAATGGAGCAAATGGTATAGCGGTTGCAATGGCAACGAATATACCGACACATAACTTGAAAGACACAGTTGATGCAATAATTGCGTATATCAAAAACCAAGATATATCCGTTGAAGAACTTGCAGATATAATCAAAGGTCCAGACTTTCCAACCGGAGGAATCATTATCGGTCGTACTGGAATTAAAGAAATGTATACAACCGGTAAAGGTTCTTTCATACTCAGAGGAAAAGTTGAAGTTGAAAATGTAAAAAAGAGAAATAGGATAGTTATAACGGAAATACCGTACAACGTCAATAAATCTGAACTAATCGAGCAGATAGCAAGGTATTTAGAAGAAGATGAAATTCCAGTCAAAGACTTAAGAGATGAGAGTGATAGGGAAGGTCTAAGGATTGTAATTGAACTTCCAGAAGAGATAAACGCAGATATTGTAATCAAAAACCTTTACAACAAAACGAACTTACAAGTTAGATTCAACGCAAACTTTATAGTCATCGGTTCTAACAAACAACCGAAATTGATGAATTTGAAAGATATAATCCAAGAATTTGTTAATCACAGATTCCAAGTTATAAGAAAAAGAACTGAATACATTTACAAACAAGATTCAAGAAGAGCACATATTGTTGAAGGTTTGATAAGAGCTTCTAAGAATATAGACACAATTGTTGAAATTGTTAGAAGTTCAAAGGATTCACAATCTGCAAAATTGCAACTTATAGATATCTTAGGAGTTTCCGAAGAGCAAGCAACCGCTATACTCGATATGAAACTTTCAAGACTTACGAATTTAGAACTTGAAAACCTCAGAAACGAATACACAGAGCTTATTAAGAAACTTGAAAAAGAAAAAGAAATTCTCAGTAGCGACCAAAAAGTGTACGAAATAATTATCGAAGAGCTAACCGAGATGGTTCAAAAATACGGAGACGAACGTCTAACCGAGATAGCTGATATAGACGCATCGGATGTCAAATACGACAAAAAAGATCTTATACACGACAAGAGTATCGTCGTTACACTTACAAGAAAAGGGTACATTAAGATAATGGAATCTAACGTCTTTAGAACACAAAAGAGAAACGGAAAAGGCGTTACGGGTGCAAACTTGATGGACGACGATGTTATAAACCAAGTTCTCTACACAAGATTAAAGAACAAAACTTTGTTCTTCACTTCATACGGAAAGGTCTATGAACTTGAAAATTACGAAATCGAAGAAGGCTCAAGAACCTCAAAAGGGAAACCTATAATAAAGTATCTAAACTTGGAAAAAGACGAGAAAGTTTTAGCTATGGTTGATGTTACAGATTATGTTGGAGAACTCTTGTTTGTCACAAAGAAAGGCATCGTTAAAAGAACAGAACTTTCGGACTTCAAAAACATCAACGCTCGTGGAATGCGTGCTATCACATTTAGGGAAAATGATGAACTCGTATCAGTTTTAAAGCTTGATAACGATAATGGAACGGTACTTCTTTCTTCCAAGAAGGGAATGTGTATAAGGTTCCCAATAAAGGAAGTTAGGGTAACTGGAAGAGTCGCTATTGGCGTAATAGGAATGGACTTGGATGAAGATGATGACATCGTCTCTGCAACAATTTTGGGAAACGATGAAGGTCAAATTCTCACAATTACTGAAAACGGGTTTGGTAAAAGGACACCGGTTGAAGAGTACAGAGCACAAAGCAGAGGCGGTAAAGGAATAATGAATGTAAGTGATGTAGATAAGACGGGATACATTGTTGGTGTTTCTCAGGTTGATGGAAACGAAAAAATCTTTGTATTCACAAAACAAGGTGCAACAATAAAGGTGCGATGTGAAGATATTAGCGTTATAGGAAGAAGAACTAAAGGAGTTAGAATCATTAACCTTGCAGATGGCGATGTTGTAGCAGACTTTGTTATCTCAAATGATGACGAGGAATATTAATGTACAGAGAGCTTGAACATACGGCGGATCTTAGGTACGAAGTTTTTTCAGAAAATTTAGTTGAATTTTTAAACGATTTAATTGGTATAATTAAAGAGAATTTGGAATATGAAGAAACGGAAACTGTTGATTTCAATGTTAAATGCTACGAAAGTTTAAAAAATTTAAACGACGATGTAATTTTTGATGTAGTTAATGATATAATAAGTTTGGTTGACAGAAACTATCTTCCAGAGTCAATACAAGATGTATGTATAACTTTTAAAAGAGTTTTAGTAACGAATTTTAAAATAAAAGCTTTAACTTACCATATGCTTAAGGTCTCAGTCGACAACTGTGGTAAGATTTCTGCAACCTTAGTCTTCGACATTTGAATTGAAGTGGTATACTTGTATAGAAATGTATAGAAAACGCCTGAATATTCAGGAGGTATGAAGGATGAATAAATTAACTGAAAGACAGTTAGATATTTACAATTTTGTAAAGAATTTCATAATACTTAAAGGCTATCCGCCCTCATTACGCGAGATAGCCTCGCATTTTCGAATTACACCAAGAGGTGCACAGATAAATATTGAAGCATTAGAAAAGAAAGGATACATAAAGAGAGGAAAAGGTTCATCACGCGCAATTTCATTAGTTGACAGAAAAGAAAGTATACTTGTCCCTGTCAAAGGAAAAATAGCAGCTGGAAGTGCTATTGAAATGTTTGAAATTATCGACGAAGAAATAGAAGTTCCTTTGGCAATGCTACGTGGCAACGGCGATTATTTTGCGTTGAGAGTTCAAGGGGATAGTATGATAGATGCTCATATAGTAGATGGAGATTTCGTTGTTTTGAAGCGTCAATACACAGCTCATAACGGTACTATTGTTGCAGCGGTTGTAGATGGTAAAGCAACTCTCAAAAAGTTTTATCTTAAAGATGACGTCGTTGAACTTGTTCCTCAGAACAGAGAGTATCAGGTTATAAGATTATCACCAGATGAAGTTAGAATCGTCGGTGTTATGGTTGGTTTAATTAGAATCTTCTAATCAAGGGGTGATAAGATTGTTACACAAAGAGGTTAAAGAAAACGTGATTGTTTTCAAAATGCCACAGGAAGTCGAACTGTCAAATTCCTATGAGATCAAGGAACATATCTACAATGAATCTTTTGAAGCTGGTTTCAAGTATTTAGTTTTAGATTTTTCCCAAACTCATTATCTTGACAGTTCAGGGCTTGGAATAATTGTGGCAATTCACAAACAGGCAAGACTTCAAGGTGGAGCGGTGGTATTAGTTGGTTTGGATAGTAATATAAAAAATCTTTTCAAATTTACTGCACTTGATAGGGTTCTAACAATTTATGACAGTGTTGAAAGTGCTATTGAATTTTTCAAAAAGTGAAGGAGGTAGAAAGTATGTACAGGTTTACTGAACAGTTAGGAGTTGCTATTGTTGACTTAGAAGGCGATATTACTATGCAAAACGCAGTTAACTTCAGAAACTGGGTTGTTGAAAACTTAACAAAAAAAGGTAAAAACAAGATCGTATTCGATTTTTCAAAGGTCTCTTCTGTTGATAGTTTTGGTCTTGGTACATTCGTAAGTATTCACAAGACCGTGACAACAAACAGTGGCGGAATTGCATTCACCGGAGTAAATGAGAATATAAAGAAGTTACTAACAATCACAGCTCTTGACAAAGTTATAAGAACCGCAAGTTCTGTTACGGAAGCAGTTAACTTACTTAAGTAATTGATTTTATTGGAGGCTTATTAATGTTAGATTGTATAGAAAATTACGAAGAAATAGACGGAATCTTAGTTATAACTTTTACTGGTGAATTGGCTATAAATTGTTCATTGGGACTGTTTCAATGGATTAAGACCGAATTTCTTGATAAAGGCTACGTCAAGATGGTTTTTGAACTTTCAGATGTCACATTAATAGATAGTTTGGGTTTTGGAATATTGGTAAGTATCTACAAATCTGTTCTTTTAAAAGGAGGTAATGTTGTTTTTGTTAATCCGAATGAAAGTATTCTAAAAATGTTGGAAATTACGGGACTTACAAAGATATTAAAGATATCTTATTCTGTTTCTGACGCTGTAAAGATATTAAAATAATTTGGGGGAATGCAAATGAAAATTGCAATAGGTTCTGACCATGCTGCGTTTGACTTAAAAGAACGGATAAAAGATTATCTCGAAAAAAGTAATATCGAATTTATCGACTGTGGAACTTATTCTTTTGAGCCTGTAGATTACCCGGATTTTGCCAAACGAGTTGCAGAAAAGGTTCAAAAGAAAGAAGTTGATTTTGGGATATTGATGTGCGGAACTGGTATTGGAATGTCGATTGCAGCCAATAAATTCAAAGGTATCAGAGCTGCACTGTGCACTTTCCCAGAAATGGCAGTCTATGCACGAAAACACAATAATGCAAATATCTTAGTTCTTCCAGGAAGACTTATGGGAATTGAACTTGCAAAATGGACAATAGATGCGTTTTTGAAAAACGAGTTTGAAGGTGGAAGGCACGAGCGCAGAGTTAAAAAGATCGAAGAACTTGAATAATTGAGGCGCAAAGCTATGGATTTCTTAATCCAGCTGAACAAAGAATTTGTTCCAACTAAAGAGATCGATAATGGAAAAATTGTAAAAAATCGAGAAACCCCCGACAGATTAAAAAAAATAGAAAATTACATTCTTTCAAACAATTTTAGACTTTTGGAATCTTCTGAGTTCAGTGAAGATATAATTTATCTTGCGCACAAAAGTGAGTATAAAGAGTACCTGAAAGAAAAATGTCAAACACTTGGGGAGAAAGACGAATATCTCCCCGAGGTTTTCTTTGTTGATAAAATATTCGATACTGGAACTCCTCTGAAACACAATACTTTTGAAGTGGCAAAAAAGGCTGTAGACTCTACATTAAGTGGTGTTTTAAATACTTTGGCGACAAAAAATCCAACTTACATACTTACAAGACCACCTGGTCATCACGCAATGAGAAATTACGCTGGTGGATATTGCTACTTTAACAACGTTGCAATCGCTGCAAAGTATTTAGAAACTAAAGAGATCCGTTCTGCCATTTTAGACATAGATTTTCATCATGGTAATGGCACGCAGGATATCTTCTATGATGATAAAAACGTTCTCTACGTCTCAATTCACGGAACACCGAAGATTTTTTATCCGTGGTACAGTGGATTTGAGAATGAAAGTGGTACCGAAGGGGCTGAAGGTACGAATAAAAATATCCCAATTCCGGGCGGTGCAACTTGGGATATTTATAAACCCGCTTTAGAAGAAGCGCTTAATACTATTGAGAAATTTAAACCTGATTTTCTAATCGTTTCAGTTGGATACGATACTCACGTAAAAGATCCTGTAGGACATTTTGCTATGGAAGATAAAGATTACAAAGAAATCGGAAATGCTCTTTCAAAAGTTTACGAAAAGATTGGTTTTATCTGTTTTGTTCAAGAAGGTGGCTACAGCGCATCGGCAAATTACAAAGCATTTTTGAATTTATTAGAAGGTTTTGAAGGAACAAGGAGGTAGTAACGAATGGGATTTAAAGAAAGAATAATGAACGATATGAAAGAAGCTATGAAATCAAAAGACGAACTGAAATTGAAAGTTCTTCGTAGTCTGAAGAGTGCCATCGGTTATTTTGAAGTTGAAGGCGAAAAAAGAGAAGCTAAAGATGAAGATATTGAAAAGATAGTTTTGAAAGAAATCAAAAAGAGACAAGAATCTGTGGAAGCTTACAGAAATGCAGGTAGAGAAGACCTTGCAAAAGCTGAGGAAGAGGAACTCAAAATACTTCAAGAATACGCTCCAAAGATGCTATCAAAAGAAGAAGTAAAAGTTATCGTTGAAGAAGTCATCAAAGAACTTTCAGCAACAA
>FWWL01010591.1_pt1 | contig 10554 bp, 9 predicted proteins | sample 2228331 | NCBI WGS metagenome assembly FWWL01 (sample SAMEA103939775, study PRJEB20133) | metagenome
CTCTATGGGCGCGGCCTTTGATGTGCTGGGCCAGGCCCTGGATCGAGAGATTGTCGGCAATACCGGCGAGCGGAAGGGTGATTACAAACCTTTCATCTTCCTCCTAACTGCTGGCGAACCAACTGATGACTGGCGTTCGGCTCTGAACCGCCTGCGGAGCCGCACCCAGAAGAAGCCGGCAACGATTGTCGCGCTCGGTTGCGGGCCTGGTGCAAACATGGGTGTGCTGGATCAGATTGCCGATGTGCGGCTTCGCCTCGAAGACGCAACACCTGATAACATCGCAGCCTGCTTTAAGTTGGTCTCGCAGTGAACGCGTCAGCTAACATCTCGACTTTTGACGTCTATAAGTCTGGAAAGGAGAACAGCATGACTACTTTCGACTTCGCCACTTCGTCGACTGGTCGCCGCCTTCCTGTCTATCTCCTGCTCGACACTTCTAGCTCAATGTCCGGAGCGCCTCTCCAGGCGGTCAATCAAGGCGTTGCCCTCCTGTACAACGAACTTATGAACACGCCGCAGGCTGTAGAGACATGCTGGATTAGCGTGATCACGTTTGACTCGCAAGCTCAGCAGGTCGTGCCTTTAACCGAGCTGACCAAGTTCACGCCACCAACGCTTCAGGCTGGCGGTTCAACCTCTATGGGCGCGGCCTTTGATGTGCTGGGCCAGGCCCTGGATCGAGAGATTGTCGGCAATACCGGCGAGCGGAAGGGTGATTACAAACCTCTCATCTTCCTCCTAACTGATGGCGAACCAACTGATGACTGGCGTTCGGCTCTGAACCGCCTGCGGAGCCGCACCCAGAAGAAGCCGGCAACGATTATCGCGCTCGGTTGCGGGCCTGGTGCAAACATGGGTGTGCTGGATCAGATTGCCGATGTGCGGCTTCGCCTCGAAGACGCGACGCCAGACAATATTGCAGCCTTCTTTAAGTGGGTCTCTCAGTCGGTGAAGTCGGCCAGTATCAAAGCCTCCGGCGGCGGTGGTGATATGGCACTGCCTCGACCCCCGTCTCAACTTACGATCAGCATCTAACGCGCTCGGCATGAATGAAGCCATGATTCGCGGAGCTGATCTGCCTATCTGCGAATCATGGCCCTAAGCCATATTCTGGCCGCGTTCCATCACCATAGACTTTTCAAAGGGCGTCTGTGCGAGATCAGAATACCAACAGACGAAAATCCTGTCTCACCCAAATGATCCCAGGCTATATTCTTGCCATGTTCCATAGACTTTTCAGAGGACGTCTGATGCAAGACCAGAATACCAACAGCCCCAAACCCTCTCCTGCCCAACCTGAATCGCCTGCAACTCCTGAACCGGGCACATTGCCGACCGATCAGACTCGGCGGACTCCCCACGAGCAGCCAGCTCAACCGACTCCGCCGTGCGAAGAGTCTCTTATAAAGGAGTTTCGTGAGGTGCCGTGGACGGAGAAGGAGCCAACTAACAGATTGTATGAAGTGCCCCATATCGATTGCCGCGACATGAAAAATGGCATAAAGGGATGGCGCATTGCTGGAGCAAGCCGACGCGGGAAAGGGCACGCCCACGAGGGGAAATACCGTGAAGATGCCTGGCATGCTGGTGTAAGTCGTCACAAAAGGTGGATTATTGTGGCAGTTGCGGATGGCGGCGGCTCATATCCATGGGCGCGCGTTGGTTCCGATGTGGCAGTGAAAGAATCTGTTAAGTGTCTTAGCGAAGAACTGCCGGAAGGTGACGAACTGCGCGATAGCCATATTCGCGGAGCGATGGATCAAGCCTTGACCGAAGCCTGCCGCGCACTTGAGCGTAAAGCCAGGGAGATTGCCAGCGAAACAGGGAAACCCACGACGAGTCGTGATCTTTCAACTACACTGCAAGTTCTTGCCTTCTGTCCTGATCAGCGGAAGCTGGTCATAGCGCAGGTAGGTGACGGTCTTATGGCATTGCAAAAAGATGACTTGACCCACGAGCGGCTCGGCGCCGCCGATGTAGGCGCGGCCGCTGGGGAAACCATGTTTCTCAACGATATCAGGCATTGGAGAGAGCGCATCTTGATATATAATCTGCAATCTGGTTTACCCCGCATGATCGTCTCAATGACAGACGGTGTCGCGGATGACGTCTTAGACGACGAAGCGAAGAATCTGCCGATGCTCTTCGAGAGGCTCCAGCAAGCCACTGGTGCGCAATCGCCAGCCGATGCAATCGGGGCCTGGCTGGCTTACGAGAAGCGTGGTTCGTTCGATGATCGCACTCTCGTTGTAGTCTATCGAGATTGGTAATCAGGAGAACGTCTGTGCAGGTAACCCTAGCTGATGGCTCAAAAGTAGACTGTCACGATTCTAGCTTCGCCGAGGGAGGGGATGGAGTGCTCTACTTTTCCAGCGACGGCTCCTCGGTGATCAAACTCTATAAAAATCCTGAGACCTGGCGGATCCACGCGACAGAGGCCATCCTCAATCGTTATAACGTGGTCAAGGGTCATCCCTACTGGGAAGACTTTTTCGCGTGGCCGAACGCTATGGTCATGCAGCCCTGTCTTGGTATCCGAATGCGCAGGGTAGTCGAGCAATTCCCTATGTCACACCTTGTCAATTGGAAGTTCCGCACATCGCGTCTCACGCCAGAACAATGGGGAACCTGGCAAGGCCATGTGGCGGCAGCGATCAAGGTCGCCCGCCTCGTCAAAAGACTCCACCAGTTTGGTCTGTGCCATTCTGATCTCTCTGAAAACAACATCTTCATCAACCCGATCAACGGTCGGGCCACTCTGTTGGATTGCGACGGTCTCGTTGTTCCGGATCAGTTGCCGCCGGTTGTGGTCGGCACCAAAGGCTACATGGCGCCAGAGATTGTTGTTGGCAGCGCCAGTCCATCGATTGACGCTGATTTGCATGCTCTGGCTGTCGTCATCTATCGCTTGCTCTTGATTCGTGACCCGTTTCGCGGCCCGAAGACACATCACAATGATCCAGTCATCGATGATATGCTGATGTATGGACAGAACATCCTCTTTATTGATCATCCAACTGATCACTCTAATCGACCAGAAGAACCATTTCCCAGCACGAGGATTCTTGGTGAAGAGGTGCATGAACTGTTTCAGCGCGCTTTTGTGAAGTTCCTCAAAACTCCTGAACGCCGACCGCGCGCCGCTGAGTGGGAACGAGCCCTGACGCGTCTGTATGACCGCGTGGTGCCGTGTCTAAATCCTCGATGCACATTCAAGAGTTTCGCACTGCTGGAGCAGCAACCATCTTGCCCATGGTGCAACACACCACTTTGCCACCCAAGTGGTCACATCCCTTTGCTCTACATGTACAAGAAGACGGGCCAGGGAACTTGGGATCGCGATGGTTCGTACACTATTGTTGGCAACGAAGGTCGCCCAATTCATGCCTGGCATACTGATTCTTCGAAGAGCCCTGGCCCAGACGTCGATGCTAACGTGCTGGCAGATATTGCCTACGATCGCAACACACGCACATGGCGGCTGAACAACTACAACCTGCCATCGCTGCGGCGTTTAACCAATCCGCCCCAAACTGAAGCCCTGCGTCGCGGTTTCTCTCACGAACTACGCAAAGGAGACATCTTAATCCTCGCCGATACAGACACTGCTCGCGTTGCGTATATCGATTTTCTTCGCGTTCCGGATCGGTAACGCGCTCTTGTGAGGAGAATGCTATGGCAGGTGCAAGCACAACCCCTACCCTGGTGAGTCAAAGCGGACGAACCTATCACTTGCTTCCTGGACAAGAAACGTTGATTGGCAGCGTCGGTTGTGCGATAACAATCAATGAGCCGGGGGTTCAGCCGCGCCATGCCCGAGTCTTCGTTGACCAGGGTATGTTTTACATTGAAGAGCTTGGCGGAAGAGTGCTAATAAATGGACAACAGATCAACGGGCGAACCATTCTCAACAACGGTGATCGGATTCGTGTCGGCAGCGCTGAATTGATCGTCCAAGGCATACCTCTTAGACCAGTCAATCGACCCACTCCGCCGAATCTGGCAGGTAACCAAACCCCTTTTCAGCAACAGCCGCTGTTACCACGCGCTCAGACCCCAGCAGTTCAGCCTCCTTTTAGTCCGATTGGTACACAGCTAACGCCCAATCCCGGCAATATCCCGGCACCAATAAATCCCATACTACCTGTCCAACACGTCAGTTATGGTCAGCCTCAACTTCAGGGCCAGGTAATGGTTGTCGACGGACCGCATATGGAAGAGCCTGATTTCAATCTATTGCTCTTTCTGGCCAAAGTCACCCTCTGGTTGTTTTTCTTTCCTATTCTAATCTGGAAACCTTCACTAGTTTCACTATTACTATTTAATTGTAAAGATACTCGTGTACCTGCACGCTACATACGTGTGCGAGACAATCTCAATCAAGAGACGGTTGTGCGTATGAAAGGTGAACTGACATGTGGAAGCATCAATATGGGCGATCTGATCTCGGTGTGGGGGCAATTTGACAGGGGAACACTCCAGATGGAGCGGGCTTTCAATCACACGGTCAATGCTGAGGTACGCCTTCGTCGTTGACTTCCTGAGCATCACATAGAGACCATGACCAACCAAGCGCAACCAGTTAATTTACAGTCAATGCTTTACGGTCTCGAGCGTCGCTGGCTTGATGAAGGCCATGTTCCGTCGCCGTTAAACCTGGGATCATTGCTTGATCAGACCTCATTCCTCCGAGTACTCGGAATTGCGTCCTTCTGGAAAGGCCGCAATGCCAGTAGCTATGACCAACGCATGGATGATATCGTCACCAGCTTACATGGCCAGGGTCTCGGTCTGCTGTTTCTTGTCCTTGGACACGGTCATCGCAGCGGAGTCTACCTTGGAATCCAGGGATCACTTCAATTTCCCGAGCGTGAACTATTACTGCGAACGATGCTCACCAGTGCCTTTCCAGGGATACGGCTCGCGGATCGGAGCGAAACCCAGCTTGGCCAATTTCTGCGTCAAAACAAGTTCTTCCATTACCAGGGACTAATGAGCGGCATCCCGACTCGTAAAGCATTTGAGGCGCGCCTGCCCATGGGTGCGCCAAAAGGCGTTCATCGGCAACCTCAGTCCTATCCTTCAACCGATGTGCCAATGTCTCAAATTGAACGTCTGATAAGAGGGCTGAAAGGCACAGAGACAAAGTGGGGGTTCCTTGTCTACGCCACTCCAATAGCGCTAAGCGAAGTGCTTGCCGAAGCCTCACAGCGTTTCATGGAAGTGGCAATGGTTGCTAAAGATTCAAAGCGCCAGTTTCAGCAAGTGACGCAGATCATGGTGCAACGTACACCAACAGCGCAGGAAGGCACCACCCTATCCGAATCTGGCGAGATCGTGAACCGAGAAGCTGAATATGTAATTGAGTTGCTTGAACAACAACTAGAACGGCTGAATGAAGCTCGTGCCGTAGGTATGTGGCAAAGCACTGTGAGCATATTTGCTGCTGAGCAATCCGTAGTTCAACGCGCAGGAGCGCTTCTCCGCGCAATCTTCGCCGGTATTAGGTCTCGTCCAGACCCGATCCGCATTGCCATGTGTAGACCGGGGGGCCTGAATGCCAGCGAATACACAACATCCCTTACTTCGATTGAACTTAGCACGCTGACCCAATTGCCAACTGAGGAGTTTCCTGGATATCAAATTACCGACTTTGCTACTTTCGATCTCGATCTCACCTCACGCCCTGATCCGCCAACAGTCGACCTTGGAACCATTGACAATCAAGGAGTTGACACAGGCTTAGTCTACGAGATTGCTCGCGACGACTTCGCCAAGCATGGAATGATTACCGGAGTAACTGGAAGCGGCAAAACAACAACAATCTTTGCAATCCTCGACTCGTTGTGGAACCAAAGCAAAGGAGGCATCCCATTCCTCGTAATTGAACCAGCAAAGGCAGAATACCGGTCATTACGCGGTAGAGAAGCCAATGGTCCTATCCCTGACTTAGTCGTCTATACCCTGGGAGACGAGACGGTTGTACCCTTCCGTCTCAATCCCTTTGAGTTTGAGATATTTGACGCTGACCACTTTGTTCATGTGCAGACCCATATTGATTACCTGAAGTCGGTTTTTAACGCTGCTTTCATCCTTTATGCGCCGATGCCATACGTTCTGGAAATATGTCTGCACGAGATTTATCAAGATTATGGCTGGGACTTGACTACCAGCCGCAATCGGCGCATACCCGAGCGCGCGTGGGACAAAGTCACAAACTATCCCGTTTTTCCAACTCTAGCCGATCTTGCAGCAAAAATCGACAGTGTCACCGAACGACTCGGCTACGATGAACGCATCAAAATGGATGTCCAGGCAGGGCTCAAAGCGCGAATCGGTTCGCTACTCCTCGGCGGCAAAGGCAGAATGTTAAATACCCGTTCCAGCATCCCTATCCGTGATCTTCTTAGTCGACCGACCGTGCTCGAGCTTGAACGCATTGGCAACGATGACGAAAAAGCGTTTCTAATGGGTCTGATTCTCACGCGCGTCTACGAATATCGACGCGTTCAAGCAGCCCAGGCAAGTGGCGCTTTGCCATTCCAGCACCTCATCGTCGTCGAGGAGGCTCACCGTCTACTCCAGAATATCTCGACCCACGTCGATACCGAAGCGATGAATGTGAAAGGACATGCCGTCGAAACATTCACAAATATGCTTGCCGAGATCAGGGCTTATGGTCAGGGGATGCTGATAGCCGAACAGATCCCTAGCAAACTCGCCCCAGATGCGATTAAGAATACGAACCTGAAAATCGTCCATCGACTTATCGCTGAAGATGACCGTCGAGTTCTTGGTGGCGCAACCAATATGGACGAAGATCAGATTCGGTACCTTATCACTCTGCCGCCTGGACGAGCTGCAGTCTACAGCGAAGGTGCCGATCATCCTTATCTCGTGCGCATGCGCGATTACACCAGCGTCAGGACGAAAGAACGACCAACCGACCGTCATCTTGCGGCAGCGCTGATACGCGAGCGTCAACGACCTTGTTTCGAGCCAGCTCGGGACTACTACCGTTATCTCTCCTCAGCCCAACCACTTTTCAACAGGGTCATGATTGAGGACTATGCTCATGCCATACTTCAGCACAGCGAGTTCGCCGAACGCTGGGACGGATGGCTTCAGATCAGTCTCGAACATCCATATCTGAGCAAGAAATGGTTCACTAACCTGCGTGAACTGGCCAGTCGGGTGCTCGATGGCATTACAGTAGCCCTTGACGATGCCTTAATGGGTGCGCTGCTGAAAGCGGCGGAAGACAACCTGATTACTCGCGGTAGACTGTACGGCTGGTCGTATGAATTGATCGAGCAGATCCGTAGCATACTGGTTGCTGCTATTGACGCTCTCGTGTCCGGACAAGACCAGCAAGCCGAACAGCATCTTCGACGTTTCAGCGCAGTTTACAGGCAAGCAACCAGTCGCTCTTACGGTCCATTTGCAGGATGTGTGTATTGTCAACAGCGCTGTCTCTACCGTCCTGAAGCCGCCCGATCGATCAGATACGACACCTTTCGCCAGGAATGGCGGAGTGCCCTTCGGCTTGAATCACAGACTGACAGGCTAAATGAGCTTGCCAACCTCATCCGCTACAGTGCCGAGCAGGTTGTCAGTCCCCTCGACCCGCAGTTGACTGCTGCGCTTGCTCTTTGCATTGGCGTACAGATGGCCGCTGCTGAACGGTACAGCCGTAGCACACAGCGATTTGTCAGCAATGAGATGTCCAAGCGCCTTAGCGTCACCACAGTGAAGAACAATGATGAGAAACAGAGAGAATGACCAAATTGACGGGCTAACAGAAGGACAGGATCGGGTTGAAAGCGAAGCTTTGCTTCGCCGACTTGAGCGGTCCGCTCAAGAGACTATTGAGCGAACACCAGACCGATTCTTCATCGACGATAAGGGTCGCGCGATCACAATCCAGAACTCCGAGTATAACAGCACGATGTACGCTGAGGCTCGCGATACAAGCAATGGGTTAAACCCGCGGGTTGGCACAATTACAGCCAGTCTCGAGGAACACAATGCTGATCGACGCGTGCGTATTCATAATGTTGAGGTGATACCAAGCTACCGCAATGTCGGCATTGGTAGTGAACTCCTACAGCGTGTTGAGGATTACGCACAGCGGAATGGGGCACGCGAGATCTATGGTCTGGTAGTTGATGATGAAGCCCGCTCCTTTTGGGAAGCACAAAGTAAAAATGGCTGGGAGTTAGTTGACAATGGAACCAAAGTTCGCAAGCGACTGTGATGCTATGGAAAAAACACTTCAAAACTGACGAAGTGTCTGAAGTTCGGAGACTTGGCCAAGCGTTACCTTTCGTAGGGTATGTGATTCTAATATTGAATGCTACGACCTAATTGTCGGTCAATGTAGTCAGCCGCAGCATCCAGATCTCTGGCAAGACCACTAACGCGATCAATATCTATGCGATGTCGATCTGTAGGACTTGCACAGAGTTCCATAATTATGCGGTAGTGTTCGCTTGATATTCCGGTTTCATGGATTCGGGAGAGCCATTCGTCACGCTGTCTAGTCAACGTGCTTGCCTCGGCAGGATTCAGTATAATCTTTTTGGCGAAATCAGCCTCCACACTAGCCCGCAATCCTGGAACTTGGTCGTGAGGCACGAACAAATGGGCTTTTTCTGGCTTAAGTACTTCACTGCGCACCAGTTCGTCCAACTTTTCAAGTTTTCTCATGTAGTAGTACTGGTAGTTTTTCATCAATGAAACCTTTACATCACCACCAAAATGGTGCTCGCCAGACTTACTGACAAACTCTATGTCGATGTTAGGATAATTGTCATGCTTTCCTGGTCGGTTCATTCTCTCAGCCTGACCCCACTGACTATATTGGGTCTGCGCCACTATCTCTCCGAGATCGCCTTAAAAGTGTCTGAGATAGGTGCCAGTGTAAAATCTGCCTTCATCAATCTTTGCCTCGCGCTCTGCCACCATCAACATGTGCTCACGCCTGAGTACTTCAGACATTACACGACAGGAGTCTGCGCAGTATGCAGCATGGTGCCAATCAGCCCTAGTACGCGGTGGGAGACGCAGATCTGGAAGCAGTGGTCGGACACGCTCCAATGCGCGCTCCCCTGTATCGCAAGCAGGGCGAAATCGCGTTGCTGCGATCTCCCCGTCCAATCTCCGCCGAACTTCGACATCCTCTGAGGGACAGGAGGCAGTATGTGCAGCTTCTCTTGGTCGCAGCAGATACTCGCCAGGTATGCGCTGCTCAGTTGCTCTTACCTCACACTTTTGATCCTTATCACTTTCATATACCATAGTTAGACCTTATGAATCGTTTTACTACACTGCCAACCACATTCCTGCCTAAGGGTACCATATTTGGAATGAAAAAACAACCTGAGGATGCATCGAGAACCGGAGGCTTCCTGTCTGTTCAATACATTTGAAAGGAGAGTTGATTTGAAAAAGAGCCATTTCCTCATCCAACTTGCCGACGACGGGATGTTTGCAATTCCGCTTTCACCGGATAATCTCAGCAGAGCCTGTGGGCATATTTACACCACATTGCCAGATCAGCAACGACTTGACCTGATTATCTGGGAAGATAAACCGGGAAAGCCGCATTCCCGATCATTTGTCGGTCGTGCTGTAATTCACTTACCACCGCGACTCGCACGACATACGCCCATTGAGGTGTCAATCAGAGTCGGGGCATCCGAGGCCGTTAGCGTGACGGCTCAGGTGAGAGGGAAACCTGAAACTGAACAGACGCTGACACTACACCGTCGTTCTTGGGATACCAATACACTTAACCATCTCCTGCAAGCCAGCAGAAAACTTAATCAACTGCTCAACTATTGGAGTGGAGAGCTCACCGATAAAGAGCGCAGAATCGCTAAAGATCTCGCAGACAGAATCGATCAGACTCTAGCCGGAACATACGTTGATGATGTTCAACAATTAGGCTATGAGAGTGCGACCGTAGCATATCAGCTTCATCAGATTCGCGCGCGAGACGCACTGATCTCTGCAATTCTTATTCACGGCCGAAAGTATATCACACCTGCACAGGAACAACAGATACTCCAGTTTCAGATTGCTCTCTCTGCCGCGCGCCAGCTTAGCGATCTATCGAAAGCAATGGCGATCATTGAAGAACACGAACGGATAATTGACAGTCTTGGCGACTCACTCCTTGTGCTGATATACGCCAAGACAGCGCTTGATGCACCTCAAATCCCTGAAGCAGTGAAAAGCATTCTTAGAGATGCTGTCCAGAACGTTGAACAAGGTATCAGCCACAACAATCAATCGCAAACGGATGAAGGGCTGAACCAATTGATGTATTCCATTGAGAACGCTTTCCGAACTCTAGAGGAGCACCATAAAGCGTTAGAACGTTCCAATCTCCCGCTTGACACTATCCCGTAGCGCTTTTCTTATACCGACTTTAGATAGATAATCACGTATTGGGTAGCCACGCAAACCCGGTCACACCCTGAACCACTGCGGGATGCGCGCGCAGATACCGACACCGCTCGACCACGCGCGCTTGCACTGCATCCA
>FWWL01010593.1_pt1 | contig 10554 bp, 10 predicted proteins | sample 2228331 | NCBI WGS metagenome assembly FWWL01 (sample SAMEA103939775, study PRJEB20133) | metagenome
ACCTTCGGTAGCCGGGTACGGAGACCGCCGGGGCGTTGGTCTTCCGCCGGCTGGTGCTGGAGGAAGGTGCGCAGATGGATGCGGGTCGACTGCGGGAAGTCCACTTGCCGCGCGAGGTCTCGGGCCGGCTGTTCCTCTGCGAGATGCTGGGGCGGTACGGGCCCCTGGAGGGCTACGAGCGGGAGTTGGCGGAAGCAGGAGTCCACCGCGTGGTGTGCCTGGCGCCCGTGGAGGAAGTCCGCGGGATGTCGCCTGACTACGCCAGGAAGCTGGAGCAGGGCGAGTTCCCAGTCCCCGTGGATCCCTTCCCGATCCCGGACCACGGGATCCCCCGAGACCCCGAGGCACTCCTGGAGCTCGCGGGACAGCTCGCCGCGCGGCTTCGGGATGGCCAGCGAGTGCTGGTGCACTGCGCTGCGGGGATCGGGCGCACGGGTACGGTGGCCGTGTGCGTGCTGGCAGCCCTCGGCTTACCGCCAGACGACGCGTGGCGGAAAGTTCAACAGGCAGGCTCCAGTCCAGAACCAGGCCCGCAGGAGGCCCTGGTCCGGAAGCTGGCAGCCCGGGCGGGGAGCCAAGGGGGGTCAAGCCGTCCCCCACCGTCAGGCTGACGGTGCGCACGCGTGCTTGATCCCCCTCGGTGGTGCCTGTACAATACGGAGCGGAGGGGGTGGAGGCAACCCACCCCCTCCGGCTTAACGGAGGCGCAAGGCCACTGGGGAGGCCAGCCGACTTCTAATCGGCCGGCTCAAATGGGCCTTGCGGGTTCGACTCCCGCCGCCTCCGCCAATGCTTTTTCGGCACCCAGCATAGGTTACCTTCTTCGGCAGCGTTTTATTTTAGCCGAGAGTCGAGGCGAGTTGAGAGCGACCACCAGTTCGCACTTTTAGCCCATGGTCGCCCCGGCGCGAGGGGAGCGCGTTACGGCGACCTCGTGCCGGGTTCAGGAGGGGACGCGCGGGCCGTACTCCCCGCGGCGGCCCGTGCGGGACAGGGAGTGCTGCACCCGGCCAGCTCGCTCTGCAGACGCGGCAAGTCGATCCGGAGCTTGTCGGCATGATGGAGTCAGGCCCCCGCCGGGAGATCTAAGAGGAGGAGTACGCGGCGTGGAATTTCCGCCTGCGAAAGGGCGGAGGCGGTCGCGGAGCGCAGAGCAGGCAGCGAGCGGCGCCCTCGGTGCCATGGGCTTGCAGCCCGACTGTCTGCGTGGCGGCTCCCCACAGACGCCATCCACATGGGTGCCGGCCCGCAGGCTGATGGTGCTGGGCTGGCGGATGCCGCAGAGGGGGGTGTACCGGGGGGAGAGAAGCCGGGTGCGGTGCAGCGGAAGCTCCAGGCCCTGTGGCGGTGAGGGATCGCGGGGGCGGAGCTGGAGGGCACCCCGGGATCCGTCGGGATCGGTTGCGGGGCGTGGTCCGTGGTAGCCGTACGGGCTGGGGCGGCCCGTGCTAAGAAAGGGAGCGGAAGGCCGGCACCTGTCTCGTGACGGGCCCGCCCATTGGTCCGCGCCAAGTCGATCCTGGGCTCCGGCCCCGCACCGCTGACCGGCCCAGGGGCTGTGCTCGGCAGGTCTCGGCGGGGCGGGTGTGGAATGGCTCTCCTGGGGTGGGGATCGTAACAGCCGTCCTGCCCGCCCCGTAACCGTGAACTACCAAGGAGGGGTCTGACGTGCCACGGGAGGCAAGCGGCAAGAAGCGCCGAGCGGCCGGTAACCGGCGGAAGACACACTCCAAGGGCCGGCCTTCCACCACTGCGTTCAAAGGCCTCGCTGACCAGCTACAGAGGGCACTTAAAGACCTGCGGCAACTTCGCCGGAACTTGGAGGAGGCGGTGGAGGAGCTGCGGGACTACTCGTACAACATAAGCGAGGCGGCGGGCATGCTCGCGGCGGAACTGGAAAAAGTCCGGAGACCCCGCATTGAGAAGGCACTGGGCGTCTACTCGGACCCGCAAGACTAGTCCTCCGCCAACACGGCCCGATCTAGGACCGCGATAAGTGGCGCCACCGCGTGCTACCTGCGGTAGAGTCCCGCCGCCCGACGGGTCACGCGGCGCAGTGCGTCGCGGACCTCGAACAGGACGTCGTCACCGGTGAGCTCAGGGTCTTTGGCGAGGAGCTCGCGCGCAAGCCCGAGGGCGTAGGTCGTGAACGCGATCTCGTAGCTCAGCCGGACGAAACTAGGATCCTGGATGCCGAGGGCGTCGCGGGCGGCCGCCACCATAGGGTGGTCCAAGTTGATGAGCACGGCCTTTTCGCCCGCGTCGTACCGCCCTCTGTCCTCGTCCTCCCCTAGGTTCCTGTACTCCACCCGGAGGCCGCCCCGCGTCCGCCGACGCCCGCCTTCTCCTCCACGGGGCCCCACCTGGTCCGGGCCGCGAGAGTCGGGCGCCCCGCGGCGGCCGACGTCTGGTGGCTCACGTCCGGCGGACTCGGCCTCCGCCCGCCGGGGCGGTTCTAGGTCGTCGAGGACGCCGGGCTCCTGCTCCCCCTCGGCGAACACGTCAGGATCCTCCCCGGCGGGCTGTGCACCCGCCCGCGCGACGTTGCCCCGGCGGCGGAGCGCGGCGAGTTCAGCGAAGCGCTCCCTGACCTCTGCGAGGTCTTCATTGAGGACCTTGGCGATCTCGTCCGCCTGGCGCTCTAGCTGTCTGAACTCTTGCTGGTTCCGGCGCTGGCGGTACTCCTCGACCAGCTCCGCGCGTACCTCCTCCAGGGAGTGGCCGACGAACGCGACGAGCGCCGCCGCCACAGGGTGCTGCGGGTTCAGGCGTAAGTCCCTCGTCGCGTCGTACGGGGCGAGCTCGTAACGCGGGTCCTCCAGGGCCGGGCACTCGACCTCACCGAAGAGGTACGTACCGAATTCTTTTTTCTCGACCCCAGCCGTCTCGACGGCGACTAGGGCACCGGGCGCGGTGGTCACCGCCACGCCGTAGAGCCCCTCCTCAAGGGGGGCAGGCGACACGCCTACCTTCAGCGTGACGTCGCCGAGGAGCTCCCGTAGTTCGCCGCTAGGCTGGAACGTCCGCTCCCTGACGGCTTGCGGCCGGAGCGGCTGGCACCGGTGGCCGTTCACGACGACAACAGGGTCCCCTCGGTAGAAGGCGAGTTGGCGCTCGATGTAGCGGACGAGCCGTTCTTGGGACACCCTCGGGACGAGGAGTTCCGAAATCGTGACCACCGTCCCGTTCGGCTCCGAGGTCGGCACCTCCCGTTCGACCCACCGTACAGGGATCTCCGACCCGCCGGACCGTTCCACGTCCGACCGGTGCAGCTCGACGACGTTACGCCGGCCGTCACGCACGGTGCGGACCTGGAGTCTCCTGGCGACCCCGAAGGCCGCTGCCTTCCCCGTCCCGAACTTCCCGCGTCCGCGCTTCCCACGCTTGCGGTCCGGGTTTTCAGCGTGCATCGTGAAGAAGTGCTGCAGGCCCGGGACGTCCATCCCCCGTCCGTTGTCCGCTACCACGACCTGGCCGCGCGTCCGGTCTACGTGGACGACGACCTCAGGACGGACCCCGGTGTCTACGTACTCGATGCTGTTGGCAATGTACTCCCAGATGGCTGCCTCAGGGCTGCGGAACAGCTGGGCAGTCTGGAGCAGGTCACGTGCGACGTGAGTCCGGACCTTCAGTTCGTCTGTCATAGCACCTCCTCACCCCTCCTCCCCGGAAAGGAGGTCCGGACCGCCGGCCACGAGCCCTGCCATCGCGAGGACGAACGGACCAAACGTAGGATCCTCCCTCAGGAGCTCGACCATCCGCTGGACCTTGAGGTGGACGTCCCGGCGTGGCGTCTCAGAGTCCAGGCGGAAGACCGCCTCCGCCTGCCGCCGGTCGACCGGCCGTCCTTGCCGCCACAACCGCCAAGCAGCGAGCCTCCGGATCCTCCCTCGCTCCAAGGCCCGCTTTCTGGTCTCCGCGCGCTGGGCGTCCAGACGCCGGGGGCCTGCCGTCCGACCGAGCCGGCGCCGGACGGACGGGCCCTCCCGCCTGACCCACGCGACGCCCGCGGGGGTCAGCGACCAGCCCGACCGCACGGACCCTTCCACCAAGCCTCCGTAGCGGGGCTTCGCCGCGTCGCGGAGGGCGAGCCGGACGCCTTCGAGGTCGACCTGCGCCGGGTACTTCCGCCAGGAGAAAGCTCCAGGCGCGAGCTCCCTGGCCCGGATCGCTACGTCTTCGGTGTCGACGCGCCGGCTCGCACCTCCGAGCTCGGCGAGGGCGAGCACCACGACGTGGAGCTTGAGGACCACGTTGACGTTCCGACTACCCACCGTCGAGGCCTCCCTTTTCGCCCGAGCGGACGAGTGACAACCTGACCGTCCCAGCGACGAGGTAGAAGTCCGCAAGCATCACGTCGCCTACCTCGGCGCGGAGGTAGGCGAGCGCCCCGCCGTACCCCCATGACGTCCCGTCCTCGTTGACGCGGACGACACCCTTTGTGGCCTCGCCGGCGGCGGTCACGGCAAAGGCGCGCCCGGCGAGGTACGGGCGTACCGCGCTCGGCACCGAGACGACGAGGCTCGTGACGCGGTCGAGGCGCACCGTAATACGGAGGGCGCCGTCCGCGAGCCACCGCCACTCCTCCACTTGGCCCCGCCGTGCGGGCCGGTGCCGGAGGAGGTGTTCCACCTCGACGGGGTCTGGCCCGACCCCGCGGACTGCCCACAGCCCCCCGCCGAGCTCTTTGAGGAACGGACTGTAGCTCGTGTATATCCCGAACGTGTTCGCGTTCACCCCCCGGGAGACTACTTCGCGCTCGAAGTCCTCCCTCCGCAGGACACGCCCGGGAGCGTTCAAGAGGACTTCCACCATCGTCCGCTCCACCCCGTCCAGCCGGTGTCTGAAGTCGAGCGGCTGCGTCGAGCCGACCACGTCCCCGACCACGAGGAACCGGTCTGGCCTCGACCGGCAGAACGCTAGCAGGGCTTCCGTGGGCGGGCACCAGCCCTCCCCGTGCAGGTGGCCGGCGGCCGCCCGGCACCGTAGCCGTCGCTCGAACCCTGCACGGATCTCCGCGGCCGCGAGTGTGCCTCCGGCGACCGCCAGCATGTCCTCGACCAGCCGGACGGCCGGCTCTCTGCGGTCGGTCACGACGTGGTACCATCCAGCCTCCAGCGGTTCTGCGCCCAGAGCCCGTAGCACGAGTTCTGCCGTGGCGGGGTCGGCGAGAGCGGGCGGCAGGAGGCCTCTCACGAGGTCGACGTGGACGAAGCCGTACGGTCGGGCCGCCCGTTTGACCCTCGCTGCCAGCCGGTGGAGATCCTCTACACGGCCTCCCGTCCCGGGGGCCACGACCGCTGCCCCGAACCCGGGGACGGACACGACCTCGAACCCGGGCTCGACTCCCAGGACGCGGGCTAGCTCGGCGAGCGCGCCAGGGTGGACGGGCGCTCGGGACAGCCCTTGGTCGAGCAGAACCTGGATTACCTCCTCCGCTGTGGTCGGCACGTGAGCTCGCACCGAGGCAAGGGCCTGCCGCAGGGCCGGAAGTAAGACCGTACCGCGTACCCGTCCCTCGAACTTCTGCTGGATCTGGCGCACGCGCTCCCGGGTGACGCCGACCATGTCGGCGGCCTCCTGGAGCGTCCTGCACTTCCCGTCGGGCCACCCCAGCCGTGCGGCCAGCGCCGGCCGTCGCGCCGGGGGGATCTTGGCCCACGTCAGGAGCTGGTCGAAGGCGTCCTCGAGCACGGGTTCACCAATGACCGCGGGCCCCGCAGGTGCGGTGGAGGTCACCGCTGGCCGTTCGGCCCTGGAGGCGGGCAGCGGCGACCGGGCCAGCCGGTCAGGGCTACGGACGGGCCCGCCGACACGCGCACCGCGGGACCGAGGCGGGGTGCCGCGTACGTTCGCCGTCTTCCACGTCACCGTCTGGCCCCCCAGTCCAGCCGGCGTCGTCGGTGGTCTCCTTGGATTCTAGCTTCACGAGTCACTCCTGGTGCAGTACGCACTCCCCGGAACCCGCCCCTCCGACGGCTGGAGTCCGCACCCTGAGCCCCCAAGGGCAGGCTCTCGGCCTGCAGTCGCAAGGGCCAGGGCGTTGCCACGCGGGGCCCGGGAGCAGCGGACGACACCAGACCGAAGCCCTCAGGGCGAACTCCCAACACTCCGGGTGCCGGGAAAGGCCGGCGGCCATCCGGCCTCCACCCGGCACTCCTGCTTTCCCGTCAGTCCCCGTAGACGACGGCTGCCTTCCGGACGCGGTCCCTGGCGCGCTGCGCGTCTGTCGGGACCTCTAGGCGCGGCGCTTCGGCCGGCGGTAGTTCGTCGCGCATCAAGTCCGCGAGGTTCCTGATAGCGGACATCCCCGTCGACCGGGTCAACGGGTCACCAATCTCTTTGTCGAGGTGCCACGTCTGTGAGCTGACCCACTTACCCAAGTGTTGGAGGACGCTCTTGAAGCCAGCCACGGAGAAGTCACCCCGATCGCGGCAGCGAGAGACAACGTCCGGCAGGATCATGTGGAACGCGTACGTGCCCGCTGTCCGCTGTACGCTGTAGCTCTCGATTTCGGCGAAGGCCTCAGGCATCAGCTCGCTCAGGGCTGTCCAGTAGGAGTGCACCAAGCCCCGCAGCCTAGGCCACTCCCTTTCTTCCTCTCCCTGCGCCTGGTAGATGTCACGCAGCCTCGGGTCTCGCAGTGCAGGTTCGAGCGAGGATGCAACCGCGTTGACCTGCAGTGGCTTCCGCCTCCGGTCAGCCCGCTCGTTGGGCAGGCGGATTTTGCCCTGCCACGGCCCAGGGCTACTGTTGAGGTGTTTGGCCACCGCAGTGCCGACCGCCTTGCGGTACTCCTTCTCGCCGAACTTCTGCTGCCTGAAAAGGGACTCTTTGCCCTCCTTGCGGAAGGCCTGGTACAGCAGGTGGGCCGCTAGGTCTGTGGGGACGCTCTTGGCTTTAGAGTTGACGACGTGGAACAGGCGCATCTCGGCGTACTTGTCAAGCCCGACCGCGAACACGACTGGCAGGTCGTACTCGAGCTCTTGCTCTGGGTCAGAGCTCTTCAGCTCTTGTTGGGCCTTCTGCAGGCCCCGAACCCGGTGCTGCCCGTCTACCACCCAGAGCGGCGCGGTCGCGGGGATCTTCAGCAGGCCAGTATCCCCCCCGGGAGCGTCAGGTTGGAACTCCCATCTGTCACGGACGTTGACCAAGACGGCGGTCGGGAGGAGGCCCTCTTGGTTTAGCACGTACCGCGCGATGGCATCCACGCGGTACTCCGCCGGCCTCCGCTGGTAGCCGTCCGGGTTCGTGCCCGGGTCGTAGATATCCACGTCGTGGGCGTTCAGCAGGACGCTGGCGGGTACCGCGGAGACGTAGAGGTCGAGTGGCGCTCCCTCTTGCCGCTGCTTCAAGCGGATAACCCTGAAGGCCCGAACGTCACTCACACTGACCACCTCCTCGTGAAGGTCTTGAGCCGACACTATCACCGACAAGACCCTCTGTCAAGACCCTATTTAGAGGTTCTCAATTCAGGTTCTTAGCGAAAATAAGGCAAAGTAGCGGAACGTCGGGGAAGGAGAGAGCCTCCAACACGGGGAAAGGAAGTTCGCGGGGTTGTTGAGGAGTCACGTGGAGCGCGAACGGGTGCTCACCGCAGCCGAAGCCGCGGAGTACCTGAGGGTCAGCCGGAAGACCCTGTACAAGCTCGCCGCAGCGGGCGAGTTGGCGGGGCGTAAGGTCGGGCGGGCGTGGCGGTTCGCGGAGAGCGAGTTGAAACGGTACTTGCGCGGGAAGAGGCGCTCAGAGGCGGGGAGGCGGGAATAGCCGTGGCGCGCGGGCGGCCGCTGTACGCGGTCAGCGTGTTCTCTGGGGCTGGAGGCCTGGACCTAGGAGTCGAGCGGGCGGGGTTCCTAGTCCGCGTCCAGGTGGAGAAGGACCCGTGGTGTGTGCAGACCCTCCGCGCGAACCGGGGGGCCTTCCGGTCGCGGAGGCTGGCGCTGCTCGCTGAGGACGTCCGCCACGTGTCCGCGGCGCGCCTGCTCGCGGCGGGCGGGCTCCGGCGGGGAGAGCCCGCATTGCTGTTCGGAGGTCCTCCCTGCCAGACGTTCAGCTACGGCGGGGGACGGCAAGGCCTGAGGGACGGCCGGGGCCTGGTCGTCCTGGAGTTCGTCCGGCTGCTGAGCGGGGTCCAGCCAGAGCTGTTCTTGTTCGAGAACGTGCCTGGCTTCGCCGACACACCAGTCACGTCGCAGGGCCGTACTGAGACCCTGCTGGAGTGGTTTGTCCGGAAGTGCGCCGAGCTGGGGTACGCGGTCACTTGGGGAGTCGTCGACGCGGCCGACTACGGGGCCCCGCAGCACCGGGAACGCTTCGTCGTGCTCGGGTGCCGCCGTGGGTGCCCGCCTTCTCTACCCCAGCCGACGCACGGACCTAAGGGCTACCGGGACCACGTGACGCTCCGCTCGGCGCTCTGCGGCCTCGACGGGAAGACGTACGACGCCGGCGCGCTGGAGTTCAGCGAGCGGATGCGCGAGGTCCTAAAGTACGTCCCGCCGGGCGGTGACTGGCGGAGCTTGCCTGAGCCGCTGAAGGTACAGGCGATGGGGGCTGCCCTACGGGCCGGCGGGGGCAAGACTGGCTTCTGGCGGCGGCTCTCGTGGGACGAACCGTCAGCCACGGTAGTCAGCAGGCCGGACCACCGCGCGACGTGCTTGTGCCACCCAGACGAAACACGTCCCCTGACGGTCCGGGAAGCCGCGAGGATCCAGGGGTTCCCGGACTGGTGGCGGTTCGAAGGGCCCGTCCGCGCGCGGTACCGGCAGGTCGGGGACGCCGTGCCCGTACCGCTGGCGAGGGCGCTCGCGACGAGCTTGGCGCGGCACTTACGCGCGCACGAAGGTCCCGACGGACACACGCCGTCGCTGGCTCTCGTCGCGCTGAGGCACGGCCTCCAGCGGCGGCCGGTAGGCCTCTGGGGTTGGAGCTCTGGGGCGAAGGCTGTGTGGCTCCACAAGCCCAGAGTGCCAACTGACACGCGGACCGGCGCCAAGACGGGCTCTCGGTGACCGGGGCCGGGAAGACGGCGCGCGCCGTCCGGACGCAGCTCCTCAAGTGGTGGAGGGAGCACGGGCGCGTCCTGCCGTGGCGGACCGCGTCCGACCCTTTCCACGTGCTCCTCGCAGAGGTCCTCCTTCAGAAGACCCCCTGGTGGAAGGTAGTCCGGGCCTACGGAGAGATACTCGCCCGGTGGCCGACGCCAGAGGCGCTGGCGTCCGCGCCGCTAGAGGAGCTCGCAGAGGTCGTCCGCCCTCTCGGCATCGTTTCGAGGACGCCCAGGGTGCGTGACCTCGCCGTCGCGGTGGCACAGAGGGGCGGCGTCCCAGCGGACGAGGGCGAGCTGCGGGCCCTGCCGGGAGTCGGGGAGTACGTCGCGCGGGCTGTCCGCTGTTTCGCGTTCCGCAGGCCGGAGCCGCTGGTCGACAGCGTCAGTGGCCGGGTCCTGCGGAGGGTTTTCGGGCTCCCCGAAACGGGAGAGCCCGGCCGTGACGCCGTCGTCTGGGGGCTCGCCCGGGCCGTAGTTGGCCGTGCGAAGGCCGCCGCGGTCAACTGGGCTGTCCTCGACCTGGGCGCTGCCGTCTGCAAGCCGAGGCGCCCGCGGTGCGCCGTGTGCCCACTGGCGGGCCACTGCGCCTGGGCGCGGACGAACTACGGTCGCCCCCGTGCACGACCCCGAGGGCGTCGGCGGGGCCGGTAGCTCAGTACGAGCCAAACCGCCGAGTCAGCTCGCCGTACTGAAACCGCACGACGCCCGCTAGGAGACGTCGCCCGTGTGCGGGCGCCACAGCGTGTCCGGTTCTTCGTCTTCCAGTTCCACGCGCAGCAGCAGCTCGCCGCAGCCCGGACACAGGGCGAAGGGGAGCAGGGGGTCGGCGGCGTACGCCTTCCGTACCCCGGAACCGCAACAGCCCGGCTCAAGCCGTCCAGGCCGCGGCCCTCGAAATACGCGAGGGCTCTGTCCAGGCTAGGACGCGGTGGCGCTGGCAGTAGTAGAGGACAGTCTGGAGGCGGGGGTCGTCGGGCGGGTAGCGTGCTTCACGCACGGTAGACTTCCTTCCCCTCTCGCAGGGCGGGGGCGATGACGAGGCAGTGGGTGTCCCGGTAGCGTTCCACCTGCTCCGGGGTGACGACGACCACGTCTACCGCCTGTCCTACCCCGTGCAAGCTCACGTAGATGTCGCCGGTGAGCCGGTGGGGGTCGAACTCCCCGCTCTTGACGACGAGCAGGTCGACGTCGCTGTGCGGCCCCATCTGGCCGCGGGCCGCGGAGCCGAACAGGAGGATCCGGTCCGGCTGGGCCACCCGCACAATGCGCCGGATGATTTCCTGGAGGACCTCTTCGTCCAGCGGCACGGCCGTCTGCGCCGCGTGCTGGCCGCGGTAGCCGGGCAAGCCCCGTCGGGACTCCCCCCTCCCGCGGCCAGGCTAACGGAGGCTGCCCACGGGGTCAAGCTCAGGGGGCTTGCCGCAGCCGGGCCAGGACCGCGGCCAGGGCCAGAAGCGGCAGGGCCCAGGAGAGCGCCCGCAGGGCCGCCTCCAGGGGCTCGCGCAGAG
>FWWL01010597.1_pt1 | contig 10552 bp, 12 predicted proteins | sample 2228331 | NCBI WGS metagenome assembly FWWL01 (sample SAMEA103939775, study PRJEB20133) | metagenome
AGCTCTGCCTTGAGAGATAAATTATTTAGCATTCTATTCTTTAAGCCAAGGTTTAATCTTAAATAGTTAGCTGTGTCTGAAAAATCCGGAAATTTTTGAATTTGGTTTTGACTTGTTAAATTAAGGACAAATGAGAAATCATCATAAATCTTCCTCTCAAATCCTCCATTTACTACTATTTCAGAAAAACTTTTAGAACCTGATGGGGTTTCAGTCTGGGAAATAGTTTGACCATAAAAACCATTAAGAAAGATACTATTTGATATTTTTGCTTTTTCAATGGTTGCATTATAACCTGAACATCCCACCATTACCAAAAGTAAAATTTTCTTCAAGAATGAAATTTTAAAGGATAAAAATTTTTGCTTTAAAATTTTAAAAATGATAATTAGTTTAAAAGTGAAAAACTTTTTGCTTGTGAAGGAGGCATACTTAGAATTTGATAAGGGATTTAATGTTCTAACAGGTGAAACAGGTGCTGGTAAATCCTTATTATTAAAAGCTCTAAGTCTTGCACTTGGTGATAGGGTTGATTGGGAGCTTTTTTCAGATCAAAAGTCTTTAATTGAGCTTCAACTATCCATCCCTGATGATTATATTGAAATTTTTGAAAATTATGGTATCGAAACAAATGATAATATTCTCATAATAAGAAGGATTATTGAAGGTGATAAGCGTAAAAGCAGAATTTATGCAAATGATAATCTTGTTGTTTCAAAGACAATAAATGATATACTAAGAAGTATTATTGAGATTCATGGGCAATATGAGACATACAAACTATTTGATGAAGGCTATCAAATGGAGGTGCTAGATAGATATGCAAAGTCAAGAGTTTTTGATAATGAATATCAAACTAATATCTTAGATAAGTATGCTAATAATGAAGACTTAATTGAAAATTATAGGAAGCTTTATAAAGATTGGATCAATCTAAAAAATGCATTCATTGAGGCAAGTGAGAAGTTAGATAGATATTTACAAGAATTGGAATTCTTAAAGTATCAATTTAACGAAATTGAAAGTGCAAATTTGAGCATTGGTGAAGAAGAGGAGCTTACTAAAAAGCTTGATTACCTTAAGAAAATTGAGGAAATTAAAGAAACAAAATTATTATTAGAAAATATTCTATTTGAATCGGAGGACAATGTTGTTTCAAGGTTATATACTGTCTTAAGGAAGGTTGAATCATTATCTAATATTGATGAATTTAAAAAGGTATATGAAAAAATTGAAAATGTTATATATGAAATTAAGGAACTTAAGGAGTTTACAAAAACGTTGGAATTTGATGAGGAGGAGGATATAAATGTTATACAAGAGCGAATATTTTTCATAAATAGATTAAAGAAAAAGTATTCAAAAAGTATAGAAGAGCTTATAAATTATAAGGATGAGCTTAAAAGAAAAATTCAGAATATGGAGAACTTACCTTATGAAGTTGAAAGTTTAAAGTCAAAATTGGGTGATATTGAAAATGAACTTAATTCATTAGCAGATGAGATTAGTAATAGAAGAAAGGAAGCAAGTAAAAAATTTAGGCTTGAAATGATAAAGCACTTAAAAGAGCTTGGTTTGCCTGATGCAGAATTTTTGATAAAATTTGAGGAAGTAGATTTAGGTTATAATGGCAAAGATAAAATTGAATTTTTATTCTCGTCAAATAAGGAGTTTCCACCAAAACCTCTTAGAAAAGTTGCATCTGGTGGTGAACTTTCAAGATTGGCTTTGTCATTGAAGCTAATAATAGCAGGTAAAGAAAGCCCGTCTACACTTATCTTTGATGAGATAGATACAGGTATTGGAGGTGAAACTGCACTTAAGGTTGCTGATAAGTTAAATGATCTTTCAAATTACTATCAAGTTGTAGTTGTCACTCACCTTCCACAAATTGCGGCAAGAGCTAATAAACACTTTTTGATTACAAAAAGTGGTAATTTAACTTATATAAAGGAAATTGAGAATGAGGAAAGGATAGTTGAAATAGCTAGGATGCTCTCAGGTATTGTATCAGACGAAAGCGTTGAACATGCAAAATTGCTACTTTTTAATGCTCATGCTTTATAATTTTGGCACACTATGAGTGAGTTTATTGAAAAGGAATATGCAATAAGTGAAGGTAAAGTATTACCTTCAAGCTGTAAAAATTTCTCAGTAGGATTTTCATCTAACACTAAGCCATTTATGGCAGGTGTAGAATCGGTTAAGGATGCACTTGAAGCACTTGAAGTTAAGGAAGCATCATTTGCAATTGCCTTAATTTCAAAAGACTATGAATATAAAAAGGTTATAGAAGGTATCAAACAAATAATTCCAAAAGTTCCGTTAATTGCACTATTAGTGGAGAATATAATAACCTATGAATACGCTAGTAATAAGGGGGTTGCGGTTGGGTTATTTGGTAGGGATATAAAGGTTGATTATTATTTAGCAAAAGCTTTTTCTTTAAGTGTCAAAAAGGCTATTAAAGAGGCTTTCTCAGAGATCCTAAATCATCCTAAATCTTACAAAAATGATATTCTACTGCTTCTAATACCAGGCTCAATACCACTTGCAGGGCAAAATTCAATACTAGCTGTTGAGGAGGTTAAGGATGTATTTGATTTTATAGTTGGGGGTGTAATAGGTAAGCTTAATTCCATTGAATATCAAACATTTATAGTTGATAATAAGGCATATACTGATCATGCAATCATTTTGAGAATTCAAAGCAATGAGAAATTGGCTGTTTCGCAAAGTTACGGTTTTCATCCAGTTAGACCATTTATAGTCTCTGCAGTAAAAGGTGATATGATAGTTGGACTTGATGATGGTTCTGCATTTCATGCACTTGTGAATGTTCTATCAAAGAGAGGAATAGATGATGGACAACTCAAAGACCCTACCAAGGCTCAAAAATTACTTTCAAGTTATCAATTTGCTGTTGCTGATAAAACAAGAGCAGGACTATTTAGATCATTAGTTCCATTAGCAATAAGTGAAAAAGGTATAAGAGTAAATTCATTTATAAATGAAAATTCAACGTTATGGCTTATGGAATTTAGTAAAATTGAGATATTTGAAGGTGTCGATAAGATGTCTGGAAGGATTTTGAATAGCTTAAAATCCATATCAGGTGGTATCATTTTTGAGAATGTTATAAGAAGGTTATTGCTTGGTAATGATGACTATGTAAAAGAAAAGAAAATCATATGGGATAATTTAAAGGCTCCATTCTTGGTCATTGAAACCATTGAGGAGATTGTATATAGTGAGAACTTGTATGGTGGAAACCATAGTGGCTCGGTTTTAGCCTTATTTTATGAATAAAGGGGGTAGATAAAAGATGGAAAAGTTAGAGGAAATTTTAAATAGCCTTATAAGAAAAGTTCCTCAAATAAGAGCAGCAGCTGTTGTGAATACTGAGGGAATAGTTATATCCTCAGTCTTAGAGGGTAATATAAGTGAAGAGAATTTTGGTGCCATGTCAGCAGCTCTTTTAGGATTAGGTGATAGTGTGCTATCAGAAGTAAAAGGAGGTAAGTTATCAGAAATCTATGTAAAGGGTATAGACAAGATGATACTTCTTTCAAAAATATCTAAGGATCATTTATTGTCCCTATCAATAACTTCGGATGCACCGCTTGGCTTGCTTTTGGTAGAAGTCAGAAAGACCGCTAAGCTTATAGCCAATGCTCTTGTGGAAATAGAGAAAACTCAACCAGTAGCAGATATAGGAGACCTTTTAGGAGGAGACACATCTATAATAGAAGGATTATCATTCAAGGACTTGTTAGAAGAATGAGGAGGTAGAATTATGTTCATAGACACTAAGAAAAAAGAAATCAATGTAAAAATAGTTTATTACGGACCTGCTCTTTCTGGCAAAACTACTAATCTAAAAGTAATTTACGCTAAACTGAATCCAAAGTTTAGAGGAGAACTTGTTACTGTTGATACAAAAGGTGAAAGAACACTTTACTTTGATTTTTTACCGGTTGAGATTGCGCTTCCAGGTGGCTTTAGAGTAAAATTCCACATTTATACAGTTCCAGGACAAGTTTTTTATAAAGCATCAAGAAAACTCGTTCTCAAAGGAGCAGATGGGATAGTTTTTGTAGCGGACTCAACACCTGAAAGGAGAGAGGCTAATATCCAAACTATGCAAGAGCTCAGTGAAACACTTGAAGAATACGGAACGCCTATTAACTCAATACCAATTGTTCTACAATATAATAAGCGCGATGTGCCTCATGCCTTGAGCGTTGATACTTTGAATGCGGATCTAAATCAATTGAACGTTCCATATTTCCTTGCAATTGCAAGTCATGAAAAAGGTGTTTTTGAAACACTGGATGCTATTGTGAAGCTTGTTATAAAGAAACTTACGAGCAAAGCAAGTGTATGACGGTTACAACAATAGGTAGTTTAATAGATATAAGTTCTGATATCTTATTAGAGCTTGATAACAATTACAATATAAAAGTAATGAATCGCAAATTCAAGGAATATTTCGAAGATACTGATGATTTTATTTCAATTTTTCCAAATTCTTATAAAGATGCTATTTTCAAGCTCCTTGAAAATGCAAAAAAAACCTTAACTCCACTTAATATACGCATTCCTGTTCTAACAAAGGACAAACAAGAAATTGTTTATCTTAAAATTTTCCCTGTTGAAAAGGGTATCCTTGTTTCTATAAGACCTCAAAAAACTGCAAGTATATCAGAAGACATTATAAATACTATTGACTATGGCATTATCTTAATATCCAAAGAGGGCAATTTAATATACAATAATAACTATGCTAAGAATTATGAAAATTATTGGAAGGAAATTATAAGGAAGGTTTTGGCAACAGAAGATAGAACATTTGAATTAAGTATTGGGGATAAATCATTTGAAGTTTTACAAAAGGATTTTGAAAGGAAGATAAAAGGAAAAATAGTTCTTTTTAGGGATATTACTCAAATTAAAAGAATGCATAATTTGATGTCATTGGTAGATAGACTAACATCAGTAGGTTTAATAGCTGCATCACTTGCGCATGAAATTAAAAATCCTCTTGCAAGTGTAAAAGTTCTAGCTCAAACCTTAGCTAATGACCTCTCCGGTGATAAAAGGGAAATAGCACTAAGGATTTCAAGACAGATAGATAGGGTAAATGAGCTTATATCAAAGCTTTTAATCTATACTAAACCTTCTCAATCCAAACCAATTTATATAAATCCCATAGATGTTATAAATGAGATAGAAGGCATATTGTATGCCCAGCTTCTGAACAAAAAAATCAGATTTTACAAGGAGTTTTCTAATAATGTTGAGATATTTGTAGATCCAAAGGATTTACAACAAATCCTACTCAATCTTATTTTAAACTCAATAGATGCAGTTAGCGAAGGGGGTTATATTAAGGTTGAATTTGGCATATCTGGAATAGTTTCAAATGACTTAGAACCACTTGCTTACATTAAAGTTGTAGATAATGGTGTTGGTATCCCTTCTGATAAACTAAGGGATATCTTCTATCCATTCTACACTACTAAAAAGAGTGGAACAGGTCTTGGGCTTTTCGTCGTTCATAAGCTTGTTAAGGACAACGGTGGTATGATAGAAGTAGAAAGTGAATTAGGCAGAGGGACCACTTTTACTCTCTACTTTAAGGGTAAGGTAAAGAACGGAGGAAGCATATGAGAAGGGTTATGATAGTAGATGATGAAGAGGATATAGTCTTGGGTCTTTCAAGATTTTTAAAGAAAAATGGTTATGATGTTATATACGAAACTAGCCCTAAAAAGGCTCTTGAAATGTTATCTGCTGAACCAACTGACATTTTAATAGCGGATGTAAAGATGGATGAACTATCAGGATTGGAGCTTATAAATCTTGCAAGGATTAAAAATCCAGATATTAAAGTTATTATAATGACTGCAAGAGGTTCAGAAGAGATAGAAAGGATAAGCTATGAAAGGGGAGCCCTTGAATATATAGAAAAACCATTTGACGTTGATTACTTGCTTGAAGTCCTAAAAAAGATAGAAGTTAGTGGATTTAAAGGTGTTGTTAAAGAGCTTGGACTTGTTGACTTTTTAAATATATTGCATATGGAAGGTGCATTAGCTCTTGTAAATGTAACATCCGCCACTGGTAGTGGTAGAATTTACTTTGAAAGTGGAGAAATAGTTCACGCTCAATTTTCTGATAAAGAAGGTATATTAGCTCTTAAAGAAATTCTAAATTTGAAGGGTGGCTCCTTTAGTGTAGAGAGAAATATTAAACCCCCAAAAAGAACTATAAATATGTCTTTTAGTAATCTAATGCTTGAAGTTTTTGCTAAATCTGATGAGGAGCTTGCTGATATTGGCATTGAAGAGTGGAGCTTAGTAAGTGAGGAAAAGAAAATTTTACCTAATGAAATTTACAATAAACTGGATAAAGAAATTGGTTCATTGTTTAGCTTTGATAGTAATTTAAAGGGTTTTTCAATATATGATATTGAAGGAAACAGTTTATATGTAAGAGGTAATGATTATAGTTCTTTGATATCTCAAATTTCAACTATTAAAGAGTTTTTGGATGGTTCTTTTGAACTTTCAGGTAGTGTTATAATCTATATAAGGAAAGAAGAAGAGCTATTCTTTGTTGTTGAAATTGCAAATACTTCGCTTTCGCTTATAAAAGTAAGATTTCCTAAAATTATAGCAAACTTAAAAGGTATAATAAAAGGAGGAACATGATATGGAAAGAATGCATGAGATTTTAAAAAATCTGTCTAAGGAGATTCCAGGTTATGTTGCAGGTGCTGTTGTTGAAGGAGAAGAAGGACTTACAATCTTAGAAGATAAAAATGTGCCAGATATTGATATTCAAGTTTCTGCCGCTTATAGTGTAGAATCTTTGAAATTCCAAGAGAGAATTATAAGTTCATTAAATAATTCTGATAAAGCAAGAGCGGTTATATCCATTAGTAATTCTTATATAATAATAACGCAACCTATCTCCAATAGTGATTTCTATTTGCACATAATTACAAATAGACAAAAAAGTTCTCTTGGGATAATTTTAGCTTTACTTTCAAGATATGAGCAGGTATTAAATAAGGCTATTTCTGAATGGACATTATGAGGGGAAGGGCATATGGTATAACAGATTTAGGTAGAAAACGGCCAAAGAATGAGGATTTTTTTGCAATGGATCCATCTATTGGTCTTTTTATAGTAGCGGATGGGCTTGGTGGTAGAATGTCAGGAGATAAGGCAAGTTATGAAGCAACCCAAACATTTATTGAAAAATTGAAGAGTTTATTGAATAATAGTAATGATCCTAAGTTTATATTGGAGCTATCTTTTAGGGAAGCAAGTAGAAGAGCTTATGAGATTAGTAATTCTGATGAATACTATGGTGCTATGACTACCTTCACAGCATTATTCTTATATAAATCAAAATACTATATAGTTCATGTTGGTGATACAAGAGTTTATATTTTAAGAACAAATAGATTCTTCTATCAGATAACCGAAGATGATACACAAGCTCAGATACTTGTTAAGAAAAAAGCCCTTTCCCCGCGAGAAGCGGAAACTCACCCTTCAAAGCACGTTCTAACTAAGGCACTTGGTCATAAACCTCTTATAAAACCAAAACTTTATATTGGAAATGTAATGGATGGAGATAAATTTTTACTATGTTCCGATGGTCTTTATATTTACTTTCTAAATGACGAATTAAGAAATATCTTGAAAACTTATAAACCTAAGGAAGCCGCTGAAATTTTAGTAAAATTATCAAATGATAGAGGAGGTGAAGATAACATAACAGTAGTTGTAGTAGAGGTTATAAAAAGCGATGCAAACATATTTGACCAAATGAAGGCTTTTTTTGAAGGAGCACTTAGGAAATGATAGGAACAGTTATAGGTGATAAATATAAAATTGTTAGGAAGGTAGCATCAGGTGGTATGGCAGAAGTTTATGAGGCAATTCAACCCATTGTCCGAAGAAAGGTTGCCATAAAAATTCTACATCCTCAATACTCAGAAGATGAAAAGGCAAAAGAGCTATTTTTTAGAGAAGCAAGACTTGTAGCTCAAGAGCTTGAACATCCAAACATCGTAAAGGTTTATGATTTTGGTGTTATTAATAGTAGTTTTTATCTAGTTATGTATTATGTAGATGGAGAAACACTTGAAAGGATAATAAGGAGAGAAGGGAGGATTGATGTTAAGGAAGCTTGTTATATCGTATTAGAAGTTCTAAAAGCATTGGATTATGCACATCAAAAAAATATAATACATAGGGATATAAAGCCTGGTAATATAATGATCACACCTGAAAGGAGAGTTTATCTTCTGGATTTTGGTATTGCTGCCCTTATAACAGAAGATAAGGAAAAGGGTAAAGTGCCTGGAACACCCGAGTATATGGCACCTGAGCAATTTAGAGGTAGAATAGATAAGAGAAGTGACCTTTATTCCTTAGGTGTTGTTCTATATGAAGCTTTAACAGGCCATTTACCATTTACTGGAAATGACATTTGGGAGCTTCAAAGAAAAATATTTTCAGAAGAACCAAAACCTCCTTCCTACTATAATGCAAATGTCTCAAAAACATTGGATGAAATTGTTCTAAAAGCATTAAGTAAAATGCCATCTGAGAGATTCCAAAGTGCATATGAATTTGCAAATGCCATTTTAAATACTAATATCATCGAGAATTATTATATTGAGTTTAAGAAAACTGATATTAAAACGGATGTTATAAGAGGAGGTATTGTTCAGGAGGAAGAAACGGAAGCAGGCAGTAAAAAAACTCAGTTTGTTCCGATTTCAGATGATAGAGAAACTGAATTTGAATTTATAGAAGAGAAGCCAAAGGTTAATTTCATTCCAATTTTATTGCCAACTTTTGTTGCTTTAATAATCCTCATATCTTTAATATGGTTTTTCTTATTGCGACATTAGTTGATACAACCAATTTGGATAATAAAGTTTTTGAAATTGCAAAAAAATTGAATTGTCTTGTATGCCTTGGTGAGAGTGTAGCGTATTCCCAAAGTGATTTAGCAATCGATATGAGAAATAAAATTAGAGAAATGTTGAAGGAAGGTAAAAGTGAAAAGGAGGTTTTAAATTATTTTGTTTCAGTATATGGAGAGCAAGTCCTAGCAGAACCACCGAAAAGAGGTATTTTTAAATTTTTATGGTTAATGCCTTATGTTGTTTTAATAATATCATTTATTGGTATTTTAATCTACTTTCTCCGCTTGTAGCTTATATGAACCTTCTTTAAACCCCTCAGGTATATACCAATTTTTGAAATTTTTAAAACCACATTCGAGGAACAACTTTCCAATCCAAGTATTTTCAGGTTTTTCACTAAACAATAATTTATACATCTTAAAGTCATAATCTATCATAACATGTGAATTTTTGGGCATTAATTCTAAAAAGGGCTTTAAGAATTTTTCTATTAGCTTATAGTCATAATGTTCATTATATGCAATTTCAAGCCAAGGTCTATAATAACCCCTTCCGTGAAAAATTTTACCATATAAGAACCAATCCTCAATTTTCTCGTTATTTTTATATAATGCGAATACAAAATTTTGTTCTTCTTTAAATCTTCCCCTAGTAAGTTTCAAGATCTTTATTTGATAATCACACACCTTATAATTGTCAATTTGCTTTAAATCTATAAATAGCATTAAGAATTACTTTGATTTTGTAAGCTCAGCTTTTCCTTTATCCCCTTTCTAAGTTTTAAATTTCTTCTATAGTAATCACCTAGCCGATAAGGTTTTTCAACGATAGGTCCTGCTGGTATGCCCATTTGCTTTGTAGATAATATGTGTTCTCTATCTACTACCCAAAATTCTAAGACATCACCTCTTCTTCCATATGTTTCTTTTACTAAAACAATTGCAGTTTCAATATCCGGTGCTTTTAAACTTGAAATATGAACCATTGAACCACCATTTTCCCTTCTTGCAAAAACTTCAAAAATTTTCATGCTAAAACCTCCCTTATGATAGAAGTTTTCTTAAAGTAATGCTCTCTTAATAATAACCTTGCTTTTGTTTTTGGTCCATCATTATTTAAGATTTTCTTAAATTCATCCCAGTGCAAATCACCTGTTATCCACTTACCTGTTCTTTCATCATAATGAAGATCTGGATCTGGAATAGTAAGTCCTATCTCCCTTATTAAAGGAACAAACTTAGTTAGGTATTCTTGTCGCATCTGGTCATTTGTCTTTATTTTAATTCGCCATTTCATTGCTTGCTTGGTATTTGGCGATTCTTCATCAGGTGGTCCAAAAAAGTGCATTATTGGAAACCACCATCTATTTAATGCATCCTGAAGCATTTCTTTTTGCTTTTTTGTCCCACTTGCAAGCTCTAAGACAACTTCCTCCCCATATTTTAAATGAACCGCTTCCTCCCAACATATCCTTTTCATAATTCTTGCATATGGAGCATATGAACACTGTGTTAATGCACCCTGTGTAACAAGTGCAGCACCATCCACAAGCCATGCAATAATTGCAACATCCGCCCAGTTTTCAGTAGGATAATG
>FWWL01010603.1_pt1 | contig 10551 bp, 11 predicted proteins | sample 2228331 | NCBI WGS metagenome assembly FWWL01 (sample SAMEA103939775, study PRJEB20133) | metagenome
GCGCGTCGCCCCCGCGGCCGCACCCGCGGTGGCCTTGGCCGTACGGCGCGCCAGGTCGAGACCGTCGTCGGAGTGCGGGTGCTCGGTGGCCGGCAGGTCGTCGAGATCGGGGCCGTCGGCCCGCTCGGCACGGGGGGCCGGCGTGCCGGGGGTCTCCCGCGGGTCCTCAGTCGTCACGGGTCACCTGCCCTCCGGCCACGAGGAAGCGCACGCCCTGGAGCGCGGCGGGCACGTCCTCGGGGACAGCGGCCGTCACCAGGACCTGCTCGGCGCCGGCGACCAGGGCCGCGAGCTGCTCGCGGCGCTGGGAGTCCAGCTCGGCGAAGACGTCGTCCAGCACGAGGATCGGGTCGTCGCCCTCGGAGCGCAGCAGGTCGTAGGAGGCCAGCCGCAGGGCGAGCGCGAAGGACCAGGACTCCCCGTGCGAGGCGTACCCCTTCACGGGCAACCGGACCGCGACCGGGATGGCGGGCTCCCCGTCCGGACTGGATGAGACCCCCGCGACCTCGGAGGCGTCGTGCTGGGGGTCGGGCGCGGGCTCCGCGGGTCCGAGGGTCAGCAGCAGCTCGTCGCGGTGCGGCCCGACGAGGGACAACCCGCGGTCCAGCTCGTCGCGCCGGCGCGTCTCCACCTCGACCAGCAGGCGCTCGGCGAGGTCCTCGACCGAGAGCTCCCACGCCTGCGCCGGTAGCTCCAGGCTGGGGCGGTACTCCACGTCCGCGGCGTCACGCCCGGCGCCCAGCGCGACGGCGGCGTACGCCGCGACGACGTACGGGCGCAGCGCCTCGACCAGCCGCAACCGCTCGGCCAGCAGCTCCGCGCCGGTGCGGGCCAGGTGCGAGTCCCAGACCGACAGCGTGGCCAGCGCCCCCTCGGCCGAGGAGCTGCCGCGACGCGCCGCGCCGGCGGTCTTCAGCAAGGTGTTGCGCTGCCGCAGGATGCGGTCGTAGTCGGACCGGACGCCGGCGAGCCGGGGTGCCCGGAGCACCAGCAGGTCGTCGAGGAACCGTCGCCGGTCCGAGGGGTCACCCTTGACCAGCGTGAGGTCGTCGGGGGCGAAGACGACGGTGCGGACCAGGCCGACCAGCTCGCGGGCGCGGGGGAGCGGGGAGCGGTTGACCTTGGCGCGGTTGCTCCGCCCCGGGTTGATCTCGACCTCGAGCACCGCCGTGCGTCCGTCTCGCACCACCGCGGCCCGCACGACCGCGCGCTCGGCGCCTGCCCGGACGAGCGGCGCGTCGCTGGCGACCCGGTGCGAGCTGAGCCTCGAGAGGTAGTCGATCGCCTCGACGAGGTTGGTCTTGCCCTGGCCGTTGCGGCCCACGAAGGCGGTGACGCCCGGTTCCAGGGGGACCTCCGCGGTGGGGTAGGAGCGGAAGTCGTGCAGCGTCAGGTGCGAGACGTGCACGTCACGCCAGGTCGGGTTCCGGGCCGGGTTCCCCGCCGGACGCGGCCTGCGTGGCGTGGCCACCGAACTGGTTGCGCATGGCGGCGACGGCCTTCATCGCAGGGGAGTCGTCCTGGCGGGAGACGAACCGGGCGTAGAGCGCGGCCGTGATCGCCGGGGTCGCCACCGCGTTCTCGATCCCGGCCTCGACGGTCCAGCGGCCCTCGCCGGAGTCCTCGGCGTACCCGCGGATGGAGGCCAGGCCCGGGTCGTCGTCGAGGGCGGCGACCAGCAGGTCGAGCAGCCAGGACCGGATGACGGTGCCCTCGCGCCAGGAGCGGAAGACCTCGGTGGTGTTGTCGACGACGTCGACGGCCTGCAGCAGCTCCCAACCCTCGGCATAGGACTGCATGACGGCGTACTCGATGCCGTTGTGGACCATCTTCGAGAAGTGGCCGGCGCCGACCTTGCCGGCGTGCACCGCCCCGAACTCGCCCTCCGGCTTCAGGGCGTCGAAGGCCGGCTGGACCTTGGCGACGTCCTCGGCCGCGCCGCCGTACATCAGCGCGTAGCCGTTCTCCAGGCCCCAGACCCCGCCCGAGACCCCGCAGTCCACGAAGCCGATGCCCTTCTCGGCGAGCATCGCGGCGTGCGCCTGGTCGTCGGTCCACCGGGAGTTGCCGCCGTCGACGACCAGGTCGCCCTGGCCGAGCAGCTCGCCCAGCCGCTCGATCGTCTCGTGGGTCGGCCCACCCGCGGGGACCATCACCCACACGACCTTGGGTGAGGGCAGCGCCTCGACGAGCGCCTCGAGCGAGTCGACGTCGCGCTTGTCAGGGTCGTGGTCGAACCCCACGACCGTGTGTCCGGCGTTGCGCAGGCGGGTGCGCATGTTGCCGCCCATCTTCCCGAGTCCGACGAGTCCGATCTCCATGGGGCCACCCTAGGACCCGCAGGGCCGTGGTCAGTCGGTCAGGCGGGTGAGGAGCTCAGGACAACAGGCGGCGGGGCATGAGGAGGTAGCGGAAGCCGGGGTCGCTGTCGTCGTCGGTGACCCCGGAGATCACCACCGGCTTGGAGGCCTGGGTGAAGGCCAGCTGCACGGTCGGCTGGTCGATGGCGGTGAGCCCGTCGAGGAGGAACTGGGGGTTGAACCCGGTGGTCAGGTCGTCGCCGGTGACGACGGCCTCGACCGACTCCGAGGCCTGGGCCTCGTCACCGGAGCCGGCGTCCAGGGTGAGGACTCCGTCGGAGAAGGCGAGCTGCACCGCGGTGTTGCGCTCGGCCACGAGCGAGACGCGCTTGACCGACTCGACCAGCGCGGCCTTGTCGACGGTGGCAAGCGTGAGGTGCTCGGACGGGAAGAGGCTGCGCACCTTGGGGAACTCTCCGTCGAGCAGGCGGGTCGTCGTGCGTCGCATGCCACCCGGACCGGCGCCCTCGAAGCCGATGAGCCCGTCACCGGCGCCGCTGGCGCTCAGCGCGATGGCGATCTCGGCGCCCGCGGTCAGGGACTTGGCGGTGTCGGCGAGCACCTTGGCCGGCACGAGCGCGGCGAGGGTCTCGTCGGGGGTGCGAGGGTCCCACGTCAGCTCGCGCTGGGAGAGCCGGAAGCGGTCGGTGGCCAGGAGCGAGATGGTCGAGCCGTCGATCTCGAGCCGGACGCCGGTGAGGACCGGGAGCATGTCGTCACGCCCGGCGGCGGTCACCGCCTGCGCGACGGCGTGGCTGAAGAGCTCGCTGGGGACGGTGCCGGTGGCCTGGGGCATCGCCGGCAGCGACGGATACTCCTCGACCGGCATGGTCTGCAGGCTGAACCGGGCCGAGCCGCAGGTGAGCTGGACGCGGGAGCCGTCCAGCACCATCTCGACCGGCTTGGCCGGGAGGCTGCGGCAGATGTCGGCGAGCAGGCGCCCGCTGACGAGGGCACGGCCCGGGTCGTGGACGTCGGCCTGGAGGGTCGCCCGGGCAGAGGTCTCGTAGTCGAAGCTGGAGAGCACCAGGCCCTGGTCGTCGGCCTCGATGAGCAGGCCGGCGAGGACGGGGACGCTCGGTCGCACCGGCAGGTTGCGCGCCGCCCAGGCGACGGCATCGGCCAGCACGTCTCGTTCGACGCGGAACTTCACGGTGTCAGTCCTTCAGCAGGAGGGGCGTGGTGCCGGCGGTCGAGCACGGCGGGGGGACCCGGGTGACGGGGAGTCGCATCCTGCCACGCGGTGTCCACCGGAGGGGAGCACCGGGGCGTTTTCCCCAGGGAGGGGCCCGGGAGGAGTTCCTCGGGACATGGTGATGGTCAGGGGTCCATAGGAGTCATAGGAGCTGTGGAACCTGTGGAGGAGTGCTGTTCGTGCAGGTCGTGCGGAGCAATGCGAGTGCACAGGGGCTGGGGAGGGATGGTGTGACGACCGGCTGGTGCTTGTGAGTTGCGGCTGCTTCCGTGGACGGCGCGGGAGGCGGTGCACAGATCCTCCCCGTGTAGTTCGGGGTGGATCGGCAGGTTGTCCACAGGCTTGAACGACAGGATCCTGGCCGTCCACGGCGCTCGAGATCGAGTGCGACCAGCCGTGCTGCGGGACCGCTCAGGCCTGGCGGGCCTGCATCTTCACCCTGTTGGTGAGCTCGCTGACCTGGTTGAAGACCGCGCGCCGCTCGGCGAGCAGCTGGTTGATCTTGCGGTCGGCGTACATGACGGTCGTGTGGTCGCGGTTGCCGAACTGCGCGCCGATCTTGGGCAGGGACAGGTCGGTGAGCTCGCGGCACAGGTACATCGCGATCTGGCGCGCCATCACCAGGTGCCGACCTCGGCTGGGGCCGGTGAGCTCGTCGATGGTCAGGCCGAAGTACGCCGCGGTCTGGGCGATGATCAGCCCGGCCGTGATCTCGGGCTCTCCTCCCTCGGGGATCAGGTCCTTCAGGACGATCTCGGCCAGGGTCATGTCGACCTCCTGGCGGTTGAGGTTGGCGAAGGCCGTGACCCGGATGAGCGCACCCTCGAGCTCGCGGATGTTGGTCTGGATCTTGGAGGCGATGAACTCCAGGACGTCCGGCGGGGCGGTCAGCCGGTCCATGGCCGCCTTCTTCCGCAGGATCGCGATCCGGGTCTCGAGGTCGGGCGGCTGGACGTCGGTGATCAGACCCCACTCGAACCGGTTGCGCAGCCGGTCCTCGAGCGCCTCGAGGCGCTTGGGTGCGCGGTCGGAGGTGAGCACGATCTGCTTGTTGGCGTTGTGGAGGGTGTTGAAGGTGTGGAAGAACTCCTCCTGGGTCTGGGTCTTGCCCTCCAGGAACTGGATGTCGTCGATCAGCAGCACGTCGACGTCGCGGTAGCGACGCTTGAAGCGGTCCTGCCGGTCGTCACGGATGGCGTTGATGAACTCGTTGGTGAACTCCTCGCTCGACACGTAGCGCACCTTCGCCCCGTTGTAGAGCGAGCGGACGTAGTGCCCGATGGCGTGCAGGAGGTGGGTCTTGCCCAGCCCGGAGTCCCCGTAGACCAGCAGGGGGTTGTAGGCCTTGCCCGGCGCCTCGGCGACCGCGACGGCCGCGGCGTGGGGAAAGCGGTTGGACGAACCGATGACGAAGGTCTCGAAGGTGTACTTGGGGTTGAGGCGGGTCTCGAGCGCGTTGGGACGGGCGCCGCTGTCGGCGGGGGTGGCCGGCTCGGGTGCCGCCTGCACCATCTCGCGTCGCGGGCTGGGCGGCACTGGCCCGTCGAGCCGCGGCGCGGGGACGGGAGCGAGGTGCTCGGGCGTCTCGTCGCTGCCGATCGTGGAGTCGACCGGGCTATAAGTCGACATGTCGCTCTGTCGATCTTCTTCCTCCAGTGCCGGGTTCACCGTGACCGCGATCCGGATCTCCTGGCCGAACCGGACCGAGAGCGCGTCCTCCAGCTGGGCGCGCAGGCGTCCCTCGAGCTGGTGACGGGTGAAGTCGTTGGGGACGGCGATGATCGCGGTGTGCCCGTGCAGGGTGATCGGCTCGCTGGCGCGCAGCCAGGCGCGCTGGTTGGGCTGCAGGTCCGCGACCACGCCGTGCCAGGCGGAGGCGAGGTCCGAGAGGTTGTCGTCCACGGTGGGGGTGCTCCGCCCTGCCCCGGCCGGAGGTGGTCCTCGCGGGTCCGGGGAGCTGGTCGTCTGGTGGTTGGTGCCGGTCGGTGTCGGGATGCGGTCGCGTGCGGTGTGTCCACCGGTCGTGCTGCTGCGCACCGCTGTTGTTCCACAGGTTGATCCACAGGCTGTGAACCCGGGCCGGGGGATGCGGCCCCACGGGGTCCCGGCGCTCGCTGTCGCTCGGGCTCCATCGCTGTCGTCGCAGGTCAGAGCCGGTGGACGGACCTGGACGAGCCCGTCGGCACTGACGGACGAGGTGGTGCCCGAGCGTGGCGCGGAGGCGGGATCTCGAGAGTGGGAACCTAACCTGGCACCCCAGGGGGCGCAAGCAGTTCTCCACAGGCTGCGGCGGGGCGTGGTCGGGGGGCGTCCAGGGGGATCGCCGAGGGTTTGACCCCCCGTCTCGCGCCCGCGTACCGTTGGCCGGTCATCCGAGGAGATCTGTGTGTCGACGGGTGCCGCATGTCCATGACCGTTCCCGGCAGCCGCCGGGGTCGGCGTGGGTGGGCGGTGCCGGCCGAAGGTCGCGTACCGGTGGTGCTCCAGGGCGCCCCGGTCGGCACAGCCGGTCCCAGGGTGGGAGGTCCGGCACCGTCGGACCCGACGCAGACGTCCAGCAGAACCCTCCGCGAGAGAGAGCAGTCGTGAGCAAGCGCACGTACCAGCCCAACAACCGCCGCCGTCACAAGGTGCACGGCTTCCGTCTCCGCATGCGCACGCGTGCCGGTCGCGCGATCCTCAACCAGCGGCGCCGCAAGGGCCGCAAGTCGATCGCGGTCTGACCAGACCCGCGGTCGCCGCCCCGTGCTCCCCGCTGAGCACCGGCTCGACGACGCCGGCCTGTTCCGGCTCGCGACCCGTCGAGGAACGCGTCGACCCTCGCGCACACTGGTGACCCACCTGTTGCGGCGTGAGGGGGACGCTCCCCCGCTGGTCGGGTTCGTCGTCAGCAGGGCGGTGGGCAACGCCGTGGTCCGCAACCGCGTGAAGCGCCGCCTTCGCCACTTGGCCCGGGAGCACGTGTCCTCGCTCCCGGGCTCTTGCGTGCTCGTGGTGCGTGCGCTCCCCGCAGCCGCCTCGGTCTCCAGCGCCGAGCTCGGGCGTGACCTGGGCGGCTGCCTGGCGCAGGCGCTGGAGGGGTCCCGATCGTGAAGGACCCGCTCCGCCTGCTGCTCATCGGGTTCCTGCGCGTCTACCGGAAGCTGGTCAGCCCGCTCTACGGCCAGGTCTGTCGCTACCACCCCAGCTGCTCGGCGTACGCGTTGGAAGCCGTCACCGTGCACGGCAGCCTCCGCGGCAGCTGGCTCGCCGTTCGTCGTCTGGGTCGGTGCCATCCGTGGAGCGACGGCGGGTACGACCCCGTCCCGGCCCGCCACCCAGGGGGCACCATGGACGCTGACACCCCGCTCGGCCCCGCTCCATCCCCGCTTGCCCACCCCCCTCGAGGAGTCTGATCCGTGGGAACCATCGGCGACATCTTCGGCTTCCTGGCCGCGCCTCTGTACTACGCCATCTCCGGCGTCATGATCCTGTGGCACGAGCTGTTCACGAGGCTGGGCCTGGACGGGGACGGTGGCCTCGGGTGGGCCCTGTCGATCATCGGTCTCACGTTGGTCATCCGCGCGGCGCTGATCCCGCTCTTCGTGCGGCAGATCAAGGCCAGCCGCAACATGCAGCTGATCCAGCCCAAGGTCCGTGAGCTGCAGAAGAAGTACGGCCACGACCGGGAGCGTCTCGCGCAGGAGACGATGAAGCTCTACAAGGACTCGGGCACCAACCCGTTCGCCTCGTGCCTGCCGATCCTGCTGCAGATGCCGATCTTCTTCACCTTGTTCAGCCTGCTCAACACCGCCTCGCGAGACCTCGAGGGTCGGGGGTTCCTGACCGACGAGCGCGCGGAGAGCTTCGGTCGGTCGCGGCTGTTCGGCGAGATCCCGATCGCGGACAGCTTCTGGGGCTCGGGCATCTGGCGCGAGGGCGGCGGCGATGCCGGCGTCATGGTGCTGGCGCTCTTCCTGGTGCTGGCGATGACGGCCACGACGTTCTTCACCCAGCGCCAGCTGATGAGCAAGAACATGCCGGCCGACGCCCTGTCCGGCCCCTACGCCCAGCAGCAGAAGCTGCTCCTCTACGTGCTCCCGGTCGCGTTCGGCCTGGGCGGCGTGGCCTTCCCCATCGGTGTCCTTCTGTACTGGACCACCTCGAACCTGTGGACCATGGGCCAGCAGTTCTACGTCATCCGCAACAACCCCGCGCCCGGGACCCCGGCCTTCAAGGCCAAGGAGGACCGCGACCGTGCGAAGGCGCTGAAGCGGGGCGAGGTCCCGGTCGCCGACGAGGCACCGGTCGTCGTCGAGGAGCGTCGCCCCGCGCGCCGGGAGCAGCCGCAGCGCCAGACGCGTGCCGCCCGGAAGAAGGGCTCTCCCAGCAGCGGGACGGGCCCCGCCCGGAACCAGACCCAGAAGAACCAGAAGAAGGGAGGCGGCTCGTGAGCGAGTCGACCCAGACCTCCGACGCCGTGGAGACCGCGGACGTCGAGCAGGACCAGCCCGTGGTGAGCAACCGCGTCCAGGCGCTCGAAAACGAGGGCGAGATCGCGGCCGACTACCTCGAGGAGCTGCTCGACATCGCCGACCTCGACGGGGACCTGGACATGGACGTCGAGGGCGACCGTGCCGCGGTCTCCATTGTCGGTGCGGACCTGTCTCAGCTCGTCGGTCGTGACGGCGAGGTCCTCGAGGCCCTGCAGGAGCTGACGCGCTTGGCGGTCTACCGGGAGACCGGCGAGCGTTCCCGGCTGATGCTGGACATCTCGGGGTTCCGCGCCCAGCGTCGTACGGAGCTGGAGAAGCTGGCTGCGGACGCCGTGGCCCGGGTGCGGGAGCGGGGCGAGCGGGTCTCGCTTGACCCGATGTCGCCCTTCGAGCGCAAGGTCGTCCACGACGCGGTGGCCGGGGCGGGGCTCGTGTCGGAGTCGGAGGGTGTCGAGCCCCGACGCTTCGTGGTGATCCTCCCTGAATGACGCGGTGCCCGACCCGGGCGCTGTTTCACGTGAAACACCCCCCACGCCCGAGGTGGCGCGGGGGGTGTTCCCGCATGAGCGGTTGCCCCTCGTCGAGCGCTACGTCGAGTGGCTGGCCGGACCGGGCACCGAGCGCGGCTTGATGGGGCCGCGTGAGGTTCCTCGTCTGTGGGATCGTCATGTGCTGAACTCGGCCGTGGTCGGTGAGTGGGTGCCGGAGGGGCTGCGGGTCGCGGACATCGGGAGCGGGGCCGGCCTCCCGGGGCTCGCCCTGGCGCTGGCTCGGCCTGACCTCGACGTGACGCTCGTGGAGCCGCTCCTGCGCAGGGCGACCTTCCTCGAGGAGGTCGTAGCGGACCTGGGTATCGCGGTGCGGGTCGTGCGGTCGCGTGCCGAGGAGCTGCACGGCCTCGAGGCCTTCGACGTGGTGACGTCGCGCGCCGTTGCGCCGCTGGATCGGCTCGCAGGCTGGTGCATGCCCTTGGTCGCCGCTGGCGGTGCCATGGTCGCCCTCAAGGGTGCGAGCGTCGCCGAGGAGGTCGAGGAGCACCAGGACGAGCTCGTGCGCCGGGGCACCGGCTCACCGGAGGTGCGCCCCCTGGGCGGCGGCGTGCTGGAGTCGCCCACCTGGGCGGTCCGGGTTTCCTGGGCCGGCGAGCCACGGGTATCTTGGCGCCTCGCCCCGGACGCTCGTCCTGGTGGGCAGCGAGCACAGCGTCGAACGGGCAGTGGCCGGTCGCGGCGCGGGAAGGGCACCCGGTGACCGGAGACGCCCCCGACCAGTCGGACCTGCCGCCCCAGGGCTCTGAGTTTTCCACTGGTGGCCCCACGCTCAACCAGCCGAGTTCTCCACAGATCGAGGAAAGTTCTCCACAGGTGTCTGTTTCACGTGAAACGTCCAGCGGGACCGGCGGCAACGGTGCCGGAGGGGGCGGGTTCGCGGTGCGCACCGCAGCCGATCTTGCGGACATGGAGCCGGCGGTGAGCGACGACCTCACGCCGCTGGCGCGCGCCACCGAGGTCTCCCTGTCACTGCGCAGCAGCGCTGCCCGCCGCTCTCCCTCGCCTCGTCCGGCCGCGACCCGTGTCTTCGTCGTGGCGAACCAGAAGGGCGGGGTCGGCAAGACCACGTCGACGGTGAACGTGGCCGCTGGTCTCGCCTCCCTCGGTCAGCGTGTGCTGGTCATCGACCTCGACCCCCAGGGCAACGCCTCCACGGCGCTGAACATCGAGCACCGGCGCGGGGTGCCCTCGACCTACGACGCGCTCGTGGAGGGCGTCCCGCTCACCGACGTCGTGGCCACCTGTCCCGACGTCGACGGTCTCTGGGTGGTGCCGGCGACGATCGACCTGGCCGGCGCGGAGATCGAGCTGGTCTCCGTGGTGGCTCGCGAGGGTCGGCTGCGCAAGGCGATCCACGGCCACCCGTGGGTCGGCACCGCCGAGGCCGTCGGGGATGACCGCTTCGACTACGTCCTCATCGACTGCCCGCCGTCCTTGGGACTGCTCACGCTCAACGCCCTGGTCGCCGGCGAGGAGATGCTCATCCCGATCCAGGCGGAGTACTACGCGCTGGAGGGTCTGGGACAGCTGCTCGAGACCGTGGACATGGTGCGCGCGCACCTCAACCCCACGCTGGCGGTCTCCACGATCCTGCTGACGATGTACGACGCCCGCACCCGGCTGGCGGCCGGGGTGGCCGAGGAGGTCCGGGACCACTTCGGGGACCAGGTGCTGCGCACCGCGATCCCCCGGTCGGTCCGGGTGTCCGAGGCGCCGTCGTACGCCCAGACGGTGATGACCTACGACCCCGCCTCCCCGGGTGCCCTGTCCTACCTCGAGGCTGCTCGAGAGATCGCCGAGCGAGGAGCCGCCCTGTGAACGCACGTCCTGCCCCCCGCCGTGGACTCGGACGTGGTCTCGGCTCGCTCATCCCAACGGCGCCGCCCGAGGCGGAGGGCGCCGCGACCCCCCGCCGCTTCAGCCCGGTGTCGAACGCCGCGGCGTTCTCGCGAATCCATTTGATGTCGTAC
>FWWL01010604.1_pt1 | contig 10551 bp, 10 predicted proteins | sample 2228331 | NCBI WGS metagenome assembly FWWL01 (sample SAMEA103939775, study PRJEB20133) | metagenome
ATTTAAAAAAGAAAAAAGGACAGAAACCAATGTTGGTAGCGGCAGATATATACCGTCCTGCCGCAGTAAAGCAGTTAGAGGTTTTGGCTGTACAAGCAGGGGTAGAGTATTTTTCCTTAGGAACGGATATGAATCCCGTAGACATTGCGCTAATGTCAATAGGAGAGGCTAATTTACGAGGTTGTGATACAGTGATATTAGATACTGCGGGTAGATTACATATAGATACAGAAATGATGGCGGAAATTCGCCAGATAGCCCAGCAAATTAAACCTCATGAAATACTTTTTGTGGCGAATGCAATGATGGGACAGGATGCGGTTCGTTCTGCCAAGCAGTTCCATGATACAGTCCCATTAACAGGAGTGGTTCTAACGCAAATGGACGGAGATGCGAGAGGTGGAGCCGCATTAAGTATTATAGAAGTTACAAATTGTCCGATAAAATTTATCGGAACAGGTGAGAAAATTGATGCTCTAGAATTGTTCCATCCCAGACGGATGGCAGACCAGATTTTAGGAATGGGAGATATAGTTTCTCTTGTAGAGAAGGCTCAGGAAGTTGTAGATAAAGAGAAGGCACTTCAATTTCAGGAAAAGGTGCGGAAAGCTAATTGGGATTTAGAAGATTTTCTTGAACAGATGAGGCAGGTCAAAAAGATGGGAAGTTTTGGTGATTTGATAAAGAAAATTCCTGGCATAGGGAAGATGATACCTTCGGGGATGGACCTGCCAGAGGATGAAATGAAGCATACGGAAGCGATTATTTTATCTATGACTAAAGAAGAAAGGCGCAATCCCAAAATTATAAATGGAAGTCGTCGGAGAAGAATTGCAGAAGGTAGCGGAACTTCTGTACAGGAAGTAAATGCACTATTAAAAGATTTTGAAAAGATGCGCAAGATGATGAAGGATATGGTTAAAGGTGGGAAAGGAAAGATTCCAAAAGGGATGGGACCTTTCATGCCCGGAGGAATGATATAAGAAATAAGTTATAATAAACATACAATAAACTAATAGGATTATAAGGAAAGGAACATTATGGCAACAGTAATACGATTAAAAAGAGGTGGGAGAACCCACGACCCCTATTATCGCATCGTAGTAATGGATTCAAGAGAAAGAAGACAGGGTAAGGAAATTGATATTATTGGCTACTATCAGCCGAAAGCACGTCCTGAACCTGTAACTGAAATTGATGAAGAGAAATTAAAACAGTGGTTAAGCAAAGGTGCTCAAACCTCAGATACTGTTCGTTCTTTAATTAGGAAAATGGGCATCTTAAAGAAAACGGCTAACGCTTAATTGAGTTACATTGGAGTTAAACCGTGAAAGAACTACTTGAATTGATAGTCAAAAAACTTGTCAAAAAGCCAGAAGAAGTTTCCATATCTTCAATAGAATCGGATGAGCAGATAGTGTTACAACTAAAAGTAGAAAAAGAAGATATGGGGAGGATTATTGGAAAGAATGGCAAAACCATCAAAGCCATACGCACAATTCTAAATATTGCTTCTGCTAAATTAGGCAAGAAAGTGAATCTGGAAATCCTCGATTAAGACAAGGAAATAACCAAAAAGTTCAAAATAAATGGCTATTATTAGAATAGATGTTTTGACAATTTTCCCTGAATACTTTGAGGTACCCTTACAAAGTAGTTTGTTAGGTAAGGCAATTAAAGAAAAAATAATGGATGTTCAAGTTCATAACATAAGAGATTTTACAGAAGATAAACATAAAACGGTTGACGATACTCCGTATGGAGGCGGACCGGGAATGGTAATGAAATGTGAACCTATATACAAGGCGGTAGAATCACTTAAGGGAGAAAATTCCCTGGAGCATATAGTTCTTCTGTCTCCCGGTGGTCAACTACTAACCCAAGAAAAAGTAAAAGAAATGGCTCAATGGAAGGATTGCGTCCTGATTTGTGGACGATATGAAGGAGTAGACGAACGAGTCGTTGATAATTTAGTGACAGAGGAAATATCTATTGGTGATTATGTACTAAGTGGCGGGGAATTACCCGCACTCGTAGTAATTGAAGCAATCAGCAGAATGATACCTGGAGTAGTGGGGGAGTGGGAATCGGTCGTGAATGATTCTCTGTATGATGGATTATTGTCTTATCCACAGTATACAAAACCTGTGGAGTTTAGAGGAATGAAAGTTCCTGAAGTGCTTTTATCGGGAAATCATCAACAAATTAAAAAATGGCGAGAAGAACAAGCCATATTACGAACAAAGAAGAAAAGGCCTGATTTATATGAAAAGTATCAGGAGAAAAAGAAATTTAATGAGAAGAAAGTAGAATAAACAAACAAATAATTTATATAATTAATAACCTACAAAAGGAGAAATAGCCGTGGATGTAATTACTGAATATTCTGCAAAGCACATGAAACCCCCAGAGAAATTGCCTGAATTCAACATAGGTGATACAGTTCGGGTGCATTTTAAGATAGTGGAAGGGGGAAAGGAAAGAATACAGGTTTTTGAAGGTGTGGTTATTGGACGGAAACATGGAACAAGTCCTAATGCCACCTTTACTGTAAGAAGAGTTACTTATGGCGAAGGGGTAGAGCGTGTATTCCCTCTACATTCTCCACGAGTTGAAAAAGTAGAAGTAGTCCGTGAAGGTAAGGTAAGGAGAGCAAAACTCTATTACCTCAGAGAGAGAATAGGTAAGCATGCGAAAGTAAAAGCTAAACAGAGAATCACCTCTGAAGAAGTTTCTCAAGAAAAGTCCTCAGAAAGTTAATTTATTTCAAAAAATAGAATTCCCCATCTAATAGATATTGTTTAAAATTTGAAAAAACATATAAAAGGGAGGTATATTTATTAAAACTATGGAACAATTTTATGTTGAATGGGGATGTTCTTGTTTTAAATCGCTCATGGATAGCGGTGAATATAACCACCGTTAAAAGGGCTATTGTTTTGCTTTTTCAAGGGCATGCTTGTGTTGTCCATCCGCAGAACTACACTCTATATGATTTTAACTCCTGGTGCGAATTATCACAGCATAAAGAGCAATTTCAGCAGGGACGTTATATTGTTACGCCGAATATGAAGATATTACTTCCGGAGGTTATTCTTCTAACGGCTTATAATGGATTTATTTTCCGTGAAGTTCGTTTATGTAGAAAGAATATATTTGAGAGAGACCGTTGTCAATGTCAGTATTGTGGCAAAATACTACCAAAGCAAGAATTAACAATAGACCATGTAATACCGCGTTCACGGGGAGGAGAAGATTCGTGGGAGAATCTGGTTCTTGCTTGTCTATCGTGTAATTTGAGAAAAGGGAATAAAACTCCGGAAGAGGCTAATATGGAATTAATTCGCAAACCGATTGCTCCAAAATGGCTACCAAAATTAGGTATTCGTGTCCGAAAAGAACAATTATATACCTGGCAAAAATTTGTGGATTTTGCATACTGGCATACGGAAATATCAGGATAGTACACAGGGGAACTGGAGAGAGAAAGTCGGTATTCTTTATTTGGGCGGGTTCTTATGTGATACAATTTCACCAGAATAAGGGATGAAACTGTAATTTTATGAATATAATGTTTGTTGATGTAGTTGTTTTTTTACCCATAGATAATACTCTAACTTATAGAGTTCCGGAACATTTACAATCAAAAATTTCTGTGGGGAGTCGTGTGTTTATCCCCGTTAGGAATACAATAGATGTGGGAATTATTGTCGCAATTAAAGATAAATTTCCAGAGAGTGAAATCCTTGATGAAGTAAAAGATATTATAGATGCCCCTGACGAGGAACCCATTCTTACTTCGGAAATGATACAGTTATGTAACTGGATATCCGATTATTACATCTGTCCTCCTGGTTTATCTTTTCAAATGGCGGTTCCTGGTTTCTTTAGGACAACAGGGAAAATTAAATACAGGATAAATCCCGATAAACAATGCGAATACCTACCGGGTAGTATTCCTTACCAGATTGTAGAAATACTCAAAGAAAAGCCATTAGATTTAAGAGAAATAAAGAAGAAACTTGATATTGAAAACATAGACAAAGAATTATCCCTGCTCATCAAAGATAAAACATTAGAGATTTTTTTTGAACCTGTTAAGATACAGGAAAAAATAAAAAAAGAATTATGGGTGCGATTGAATAAGGATAGGTCAATTACTCAGGAAGAAATAATCCGCTGGCAAAAGAAAGCACCTCAACAGATAAAAACATATCTTTTTCTGCTTCATGAAGGTAAAGAATTCCCTCTTTCCGAACTCGTCCAGCGGTTGCAAATTAATAGAAGTACGATACAATCGCTGGAAAGAAGAGGTTGGGTAGAGATAATTAAAAAAGAGATTCTGAGAATTCCAAAAGTCTATCAATATACCGATTCTTTTGAGGATACACAGCCAGAAACTCTAACCAATGAACAACAATGTGCAGTAGATACTGTTACACAAGCGATAAAAAATCACCAGTTTATTCCTTTTTTATTGTTTGGGGTTACAGGTTCTGGTAAAACAGAAGTTTATTTGCGAGCCATTCAATCTGCAATGGAATGTGGATTCCAATCCTTGCTCCTTGTTCCAGAAATTTCTTTAACTCCACAAACCATAGCGAGATTATATTCAAGATTTAAAGAACAGGTTGCGGTATTGCATAGCGGTTTGAGTGATGGGGAAAGATTTGATGAATGGAGAAGGATAAAAAAGGGAGAGGTTAGTGTAGTTGTAGGAGTTCGTTCGGCTATCTTTGCCCCATTGCAACGGTTAGGACTTATTATTATAGATGAAGAGCATGAGCATACTTATAAGCAGGGAGAAACTCCCAGATACCACGCACGGGATGTCGCTGTTATGTGGGCGCAAATCAATTCCGCTGTGTGTATTTTGGGTTCAGCAACTCCATCTCTGGAGTCTTATGTTCATGCAAAGACTTCAAAATATTACTTACTACAATTAACACAAAGAGTTGCCTCAGGAACTCTACCTTCTATTCATATCGTTGATTTGAGACAGGAGACGGAAAAAACCTCTGGTGAGCCTGTGTTATCTAAAACATTAAAGGAGAAAATACAGGAAAGGCTGGAAAAGAATGAGCAAGTGATATTGCTTATAAATCGGCGAGGTTTTGCCCCTGTATCTATGTGTCCTTCCTGCGGATGGATAGCAGTATGTCCGAATTGTAATACCAGTTTGAATTATCATCGGTTTGATGGGACAGTCCGTTGCCATTACTGCAATCATAAAGAGCCGAGACCTGTGCAATGTATAGAGTGCGGAATGACACCGTTGGTATTATTGGGAACAGGAACACAAAGAATTGAAGACTTACTGATACGATATTTCCCGTCTGCCTCTATAGCACGAATTGATACAGATGTTACTTCATCCAGAAGTAAAGGTTATTCTATTCTGAAAAAGTTCGCAGAACAGAAGATTGATATTTTAATTGGGACACAGATGATTGCTAAAGGGCATGACTATCCCAATGTTACATTAGTAGGAGTATTAAATGCAGATATAGGTTTATCTATCCCCAACTTTCGGTCAACGGAGTTCGTATTTCAGTTGCTTATGCAGGTGGCAGGTCGTTCAGGAAGAAGAGAGATACCTGGTGAAGTAGTTATTCAAACATTTATGCCCGGACATTATGTTATCAAGGCAGTTCAGACACATAATTACGAGATGTTTGCAGAATTTGAATTGAGGAATCGCAGAATAGTAGGCTATCCTCCTTATAATCGTATGATTCAGTTCGGATTGGAGGCGGAGGATGAAAAAGAAGTGCGAAATATGGTATATCAACTTGTCCAATATGCAAGAAAAGAACTCAACTTAAAAGAGAAAAACTGCAATATATTGGGTCCTGCCCCTGCGATAGTTCGTAGGGTCCAGGGCAAATATCGCTGGCAATTTGCATTATTAGGAAAAACCACTAAAATAATAAATCAAATTGCACGAAACATTAGTGAATATTTTCAGGCGCAGAAAACCAGCGGAAAACTATCATTAAGAATTGATGTTGACCCGTATGATATTTATTAAGAGAAAGGGAAAAGATGGAAGAAATAAAAGCGTTTATTTTTGATTTGGATGGAACTCTTATGGATTCAGAAATTATCTGGGTTTATGCGGTTCACGAGTATTTGTTAGATAAAGGTTTAACAGTGAGTTATGACTATGCAGTTGAATTGGTATATGGTAACTCATGGGAATATATATTTGAAGAGTTGGAAAAGAACTTTCCTATCTTAAAGGATGATATACCCAATTTTATAGAAAGAGTCTATCCGTATTTTGATAAATATGCCGAGAAAATGCCTTTAGCCATTCCTTCATCTGTGCAGTTATTAAAGGATTTATCAAAAAACTATATCTGTGCTATTGTATCGGGTTCATATCGGAGGGACGTTATTGAGGGTATAAAACGATTGGGGATAGAGGAAAATGTATCTTTATATCTTGGCAAGGAAGATTATTATCCTGGTAAACCTCATCCTGCGGGATATTTAAAGGCAAGTGAGTTGTTAAAGATTTCTCCAAAACAGTGTGTAGTTTTTGAAGATTCCACAGTAGGTGTCACTTCTGCTAAGTCAGCAGGTATGTATTGCGTAGCACTGGCAAGACCTGACCGACCAAAACAGGATACATCCCTCGCTGACCTGGTATTGCCAGACCTGAGTTTGTTTACGCTGGATTTGTTGAGACAGAAGTGCGGAAGAAATTGTTCAACGGTTAAAAAAACTTAGTGCTATCAGAATCAAATTGATAATGACCGTTATTAACAAACTTAAAACGATAGAAGTAACTATGGGGAAATAGAACTTTCCCTTTTCCCATTCTATACTAATGTCACCGGGTAATTTTCCTAATTTGAGGGGCAGAAGACCAGATAACCAAACAATCCCACTGATGAGCATGAGAATGAATCCAAAAATGAACAAGATTTTTGCCAGTTCGTTCATTTTTTTCCCTCCATTAACAGTTACCTAAACATTTTTTATATACTTCCAATGTCTTTTGTGCTGTTTTCTCCCATGTAAATTGTTGCGAGTAAGATAAAGCCTCATACGATAGTGTTTGTCTCTTTGTTTTATCTTCACAAAGTTCATATATAACTTCAGCTATTTGCTGAATATTATAAGGGTCAACTAATATAGCCTTGTTCCCGAGTATTTCAGGTAAACTTCCACAATTGGAAGCGATAACAGGTGTCCCGCAGGACATAGCCTCTAATGGCGGTAATCCAAAACCTTCATAAAAACTTAAATAGAGAAACAAATCCGCTCCACTTATTATAACGGGGAAATCTTCATCTGTGATATACCCCAATCTATGGATACGAGTTTTATGTTCTGATTTTTGAATTGCTTTATCAATAGGAGTAGTTTTCCATCCAGTTCTGCCGATGATGACAAGGTTATGAGGAATTTTATTAGCAATACTATTCCATGCTTTGATTAATGAAGGTATATTCTTTCTTGGTTCCAATGTCCCTGCATAAAGTATATATTTTTCAGGAAGGTTATATTTGAGTTTTATTTCGTTAATCCGTCCCGAAGGTTGAGGCTTGAACAAATTACTAACACCAAGGTAAATAATATCAATTTTGTTTATGTCAACACTGTAGTGTTTTTGAATTTCCCTTGCAGAAAAATGGGAATCGGTAATTATCCTTTGGGAAAAATTTATGGTTTCTTCAATTCTTTTTTTGTAAAACCACTGATAATGGATTGGAAACCAATTCGGATTTGCAAGAAATGCTATGTCATGAACAGTGGTAATATGAGGTATATCTCCCAGTCTAAATCCATAAGAGGCTGGATAATGGATAATGTCAGGATGTGATAATCTACAATGTTTTTTTAGAAAATGTTTTTGAAATAACCTTGTTATATTGCGATTTGTAGGCAGTTGATATAATGCTAATTTGTCAGATGTTATGGGAAAAGAATGGGAGGAAGAAAGATAAATATGTATTTCTTCGGGCAGATTAAGAAGAGCCTTTACGAGTTCTTCTGTATATCTTCCCGTTCCGCTTAGGTTTCCTATCTGAAAGCCATTAATGAAAATTCGTATCATATACTTTCCAATTTTTTATAAACTTCATAATGCGTGCGTGCTGTTATTGCCCAATCAAACTTTTCAGCCTGCTTAATACTTCTCTGTTTTAAGTTATTGTGCAATTCTTTATCGGAAAGAATATTAATGATTGTTGTAGAGAATTGGTCAAAATCCTGAGGATGTATGGCAATCCCATCAGGACCTACAACTTCGGGTAATGCTCCTTGATTGGAGACTATTGTGGGACATCCACAAGCCATTGCTTCAAGAGGTGGAATACCAAATCCTTCATCAAAACTGGGGAAAATCAATAAATCTGCAGAATTATAAAACCACTTTAACTCTGTATGGTTTTTGATGTAATCCAAATAAAGAATTTTATGAGAACTTTCCATTGTTTGAATTTGAGAAAGTATCTTTTCTGATTGATAACCTTTTTTGCCAATTAAAACGAGATGATGTGGAATTTGTTTGTGTATCTTTTCATATATGGTGAGCAAACCTGTGATATTTTTCCGTTCTTCTATGGTGCCTACAAATAAAATATATGGTAGTTTTATAGAATAGTTTTTCTTCAAATAATGATGTGATTCCTCTTTGTCAACGGGATGAAAAATAGACTTATCTATTCCAGGATATGATACCGTGACTTTTTCTGGTGGAATATTTAAAATTGTTGAAATATCTGTTTTACTTTTTTCCGAACAGGTGATTATGTGAGTAGCTTTTTGTGCTGAGTTAAAGATAGTTGGTTTAAAGAGATGAATAATTTTAGGGCTAACCCATTGAGGATGTGTTAAGAAAGAAAGGTCATAAATTGTTAGAACGGTTTTTTTACTTTTGTTAATAGGTGGTAAATAGTAATTGGTAAAGTGGAACAAAGAAACATCTTTAATCAGAAAGTCTATCTTAGGTTTACTTATATATTTCCACCATTTATAAAGTATTCTGACAGGTAAAGGATAATGAATATGTCTTTTTATTTGTTGAATTATTTCAAGGGAATCTTCCTGGAATTTATGAAATCCAAAGGATAATCCAGTTATAAGTAGGTCATTATAGTTGCTTAATAAATGTTTTAATGTGTAATGAATATAATTCCCAATCCCTGTCTTCTCGCCTCGCAATGGAGTTAAGTCAATAATCACCGAGATTTGGGAATCGTTAGTAATTATATTCATAAAAAGACTACTTTGTAATTTGTTATGTTTAAGCGATAAAATATTATAATGTTGTTCCATTGTGCAATTTAAATACATTCCTAAAATAAACAATAACACATAAAGAAGGAGCATTTTATGAAAATTGATTTTGGTGGAACTATTGAAGAAGTTGTGACAAGAAAAGAATTTCCGATGGTGAAGGCAAGGAAGGTTTTAAAAGATGAAGTAATTGCTGTGATAGGTTATGGAGTTCAGGGACCTGCTCAGAGTTTGAATATGAGGGATAATGGTTTTAATGTAATTATAGGTCAGGACCCAAAGTTCAAGTCAGATTGGGACCGTGCAGTAAAAGATGGCTGGAAACCTGGCAAAACATTATTTGATATAGAGGAAGCCTGTGAAAGAGGGACTATTATTCAATTGTTGGTATCCGATGCGGCACAGAAAGCAATATGGCCTACTGTAAAGAAGCATTTGAAACCTGGTGATGCTTTGTATTTTTCTCATGGGTTCTCTATTGTTTATAAACATTTGACGAAAGTAATTCCACCGGATTATGTGGATGTTATCATGGTGGCACCGAAAGGTTCTGGCACCTCTGTCCGCAGGAATTTCTTGAGTGGTGCCGGTATTAATTCCAGTTATGCTGTTGCACAGGATTATACAGGAAGAGCACTGGAACGCTGTTTAGCGATAGGAATTGGTATTGGCTCCGGTTACTTATTCCCAACAACTTTTGAAAAAGAGGTATATAGTGACCTAACAGGTGAAAGAGGTGTGTTAATGGGTGCATTAGCGGGGATTATGGAAGCACAATATCAAGTGTTGCGTGAAAACGGCCACAGTCCCAGTGAGGCTTTCAACGAAACAGTAGAAGAGTTAACTCAAAGTCTTATTCGTCTTGTAGATGAAAATGGTATGGACTGGATGTATCAAAATTGTTCTGCGACAGCCCAGCGTGGTGCTTTAGATTGGAAACCCAAGTTTAAGAAAGCAACACTGCCGGTATTCAGGGAACTCTATAAGCGAGTAAAAGAAGGAGCGGAAACGAAACGAGTCCTTAAAGCCTTAGGAAATCCAGATTATAAAACACAGTTACAAAAAGAACTTGCAGAAATGGCGAATAGTGAGATGTGGCTTGCAGGAAAAGCCTGTCGTGAATTGAGACCTAAAGAGCCAGCAAAGAAGGTAAAATCAAAGGCTGGGACACAGGGTAGAACGAATTATTAATTTAACAAACATTGTTGGAATTAATGTCCGGGAAGTGAAACTTCCCGGACTTTTTTGTAATGATGTAATTATGAAGAAAACCTTTATAGAAAAATATATTTTTGATGA
>FWWL01010605.1_pt1 | contig 10547 bp, 9 predicted proteins | sample 2228331 | NCBI WGS metagenome assembly FWWL01 (sample SAMEA103939775, study PRJEB20133) | metagenome
GTGGGCCTGGGCCAACTCGAGACAGACCAGGAACGCCTGCCGCAGCCTGCCGCTACCTTTCGCCATGGCACACCAAGCCTATCCCCAGCCCTTTTGCAAGACAAGCCCACAGCGGCTAGCCGAGCGCTCGGCTAGCTATGGGGAGCATCGGCCACAAGGGGAAGGCCTGGGCGTTTTATGAAATCACAGCTAACGAAATGACCTGTGTCCATATCCAAGTAAATAATCCCATTTACTGGGAACACGGGCGTTCAAAAACAAAAAAGCGCAAAAGCGTTTGCCACCGCTCGGCGCCCTGGCCGCCTCCCTTCCTCTCCCGTCCATGAGCAGCGTCGGGGTCCGCCTGCGCAGCCCCTCTTTGGGGAGGGAGAGGCGAGAGGGGCGAAGGCGGGAGGGGACGAAGGGAAGCGAGGAAGGAGGGGGCATCGAGGGAAGGTGCCTACAGGGCGTGGTAGGAGGAGCGGAAAGGAGGGAAGGGTGCAAGCGGGCGAGAGGGGAGAGGGAGGGGGAGGGAGGAGGCCCCCTCCCCGGCCCTTGCCTGGATCTGCCGCCGTGAGCGCCGGGGCGCCTGCGGGGCGGCCTCAGCTTCCAGGGCGCGGGCGGCGCCGGTATACAGCCCCCGTATGCCGCTTGTGTATGCCCTGGGTCAGGGAGCCAGGCCCAGGGCATCTGGCCCGCAAGGGGGAAGGCTGTATACGAGCCCGGGGCCAGGGGCCTGCCCCTTCGCTAGCATCCCGACCTGTCATGGACCCCCGGGTCATTCCCTCCCGCCACCTGGTTCATTCTGCCTGGAGCATACTCTGCCAGCGCGGTGGCAGCAGGCGGCGGCTACCAGGCACCGCCGCAGGTATATGGCCAGGGTAGACCCAGGTCGTATACCGCCTGTGTCTACAAGTGGGAACCTGTGGTATCCTAACGCCTGACATGGAGCGGAACCCTGTCCTCAGCGTGCGCATACCCGCCCAGCTCAAGCAGCGGCTGGAGGAGCTGCGCAGGCGCACTGGCCGCTCCTGGGCCGACATCCTGGCCCTGGCCTTAGAGGCGGCCGAGGGCGAGCGGGGGGCGAAGGCCGGCCTCGGGGAGGCCCGTAGCGTGGGGGCGTTGGAGGAGGCGCCAGCGGCCCCGGCCCCACCGCAGCAGGGCGCCAGGGTGGATGCCCAGGTCCTGGCCGCCGACCCCGCCAAGGTCAACGTCCAGGCGGAGGTGCCCGCCTGGCTCATTGCCATGTGGGACATAGGCTACAGGGCCCGCGGCTATGATGGCTCCTTCGCCACCTGGGTGGTGGAGATGCTGGCGCTCCACTTCGTCAGGTGTCGGGGCATAAGCCTCGGGCTCATCGCCCGCAGCCAGGGGGCCTAGGCGTCAGCCCGTCCAGCCAGGAAGCCCTCCCCCAGCCCCTCCGCCAGCGCCCGCCACCAGCCCCTGGCCTCGTGCGCCTGGTCGCCGTGCTCGCGCCACCAGCGGCAGAGCTGGGCCTGACAGAACTGGCAGAAGAAGCCCAGGAGGGTGGGGCCGTCCCGGCCATGGGGATGAGGGCGTGGTCAGCCGCCCCCTCGCGGCGGGAGCAGTCGCCGAAGCCTTCCTCGCCCCAGTGCCAGCGGGCGGCGGCCCTTCCCCCCTCGCCCAGGGCCTGGCCGAGCCTCTCCTCCAGGGGCCAGCGCAGGGGGACCATGGGGGCGCCGGGGAAGGCCATCACCGCCGCCTCCAGGAAGCTCACGGCCAGGGGCAGGGCGTTCTCCCCCCAGACCAGGAAGACGCCTGGACGCCTCTTACGCCTGGGCACGGCGCTCACCTCCCACAGCCCTCTCTCTGAGCAATCGGGCCACCGCCAGCCGCAGCTCCCTGGTCACCTGCGCCCGCCACAGCAGCCGCAGCCTGCGCCCGTCCAGGGTGCGCACCGAGAGCACCACCACGTCGCGGCCGGGGAACTCCCCCAGCAGCTCGGCCAGGCGGGCGACGAAGGCGGCGTCGGCCCGCTCGTCCTCGCCCTCCCGCACCGTCAGCCTCATGGCCGGCCTAGCCCCCAGGCGCAGGGCGTAGGCCACCAGGGGCGCCACCCGCCCCGGGTGCCAGGCCAGGGGCTCCACCCCCGGGGCGGGAGGCTGGCAGAGGGCGCAGGCCCACCCGCCCCGGGGCGGCAGCCAGAACCAGACGACGCCGCAGGCGCGGCAGGGGGAGGGTGGCGGCCGCAGCAGCGAGAGCAGCTGGGGCTTGTGGCCGACGACCAGCTGCCGCAGCTCGTCGTCCACGAGGCTCGCAGGGCGCAGGAGCAGCTTGTCGCCGCGCACGCCCACCTCGATGCCCCGCTCACGCAGGGCGGCCAGGACCTCCTGCGGCCTCATCGTCATCACCCTCCTCCGCATTTTCTACCAGAAAGGTGTGCAGAAACCGCGTCACGCGCGTCACTCGCGTCACCTTAGATACGCTCTCGGCCCCACCGCCGCGTCACTACGGTGCGCAACCGCGTCACAAGAAGGCGTCATTCGCGTCACCATCGCCTCCCCCTCCAAATACGGTGGTGACGCGGGTGACGCGGATGACGCGGTTTTTGCAGCCTTGTCGGGGAATGCATTTAGGCGTCCTCAGACCTCCTCCACCTCCTCCAGCCCCGCTGCAGCCTCGACTCGCTCCTCGTGGCCCACCTTCGTGATCCTCCACAGGCGGCCCTCGCCGCTACGCGTCCGGCACAGGTCGATCCCCAGGCGTCTCAGAGGAGGAGTCAGCCTGGCGAGGATCGCTCCGAGCGCCGCCGGGCTCCCCGGCCACCCCTTGGGGAGGAGGTCGCCCTGGCGTGCCATCTCGGTCAGGCGCCTGTAGAGCTCGCTCGACCCGAGCCTGACGTGATCGCCTGGTGACCAGGTCGCGACCCAGTCCCACAAAGCCCGGCCGACGGGGTGGCCCGTCACGATGTCGCGGGCTTCGCTGAGGCGGAGCCCCTGCAGGCTGGCGACGAACGCGCCACGCTGCTCTGGCGGCTCGGAGGCTGACACCCAGACGGCCACATCTGCCAGACGGGGCAGGGCGGGGAGGGAAACGTGGCCGCGGTCGGCCAGGGCCCTGGCTACACGGGTGTAGAGGGCCCCCAGCGCTCGTGGCCGTACCCGATGGAAGGCGCTGAGGATGTCCCCCTCGGGCCTCCTGTCGCGGTCCGCAATCGGTGCCAGCCGAACGGTGAGTGTGCGGTCAGCTAGGTCGGCGCGGCGGGCATCGCCAACGATATCGGCGATGGCGTTGAGGATGACGGGGCGCCGGCCCTCGAACACCTCCTCTTCGTCGTCGGTGTAGAGGCGCCGCGTGGCGAACCCGGCGTCCGTCGCCAGCCGACACAGCGCATCGGAAGCCCATGGCGGGAGGCTCCCGAGGTTGGTGAAGGCGAGCAACCACGCGCGACGTGCAGCGATGAGCAGGTCGCGCTCGTCCCTGGGCGGGGCCCGCAGCGGGGCGGCCCTGGGGTCAATGAGGTCCACGATCATCCGTGCGAGCGTGGACTTGCCGGATCCCGCCTCGCCCAGGATCAGCAAGATCGGGTATGGGCCTCGGGGATGCAGGCAGGCCACGAGGAACCCGATGACAAGCTCCCGCTCCTCCTCGTCCAGGCGGAAGACATCTAGCGCACCGATAAGGTCATCCTGGTCGCCCTGCTGGGGGCATGGAAGAGCCTGGAGACCCTGCGGCCGCCAGAACCGCACGCCAGGCTGCGGGACGACCGCCCAACCCTTCGGCGTAATCTCGACGGCGTGGCCGCTCCCGTCCGCCAGGTCCACGTAGATATGGCCGTCCGCCTCGCCCACGCGCACGAAGACCTCGTGCTGCGGGCCCTCGAAGCGTGCGTGGGCGGCCAGCGTGTCGCGGGCGACGGTGAGGGCGTCTCGGCTCGGGGTGCGCCCGTGGCGGCGAAAGAACTCGCGGGCAAGCCAAGCGCTGAACGCGCTGTCGCGGATGCGCAGGTGGTGGTGCTCCACCGTCGCGAATGCCTCTCCGCTTGGCGTATGCCAGAGCTGAGCTGTGGCGAGGGCCAACTCCACCAGCTCTGTCGCCTGGGGCCTTCTCCTCTTCCGGGTCTGACTGCCCTCCCGCCCGTCTCGCTCCTTCTTCCAGATACTGCTTACCACCTTCACGACTTCATCGCTGCCCAAGGGCGGAAGGAAATGCCTCCGGTTTATGTCCAGGCAGCGGCTGAGGACGGCCAGGGGGTCGTGCCCCTTGCCTAGGAAGTGCCCGGCAATCCTGGCCATCGTCACGTTCCTCTCCCCCTCGGGGACGCCGTGCCGCAGTATCTCCTGCAGGTCGAAGTCCTCGGCGGGCTCCCCGCCCCGCAGGATGCGCTCCAGTAGCCCGTTGGGCAGGGAGGCAATTGGGTGCTCCGAGGGCTCGTAGCCTGACTCCCAGACGTAGCGCTGGCCAGAGCGGTGGATGGACGGCGGGGCGACCACGTAGCCGCCGTCGCCCCGCACGTCCACCCCCGGCGCTATGCCCACCTTGTTGGGCACCGGCACCCCTGGGTGGCGGTAATACAAGTGCCATCCCCCGCCGCCAGTGATGGCCGTGACGGTGGGGTAGTCCCGCAACCCCAGGTCCGGGGCGCTCTCGTCGCCCCCGTGCCGCGGGTCTATGTCCAGGATCACCAGCCCCGACACGGCGCCAGTGACGATGCCGATGTTGGCCCTGGGCCAGCGGCCCCACCAGGCCTCCACCTCCTCCCTGGTGGGCCTGGCCTGCTGATAGGGGGTCCACCTGATGATTGGATGCTTCCCCGTGTCCCTCTCGTCGTGGTCGCCGCCGCAGGCGCAGCGGCCGTTCTCGACCCACCACAGGGGGACGACCGACCAGCCCAGGTCCAGGTAGCGGAGGGCCTGTGGCTGTGATACACTGTGCTTGGAGGCTTCGCTGCCGCCTCCACCACCTGCGCCCCCGACGTCTCCCTCGGCCTGGGGGCGCTGTTCATCTTTTTTGGCCATGACCATCACCTCCCTGCGCCTCCAGTTCGCGTTCCAGGAAGCGCTCCAGCTCCTTTAGCGGCACGAGGACCCGCCGCCCCACGCGGACGGTGCGCAGGCGCCCCGACCGCACCAGGGTCCAAGTGCGAGTCCGCCCCAGGGACAGCAGGCGCGCCGCCTGGGAAACGCTGACCGCGAGTCGCCCATCCATTTCCTCACCTCCTCGACGAGCTTGACACGCACCGAGCGGAGATGCTACATTCTTCGCGTGAGGCAAAACGCGTGAGGACACCGGCAATGAGTGATGAGCGGTCACTAAACCCAGGCGAGCTGATACAGCGGCTCGAGCTGTTAGGGAAGTTTACCCCCGAGGGCGGCCGCTTCCCCCTGGGATACCTGCCAGGCCTGGCGGTGGTCCGCTTCCGCTTCCGTGGCCAGGAGGATGGCCTCCTCCTGTGGGAAGTGGAGCTACTGGACCCACGTCAGGGCCCCGACCAGGTCAGGCTGAAGCCCAGGCACGTGCTGGACGCCCTCCTCAGGGTCGACTCGGAAGAGAAGGCCGTCCGGCAGGCGGAGAGGCTCGGCCCCCTGGGCCTCTGCGCCCACGGCATGCCCATCGGCCCCGGGAGCTGCAGCGCCGAAGGTGGGGATTGGTGGGGCGAGGCCTCCCCTCCCCCATCGGACGCCCCCTACTGCTGGCGCCTTTGCCAGCCCCTCACGAGGGGTGGCCTGTGGGCGGAGAGGGCTTGGTGGTGGCTGGAGTGGGCGACCCGGCTGCGGGCCCTCGCGGAGGTCATCGCCCATCTCCAGGATGTTCAGGATAAGAGGCGGCCCCCATTCCTCTCCTGGCTGCGGGCGGTGACCGCGGGTTGGGCACCGGAGGGGCTGGGCCCTGACCCCTTCGGCGGGGCCGACAACGCCTGGTGCAATGAGACGAGGGCGAGGATGGCCCGCTCCTTTGGGGACAGCGAGTTCGACCGGCGGTGGCAGTGGCTCCTTGGGACGCTCCATCACCTGTGCGCCCGTCCCCTGGGCTCGTATGTCTTGCTGTGGGAGGACGCCGAGGGAGGCTTCCGCTTCGCTTTCCGCTACCACAACCCCGGCGCCTGGCCCCTTCTGGCCCTACAGCTGCTGCGCCTCGCCCAGCACAAGGAGGTGGGGGAAGAGGAGGAACGAGAGGCCCAGGCCATCTGGGCGCTTTGCCTGCGTTGCGGCAACCGCTATTCCCTGAGGCGGTGGCGTTCGGGCAGGCCAGAGCTCTGCCCCCGCTGCCTCGAATGCGAGCGCGCCCGCCGCTACTACCGGCGGCACCGCCAAGAGGTCCTTGCCCGCAAGCGGGAGAGAAGGGGGAGGCGATAGCGATGGCGAGGCGACGCGGCCACGGCGAGGGGAGCATCTACCGGCGCAGGGACGGGAGGTGGGCGGCGTCTGTTAGTCTCCCCGGGGGCAAACGCAAGACCTTCTACGGCAGGACCAGGCAGGAGGTGCAGAGGAAGCTGCACGACGCCCTGCGGGCCAGGGACCAGGGCCTGCCCCAGCCGCCGGGGCGCCTGAGCATCGGCCGCTTCCTGGGGGAGTGGCTGGAGGCGGCCCGTCCATCCCTGCGCCCCCGCACCTGGGAGCGGTACGAGGAGGTCGTCCGCCTCCATATCGCACCGGCCCTGGGCAGGCTTCCCCTGGCCCACCTGGCCCCTTCCCACCTGCAGCGCCTCTACGCCCAGAAGCTGGAGGAGGGGCTGTCGCCCACCACCGTGGCCCGTGTCCACGCCGTGCTCCACCGGGCGCTGGGGCAGGCCGAGCGGTGGGGCCTGGTGCCCCGCAACGTCGCCTCCCTGGTGACGCCCCCCAGGGCTGCCAGGCAGGAGATGAAGGCCCTGTCGCCCGAAGAGGCGCGCCGCTTCCTGGAGGCGGCCCGTGGCGAGCGCCTGTATGCCCTCTACGTGCTGGCCATCACCACCGGCATGAGGCTGGGGGAGCTGCTAGCCCTCAGGTGGCGGGACGTGGACCTGGAGCGGGGCACCCTCAGGGTGACGGCCACCCTGCAGAAGACCCGCGACGGCTACCTCTTCGCCGAGCCCAAGACGGAGCGCAGCCGCCGCCAGGTGGTCCTCTCGCCCGCGGCCCTCGAGGCCCTGAGGCAGCACCGCCTGCGCCAGCTAGAGGAGCGCCTGCGGCTGGGTGACGCGTGGGAAGACCACGACCTGGTGTTCCCCAACGAGGTAGGCCGCCCCCTGGACAGGACCAACCTCACCCACCGCTCCTTCGAGCGGGTGCTGAGGCGGGCGGGGCTGCCCCGCCTGCGCTTTCACGACCTGCGCCACACGGCCGCCACCCTGTTGCTCTCCCAGGGCGTCCACCCCAAGGTGGTGGCCGACATGCTGGGGCACTCGACCATCAGCGTCACCCTGGACCTCTACTCCCACAGCACGCCGGCCATGCACCGCCAGGCCGCCCTCGCCCTGGACTCGCTGCTGGCCCCGGCCGACAACTCCCTGGCCCGCGAGGAGTGACGGCCTGACCGCCTCTCAGGTGCGCGTCCTCCGGCCGCTGGGTTCCGACCGTTGGTTTGACAGCAAAATTGACAGCAAAACGGGTGGACTACCGTGGACGACAGTGACACAAACTGGCCAGTTTTTGGGCCCTCCCAGATACGAAATGGACGGCCACGGACGATGGCGGCATTTTCGCGTCGAACTCCAAAACCGGAGGTCGGGGGTTCGAATCCCTCCGCCCCTGCCATTGCCACCGACTTTCGGTCGTCCCCAACCACTCCAAGCTGGCGGTCATCCTGGAGAACATGTATGCTCGCTACCTGGCGGGGGGCACCGTGGGCGAGGGTTTCGAGAGCATCGGCGAGAGGGCCCTGGAGACGGCCCGACGGGGCCTGGCGCTGGCCGACCGTTCCCACCTGCTGGCCCTGAGGGGGAGATAGGGGGCAGCCATGCAGTTCCAGGACATCATCTACGAGAAGAGGGAAGGGATCGCCCTCGTCCGGCTGAACCGGCCCCACAAGCTGAACGCCTGCACCCTCAACACCTACGCCGAGCTGCGGGCGGCCGTCCAGGACGCCGAGGAGGACGAGGCGGTGCGCGCCCTGGTCATCACCGGCGAGGGGCGGGGCTTCTGCGCCGGCGACGACGTGCAGGAGATCTTTCTGGCCACCCCGCCCGAGGGGCGGGCGCCCCGCATCCGCGAGCGGCTGGAGGAGCTGCGCGGGCGGGGGCAGCGGGGGGTGGACAACCTCCTCTTCTTCGACAAGCCGGCGGTGGCCGCCGTCAACGGGCCCGCTGTAGGCTACGGCTTCGACCTGGCCCTCATGTGCGACGTGCGCATCGCCTCCGAGTCGGCCCGCTTCGGCTCCATCTTCGTGCGCCGGGGCCTGATGGCCGATGCCGCCTCCCTCTTGCTCCTGCCCCGCATCGTGGGCTGGAGCAAGGCGGCCGAGCTGACCCTCACCGGCGACATCATTGAGGCCCAGGAGGCGCTGCGCATCGGCCTGGTGAGCAAGGTGGTGCCCCAGGAGCAACTACTGGAGGAGGCGTTCTCCCTGGCCCGGCGCATGGCCGAAAACGCGCCCCTGGCCGTGCGCATGACCAAGCACGGCCTGCGCCGCTCCCTGGGGATGGAGCTGCGGCCCTTCCTGGAATGGCAGTCGGTCTGCCAGGACCTGCTCCTGCGCAGCGAGGACCACCGCGAGGGCGCCCTGGCCTTCGCCGAGAAGCGACAGCCCAACTTCCAGGGCCGCTAGGCAGAGGCCTCCTGCCCGCCCCTAACGCAGGCCCCTCAGCCTGGGATCCAGCAGGTCGCGCAGGGCGTCCCCCAGCATGTTGAAGCCGAAGACGGCCAGGCTCAGGAAGAGCCCCGGGAAGAAGGCCATCCAGGGCGCCTCCAGCATGAAGCGGCGTCCGGCACCGCTGAGCATGGAGCCCCAGCTGGGGTTGGGCGGCGGCACCCCCAGCCCCAGGAAGCTCAGAGAGGCCTCGGCCAGGATGGCCGCCCCCAGCCCCAGGGTGGCCAGGGTGATGGCCGGCGCCAGCACGTTGGGCAGCAGGTGCACGAAGATCACCCGCAGGTGGGAACAGCCCACCACCCGCGCCGCCTCCACGAAGGTCATCTCCTTCAGGGCCAGGGTGGCGCTGCGGATGACCCGCGAGTTGCTGGCCGCCCCGCCCACGGCCAGGGCGAAGATGACGTTGTTCATCCCCGGCCCCAGGATGGCCATGATGGTCAGGATGAGGAAGATGCCGGGCAGGGCGATGACCGCGTCCACCAGCCGCTGCACCACGGCGTCCACCCGCCCGCCGAAGTAGCCGCTCAGGACGCCGATGATGGTGGCGGCGCTGATGGAGAGCAGCACCGCCGCGAAGCCCACATACATGGAGATGCGCGCCCCCCACACGATCTGGCTGAAGACGTCCCGCCCCAGGTTGTCGGTGCCCAGCAGGTAGCGCAGCGATGGCCCCTGCAGCCTGTCGGCGGCGTGGATCTCGGTGGGGTCGTAGGGGGCGGCGAGAGGGGCGGCGATGGCCAGCAGCGCCAGAAGCACGATGATGACCCCACCCAGGAACCCCAGGGGCTTCTGGCGGGCCAGTCGCCAGACCGCGCCGATCCCGAAGGGTAGCCGGCGCCGCTCCGCGGCGATGCCCGTTGCCTGTTCCAACGTCGCGCTTCTGGTCATGGCAACCTACCTACCGGTAACGGATTCGCGGGTCCAGATAGGCATAGGACACGTCCACCGCCAGGTTCAACAGCACCACGATGGAGGCCGTGAAGAAGACGATGCCCTGAATGGCCGGATAGTCCCGGTTGAGGATGGACTCGAAGAAGTAGCGGCCCACCCCGGGCACGTTGAAGATGGACTCGGTGATGACCGTCCCGCTGACCACGAAGCCGAACTGCAGCCCCAGCAGGGTCACGATGGGGATGAGGGCGTTGCGCAGGCCGTGCCTGAGCACCACCGCTCGCTCCCGCAGCCCCTTCGACCAGGCGGTGCGGATGTAGTCCTGGCGCAGCACCTCCAGCATCATCGTCCTGGTCAGGCGCATGATCCCCCCGGCCAGGCTGTAGCCCAGGATGGCCGCCGGCAACAGGAAGAAGGTGAAGTGGCCCCAGGGGTCTTCCCCCCATGACTGGTAGCGCAGGGGCGGCGTCCAGCCGAACCACTTCAGCGGGAAGACCAGCACCAGGGTGGCCATCCAGAAGCCGGGCACCGACAGGAGCCCGATGGCCGCGCTGCGGGCGATGTAGTCCAGCCAGGAGTCCTGACGGATGGCGGCCAGGATGCCGATGGGCAGGCCCATGGCCATGCCGAAGACGATGGCGTAGGCGGCCAGCTCGGCGCTGATGGGCAGGCGCCGTCGCAGCTCCTCCGTCACCGAGCGCTTCGTCCAGAGGGACTGGCCGAAGTCGCCGCGCAGGGCGGCGCCCATCCAGCGGCTGAACTGTTCGTGGATGGGGTCGGCCAGGCCCAGCTGACGTCGCAGTGCCTCCACGTCGGCGGCATAGCCCTGCTCGGCCACCATCAGTTGCACCACGTCGCCCGGGACGAGACGGATGATGGAGAAGGCGAACAGCAGGACGATGACCACCGTCAGGGCAGCCAGACCGACG
>FWWL01009359.1_pt1 | contig 10546 bp, 9 predicted proteins | sample 2228331 | NCBI WGS metagenome assembly FWWL01 (sample SAMEA103939775, study PRJEB20133) | metagenome
CGCGCCAGCGACCATCAAGACGGGCATGCTTCTCGTAGATACCGACCTCACGGAAGCCAACGGAAGCCAGCATCGCCCGACTGGCCGTATTTTCCACAAAGACCCGTGAAAGCAATTTCCAAAAACCGGCCCGGCTCGCCGCTTCGAGCAGGGCCAGCATCGTCAGCCGACCGATACCTCGTCCGCGCCACTCACGGGCCACGTACACCGAAAACTCGGCGACACCGGCGTAACACTCACGGGCCCGGTACGGAAACGTAGCGGCGAAGGCCACCACCTGATCGTTAACAATCGTCACCACGATTGGAAAGCGGTCGTTGAACCAGGCCGCCACGTCTTGCGCAGTGCGGGCATTGGTCTCGAAGGTAGCGATGCGGTCGGCGATGCCCTGGTTGTAGATTTCAGCAATCGCTGCCGCATCGTGTGGGTTTGCCATGCGCGTAAAAACACTATTCATCGGTTCACATCCACCACCACCCGCCCACGAGTCTGGGCGTTGGTAATCTGTTCGGCATACGCCGGCAGGTCGGCGAAGGGGATAACGGTTGTCATCCGTTCCAGCAGATCGGGTGAGAGATCGTGCGCCAATCGCGCCCAGGCCGCGAGGCGCTCTTCACGCGGCACCATCACCGACTCAACGCCGATCATGGTCACGCCGCGCAGGATGAAGGGGTAGACGCTCGTCGTAAACTCGGCGCCACCGGCATTCCCACAAATAGCAACCGCACTGCGCATCGCCATAGCGCGCAAGACGCCGGAAAGTACGGCACCACCGACCGTATCAACCGCACCGCCCCAGCGCTCGCTTTCGAGTGGTCGGCCAGGGCCACTGAGCACACTGCGGTCAAGAATGGCACTTGCTCCCAGTTCACGCAGATAGGCTTCTTCATGAGGACGACCGGTTGCGGCCACAACCTGATGCCCGGCTTTAGCCAGTAAAGCAACGGCAACACTGCCCACCCCACCGGCGGCACCGGTCACGAGGACTTCCCGCCCAGGGATGAAGCCATGCCGCTCTAACGCCAGCACGCACAGCATTGCCGTGAATCCCGCTGTGCCGATGGTCATGGCGTGCTTGAGACTCATACCCTCTGGCAATGGCACCAGCCATTCACCTTTGACACGAGTATACTGGCTGTAGCCACCCCAGTGTCGCTCACCAACGCCCCAACCGGTCAACACAACCGGATCACCAGGACGGTAACGCGGATCGGCAGACTCAACAACGGTACCGGCAAAATCGATGCCGGGTGCTAATGGGCTGCTGCGCAAGATTTTGCCTTTACCGGTAATTGCCAGACCATCTTTGTAGTTGAGGGTCGAATAAGCAACTTTGACCAGAACGTCCCCGGCAGGTAGGGCACTGAGCGGTAGTTCGCGAAACTCCACCCGCCGACCATCGCCTCCCTCTTCTACGACCAGTGCTGTAAAGCGTTCTTCGCTCATCTCGCCGGCTCCTTTGCTCCTCATCGGGGAGAGTCACTCTCTTGTTTGACCCATCATCTGCATGCTGTACTGTCGATTATAATGAAGGAAGGAATCTTTGCCAACTGGAACCGCCTTATCACCCGTCACGGAGTTCGTATGATCCATGCGCTTGATCACGTGGTCATTTTGGTTGAGCAGTTGTCGTCGGCGGTAGCGGCATACACCGCTGCCGGATTTGTCGTTGCGCCGGGTGGCGAACACGCCGATGGTGCGACCCACAATGCCCTGATCAGCTTCCCCGACGGTACCTACCTCGAACTACTCGCATTTCGCCGACCTGCCCCCGAACATCGCTGGTGGCGACACGTCGCCGCCGGGCCGGGGTTGATCGATTTTGCTCTGTTGCCGGTCAATACCACAATTGCCGTCGCTGCGGCAGCCGACCGTGGGCTGATCATGAATGGCCCGGTGGCCGGCGGGCGCATCCGCCCCGATGGGTTGAGTCTGGCCTGGGAGACGGCCTGGCCACCCAGCCCTGATTTGCCGTTTTTGTGCGGTGATGTAACCGACCGTTCGCTGCGCGTGCCCGATGCCGATTTCTGGGGACACACAAATGGCGCACGGGGGATTGCCGAGGTGATAGTGGCGGTGGTTGATCCGGTGGCGAGTGCTGGTCGTTATGCGATGCTGTTAGGCATCACGCCGCAGGCGGCCCCGGCTGAAGCACGGATTCCGCTGGGTGAGAGCGAGATTGTGCTGCGCGGCCCTGATTCAGGCGATCAACAAGTACTTGATCGATTGGCTCGTCGCGGCGAAGGCATTTGTGCCATCACGTTGAAGGGGTTGCACTTTCCCGATCTCACGACGACGCTCGGGGCGACGATTATGGCTGCCCGTGTAGAATAGGATAATACGTGCGTGGCTGCTGAGTTTGATCGTTTCGGCCAACGGGTGCGTGCCGAGCGAGGTGGATTTTTCGACCGTGACCGCTCGATTACCCTGGTGCGGGCACCGGGATGGGTTGATCTGTCAGGTGGGATCGTCGCTGAAGCCGGTATCCAAACCTTGCTCTGGCCAACCGGCGGTGGCGTGCTGGTGGCCCTTCAGCCCGATCCCGAACCGATCATTCGGATTCGGGTTGGTCAGCGCACCGACTCGATCCCCTGCACCGCTCTGTTCCTGCCAGGTGGACCACGTGAATACGCCGACGCAGTAAACGAAATCGACCGTCATTGCCCACCCCGCAGTCCGTGGTGGGAACCGGCGTTGATGGCCTGGGTTGCCTTGATGCGGGAAGAATTTGTTCGCTTCGGTGGCGGGGCGAGAATCCTGCTACAGCCACAGGCGGCGCCAGGTAGCGCTGCAACCGTCATCGCCGCGTTCGCGCAGGCGCTGGTCTCGGCGTATCAGGTTCATCTCGCGCCACGCGAACTGGCGATCACCTGTGCCGAAGGCTTGCGGCAGATCGACAGTCGCAGCTTCGACCTCATCGGTACGCTGACCACCGTCTGCGCCCCGGCAAACGAAGTGATGGTCGTCCAACCACACACAGCCTCAATTGGTGGGAGTGTCCATCTTCCTCCAGGTTGCGCGATCTGGACGCTGCGCGTTGGCGAGGAGGCGCGTCAACTGCCATCACGGTTGCGAGCAGCACTGGCGCTCCTCGATCAGATCATCGGCGAGGGGGGCATTGTCAACAGTGAACCCGGCACCAGACTGGCTGCGCTGAAGCTAACCGATTTTGTTCGCGATGGCCGTGAGCGTCTGCTCGCTGCATTGACCGCGCATCCCGCTGTGATCGGCGAACAAAACGCAGGCTCCTTCTTGCCGGCACTGGCAGGTTTTGCCCTTGCCGAGCAGCAGCGTACACGGCTTATTCTGGCCCAGCGCGAAGACGATCTGCGGTTGATCGGTGAGTTGCTGACGCAGAGCCATTGGGAACAGGCTGCACTCGGTTTGACCGACCCCCACGCCGATGCCCTTGCCGCCCGGATGAGCAGTTCGACCGTGTTCGGTGTGCGCCAACCGGTGGCCGCATCACAGGCAACACTGGTCGTCTTTGCCCGTAATGATGCCGAAGCTGATATTAAACGGATTGCTATGGAATATGAGGCAATGGCCGGCGTACCGGTAACGGTTATCGGTGGCAGCCTGGCCGGTGTCAGTATGGGTAGTGTGCGCAGCGGGTAGAAGAGCACTCACGTGCGATGCAAGTATACATAAAACCATGTCACAAGAACGTTCTTGTCCACAATGCAGTTCAGCAGTGCCACACGATGCACAGGTATGCCCTCACTGTGGCACGCAACTATCGAACACAACAACAGTTCCAACCGGCGCGACCTTGTCATCAATGACACCATCCTTTATCCGCACCGGCAGACAAACAACGATCCTGCTCATTGTTAGCGTACTGGTGCTGATCATCATCGGTGGCGGCGCTCTCCTCACCTGGATGAACCGTCGCCCGGCAGTGGCTCCCTCGGTGACACCCACAACGTCGGTTACATCACTCCCGCCATCGCCCACCGCTATCAGGAGTGCCGACAGTCAATCTGCCTCATCCGACACTGTGGCCGTGACGCAGACGGCTCAGGCGCGTACAGCCCAGGCGCTGATGCAAATGGCCGCCACACAAACAGCTACGGCACTCCAGGCTGAATTAACGGCTCTCTTTGCCGGTGCCCGGCGCGTCTTCTACGATGAATTTGTTGATAACCGCAATGCCTGGTTTACCGGTGTCTTCCAGGACATTGAGCTTAACCTGATCGAAGATGGGGTTTTTAAGGTATTATGGTCAGGCAAGGATACGTCATACGAAGTGTACGAATTGAGTTCATTCACCGACTTTATCGGTGAAGTTGATTGCCGGATTGCTCGTGGCGGCGGTGACGGGAGTTGCGGCCTGATCTTTGCCCAACAACGCAACGTTGGTTTCTACAAGTTTGAGTTTTTTATCGACTACTATCGTCTCTCCATCATCCTGGCAGAAGGTGAGCCGGTCATCCTGGCAGAAGGCGACCCGCGCCGTATCACGACGGTAGGCGATCAAAATCGGTTACGGGTGATCAGACAGGGTGAGCGGATTCGGCTGTTTATCAACGATGCGCTGGCTGCCGATCTGCGCGACAATACCCTGGGTGCAGGGCGGGTAGGTGTCTCGACGGCCTGTTACAATGCTGAAGGTGGGGTCGAAGTCCATTTCGACAATTTCGGTATCTGGTCGCTGGCATCAGGTTCGTGAAAGGGTAACCGATGCAATCACCATTTCCCCATCTGCTTGAGGAGTTTGTCGTTGTCACCGCCCCGATGGAACGGGTTGAGCGAGTGATAACCGACGAGGCGTTGATGAAACGCTGGATGTCGCCGGCAGTTCAATTCACACCGCTCGATGGCTGGCAATTTGAGCGCGGCGCACGCTGGCGGCTGCGCCTTACCGGGGTTGGGCCGCTGCTCGAAGCCGGTTACGTAGTCGTGGAACGTCGCCCTGGACTGGTGCTGTGGGCATTCGACGGTTTCTGGGAGGGATTCGATGCCTGGCAGTGGCTGCCCTGGCAAGAGCGATCCGATCAAACGCTGATCCATAATCGGGTTGAATATCGGTTACGTGTCCCTGGGCTTGATCTGATCTGGCCGTTGACTGTTGCGCCATTGATGAAACTGGATGCACAGGCGCAAATGGTGCGGTTACGTCAGGTGTGTGAGCAGCGAGAGGCTGTGCAGTTCCAGCCATAAAGTGATCAGATGTATATCCAGGGCTTGTTACAATCGCTGGCGTGTGTTACAATCGCTGGCGTGTCTGTATTGTATCGGGTGGGTTACGTCGCGTGTCGGACAATTGCTCACGTCAATTTATCGTGCGTTCAATATCTCCTTACCAGAGCTGTCGTATCATCCACTGACAGTCTGGTACTGAATGGAAGAAAGGAACCGTATGCTTCCCCTTACAGACACCATCCCTTCCCGTACATTTCCGGCAGTGAACTGGGCATTGCTGGCGGCAAACGTTGTTGTCTTCCTGTTAATGGTTGGGAATGACCGGCTTACCGAAGCCTGGGTCGCGACCCTGGCCCTCGTCCCGGCGCGCTTGCTTGCCAATCCGCTCGATCCAACCCAACTGCTCACCATTTTCACCTCGATGTTTATGCATGGCGGCTGGTTTCACCTCTTCAGCAATATGCTGGCCCTTTACATCTTCGGTGATAATGTGGAAGATCGAATGGGGAGTCAGCGTTATCTGATCTTCTACCTGCTGTGTGGCGTAGCCGCCGCATTTGCTCACATCCTCTTCAACCCGACCTCGCCGATTCCTACCGTTGGTGCCAGTGGAGCGTTGAGTGGTGTGCTGGCAGCGTATCTGCTGTTCTTCCCGACGGCACGGGTAGTGACGCTGATCCCGATCTTCTTCTTACCGTGGCTGGTTGAGATACCGGCTGTCGTGTATCTTGGGCTCTGGTTTATTTCGCAACTGGCAAATGGTCTCTTCTCCATCATCATCGACGTTCAGGAAATGGGTGGCGTAGCGTGGTGGGCGCACATTGGTGGATTTGTGGCCGGGCTGGTGCTGGCTCCATTGTTTAGGCAGCGGCGTTATGTACGACGCTACTATCTCGACGAGTATTATCCCTGGTGAGTGTGATGTGAGGAGCGTGGTATGGATTTCTTTTCACTGCTGTGGTTGTTCTTCATCATTTCATCGTTGCAGCCGGTGATCAGGCAGCGTATGCTCGACGCCGCACGGCAGCGTCTGCTCGAACAGTTGGAACGCAAGCGCAAAAGTCGGGTGATTGTCTTGATCCACCGTCAAGAGACCATGAGTCTGCTCGGTTTTCCGCTGGTACGTTACATCAACATTGAAGACTCTGAAGCGGTGTTGCGGGCGATTAAGATGACAGATCGCGACATTCCGATTGATCTGATCCTGCATACACCGGGCGGGTTAGTGCTGGCTGCCGAACAGATTGCCCGTGCCCTCACCAGACATGCCGCGAAGGTAACCGTTTTCGTTCCGCATTATGCAATGTCTGGCGGTACCTTGATTGCGCTGGCTGCCGATGAGATTGTGATGGACGAGAATGCCGTGTTGGGGCCGGTTGATCCACAGTTGGGCCAGCATCCGGCAGCTTCGATCCTGAGTGTTCTTGAACGCAAACCACTGAGCGAGATTGATGACGAGACGTTGATGATGGCCGATATTGCCGAAAAGGCTATTCGCCAGGTGAAGCGCACCGTTTGTGAGCTACTGCGTGACAAGATGCCGGTTGAGCGGGCCGAAGAAGTGGCTCACACCCTGGCCAGTGGGGTATGGACACACGATTATCCGATTACGGTCAGCGAAGCCCGCGAATTGGGTTTGCCGATCAGCACCGAAGTGCCAGAAGAGATTTATCAGATTATGGCGCTCTACCCACAAACGGCTCAGCGCCGGCCATCGGTTGAGTATATCCCAGCACCGCGCTCACGTCAGTCGAGTGTTTGACGCACATCGGTGATGGCTTCTTCTGTACTTTGGGTGAAGAGCGAGACGCTAATCGCTCTTCACCAGCTCCTTCTCGCCCGGTATTGAGAACACTATCGTCTCCTTGGATCAGACCTGGTGTAATAGCGTTCACAACCCGTGATCCGAGATCACCCTTCTACCACATCCTGGTGCAGAACCGGCGTTTTCGCTTCGCACGCTGTTAAATCACGTTTCGGGGAGGATGCCGTTTCCATACCGGGTTGCCCGTAGTGCGTGGTGTGGAGTGCGGCAGCCATACTGCCGCGCCAGCCGTGCTCATAATCCGGTACAGGTCATAGCGGATTCCCTGCGGGCCACGAGAACGACCTGCGCGTAGAGCACATTCATTCGGCACACTGGGAGCGCGCGCCGGAGGCGCGCCAACAGTGCCTCGCGCCCTTGCATCAGATCGCAACAGCGGGAACCACCCTGCCCCGCAGACTCCCGCCCCCAGCGGGGGCGGGTTGGGGGGCGTGTCTGCATACGCTGGGAGTGCGCGCCTCCGGCGCACCAACAGTGCCTCGCGCCCCTGCATCAGATCGCGACAGTAGGATCGCACCACAGACTCCCTCCCCTATCGGGGGCGGGTTGGGTTGTTGGCGTGTCGCAGATCACAGCCGGATACAGCACCAGCATGCTATGCTCACCACCCATCACCCGGGCACTGCAACAGAATGCACAGAACCATTCAGTGTACCCCCACCAACCCACCAACGGCTCGCCGATAGCACACCCGGTAGCACTCTTCTTCATTAAGACACCGCTAACAAACTGTGAATGTTCAATAAGCAATCTCCGCTTGAAATCTGGTATCGACACAATATAATACTCAGTTAACAATATCTTAACTACGACGTAACGGTGATTGACAATGCCGCTCGCACTTCGTCTGGTAGACATTAGTGGTCCATTCGTCGATCAGTCTGCGCCGGTGCGGAACTGGTCGTCATTTCCGTTCAGTCAAATAGATATACCCGCTCCGCCTTACGTTGATCAGGCTCGCCTGCAACGTGGCGTTGAGCGCGCCCTGGCATATCTGGACGCGGTGCAGGCTCAGGGCTACACCGGTATTGTGATCGACAACCTGGCGCACCTGGTGACCTTCGATCAGGCACCCCGGCAATACTATGCACCCGATAGCCCTTTTCGGCTACGGGCACTGGCCTACCGGCAGGCTTTGTGGCCACTTCTCACTGAGGCGGCGAACCGTGGGATGCCGGTCTACGTCACCACTGATATGCAGTGGATGACCTCTGAGTTGCGCAAGGTCGCCGGTGCGCTCACTGCCGATAATCCTCGTCTGGCAGCGATCAATCAGGCCGCATTCATCGATCTCTTTTCCGCCCTGCCAATGGTGCAGGGTGTGATAATCCGGATCGGTGAGACTGGTGGTGCTCATGATCTCGCCGGTTATACCGGCCATCTGCTGTATCACGATGTTGCGACGATCCGTCACCTGATCGCCACATTACTCCCGGTGTGCGTAACCTTTGATCGCCACCTGGTCATACGTACCTGGACGCTGGGAATCGGTGAGGCGGGTGATCTCATCTCATCGCCGGCCCGCTATGCGGCAGTATTTGCCGATCAGCATGATCCACATCTCCTGGTTTCGATCAAACATACACCGGCTGATTTCTTTCGTTTCTTGCCGCCCAATCCAACCCTGGGCTTGCCCGGCCCTCGTCAACTGGTCGAAGTGCAGAATCGTCGCGAATATGAGTTATTTGGATTGGTTCCGGCTGGTGTGGTTCATTTGCACAGCGCTGCGATCCGCCGCGCAGCAACCAGTCCGCAGTGCGTGGGTATCTGGGCATGGAACAGCACCGGTGGTTGGGGTGGCGGGGGTGCGACACTCGGACCAAACGGCTGGAACCTCTGGACTGAAGTCAGCAGTGCGGTGACCGCAGCCCTTGCCCGTCAGCCCGATATTGATGCTGAAGCTTTCGTGCGTACCTGGTTTGCGCAGCGACTGGCGAACTACAGTCCGCCATTTGCCGAAGCTGTTGCGACCGCTTATCTCGTTTCTGAGCAGTTGATCGAAGAGGGGTGGTATTTCGGACGCTTACCGGCATTGACAAACGTCAAAGGGATGGTGACCCCTTCGTTGCTCTGGGTCTGGTGGATGCATCCCACTGCGGCACTGCCGGTCTGGGTATACCTTGCCGAATCGCTGACTGCCATCGAGCCGGTGATAAACCGGGCTGAACAGGCAGTGCAGCAGGCGCAGCGTCTTCGCGATCACGTCGCTGCTACAGCTCCCTCGTCGGACCCTCTGGCCCAACAGATCGTGACCAGTCTCGTATATTTGCACGATGCGCGGACAATCGCCTGGCGCACGCGGGCGTTCCTGTTGCCGTTGGCGGCAGCGGTGAAATCACGCCGGCGTCCTGTACTCGACGCCGCGGCGCAGGCATTGGTCGCGGCCATCCAGCACCACAGGGAACACTGGGGTGAGCGCACCGACTTCCCGCCACTCGAACTTGATGAACTGACCGATTTTCTCGCTACCTGGCAACGCTCACCTGCCCTGGTCTGGCACCGGGCAAAGCTTGCAGCCTGGATTGTCACGCTGCTTCGCCGTCAAAGCGCTGGGGTAGTGCGCATTGGCCCAAAGACCGGTGCGTTGCTCCCGCCGCCGGTGCGTCGTCACTTGCTGCAAACTACCTTGCCCTGGCTGAGCCGACGGCTGAATCTGTTACCTGATATCTTTTTCGAGACCGGGCCGGCGATTGGTGAGTGGGCACGCTAAACAACAGCGTCTGCGTCCAGGCCGGGCCATGGTCATACATTTATGATACAGACTCGACCGGTCGCCCGAACTGTCGCCATACACGCTCGCGCACCACACCGGCAACCCCGCGCCATCCCCAATACCTGCCGTGCACCAGCGTAGCACGTCGCTGTAATGCCCGCCGCAGATCGGCTGCGCCGGTGCCGGCAAAGAGCGTGCGCCCGGCACCAATCATTGTAAGATTGTGTGCATCACTACCGCCGATGTTGGTCAACCCCCATCGCTGAGCACACCGGGCCGCTCGCTCATTGTTCATCGGATTCCACAGACTGGCGTTGAAGACCTCGATACCGTCAAGCTGCATCCAATCAACATCAGTCCGCTCCGGGCCAAGCAGGTGCCGTCGTCCAATGGAAGGTACCAGCATGCCGAAAGGATGGGCAGCGAAAGCCATGCCACCTTGATCATGAATCCGTGCGACGGTTTCTGTAACACTCAGACCCGCCGGAACTGGCTGCTCAATGAACAGTGCCAGCAGATGGCCGCTGCGCGTCGAGATTTCACAGCCAACGATCACGTCAATGCCATAGTGCGATGCCCGTTCACGGGCGTAGAGTGCTCCGCGTAGCGTATCGTGGTCGGTAATCGCAATCACCCGCAAATCGGTTTCGGTTGCTACATACGATAAAACCGCCTCTGGCGAGGCGGTACCATCACTGGCTGTAGTATGAATGTGGAGATCGGCAGCGGTGAGTAGTGATTCCACGGGCTACACTCCCTCTTGTTCTGTGATGCGGCACACATGTCAACCCTGATCATACGATCAGGATATCTTTGCCGTACTTAGTGTAGCCCGCTTTGTTCAAGAACTTGTGATGAATGGA
>FWWL01005885.1_pt1 | contig 10541 bp, 7 predicted proteins | sample 2228331 | NCBI WGS metagenome assembly FWWL01 (sample SAMEA103939775, study PRJEB20133) | metagenome
GGTTTATGATAAAATGGGTTATTTGATTACTGCTGATAGAAAAATAATTTTTTATTTAAATAGTAAGAATACCCGCTCTTTTTCTTTTGAGATTCCTTTGGAAAGTTATATTTTAAATCAGGTAGATATTAATAAAACAGAAATTTTTGTTTATGCTTATTAGAAAATGGTTGTTGGTTTATTAAAAAAAATGGATTGGTTTTTATTGGCTTTGATCTGTTTGTTAATTGGTGCGGGCTTGATTTCTCTTTTTAGTCATTCTTTTTATTTTTTCAAGCGTCAACTTTTGTGGGCGGGTTTATTTTTGGTTTTTTATTTTTCTACATTGTTTTTTAACTGGCGCTGGTTAATCAATCAAAAATGGTTTCGGGTTGGTCTTTATTTATTATCCATTCTTCTTTTGATTTTGGTTTATCTAAAAGGTGAATTTGTACGCGGCGCTAGAAGTTGGTTTAATTTTGGTGGCTTTCAATTTCAACCCAGCGAATTAGCAAAGTTGTCTTTGGTTTTAATGCTAGCTCATTTTTTTGCCAAGAAACATATTTTTGCTTGGGTTAATCGAAATTTTTTTATTTCTCTTTTTTATGTTTTTGTGCCAGCGGTTTTAGTTTTACTTCAACCTGATTTAGGTTCTGCTTTAGTTTTAATAGGTCTTTGGTTCTGTTTTATTTTGATAAGTGGTCTTAATAAGAAAAAGTTTTTTTTGTTTTTAATGATTTTGTTGATTTTAGGTGTTTTTGCTTGGTTTTTTTATTTAAGACCTTATCAAAAAGACAGGATTATTGGTTTTTTGTTTCCCGAGCATGATCCTTTAGGGATTAATTATAATTCCCTTCAAGCAAAGATTGCTATTGGTTCAGCTGGTCTTTTGGGAAAAGGTTTTAAAGAAGGGAGTCAGGTTCAGTTTGATTTTTTACCAGAAAAACATTCTGATTTTATTTTTGCAGCTTTTGTAGAAGAATGGGGTTTTTTAGGTGTTTTTATTTTAATTTCTATTTTTGTGCTTTTGATTCAAAGATTGGTTTATATTGCTTCAAAAACAAGGGATAATTATTCAAAATTTTTTGTTTTGGGGGCAATATTTTATTTATTGATTCATTTTCTTTTTAACACGGGTGCTAATTTAGGTTTTTTGCCGGTGACTGGTTTGCCTTTTCCTTTTTTAAGTTATGGAGGGTCTTATCTCTTGACATTGGCAATTTTTATGAGTATAATTCAAAGTATAGAAATTGAATCACGTTAAAAAAGAAAACGGCCCCATTGGCTTGCATTCATTTTTTTATTGTCTTTAAGTTAATCTTTTTAGAATAATGAACGAGCAACAACCAGTTTTTAATCATCAACAAGAAACCAGGCATTTTTTCGGTTTTCGTTTTTTGTTTATTTTGTTATTTCTTTTTATTTTAGTTTTTTTCTCAGCTTACTTTTTTTATAATCTTCAACCTTTAAAAATTGATTCAGGAGAATTTAAAGAATTCAGAATTAATAAAAATGAAGGGTTAAGAAAAATTGGTGCTAAATTATCTCAAGAAAATTTAATAAGGTCAATTTTTGTTTTTAAACTTTACAGTGTTTTAAGCGGGAAAGCTCATAAATTTAAACCTGGTTTTTACGATTTAAGTCCGAGTATGAGTTTAATAGAGATTGTAAGAATTTTAACTGAAGGTGAAGTAAAAACGGTTAAAGTGACTATTCCAGAGGGTTATGCTGTTAAAGACATTGAAAATTTATTGATTAATAAAAGAATTCTCTTAAATGACGGTTTTCAAAATGTTAGGGTTGAAAGTTTTGTTGAGCGATTTCCTTTTTTAAGCGGTGTTGATTCATGGGAAGGATTGCTTTTTCCTGATACTTACAAATTTAATTTAGAAATGAAGCCGGAAGAAGTTTTAGAAAAATTTTTAGTTAATTTTGAAAAAAAAGCTTGGTCACTTTTAAAGGTCGATGAAAAAAAATGGTATTTTAATCTTATTTTAGCTTCTTTACTTGAAAAGGAAGTACCTGATTTTTCTGATCGACAGTTGGTGGCGGGTATTTTGTTGAAAAGATTAAAAGTGAATATGCCTTTGCAAGTTGATGCGACAATTGTCTATGCAAAGTGTAATAAAGCTTTTATTGGTTGCACTTATCAGGTGGTAAAGAAAGCGGATTTAACGATTGTTTCTGAGTACAATACTTATCAAAAATTGGGTTTAACACCGACGCCTATTACCAATCCAAGTCAAAGTGCTATTCAAGCCGCTTTAAATCCTCAGGAAAGTCCGTACTGGTATTATTTATCAGATTCAAAGACAAAAGAGACAATTTTTTCTAAGACTTTACAAGAACATAATTTAAAGCGTTTGAAACATTTATAGTAAATTTTTTAAAACATGAGAAACATAAAAATATTTTCAAAATATAAAGGACCAGTTTTTAAATTTCCGAATCTTATTGAAATTCAGTTAAATTCTTATAAGTGGTTATTGGAAAAGGGTATTAGAGAATTATTTCAAGAATTTTCGCCGATTACGGATTATACTGGTCGGGAATTAGAACTTCATTTTCTTGATTATATTTTTGATGAACCAAAATATTCAGAGGAACAAGCAAAAGAAAAGGATGTTTCTTACGAAGCTTCTTTTCGGGTTAAGTTAAAACTAGTCAATCACCTTACCAAGGAAACAAAAACTCAAGAAGTTTATTTGGGTGATTTTCCGATGATGACTGACCGTGGGACTTTTATTATTAATGGCGTTGAAAGAGTAGTAGTTTCTCAGTTAATTCGTTCTCCGGGTTTTTATTTAACAAAAGTTGAAAATAGAGGAGTAAAACTTTTTGGTGGGAAAGTAATTCCGAATCGAGGAGTGTGGTTAGAATTTGAGACCGAACAAGATGGTTTCATAGGAGTCAAGATCGACCGACGTCGAAAGGCACCGGTAACCCAGCTTTTAAGAATTTTTGGTTTGGAAACTGATGAGGAAATAAAAAAAGTTTTTAGTGATGTGGATGTGGGGGGGATAAAATATATTGAAGCTACTCTTAAAAAAGATGAAGCGAAAACTTTAAGAGACGCTTATGTAGAGATTTATAAAAGATTGAGACCAGGAGATTTAACAACACCGGAAACCGCCCGTTCCTTAATTGATCCTATGTTTAAACGATTTGACCGTTATGATTTAAGTTCGGTCGGTCGTTTTAAGTTTAATCAAAGATTAAATTTATCACCGGAGAAAAAAAGCGGTCTTTTGGATTTAGAAGATTTAGTAGCTATTATTAAAGAGATTATTAAAGCAAACAATGATCCTTTTAAAGAAGAAGATGATATTGATCATTTAGCTAATCGGCGAATTAGAGGAGTAGGGGAATTAGTTCAGGCACGTTTAAGAATTGCATTTGCTCGTTTAAGAAGGGTTGTTCAAGAGAGAATGGCAACTTTAGATAAGACTAATTTAATGCCGGTTCAATTGGTAAATTACAAAATAATTACTTCAGTTTTGAAAGAGTTTTTCGCCACGTCGCAGCTTTCTCAGTTTATGGACCAAATTAATTTTTTGTCAGAAATAGAAAATAAAAGAAGAATTTCTGTTATGGGTCAGGGGGGATTAAGTAAAGAAAGAGCTGGTTTTGAAGTTCGTGATGTTCATCCGTCTTATTATGGAAGAATTTGCCCAATTCAAACACCAGAAGGAGGAACTAGTGGTTTGGTTAATTATTTAGCTAATAATGCTCGGATTAATGATTTTGGTTTTATAGAAGCTCCTTATTTTAAGGTAAAAAACGGAAAAGTAACTTCAGAAATAGTTTGGTTGGATGCTTTTGAGGAAGAAAAGTATAATATTGGTCAAGCAGATATTGAACTTGATGAAAAGGGTTATATTCTTCCTAAGATTGTTGAGGGAAGGATTAAGGGGGCACCTGGTTCTTGTTTGAGAGAAGAATTAGATTTTATTGATGTTTCAGTAAGTCAAATTTTAAGTGTTTCTTCTTCATTAATACCTTTTATTGAACATGATGATGCTAACCGAGCTCTTATGGGTTCAAATATGCAAAGACAAGCAGTACCGGTTTTAAAACCAGAAGCACCTTTAGTGGGTACAGGTAATGAGGAAAAAGTTGCTCTTGATTCAAAAAGATTAGTTATTTCTGATGTTGAAGGAGAGGTTTTAGCGGTTGATGCTTCAAAAATTTCTATTAGAACTTCTAATAATAAAATTAAAACTTATAATTTGTTAAAATTTAGACGTTCTAATCAGGCAACTTGTATTTTACAGACACCAATTGTTAAAAAAGGTCAGAAAGTAAAAGTAGGTGATTTATTAGCTGATGGACCTTCGATGGATAAAGGTGTGACGGCTTTAGGTAGAAATCTTTTAGTTGCTTTTTTGCCTTTTGAAGGTGGTAATTTTGAAGATGCAGTTGTTTTGTCAGAGAGAGTAGCGCGCGATGATTTGTATACTTCTATTCATATCGAAACTTTTACTTGTCTTGTCCGAGAAACAAAGTTAGGACCGGAAATGACCACACCTGATATACCTAATGTTTCTGAAGAAAAATTAAGAAACTTGGATGAGGAAGGAATTATTAGAATCGGTGCGGAAGTCAAGCCTAATGATATTTTAGTAGGGAAAATAACTCCGAAAGGAGAATCAGAATTAAGCTCAGAGGAAAAATTATTAAGAGTGATTTTTGGTGAGAAAGCCAGAGATATAAAAGACACTTCTTTACTTTTACCGAACGGTAAACAAGGACGAGTTATTGGTGTGAAAGTTTTTTCTCGAGACCGAGGTGATAAGTTAGAACCGGGGATTATTAAAAAAATTCAAGTAGAAGTCGCTCAGATTAGAAAAATAAAAGCTGGGGACAAACTTACTGGCCGACATGGTAATAAAGGTGTTATTTCTCAAATTAGACCCATAGAGGATATGCCTTATTTAGAAGACGGTACACCAGTAGATATTGTTTTAAATCCTTTAGGTGTTCCCTCGCGAATGAATTTGGGCCAGATTTTGGAAACTCATTTAGGTTTAGCTGCTCATTATTTAAATTACCGAGCGATTGTGCCTAATTTTGTTGGTTTGAATGAAGAAGAAATTCAAAAAGAATTAGAAAAAGCTGGTTTCAAAAAGCACGGTAAAGTAAAACTTTACAATGGTATCACGGGTGAACCTTTTAGAGAAGAGGTAATGGTAGGTTATATTTATATGATGAAGCTAAATCACTTAGTTGAAGATAAAATTCATATGCGTTCCATTGGTCCTTATTCTTTAATTACTCAACAGCCATTAGGTGGTAAAGCTCAGATGGGTGGTCAAAGATTTGGGGAAATGGAGGTTTGGGCTTTGGAAGCGTACGGTGCTGCTCATATCTTGCAAGAGATGTTGACTATTAAGTCAGATGATGTTTTGGGTCGTTCGGCGGCTTTTGAAGCTATTATTCGTGGTCAGGAAATTAAAAAACCAAATGTTCCGGCTTCTTTTAATTTGTTAGTAGCTGAATTAAAATCTTTAGGTTTAAATGTTGTGGTAAATCCAGAAGAAGACGAAGATAAAAATAAGTCAAAAAAATCAAGAAAATAAAAAAATATGAAGAGTAAAGATTTTGATATTAAATCAATCGCTATTAGGTTAGCTTCACCAGAAGAAATTCTATCATGGTCTTATGGGGAAGTTTTAAAACCAGAAACAATAAACTACCGCACTCAAAGACCAGAAAGAGATGGTTTATTTTCAGAGAGAATCTTTGGGCCAACAAAGGATTATGAATGTTATTGTGGAAAATATAAGAAAATCCGGTACAAAGGAGTGATTTGTGATAAATGTGGTGTGGAAGTTACTCACTCTTCAGTAAGAAGAGAAAGAATGGGACATATTACTTTAGCAGCGCCAGTGGTTCATATTTGGTATTTGAAAGTTGTGCCTTCGCGTCTAAGTCTTTTACTTAATGTCTCCGCGCCAAAACTAGAAAAAGTTGTTTATTATGCCGCTTATATTGTAACAAATGTTAATGAAGAAAATCGCGAACAAGCCTTAAAGGAATTAAAACAGGAGGTTAAAAATTTAAGGTTAGAAAAAAATATTGATGAAAAATCTTTAGCAGAAGTAGAGAAGAAAAATTATGAGTTTTTGAATAATTTAAAAGTAGGTTTGATTTTGGAAGAAAGTGATTATTTTTATTTTATCAATCGTTTTAGTCATGTTTTTGAAGCTGGGCGTGGTGCTGAAGCCTTAAAGAAGATTTTAGAAAAATTAGATTTAGAAAAATTAGCAAAGCAAATAAAAGAAGAATTAAAAGAAGTAAAAGATCCAAGCAAACATATTCGTTTAACAAGAAGATTAAGGTTGGTTAAATCTTTGCATCGAGCAAAGATTAAGCCTGAATGGATGATTTTGACTGTTTTGCCGGTTTTACCGCCGGATTTAAGGCCAATGGTGGCTTTAGATGGTGGTCGTTATGCTACTGCTGATTTGAATGATTTTTATCGTCGAGTGATTAACCGGAATAATCGTTTGAAGAAACTTATTGAGTTAAAAGCGCCGGATATTATCATTACCAATGAAAAAAGAATGCTTCAAGAAGCGGTTGATGCTTTAATCGATAATTCAGCGCGTTTAGGTAGTCAAGTGGTTTCTAACCGTCGAAGACCACTTAAATCTTTGGCTGATATTTTAAAAGGTAAACAAGGACGTTTTCGTCAGAATCTCTTAGGTAAAAGAGTTGATTATTCTGGCCGTTCAGTTATTGTTGTTGGGCCGGAGTTAAAAATTAATCAATGTGGTTTACCCAAAATTTTGGCTTTAGAACTTTTTCGGCCATTTGTTATCAGTAAAATTCTTGAAAGAGGTTTGGCTTATAACATAAAGAATGCTAATCGTTTGATTGAACAAGGAATTCCTGAAGTCTGGGAGATTTTGGAAGAGTTAACAAAAGAGAAAAAAGTTTTACTTAACCGGGCGCCAACACTTCATCGTCTAAGTATTCAAGCTTTTTCTCCTTTGTTAATTGAAGATTTAGCTATCAGAATTCCACCTTTGGTTTGTACGGCGTTTAATGCCGACTTTGATGGTGACCAAATGGCGGTTCATTTACCTTTAACTGATAAGGCTCAATATGAAGCAAAAATGATAATGGATGCTTCAAGAAATATTATTAAACCCGCCAACGGTGAACCTATTGCTACGCCAACAAAAGATGTGGTCTTGGGTATTTATTTTCTTACCAGGTTGATTAAAAACTCTAAAGGTGAAGGTAGAATTTTTGCTGATAAAGTGGAAGCTCGGTATGCTTATGAAAATGGTTTGATTGATATTAATGCTTTAATAAAAATTTATGATCAACAGAAAAGAGAATTTATAGAAACTACTTATGGCCGAATTATTTTTAACAGTATTTTACCCGAAGGATTTGAGTTTATTAACGAAACAGTTAATAATAAAATTTTATCAAAAATTGTTTCTAAAATTATTAAATTTGTGGGTATTGAAAACACACACATTTATTTGGACGGTATTAAAGATTTAGGTTTTCATTATTCAACAGTTTCTTCAATTACTTGGAGTGTTTATGATATGATTGTCCCACCGGAGAAGAAAGAATTTATAGCCAAAGCCAATGAAGAAGTTCTAAAGATTGAAGAGGAATATAATGAGGGTTATTTAACTAAAGAAGAAAGAAGTGCGCGTATTGTTGAAGTTTGGTCAAAAACCAGAGAAGAAATTTCTAAATTAGTTCCTGTTTATTTACCCGAAGATAATCCTATTTATAATATTATAAGTTCCGGAGCACGGGGCAGTTGGCTTCAGTTGGTTCAGATGACGGGTTTGAAAGGATTAGTGCAGGGGCCAAAAAATGAAACGCTTGAGTTGCCGGTAAAAAACTCTTATAAAGAAGGTTTAAGTGTTTTGGAATACTTTATTTCTACTCATGGTTCAAGAAAAGGAACTACTGATACTGCCTTAAAAACCGCTCACGCTGGTTATTTAACTATTCGTTTAGTAGATGTTGCTCAGGAATTAGTAGTAAAGGAAGAAGATTGTCATACTCATGAAGGAATTACAGTGAGGAGAAAAGATACAGAAGATTTGAAGGGTTTTGGTTATACTTTTTCAAGTCGTTTAGTTGGTCGGGTAGCTTTAGAAGATGTAAAAAGAGGGAAAAATATTATTGTAAAGAAAGGCGAACTTATTAATGAAGAACAAGCAAAATTAATTGAAGATTCAGAAATAGAGGCCGTAAAGATACGTTCACCTATTACTTGTAAAACTCTTTATGGTGTTTGTTCAAAATGTTATGGTTTAGATTTAGCTTTTAACAAGTTAGTAGAAGTGGGTGAACCGGTAGGAATAGTTGCTGCTCAGTCTATTGGTGAGCCGGGGACGCAGTTAACAATGAGAACTTTTCATTTGGGGGGAGTTGCGGGCGTTGACATCACTCATGGTTTACCGAGGGTTGAGGAGATATTTGAATGTCGTGTTCCTAAAGGTAAAGCGCCTTTAGCAGTTGAAGATGGTATTGTTGTTAAAATTGAAAATAAAGATAATTTTAAGGTTATTAGTATAAAAGTTGAAAAGAAAACTGCTTCTAAAAAATCAAAGAAAAAAGGTAGCCAAAAAATTGATTATGTTGTGCCTAAAAATGCTGCGCTTTTAGTAAGAGAAGGAGAGAAAATTAAAAAAGGTCAGCAGTTATCTGAGGGTTCTTTAGATTTACGAGAAATTTTAGCTTATCAAGGTATCGAGGAATTAATTAGTTATATTCTTAGAGAAATTCAGAAAATTTATATTATGCAGGGTTCCGCTATTAACGATAAGCATATTGAAATTATTATTCGCCAAATGCTTTCTCGAGTTTTGATTAAAGATACCGGTGATACTGATTTTATGGAAGGGGAAATTGTTGAAAAGTCAACATTTTTTAAAGTTAATCAGGAAATGAGGAAGTTAAGAGCCAAATCAGCGAAAGGGATTCAGAAAGTTATGGGTATTACTAAGGTTGGTTTAACAACAGAAAGCTTTTTAGCAGCTGCTTCTTTCCAAGAAACTTCAAGAGTTTTAGTGAAGGCTTCTCTTGAAGGTCGTGTTGATTATTTAAGAGGGCTTAAGGAAAATGTAATTATTGGTAAGTTGATCCCAGCCGGTACTGGTTTAAGAGATATTCCTTTAAAAGAGCTAAATAAAGAGTTGACGAAAAATAAGATTAATGATAAGGTAAGCCAAGAAGAGTAAAATAAAAGCTTAAAATTATGATTGAAGAAGAAAAGAAAAATTATTATGAATTAGGTTTTCTTTCAAGAGAAGAAGAAAACCAAACAATTAAAAACCTTTTATTGGAGAAAGGAGGAGAGGTATTAAAAGAAGGGCCCTTATCAAAGGTAGAGTTGGCTTATCCTATCAAAAAGAATAAATACGCTTTTTTTGGTTATTTTTATTTTACGTTAGCAGCAGAAAAAGTAAATGAAGTCAAAGAATCTTTAAGATGGTTACCTTCGGTTTTAAGATTTATTTTGCTTAAATTACCAAAAATTGTGGTAAAAAAGATTTTTCAGGAAACTCAACAAAAAGAAGATTTAAAAATAGTATCTTCTAAGAAAGATTTAAAGGCCGAACCAAAAAAAGAGTATTTATCAGAGCCAGCAAAAAATCTTTTAACGAATGAAGATTTGGAGAAGAAACTAAAAGAAATTTTAAAAGAAGAATAAAAAAATATGAATTTAAATAAAGTATTTTTAATAGGCCGTTTAACTTCTGATCCGCAGTTGAGAGTTACTCCTTTAGGGAAATCAGTTTGTTCTTTTGGTTTAGCCACCAATCGAATTTGGGTTGATAATCAAGGTCAAAAGCAAAAAGATACACAATTTCATAATATTGTTGTTTGGGGTCGACAAGCTGAAATTGCTCATCAGTTTCTTAAAAAAGGTTCTATTGTTTTTATTGAGGGTCATTTAAGGACGCGTTTATGGCAGGATAATCAAATGCAAAATCGGAAAGTAACTGAAATTATTGTTGAACGGCTTCAAATTGGCCCGCAAGTAAAATCAAGTTTTAGTGATAGCGGTTTTCCTTCTCAGCAAAATTCTTTTAAAGAAGAATTATCTGAATTTACTGAGGATTTAGAGTTTAAAGAAGCATTACCAGAAATTGATTTAACCGAAGAAGAAGTTAAACCCGAAGATATTCCTTTTTAAGTTCTTTATGTTTAAATAAGAAGTATGAAGATCGAAAAACAGTGTATTTTTTGTTCTCAAAACGCAAAATATATAGACTATAAAGATGTTAATATCTTAAAGCGTTTTATTTCCAGTCAGGCAAAAATTATTGATCCTATTCATACAGGTGTTTGTGCTAAGCATCAGCGCAAATTAGCAAGGGCTATTAAAAGAGCTAGAATTATGGGGCTTTTGCCTTTTGTGAGGAAGTAAAAGGAGAAGATGCAAAAAGAAATTGTTTTGTTTTTTTATAACTTAACGAGTAATTCTATTATTTTAGAAACACTGGTTTATTTTTTTGCTGTTTTTTTACCCTATTTAATGTTATTAGGAACCTTGGTTTTTCTCTTGAAATTTA
>FWWL01010606.1_pt1 | contig 10541 bp, 2 predicted proteins | sample 2228331 | NCBI WGS metagenome assembly FWWL01 (sample SAMEA103939775, study PRJEB20133) | metagenome
GCATGACCTTGGCGTGCATCCCCCCTGTGACGTCGACGCCGTGGCTGCTGCCCAACCCGGCAGCGACGGCGGCGAGCGTCTCCGGCTTGATCGATGCGATCGGCTGCGCAGTCGGGTCGAGCTGCGGGTCGGCGGTGAAGATGCCGTCCACCTCGCCCGCCAGCACGATGCGCGCCGGTTGTAGGGCATCGGCGAGCCGGTCGAAAATCTCCTCGGTGCTGACGATGGTGCCGCCGCGCACGCTATCGAGCGCCACGTCGCCAAAGACCACCGGCGTCAGCCCGCGTTCGAGCGCCATTGCCACGGTCTCCTCTGGCCCCTGCACCATGCGCCCGTCCTCGCAGCGCAACAGCGCGCCGGGCTGAATGCTCCAAGCCGCCATGCCTGCGCGTAGTAATTCGGCGACGACGATGCGGTTGAGCCGTGCGGCCGCATCGCCGACAGCCGCATAGCCATACCAGCCTGCGGCATCGCGCACGCCGTCGCGCGTGCCATACTTGCGCCCATACAGATGGCCAAAACTGCCCGACCCGTGCCCGATCACCAGCCGCAGCGCCGGGTCAGCCTGCTGCGCCGCTGCGATCTCCTGCGCCAGCCGCGCGATCACCTCCAGCCGCGGCGCCTCGGCCACGCGTTTGTCCGTGATCAGCGACCCACCCAATTTCAAGAAGACAAGCATTTCTCTCGTTGCACCTCGGATCACATCCAACGCAGATGTTGCGGCATTGGCAGGTTGGCGCCAGTCACCTCGATGGACGCATCGCCCTCGTCACTGCTACTTTATCACAGTAGTCAGCACGTTCAGCAGGGTCTCTTCCTGTTCCGGCAGCACAGTGCGCGGGTCGAACAACAGACGATCCTGCTGAATCCGGCAGATCACCGGCGTGGGCTGGCGGCGCAGCGCGGCGGCCACGGCATCGGGCGCCGCATGGTCGATTGCGAGCAGCGCGGTGGGCAGTGTCTCGCCGGGGAGACTGCCGCCGCCGACGGCGCTTTCGCCCGGCAGCACCGCGGCCACAATGCTGTGCGTAGCCAGATGCGCCTGCCATGTGGCTGCCCGCGCCTGCAACGCCATCAACGGCTCTGCCATCATGCGCCAGACTGGAATTTCCGCCGGTGCACGCCCGCGGCGATAGCTGTGCAACGTCGCTTCGAGCGCAGCCAGCGTCAACTTGTCGACGCGCAGCGCGCGCGCCATGGGATGACGCCGCAGCCGTTCGACCAGTTCCGCCCGCCCGGCAATGATGCCAGCCTGGGGCCCGCCCAGCAGCTTGTCGCCGCTGAAGGTGACGAGATCGGCGCCGGCGGCGATACTCTCCTGCACCGTCGGTTCAGCCGCCAAGCCATACGCCGCTGTGTCGAGCAGCGTGCCGCTGCCCAGGTCGTCGATCAGCAGCAGACCACGTTCGTGCGCAGCCGTCGCCAGCTCAGCCAGCGAGGGCATGGTGACGAAGCCGATCTGCCTGAAATTGCTGCTGTGTACGCGCATGATCGCTGCGCTCTCACTGCGCATGGCGTCGGTAAAGTCGTGCAGGTGGGTGCGGTTGGTTGTGCCGACTTCGACGAGGTGCGCGCCGCTCTGCCGCAGCACGTCGGGAATGCGAAAACCGCCGCCGATCTCGACCAGTTGTCCGCGGCTGATCAGCACTTCGCGACCCTGGCAAAGCGCGCCCAGAGCCAGGTAGACCGCGGCGGCGTTGTTGTTGACCACCATGGCGTCCTCAGCGCCGGTCAACTCGCACAGCAGCCGCCGTGCATGATCGTGCCGGCTGCCGCGCCCACCCGCCGTCAGGTCATATTCCAGCGTGCTGTAACCGGCAGCCACGCGCTGCATTGCGTCCAGCGCCGCCGCCGAAAGCGGCGCCCGCCCCAGGTTGGTGTGGATGATCACGCCCGTGGCGTTGATCACCGGACGCAGCGACGGCGTGTCGGCTGTGGCTATGTGCTGCTCGACTAACTGCGGCCACGCAGCGAGCGGCGGCGCAGCACCGCCTGCACCGATGGCGCGACGTGCCTCTGCCAACGTTGCGCGCACCGCTGCCGTCAACGCTTCATCGCCCACCTGACCAGCGAGCAGTGTAAGCTCCGGCGTGCGCAGCAGCGCGTCGACTGCTGGCAACTTGCGATATTCGGACTGACGGTCGGTCACTGGGTCGGCTGTGCTTGTCATGGTATCGTTCAATGCGAGTGTGTGTCTTCATCCCAACAAATTGCGAAGATGGATCGCTGCGATGAAAAAACCGGGTTCCCGTGCAGGAACCCGGTTGATACTCATGGCGCCTCGATGGTCATGTTCCGCCGATAGTCACTGTCCACTGATTCACTGTGTGAACAACGAGCTATTCAATCTCCATATCAAGGCCATCGATCGACTCGGTCTCGGTTTCCTCTTCCTCTTCGAGCGAATCGAAATCAAGGTCGAGCGCATCCTCTTCCTCGTCATCGAGCGCGACACTGGCGCCGGCGGAGACGCCCAGCGGCTCCATGCCCAGCTCAGCTACGCCATCCATGTCATCGAGATCGAAGTCGTCGAATGCCAGATCGACATCGTCCAGATCGCCCAGATCCTCGTCGTGGTCGATCTCCTCATCGATCAGCAGATCGACTTCATCGGCGATGTTCGTGTACATAACGCGACGCTGACTGAAACCTGTGCCGACGGGAATGAGCTTGCCGATGATCACGTTCTCCTTGAGACCGCGCAGCTCGTCGCGCTGTCCGCGAATCGCGGCTTCGGTGAGCACGCGCGTTGTCTCCTGGAAGGAAGCCATCGCCAGGAAGCTCTCGGTGTTGAGCGCCGCCTTGGTCAGACCGAGCACGACCGGCTCGGCTTTCGCCGGCTTGCCGCCACGCGACACAACATAATTGTTGATGTCCTCGAACTTGAAGCGGTCGAGCAGTTCGCCGGGCAGCAGGTCAGTGTCGCCGGCCGTGCGCACCATCACGCGGCGCAGGAGCTGGCGCAGAATCACCTCGATGTGCTTGTCGTGGATGCCCACGCCCTGGCTGCGGTAGACGCGCTGCACCTCGGAGAGCAGATAGAGCTGCGTCGCCTCGCGCCCGGAGATGCGCAGAATCTCCTTTGGATTCTTGGCGCCCTCGGTGAGTTGATCGCCTGCTTGCACGGTTGCGCCATCCTCGACGCGCAGACGCGCGTTGGCAGGCAGTTCGACTTCCCACACTTCAGTCGTCTCGCGGCGGATTGTGGCAATGTCACCTTCGATGAAGACCTCGCCGTCCATGCCAGCGAGAATCGTCTCTTCACCGCCTTCACCGTTGCTCATGCGCGCAAGCAGCGTATCTTCCTGCACGCGGTCGCCGTCAGCAACCACCACCTCGAAACCGGCTGGAATCGTCACCTCGCGGCGGCTCAGATCTGTGCGGCTGATGCGCAGAATGCGCACATCGCCTTCGCGCTGGATCGACACCGTGCCGTCCATCTCGGCGATGACTGCTTCGCCCTTGGGTGTGCGCGCCTCGAACAGCTCTTCGACGCGCGGCAGACCCTGCGTGATGTCGTCGGCGCCGGCCACGCCACCGGTGTGGAAGGTGCGCAGCGTGAGCTGGGTGCCCGGCTCGCCGATGGATTGCGCCGCCACAATGCCGACCGCCTCGCCCATGCCGACCACGCCGCCGCGCGCCAGGTCTTCGCCGTAGCAGTGGGCGCACAGACCAAAGCGTGCTTCGCAGGTCAGCGGCGTGCGCACGAACGCCTTGTCGACACGGTGACGCTTGAGCAGTTCGAGCGCCGCTTCGTTGAGCAGTTCGTTGCGCTTCAGCAGCACCTCGCCTGTCTCCGGGTCGGTGACATCGGCAGCCAGGAAGCGACCGGCGACACGTTCGGCAAAGCTCTGCTGCATCGCCTTCGACTCCTCGGCGGTGATCCAGATGCCGGCGGGCGTCCCACAATCATCTTCCGTGATGATCACGTCCTGCGCCACATCGACCAGACGGCGCGTCAGATAGCCAGCGTCGGCAGTACGTAGCGCCGTGTCCGCCAGACCCTTGCGCGCACCGTGCGTGCTCAGGAAGTATTCGAGCGCCGTCAGCCCTTCGCGGAAGTTGGAGCGGATCGGCAGCGGGATGATGCGTCCGTTGGGGTCAGCCATCAGACCGCGCATGCCGGCGAGCTGGCGCACCGGGTTGATGCCGCCCTTGGTCGCGCCGGAACGCGCCATTGCGCCGAGCCCCTCGATCGGGCTGAGCAAGTCCTTCACTGCGTCGGTCACTTCATCGGTGGCGCGTGTCCACAGTTCGACGGTCTTGTTGTACAGTTCCTCCTCGGTGATCAGACCGCGGCGGTACTGTTGTTCGGCTTTCTCCACTTCGAGCGTGGTCTGCTCCAGGATCGCCGCCTTGCGCTCCGGCACGTTGATGTCGGAAATGGCAATCGTGATCCCTGAACGCGTCGCATACTGGAAGCCCAGGTCCTTAATGTTGTCAACCGTCTCCGCCGTCACTGCGCGCCCCAGGTGCTTGTAGCAGCGCGCTACGATCATATCGACGCCCTTGCGGTCGAGCAGCTCGTTGACGAACCACAGTTCTTCCGGCAGCGCACGGTTGAAGATGATGCGCCCCACCGTCGTGCGCATCAGCCGCTCTCGCGGCCAGTCTGCGCCGAGCAGACCAAGCTGACGCAACGCCGTGCGTGTCTCCTCCATCGCCGCCGCACCAAAGCCAGCGATCTCTGCGATCATCTTACGCTCGCCGCGCGCGATGGCGTCCATGACCTGACCGACGGTGCGGATGCCATGCGCGGTCAGCGCCTCGATCACACGGTCGCTCACCTCGAGCGCGTTGACCGGCATCGCGTCATATTTGCTCTGGAAGAGCACACGGATCGGCTGGCGCAGCTTGATGGCGCCCATGGCATAGGCGTATTCAGCCTCGTCCATGCTGGAGAAGGCGGGCAACTTGTCCGTCTCCGCCGCCTCGTCTTCGTCGACGGTGAGGTAATAGACGCCCATCACCATATCTTTGGACGGCCCGACGATCGGGTCGCCGCTCGACGGTTTGAGCAGGTTCTTGGTCGCCAGCATCAGCTCGCGCGCTTCCCTGACGGCTTCGTCGCTGAGCGGCACATGCACTGCCATCTGATCGCCGTCGAAGTCGGCGTTGAAAGCCGCGCAGGTCAGCGGATGAAGCTGGATGGCGCTGCCTTCGATCAGCACGACCTCGAACGCCTGAATGCCGAGGCGGTGCAGCGTCGGCGCGCGGTTGAGCAGCACCGGTCGCTCATGCGTGATCTCGTCGAGCACGTCCCACACTTCCGGCGCCATGCGGTCGACCATGCGTTTGGCGCTTTTGATGTTGTGCGCAAAGTTGTTCTCGACCAGACGGCGCATGACGAACGGCTTGAACAGTTCCAGCGCCATCTTTTTGGGCAGACCACACTGGTGCAGCTTGAGCGTGGGCCCAATCACGATCACCGAGCGGCCCGAGTAATCGACGCGCTTGCCGAGCAGGTTGCGGCGGAAGCGCCCCTGCTTGCCCTTGAGCAGGTCGCTCAGGCTCTTGAGTTTGCGCTTGCCAGAGCGGCTGACCGCACGCCCACGGCGCCCGTTGTCGACCAGGCTGTCGACCGCTTCCTGCAACATGCGCTTCTCGTTGCGCACGATCACATCGGGCGCGCCCAGCTCCATCAGCCGCTTGAGGCGGTTGTTGCGGTTGATCACGCGGCGATAGAGGTCATTCAGGTCGCTGGTGGCGAAGCGCCCGCCATCGAGCTGCACCATCGGGCGCAGTTCCGGCGGAATCACCGGCAGCGCGGTCAGGATCATCCACTCCGGGCGGTTGCCGCTCTTGCGGAAGTTCTCGACCACGCGCAGGCGCTTGGCCGCCTTCTTACGGCGCTGCTTGGACTTGGTGGTGCGCATCTCGCGGCGCAGCTCTTTCTGCATCGCTTCGAGATCGAGCTTGGCGACGATGTCGCGCACAGCCTCGGCGCCCATGCCAAGAGTGAAGACATTGCCCCACCGTTCCGAAAGCTCACGGTAGCGGTTTTCGGTGAGCAGTTGCTTTTCTTCGAGCGACTTCAGATCAGCCAGCGCCGTCTCCATCTGGCGCCGCGCCTCTTCCTGCTTCGCCTCGATCTTGCTGCGCAGTTCGTCGATCTGGCTGCCCAGTTCCTGGCGAATGAAGTCGCGGCGTGCGCCGATGCGCATGCGGATGTCGGCTTTCTCGGCGTCGGACTCACCCTGCAGATCATCGAGCTTTGCCTGCACCAGGTCGTTGACAATGATGTCGTAGTCCATCGAAACGATCTCGCCGACGCGCAGCACCGCCTGGTCTGACCAGGAGAGGAACTTGTCGGCGTCCGCCTTCTTACCGACGTTGGTGTGAATCCAGGTCTGCAGCCGCTGCGCCTCGGCGATTGCCTGCGAGGAGGCTTCGTTGATGCGTTCGTTGAGCGACTGGATCGCCGCTTCCTCCTCAGCGTCGAGACGGCTCAACTCAGCGTCCAACTCGCCTTCGAGCCGCGTGAGGTCATCTTGCACATCGCTTTCGATGCGCTGGAGGCGCGTCTGTAGCTCGCGTTCGTGACGCTGAATGGCGCGCGAGCGCGCGTCTTCGTTGACGTTGGTGATGATGTACTGCGCAAAGTAGAGCACGCGCTCCAGATGGCGCGGGCTGATGTTGAGCAGCAGACCGAGCCGGCTGGGCACGCCCTTGACGTACCAAATATGACTGACGGGTGACGCCAGCTCGATGTGCCCCATGCGTTCGCGGCGCACCCGGCTCGGCGCCACTTCGACGCCGCACTTGTCGCAGACGATGCCTTTGTAGCGCACGCGCTTGTACTTGCCGCATGCGCATTCCCAATCGCGCGTCGGGCCAAAGATGCGCTCGCAGAAAAGCCCGTCGCGCTCCGGGCGCAGCGTGCGGTAGTTGATCGTCTCCGGCTTGGTTACCTCGCCATAGCTCCACTCGCGGATGCGCTCCGGTGAAGCAAGCGAGATTTTGATCGCGTCGAAATTTCTGACTTCCATACTCTATTTTTCTCCGCTAGTGCCCACTATATGGTGCGTGTTGCGTGTTTCGTGTTGCGTGACTCGTGACTCGTGACGCAACACGCACCACGTTACACGCAACACGCACCACGCAATACTTCCACGCTACTCGTTCGCCGTCTTCGTCATTGCGCCGGGCAGGTTCAGGCTGAAGCCGAGGCGCGGCATGTTGTCCGTCGTCTCTTCCTTGCCGAAGTGCACGACTTCGCCCTTCTCGTTGATCACCTCGACATCGAGTCCGAGGCTCTGCAGCTCCTTGACGAGCACACGGAAGGACTCCGGCACGCCTGGGCTTTGGATTTGCTCGCCTTTGACGATCGCCTCGTATGTCTTGACGCGCCCGGTAATGTCGTCGGACTTGACCGTGAGCATCTCCTGCAAGATGTGCGCAGCGCCGTAGGCTTCGAGCGCCCAGACTTCCATCTCGCCGAAGCGCTGACCGCCGAACTGCGCCTTGCCGCCAAGCGGTTGCTGCGTCACCAGGCTGTACGGGCCCGTGGAGCGCGCATGCACCTTGTCCTCGACCAGGTGGTGCAGCTTGAGCATTTGCACGACACCGATCGTGACGGGCGAATCGTACGGATCGCCGGTCTTGCCGTCGTAGAGGCGCTGCTTGCCAGTCGTCGGCAGGGGCCAGCCCGTCTTGCGGCTGACCGCCTCGGCGTGCGCGCGCAGGGTGGCGTCGTCGAGCGTTGCCAGGCTTGCGGGCGTCTCGTCGAGCCCGGCGGCTTCGATTGCCTCGGCGCCGTGATAGCGCAGCCACTCCCAAAGCGCCACGCGCTGCGCCACCGCGTTCGACTCGGCGCTGGTGCGGCGATCGGCGTAGGATTCGGGCAACACTTCTTCGGGAGCGTAGCCACGTTCGCGCAGCCACTCGCGCAGGACACTATGGCGCGCATAGGCGACGTCGCGGAAGATGCGTTCTGCGTCGTAGCCAAGCGGTTCCAGCCAGTCGAGCAGATGGATCAGACGTGCGTCGCCGTCGTCGCGCAGGTCAGATTCAGGGATATTCTGGGCGCGCACATAGACCCAGGCGCGTTCGGTCACGTCGCGCCATGCCCGTTCGACCAGCCATGCACGCGACAGTTCCGCCTCGATCTCGTCTTCATGCGCCCCGTCGAAGACCGGCGTCTCGGCTTTGAAGCCGAGCTGACGCGCCGCCCAACCGAGATGCGCTTCGAGAATCTGGCCGATGTTCATACGCCCAGGCACACCCAGCGGGTTGAGGATAATATCGACCGGTGTGCCGTCTTCAAGGAACGGCATGTCCTCGACCGGCACCACCTTCGAGATGACGCCCTTGTTGCCGTGGCGACCAGCCATCTTGTCACCTTCCGTCAGCCGTCGGCGCTGCGCCACCGAGACACGCACGATCTTCTCGACGCCGGAGGGCACAACGCGCTGTTCGCCGCAAGCAACGACCTTGACATCGACCACCTTGCCGCGCTCGCCATGGGGCAGACGCAGCGACGAATCCTTGACCTCGCGCGCCTTTTCGCCAAAGATGGCGCGCAGCAGTTTCTCCTCCGGCGTCAGCTCGGTCTCGCCTTTGGGCGTGATCTTGCCGACGAGAATGTCGCCCGGCGTCACTTCAGCGCCAATGCGGATGATGCCTTCCTCGTCGAGATCCTTGAGCGCATCTTCGCCGACGTTGGGAATGTCGCGCGTGATCTCCTCCGGGCCGAGCTTGGTTTCGCGGGCGTCGATCTCGTGCTTTTCGATGTGGATCGACGTGTATTTGTCGTCTTGCACCAGCCGCTCGCTGACCAGGATCGCATCTTCGAAGTTGCCGCCTTCCCAGCTCAGGTAGGCGACCAGCACATTTTGACCGAGCGCCAGTTCGCCGCCTTCCGTGCTGGAGGAATCAGCCAGCACCGTGCCCGCCTTCACCACATCGCCCTTGAAGACGACCGGGCGCTGGTCGATGCAGGTGCTCTGGTTGGAGCGGTTGTATTTGCGCAGATGGTAGATGCGCCGCGTGCCGTCATATTCCTGAACGGTGATCTGGTCGCCGGTGACGCTGACAACCTCACCGTCATGTTTGGCGATCACGACCTGCCCTGTATCGACCGCAGCCTGGAACTCCATGCCCGTGCCGACCAGTGGCGCTTCCGGGCGCACCAGCGGCACCGCCTGACGCTGCATGTTGGAACCCATCAGCGCGCGGTTGGCGTCGTCGTGCTCCAGGAAGGGAATCAGCGCCGCCGAGACGCCAACGATCTGCTTGGGCGAAACGTCCATGTAACGAATCGCGCTGGGATGCTCGAACTTGAACTCCTCAGCCTGGCGCGTGGAGGGGCGCACATTTTGGAACTCGCCCAGCGCGTTGAGCGCGGACGACGCCTGTGCGATCGGCGCCAGCTCGTCCTCGTCGGCGGTCAGATAGACTACCTCGCGGCTGACGAAGGGCTTGACGCGCACGCTTTCCAGCCCCAGCCCGGCAATCTGTTCAGCGAGCGCGTCGCTCACGACCTCGCCGCGCTTCGCCACAGCCTCGCCGGTGGCAGGATCGATCACATCGGCGTCGAGTGTGCGTCCAGCCAGCGCTGCCGCCTCGATCGGTTTGCCATCTTCCGCCTTGATCTCCTTGAGCACCTTGCGATAGGCAGTCTCGATGAAACCATAGTCGTTGACACGCCCATACGACGCCAACGAGCCGATCAGACCGATGTTGGGCCCTTCCGGCGTCTCGATCGGGCAGATGCGCCCGTAGTGCGAAAAGTGCACATCGCGCACGTCGAAGCCGGCGCGCTCGCGGCGCAGACCGCCCGGCCCCAGCGCGCTGAGGCGACGCTTGTGCGTCAGCTCCGCCAGCGGGTTGGTCTGATCCATGAACTGGCTGAGCTGGCTGCCGCCGAAGAACTCACGCGTGGCCGCAACCACCGGGCGAATGTTGAGCAAGCTCAGCGGCGTCACCTGGTCGGGGTCACGGATCGACATGCGTTCGCGCACCACCCGCTCCATACGCAGCAGACCGATGCGCAGTTGATTCTGGATCAGCTCGCCGACGGTCTTGACGCGGCGATTGCCCAGGTGGTCGATGTCGTCGGCGCGACCTTCGCCATTATTGATCTGAATGATGCGCTTGATCACCGCGATCAAGTCGTCGTGCGTGAGCAGGCGCGCCCCATCTTCGGTCGCGCGGATGTCAAGACCGAGCCGGCGGTTGAGCTTGTAGCGCCCGACCTTGCCCAGATCGTAGCGTCGCGGCGAGAAGAAGAGATTCTGCACGAATGCGCGCGCATTGTCGAGCGTGGGCGGGTCGCCCGGACGCAGCTTCTTGTAGAACTCGAGCAACGCATCGTCGACGCCGCGCGCCGAATCGCCGGTCGGGTTGCTCGTCGTGTCACGTTCGATTGTCGACTCGATGTAGGGATGGTCGAGGTTGGTGTCGACATCGGCGAACAGTGCGCGAATCTCATCGTCCGTGCCATAGCCGACCGCACGCAGCAGCAGGGTGACGGGCAGCTTGCGCTTGCGGTCAACCTTGACGCTGATGATGTCGCGGCGGCTGGTCTCGAACTCAAGCCA
>FWWL01010610.1_pt1 | contig 10536 bp, 9 predicted proteins | sample 2228331 | NCBI WGS metagenome assembly FWWL01 (sample SAMEA103939775, study PRJEB20133) | metagenome
ATCGCCAGCGTCAGGCAACCGGCGGGCGGCAGGCGCTTCCTCGGGATTCGTTGGGACGTTGGTCGATGTGACGTGGCGGCCCCGGCCTGCGCCGGGGCGACGAGAGTGAATGGCGGCCCCGGTTTGTGCCGGGGCAACGAAGGTTATTTGAAAGGTTTCCCGATGCGCGCCGAAGCGCAGGCATATGCCGACAAGATCAACGCCGCGCTCGCATTGCTGCGCCGCTTCATCGACTGGGACAAGGCGCTGCGCCGGCTCGACGAGCTGAATGCGCGCGTCGAGGACCCGACCCTGTGGGACAAGCCCCGCGAGGCACAGGAGGTGATGCGCGAACGCCGTCGCTTGGACGAATCGATCACCGCGACCCGCGCGATCGAGCGCGAACTGGCTGAAACCAGCGAGCTGATCGAGATGGCCGAGGCCGAGGGCGACGAGGACATGGCGAGCGAGGGCACGCAGGCGCTCGCCGCACTCGCCGCGCGCGCCGAGGAGGACAAGGTGAAGGCGCTGCTGTCGGGTGAGGCCGACGCCAACGACACCTATATTGAGGTCCATTCGGGCGCTGGCGGGACCGAGAGCCAGGACTGGGCCGAAATGCTGCAGCGCATGTACACCCGCTGGGCCGAGCGTCATGGCTTCAAGGTCGAGCTGATGGACTATCACGCCGGCGAGCAGGCCGGCATCAAGTCCGCGACGCTGCTGGTCAAGGGCGAGAATGCCTATGGCTATGCCAAGACCGAAAGCGGCGTGCACCGCCTCGTCCGTATCTCGCCCTATGACAGCTCGGCGCGGCGGCACACCAGCTTCTCGTCGGTCTGGGTCTATCCGGTGATCGACGATTCGATCGATATCGAGATCAACGAAAGCGACCTCAAGATCGACACCTATCGCGCCTCGGGCGCGGGCGGGCAGCACGTCAACACCACCGATTCGGCGGTCCGCATCACGCACGTGCCGTCGGGCATCATCGTCGCCAGCCAGCAGGACCGGTCGCAGCACAAGAACCGGGCGACCGCGATGGGGATGCTGAAGGCGCGCCTCTACGAAGCCGAACTGGCCAAGCGGGAGGCGGCGGCGCTCGGCACCTATTCGGCTAAGACCGAAATCGGATGGGGTCACCAGATCCGTTCCTATGTCCTCCAGCCTTATCAGCTGGTGAAGGATCTGCGCACCGGCGTGACATCGACCGCACCGTCCGATGTGCTCGACGGGGCTCTCGACCCGTTCATGGCAGCTGCGCTATCACAGCGCGTGACCGGCGAGACGGTCGAGGTGGAGGATGTCGATTGAGACTGGCCGGCGCTGCGTTGTTCCTGATCCCGGCGGCGCTGCTTGCCGGTTGTGACGAGACGCGCCCGCGCCCCCAGCCGGAACCGAGCGAAGAACTCGCATTCCCCGCCGCCGACCGCCCGGTCGCACCGATCGTGTCGTCGCGCTGGTCGACCGAAGAGGCGCGCGACCGACTGAACGAGGCCGACACGGTGATGAACATGGCGGACATCCGCCCCGGCACCACGGTCGCGGATATCGGCGCGGGCGAGGGCTATTACACCGTCCGTCTGGCCGCACGGGTCGGGGCCAAGGGCCGCGTGCTGGCGCAGGACATCGTGCCGGGCGTCCGCGATGCACTCGCACAGCGCGTCGCGCGCGACCGACTCGACAATGTCAGCGTGCGGCTGGGCGAGCCGGAGGACCCGAAGCTGCCGGAGAACAGCTTCGACCGCGTGTTCATGGTGCACATGTATCACGAGATCGAATCGCCTTACGAATTCCTGTGGCGCATGCGTCCCTCGCTGCGCCGCGACGGTTTGGTGGTGGTAGTCGATGCGGATCGCGCGACGGAGAATCACGGCACGCCGCGCGCGCTGCTGAAATGCGAATTTGCTGCCGTCGGCTACCGTCAAGTCGCGATTCGCGACATGCCCTCGGCCGGCGGATATCTGGCGATGTTCAAGGCCGAGGGGCCGCGCCCTGAGCCGTCCGCAATCAAGCCCTGCCCCAATCGCCCGAGCGCCAAGGCGAGCGGCGCACCGATGGGCGACGAGTAAGCACTTTCGCTATTCTACCCGCCGGGGGAGGATTATCTAGAGCAACCCCGCCGCGCGAAAGCTCCACATCGCACCGCCCCGCCCCACCACGACATGATCGACCAGCCGCGTATCCACCGCCGCAAGCGCGCGGGCTAGGCGGGCGGTGACCATGCGATCGGCGCGGCTGGGCCAGGCTTCGCCCGATGGATGGTTATGGGCCATCAACACCCGCGCCGCGTCCAGCAGAACCGCATCGGCGACGATCCGGCGCAGCGGCAGCTCCACCGCATCCGCCCAGGGCGAAGTGATGCGCCGGGTACCGATCACGATTCCGCGCGAGTCGCAAAAGGCGAAGACTGCAAGCTCATGCTGCGCATCGGCGATCTCCGCCGCGAGCCGGCTGGCCAGCGCGTCGGGGGGAGCTTCCGGGGAGAGAACGGACAACGCGCCAGCCATGAGGGGAACGTCGCGCGGCGGCTCTGCCGGGTCGAGCGCAACTCGCCCCGGTGCGGACCGGATTACCGCCAAAATGGACTGACCGCGCTTGGCGACCCCCGATGGCTCGGCTAGGCTGATCGACGATGCGGCAATATCTCGACCTGATGGAACGCGCGCTGCGCCATGGCGCGGTGCAGAATGACCGGACCGGCGTGGGGACACGGAGCGTGTTCGGCCACCAGATGCGGTTCGACCTGTCCGAGGGCTTTCCGCTGCTGACGACCAAGAAGCTGCACATCAGATCCATCTTCATCGAATTGCTGTGGTTCCTGCGCGGCGACACCAATGTGAAGTGGCTGCAGGACCGCCGGGTCAGCATCTGGGACGAATGGGCCGATGAACAGGGTGATCTCGGCCCGGTCTATGGCAAGCAATGGCGCGATTGGGAGGCGCCGGACGGCCGCCATATCGACCAGATCAAGGAGCTGATCGAGACGCTCAAGACCAGTCCCGCGTCGCGGCGGATGATCGTATCCGCCTGGAATCCGGGCGAGTTGCATGCGATGGCGCTGGCCCCGTGCCACTGCCTGTTCCAGTGCCATGTCGCCAATGGCAAGCTGTCGCTGCAGCTGTATCAGCGCAGCGCAGACATCTTTCTGGGCGTGCCGTTCAACATCGCGAGCTATGCGCTGCTGACCCATATGCTGGCGCAGCAATGCGATCTGGAGGTGGGCGAGTTCATCTGGACCGGGGGCGATTGCCACCTCTACTCCAACCATGTCGAACAGGCGGAATTGCAGCTGACTCGCACGCCGGGGCCGCTGCCGCGGCTGGAAATCCTGCGCCGTCCGCCGTCGATCGATGCCTATGAATTCGAGGATTTCGCGCTGCACGACTATGTCGCGCAGCCGCATATCAAAGGCGCGGTGGCGGTTTGATCACCTTTCATCTGGCGCGGGCCGATAATGGGGTGATCGGGGTCGATGGCGACCTGCCGTGGCGGCTGCCGGCGGACCTCAAGCGGTTCAAGGCGCAGACCATGGGCAAGCCGATGGTGATGGGGCGCAAGACGTTCGAGGGGTTTCCGAGCCCCCTGCCCGGCCGTCGCCATATCGTGCTGACCCGCGATCCCGCCTGGCGCGCGGAGGGAGCGGAGGTGGTGCATTCGGTTGACGAGGCATTGCAGGTCGCGGGCGACGGCGATGTCGCGGTGATCGGTGGGGCGGAGATTTTCGCATTATTTCTGTCGCTTGCGGAGCGGGTCGAGCTGACCGAGGTGCATGTGTCGCCTGACGGCGATGCGGTGGTGCCGGCGTTCGGGGCGGAGTGGCGCCAGGTGGCGCGGGAAGACCATCCCGCCGAGGGCGAACGGCCCGCATACAGCTTCGTGACGCTGGAGCGCCTGCCCTGATCGTCACCCCGGCCTTGTGCCGGGGTCCACTGTGCCGCAGAACCCCAAGCGATCGGATAGGCGGCGCGGTGGATGCCGGAACAAGTCCGGCATGACGAGCTTGGGAGGGGATGCGATGAAAAAATGGCTCTGGGGCGCACTTGCGCTGATCGCGGTGGCCGTCGCCGCCTTCCTCATCCTAGCCCCCGGCATCGTCGAAAAGGACATGAACCGGGTCGTCGCGACCAAGCTGCCCACCGTCACCGACTCGACCCGCAAGCTCCACGCGACGCTGCAGATCGCGGACATGCATGAGGACACCCTGCTCTGGAAAAGAGACGTGCTGGAGCGCGCGTCGCGGGGGCATGTCGATCTGCCTCGGCTGATCGAGGGGAATGTCGCGCTGCAGGTGTTTTCGTCGGTGACCAAGACGCCGAAGGGCCAGAATTACGACGCCAACTCCGCCGAGACCGACAATATCACGCTGCTTGCGGTGGCGCAGTTGCAGCCGCCGCGCACCTGGACCTCGCTGCTCGAACGCTCGCTGTTCCATGCCCAGAAGCTGGAGCGCGCGGCGGCGCGGTCGGAGGGGCGGTTGCATGTGATCCGATCGCCGGGAGAGCTCGATGCGCTGCTGGCAGCGCGGGCGGCGGGGCAGAAGGCGGTCGGCGGGTTGCTGTCGATCGAGGGGCTCCAGAATATGGAGGGCAGACTCGAGAATCTCGACCGGCTCTACAACGCCGGGTTCCGCATGGCCGGCCTCGTCCATTTCTTCGACAATGAGATCGCCGGGTCGATGCATGGCGAGCAAAAGGGCGGACTGACCCCGCTCGGCCGCCAGACGATCGCGCGGATGGAGCAGCTCGGCATGATCGTCGACATCGCGCATTCGAGCCACGCGACGGTGGCCGAGGTGCTCAAGATCGCCAAACGCCCGGTGGTGTCGAGCCATGGCGGGGTGCAGGCGGTGTGCAAGGTCAACCGCAACCTGTCCGACGCCGAGATTCGCGGTGTGGCAAAGACCGGCGGCGTGGTCGGCATCGGATACTGGGACGCGGCGATTTGCGGGACCGAGCCGGAGAAGGTCGCCGCCGCAATCGCGCATGTCCGCGATCTGGTGGGGATTGACCATGTCGGGCTGGGGTCGGATTTCGACGGCGCGGTAACGACGGGGTTCGACACGGCGCAGCTGGTTTATGTGACGCAGGCGCTGGTCGATCGCGGGTTTACGCCCGAGGAGATCGGCAAGGTGATGGGGGGCAATGTGCTGCGCGTGCTGCGCGCGGGGATGGTGCCGGGGAAGTGATCGGTCACGGGCATTAAAGGAAACGAGATGGACAAGGATATGGCCCGCATTTTGGCCAATGGCGGAACCGCTGCATCTCGGGAACTGGTCCGGCTATATGATATTTTGAAGGTGCACCTACCGGACGATACCGAGCTTCGGCACGGCGTAGCGCGCGCGCTCGGTGAGATCGGATTGCGCGTCACGCAGCCAGCGTTCGATGCCTGGCCCGAGTTGCGGGAAGAGTTTGAGCTTCGGCTCGACAAATATGGCGTCGCGACCTGACGGGCATTCCCGGTGTGGCTACCCATGCCGTAGCGGCAGTCAACAATCCTCCCCGGCACGGGGAGGTGGCAGCGCGCAGCGCTGACGGAGGGGGCCCTCCGCCAACCGGCTTGCTTGCCTCGGGCCCCCTCCACCATCCTTCGGATGGTCCCCCTCCCCGTTCCGGGGAGGATTTGCACGCCTCGCCCTTCGCTTTATAGCCCCCGCGCATGGAGCGGCTGGACGGAGCGGCTTCGGTCCCGGCGCATCTGCGCGGCGGGATCGTGGCGCTGGGGAATTTCGATGGCTTTCACCGTGGCCACCAGGCGGTGGTGGGTCGGGCGGTGGCGCGTGCGCGGGATGAAGGGCGTCCGGTCATCGTCGCGACGTTCGATCCGCATCCGGTGCGGCATTTTCGGCCCGATACCCCGCCCTTTCGCCTGACCACGCTGGACCAGCGCGCCCGGCTGTTTGCCGCAGCGGGTGCGGACGCGATGCTGGTGTTCGGGTTCGATGCCGCCCTTGCCAGCCTGTCGGCACGGGAGTTTGCGCAGCAGCGGCTGGTCGAGCTGATCGGCGCGGGGGGCGTGGTGACCGGCGCGGACTTTACCTTTGGCAAGGGGCGCGATGGCAATGTCGCGGTGCTGGCCGATCTGGGCGCGGAGCTGGGGTTCAGCGTCGATACCGTGGCGCCGGTTGCGGCGGAGGGTGAAGTGGTTTCGTCGAGCCGCATCCGCGACGCGCTGCGCCAGGGCCAGCCGCGTGAGGCGGCGGCGCTGCTGACGCGGCCCTTTGCGATCGAGGGCGTGGTCGAGGGGGGCGCGAAGCTGGGGCGTCAGCTGGGCTATCCGACCGCCAATATCCGGCTCGGCAGCTATCTGCGCCCGCGCTACGGCGTCTATGCCGTGCGCGCGCGGCTGGCGGATGGGCGAATCGTGGAGGGCGTGGCGAATTTCGGGATTCGCCCGATGATCGATCCACCCGAGGAGCTGCTCGAACCCTATTTCTTCGATTTTTCGGGCGATCTCTATGGCCAGATGGTCGAGGTGCAGTTGATCGACTTTCTGCGCGACGAGGCGAAATATGACGATCTCGACGCGCTGAAGGCGCAGATTGCGCGCGATTGCGAGGATGCGAAGGCCGCGCTGGCGTATTGATTGCGCACAAAGGCACGAAGCCACGAAGAAGATTTGGTTCACGCAGAGGCGCGGAGGCGCGAAGATACTGCCCTTGCCGCGCGAGCGGCCCACATCGCGCGCCATCGGCGAGTGGAACGGCCAGTCGGATTCAGGCGCTTCGCGCTAAGCGAAGCCTCTCTGCGCCTCCGCGCCTCCGCGTGAGTCACCTTTCTTCTTCTCTTCGCGCCTTCGTGGCTTTGTGCGCGCCAAAAACCTTCTTCTTCCCCCACCGCCCCACACAGGCTAATCCCCGCCGCAAATGACCGACACACCCGACACCGCACGCGACTGGCGCGACACCGTCTTCCTGCCGAAGACCGATTTTCCGATGAAGGCGGGGCTTGCCGCCAAGGAACCGGAAATCCTCGCGCGCTGGGAAAAACTCGGCCTCTATCACCGCCTGCGCGAGCAGCGCGCGGGGCGGGAGCGGTTCATCCTGCATGACGGCCCGCCCTATGCGAATGGCGACATTCACATGGGCCATGCGATGAACAAGATCCTCAAGGACATCATCGTTCGCAGCCAGTCGTTGATGGGCAAGGACGCGCCGTACGTCCCCGGCTGGGACTGTCACGGCCTGCCGATCGAGTGGAAGATCGAGGAAGCATATCGCGCCAAGAAGCTGAACAAGGACGAGGTACCGGCGGCGGAGTTCCGCGCCGAATGCCGCGCCTATGCGGAGAAATGGGTCGCGGTGCAGCGCGGGCAGTTCGAGCGGCTGGGCGTGATGGGCGATTGGGACGATCCCTACCTCACCATGAAGTTCGACGCCGAGGCGACGATTGCGGGCGAATTGCTGAAGTTCGCGGAGTCGGGCCAGCTGTATCGCGGGGCCAAGCCGGTGATGTGGTCGCCGGTCGAAAAGACCGCGCTGGCCGAGGCCGAGGTCGAATATGAGGATGTGGTGTCGACGCAGATCGATGTCGCATTCGAGATTGTCGATGCGCCGAACGCGCCGGAGCTGGTCGGCGCGCATGCGGTGATCTGGACGACCACGCCGTGGACGATCCCGGTGAACCAAGCTTTGGCTTATGGGCCGGAGGTTGATTACGAACTCCACGTGCCGCACGACAACCTGCTTGAGGTAGGTCACGAGCTAGTCCGGACTAGAGGTATCCTCGTTGCAGCCGAGCTGAAGGCCAATCTGCACCTCCGGATGGATAAGGTACAGCAGGACAAGCAATGGACCGTGGCTTGGCGTGGCAAAGGCTCCGACCTCGCCGGAGCCACGGCCCGCCACCCGATGCACCATCTCGGTGGCTTCTTTGCCAAACCGCGTCCGTTCCTGCCGGGCGAGTTCGTCACCACCGACGCCGGCACGGGTCTGGTCCATATGGCGCCCGACCATGGCGAGGACGATTTCCTGCTGTGCAAGGCGCATGGCATCGATCCCGTCTTCGCGGTCGACGATGCGGGGATGTATCGCGCCGACTGGCTGTGGCTGGGCGGTCAGGGATCGGTGATCAACAAGAAGTTCGTCGCCAGCGACGGGCCGATCTGCAACGACCTGCGCGCCGCCGGTGGCCTACTCGCCGCGTCGGACGATTTCGCGCACAGCTATCCGCATAGCTGGCGGTCCAAGGCGAAGATCATCTTCCGCTGTACGCCGCAGTGGTTCATTCCGATGGATGGCAGCCGCTCATCCGTCGCCCCAGCGAAAGCTGGGGCCTCTGGCGAGGGCGCGGGACAGGAGCCGCATGAGACCCCAGCTTTCGCTGGGGTGACGGGTAGAGACGTGGCCGCAGAACTGCCCGGATTTGCCGCGCCGGCCGGGTTCGGGCCGGTGGTCAATCCGTCCAACGCCCCTACCCTGCGCAACCTCGCGCTCGATGCGATCGAGCGGACGCGGTGGGTGCCGGAGAAGAGCCGCAACCGCATCCATGCGATGGTCGAGGGGCGCCCGGACTGGGTGATTTCGCGCCAGCGGGCGTGGGGCGTGCCGATCCCGCTTTATGTCCATCGCCAGAGCGGCGATTATCTGCGTGACGACGCGGTCAATGCGCGCATCCTCGACGCCTTCCGCGCGGGTGGTGCGGATGCGTGGTTCGGGGCGGATCATCAGGCGCTGCTGGGGCCGGATTATGATCTGGCCGAGTATGAGGTCGTCAACGACATCCTCGACGTGTGGTTCGACAGTGGGTCGACCCACAGCTTCGTGATCGAGGCGCGGTATGGCGCGGGCGTGCGCGCCAACCTGTATCTCGAAGGGTCGGACCAGCATCGTGGCTGGTTCCAGTCCTCGCTGCTCGAAAGCGCGGGGACGCGCGGGCGGGCGCCGTACGACGCAGTGCTGACGCATGGCTTCGCGCTCGACGGGCAGGGGCGGAAAATGTCCAAGAGCCTTGGCAATGTCGTCGATCCGCTGAAGATCATCGGTGAGAGCGGCGCGGACATCCTGCGGCTGTGGGTCGCGCAGACCGATTATTTCGAGGATGTGCGGATCGGCAAGGAGGTGCTGGCGGGCACGGGCGACGCGTATCGCAAGATCCGCAACACCTTCCGCTACCTGCTCGGCGCGCTCGACGGGTTCAGCGATGCCGAGAAGGTCGCGGTCGAGAAGATGCCGGAGCTGGAGCTGTATGTGCTCCACAAGCTCGGCATGCTCGATGTCGAGCTGAAGGCGGCGGCGGAGGCGTATGAGTTCAACCGCTATGCCCGCGCGCTGTCGGACTTCATGAACGAGGACCTGTCGGCCTTCTTCTTCGATATCCGCAAGGATTGCCTGTACTGCGACGCTGCGGAGAGCCCGAAGCGGCGGGCGTATCGCACGGTGCTCGACACGCTGTTCCACGCGCTGGTGCGCTATGCCGCGCCGATCCTCGCCTTCACGGCCGAGGAAGTGTGGCAGGCGCGCTTCCCGTCCGAGGATGGGTCGGTCCATTTGCTGGAATGGCCCGAGCTGCCCGCGCTGCCCGGCGACGATCTCGTCACCACCGAGTGGGAGGATATCCGGCGCCAGCGCGAAGCGGTGACCGAGGCGATCGAGCCGCTGCGGCGCGAGAAGGTGATTCGTTCCAGCCTGGAGGCCGAGGTGACGGTGCCGAACCTGCTACGCCCGGCGGCGGAGTTGGCCGAGGTGTTCATCGTTGCCGATGTTCATCATGGCGAGGGCGAAGGCGTTGCGGTCAAGCGGACGGAGCATAAGAAGTGCGGCCGCTGCTGGCGTCTGCTTCCGGAGGTTGAAGCCGATGGCATGCTGTGCCACCGCTGCGACTCGGTAGTTTCGTGAAAGACATGGCATCGATGAACCGCAACCGCACGATCGGCTTCGCCCTCGCCCTGCTGATCTTTGTCGCCGACCAGGCGATGAAGGCGTGGGTGGTCGAGGGGCTGGGCATCGACGCGCCGGGCAAGGCGATCGAGGTCGTATCCTTTTTCGACCTGCGCTTCGTCGCCAATATCGGGGTGTCGCTGGGCCTGCTGGCGGCGGAGACCGACACGATGCGCTGGGCGCTGGTCGCGCTGACCGCCGCGATTGCCGGGGGCGTGGGCTGGTGGATGCTGCGCGAGCAGAACCGGCATGACCTGCTGGCGCTGGCTTTGGTGCTGGGCGGCGCGCTGGGCAATATCGTCGATCGCGTGCGGTTCGGCTATGTCGTCGACTATGCCGATCTGCACTTTGGCGAATGGCGCCCTTTTTTGGTCTTTAACGTCGCCGATGCTGCGATTACCATCGGCGTCCTGATCCTGCTCATCCGGGCGCTGTTCGTGCGTGAGAAACCCAAGGCCGATGACACCGGCGCCCCTGTGGAGAATGCCAATGCGTAAGTCCGTGCTTGTTGCCGCCGTGTGCGGTTCGGCGACCCTGCTCGCCAGCTGTGGCAGCGGCATGTTGGGCGACCGCAAGCGTCCCGACGAATTCGCGGTAGCGCGTCAGGCGCCGCTGGTGATCCCGCCCGACTTCGCGATGCGCCCGCCCCAGCCGGGTGCGCCGCGCCCGCAGGATGCCGG
>FWWL01010611.1_pt1 | contig 10536 bp, 5 predicted proteins | sample 2228331 | NCBI WGS metagenome assembly FWWL01 (sample SAMEA103939775, study PRJEB20133) | metagenome
CCTCCATCCTCCCTCTTCCTACCCTCCACTTTCCATATCCTCCCCTCTTCTATCCTACTCTCTCCTCCCTATCCTATCCCCCTATCCTATCCCCCTCCTCTCCTACCCTATCATATCCTATCCCAACCTACCATATCCTATCCCAACCTACCATATCCTATCCAACCCTCTCCTCTTCCTTCTCTCATTTTTTTCTTTTCTCCCACTTCCCTTCCCTTTCCCCTCTCTCAACTTCCCTTCCTTTTCTCACTCTCATCCTTCCTATTTTCATCCCTACCTCATATCCTCAATCATTTCCTCAATTATCTATTTTGCTATTTTTGTTTTCTCCTCAATAATCCCCTTCCCCTTGCTCGCTCAAGCACCTTAGGCACAATCTGCTCCTCCTCCTCTTCCTGCTGCATCTTTATCTCCTCAAGGTCCCTTTTGGAAAGTAGCTCTATATCAAAACCCATAGCCTGAAGTTCTTTTATGAGAACAAGAAAAGATTCAGGAACAGAGGGAGAATAAACATTTTTACCCTCTATCATGCTGTGTATTGTTTTTCCTCTGCCCGTGACATCATCTGCCTTCACGGTTAACATCTCTTGCAGAGTGTATGATGCTCCGTATGCTTCAAGCGCCCATACCTCCATCTCACCGAACCTCTGTCCACCACCTCTTGACTTACCTCCGAGCGGTTGCTGTGTGATGAGAGAATATGTCCCCGTTGACCTTGCGTGTATCTTATCTTCAACCATATGTATGAGCTTCATTATGTACATATATCCGATAGCAACAGGTAAATCAAATTCCTCTCCTGTTCTTCCATCTCTCAGCTTTACAGCAAAAGTTTCGGGTATTCCTAATTTTTTCCCGAGTTCCTTTATTTCTTCCTCTCCAATCCCCTCAAAAGGAGGTACAGCAAACCTCACACCAATTTTTTCAGCCTCTCTCACGAATTTCAAAAGTTGTTCATCGGAAAGAGAGTCGACATACGAGAAGAATCTTGAAATCACACCCGTCTTATCTTCCCCATTAGCTAAAATACTCTTTATCTTCTGCCTTATCTCTTTTGCGTTTTTGCTTATGTATTCGTCTTTGAGTTTCTGAACTATATCGCTTATCTTTTTGCCAAGTTCTTTTGATACCCAACCAAGCTGGAGCTCAAAAAGCTGTCCCACGTTCATTCTTGATGGAATACCAAGCGGGCTCAATATTATATCCACTGGTGTGCCATCCGGTAAAAAGGGCATATCCTCCTGAGGAAGTATAACAGATATAACTCCCTTGTTCCCGTGTCTTCCGGAAAGCTTATCTCCTACCTGTATCTTTCTTTTTGATGCAACTCTTATCCTTATTCTTTTGAGGACTCCTGGGGGTAGTTCTTCTCCGCGCCTGACCTCTGCTATCTTCTCTTCAAATATCTTTTTTAGAGTTTGCTCCTCCGACATGAAACCATCTATAACGTCTATAATACCCCTTCTTGACTCATCATCTATGTAATTCGCCAGAGATGCAACATACTTTTTCATGTTCGCTATATCCTTGTATCCCTTGAGCTTTGATATAAAAGCCTCCCTGAAAGCCTGCGTATTCTCATTGAAGGTCTCCTTATCTATCTTCACACCCTTGAGTATCCTTATTGAATTTATGTATCTGCCCATCCTCTCCCATAGCTTTCCTCTGAGTATCTCGACAGAATCATCCATATCCTTTTTTATTTTTGATATTATCTCCTCTTCTTGCTCCCTTATCCTTTTATCTTTGACGATGTTTTTTCTGTAGTGAACATATACCGAAAGGACAATTCCCTTTATATCCGGCGGGCATCTGAGCGAAGTATCTTTTATATTTTCTATGGCTTTACCGAAAATGGATTTTATCAGTCTTTCCTCAGGTGTTAGTGAGACCTCCGCAACCGGAGTTATTTTACCAACGAGTATATCCCCCGGATTGACATAAACCCCTGGTCTTACGATTCCATCTTCATCAAGTTTTGATGAGAGTTCCGGCGATACCCCTGGTATATCTCGTGTCACCTCCTCAGGTCCATACCTTGTTTCTCTAACGTCAACAGATAGCTCCTCTATATGCACAGATGTATAAACATCATCATAAACAAGCCTTTCAGATATTACAATTGAATCTTCAAAGTTGTATCCACGCCAGCTCATTATTGCGACAAGGACATTTTTACCGAGTGCAAGCTCTCCGCCCGCGGTTGCATGTCCATCTGCTATCACCTGTCCTCTCCTTACTCTCTCACCAAGTCTCACAAGAGGTCTTTGATTTATTGATGTTGATTGATTTGTTTTATCCCACTTTGTCAGAGTGTATATATCAGCGGTTCCCTTGAGCTCAGGATAATCTGGGTCATCAACTTCAATAACTATTCTCTCTGCATCCAAATATTTGACGATACCAGCATGCTCTGCGGTGACGACCGCAAGCGCATTTTTAGCTACCTCCTTTTCATGCCCCACACCAACAAGCGGTGGCTCCGTAAAAAGTAGAGGGACAGCCTGTCTCTGCATGTTAGAGCCCATGAGCGCTCGGTTTGAATCGTCATGCTCAAAGAAAGGTATCAAAGAAGCGGACACCCCAAGTATCTGGAATGGAACAGCATCCATATATTTCACATCCTCTCTCTTGACAAGCTTTATCTCAGTGCCAACCCTTGCAGGAAGCGTCTCCACTAATATCCTGCCGTCTCTATCAATTTCTACCCCAAATGGTGCTATCGGAACTCTCTCCTCATCAAGCGCTGAAAGAAACTCTATCTTATTTTCTACCCTCCCATCCACAACTTTTCTATATGGTGTTTGTAAAAGTCCAAGTTCATCGACCTTTGAGAATATAGACATAGATGTTATGAGACCAACATTTTGTCCCTCAGGTGTTTCAACTGGACATATTTTCCCGTAGTGAGACGAATGGACATCACGAGCTTCAATCCCCGCCGTTTCTCTTTTCAGCCCTCCCGTTCCGAGTGCGGAAAGCCGTCTTTTGTGCGTGAGCTCAGAAAGGGGATTTGTATTATCAAGAAACTGCACGAGCTGTCCCATCGCAAAAAACTCTTTCAAAGCAGACGCTGCAGGTTTGAAATTCACAATATCCTTGAGAGATTTGTCCTCTATATCAGAATGCCCGAGTTTCTCTTCTATCGACCTTCTTATTCTCTCAAGTCCACGAACCATCTCCATCTCGACAAGTTCGCCAACTGGCCTGACACGCCTATTTGCAAGATTATCAACGTCATCAACAAACCTCCCAGCCTTGCCAGACCTCAGCTCAAAAAGATACTTTATCACCTCAAATATATCAATGTATGTCAGACTCTCAGGATACCAGTATGCTCTGAACTCAATTTCTCTTCCCTCCTCCCTCACAACCTTATCTATCTTTTCAAGAGCTATTTTATCTATGTTCCTCCTTGCGGGCACTATAATATTCCCTCGCCCGTCCTTCAAGTCCTCACAAGGAGCGAAATCAAAAAGTTCAGAATATGAGATAGGTATAAACTTGACCCCTCTCTCCTTCATTTTCTTGATATGCTCATTTCTTATCCTTTGCCCCGCATGGATTTTCTCATCTCCGAGTTCTATATCCGCAGTTGCTACCCAAAAGTGTGCAAATCTCTCATTGACTTCCTTGAATGCCCCATCTGGTCTAACAATTATACGGATAGGTTCTTCAAGGTCAAATTTTTTCGCTATTCTTATTCTACCTACCCTTGAGAGGTTAAATCTCTCAGTAGACATGAACATAGCTCTGACGTTGAGCATGACCGCTCTTGGGTCAGTGGGTTCGCCGGGATGCGTCTTTCTGAAAAATTCAACCGCTGCCTCCTCGCTAGTGCTAACCCTGTATTTTTTCACCATCTCCTTATATGTCTTTATTATTGAACCTGATACAAAAACATCATCATACCATATCGTCTCTACTTTTTCTACTCCCATTTCCGCAAGCTTCCTCACAAGCTCAGGTGTTAACTCATCTCCGACATTAGCGCCGTCTACACTTTTTGAAATAACGCGCGTGCCGAATTTCCGCTCTTTGCTATCCTTACCCGCTATATCAAGTTCATCCTCGGATATTGGTAGGTAAAGCTTCCCATCTATTTCTTTTACCACATCACTCTGCAATAACATGTTTATATAAGAACGGATAAGACGTGTTCCCTTCTCTATTTTCTTACCACCTACCCAGTAATCCATAGATGCCAACTGATACTTGAGAACATCGGGTTTTATCTCCTTGAGTATCTCAATTTTTCCGTCTTGCCCCTTTTTTATCAGTATTTCCTCCTTCTCGTATATTCCGAGCAGGTCCTCAAGTTCAAGCCCGAGAGCCTTGAGAAATATCCAGGCGTTTATCCTTTTCCTCTTCTGAAGACGCACATAAAGTATGTCTTTGAGGTCAAAATCAAAATCAATCCACATACCCCTGTATGGTATTATTCTCGCTATCGGAACAAACTTTGACGTTGTTCTAACCTTATACTTGTCATACTCAAAATAAACTCCCGGGGATTTGTGGAGCTGATTGACTATGACTTTTTCTGTTCCGTTTATTATAAATGAACATTTCGGTGTCATCCTTGGTATCTCTCCAAAATAGACCCAATCCTCTCTTATTTCTTTTATTTTCTCTCTTTTCTCATCTTCAAATATTGTGAGGCGAAGTTTCACCCTCATTATTGAGGCGTAGGTGAGCTCCCTTGCTTTGCACTCCTCAGGTTTATACTTAGGAGGTTCAAGCTGATAATCAACATACTCAAGACGAGCCCTCCCCTTCTCAAAATAAAGCGAAGATAGAACCCTATGTATCCCTACATTCTCCCTTCTATCACGAGGGACATCAACTTGAAGGAACCTATCGTATGTTTCTTTCTGTATACGAAGAAGGTCTGGTATACCGAGAAAAAAACCACTATCCTTTGGCTTGAACCTATCCGTTAGCTCAAATGAAATAAAAGGATATGCCTCCAATGTTGTAAGCTTTCTTTCCTCCAAAAGTTCTGACATAGTCTAACCCCAAAAAGTAGGGAAATTATAATAAAATAAAAACAATTTTGCAAAAAAACAGGATTTTTTTATTTATTTTTTTATTTTATGCTGACACAAGTTCTACCTTTGCCCCTACCCTTTCTAACCTTTCTTTGATCTCTTTTGCTTCGTTCTCAGGAACGTTTTCCTTTATTGTCTTCGGGGCTGATTCAACAAAATCCTTTGCCTGCTTTATATTGAGATCTGGGAGAATAGCTCTTATCTCCTTTATAACCTGTAATTTATTTGGACCAGCCTCTTTGAGTACAATATTATATGCTTTTGGACCGGCTTCTTCCTGTTGAGGTGCGGTAGCTACTGGTGCAGTTGCTCCCACAGTAGGTGCAGCGACAGGTATAGCAGATACACCAAATAACTTCTCAAGAGCTCTGACAAGCTGAACTAATTCCATAACATTCAAAGATTTTATGGCTTCGACTAACTCTTTTACCTTCCCCGAAAGCTCAATCTCCTTCTCTTGTTCTGTCTTCTGTTCCGCCATAGTATAAAAGCCTCCTCCTAAAGTGGATAAAAGTAAATAAGCAATAACAGATAAATAAAATAATAATGAAAAAACTTTGCGAAAAAACAGATTTTTTTATTCTGTATCTTTCTGAAATGTGAATCTACCTTCCTGCCTTCTCTCTGTCCCTTTCTTTCTCCGTTCCCTCCTATCTAAAATCTCTATGCTAAAGTTTAAAAAATTCCTATTTTACTCTTATTGACTTCTCTCATTTTAAAGTATCCTTCTGAAGGATGTATAACCCAATCAAAAATCTTACAAAAATATTGAAGAAAGAATGTCATGCTTCTTACTTTAATTAATAATGATATATAGGGTAATAATTTCATCCGCGGTATTTTTACTGTTTATCTCATGTTTTAAAAGTTCTGATCAAGGGTCTCAAAGGTCTGAGAATTGCGGTTCAGATGATATCATAAAGATAAAGAATATGGAAATGTTCAAACCTGAAGACATAGCTATATACCTTGACACTCAAGAAGATCAAAACATTCAAATAATCAAAGCAGATCTTTTGAAATATTTAAAGCAACTATGGGGAACGGAGAATTTAGAAATAATCATCGGAAAGCCAAACTTTTCAAAAAAAATGAACATATGGTTTACTACATCACAGGAAGGCAAAAATCACTCCGGTGAAAATATCAAAGATGGTTTTGTGATTAAGAAAGTTGATACAAACCTCATTTTAATTTATGCTCCTGACAATATCAATCTCTCCTACGGAATATATAACTTCCTTGAAGAACTTGGTATAAGGTTCTTCCATCCTTTTCAAGAATTCATACCAAAATTCAAAGGAATATTCCTACCAAAGATGATAAATATCGTGCGTGCTTCACCATATAAAATCCGAGGTATTCACTTACACCTTCTACATCCAATTGAATATCTCCGCTCCTTTAATGAAGCGGGAGAACAAAATCTATCAGAGGCGAAAATGTTCATAGACTGGATACAGAAGACAGGTCAGAATTATATTCAGTGGTCTATCCTTAAAACTCTTGATTTTTCCACATGGATTGAGCATGCAAAAAAGATTCTGGATTATGCACATATGAGAGGTATAAAAGTGGGAGCGGTAGTCCTACTCTGGAGCGGATCCTCACTTCAAAATGCTTATGTTCTTGTTGAATCACCGAATAACTGGGAAAAACAGCTTGAGTCAAATATTGATTTCATAATGCAACTTCCATGGGACCACATAGAAATCGGTTTTGGTGAGTTCTTCGGCACAAGTCCACAATTCCTGATTGACATGCTCAACTACATTGCAAATCATATCAGTAATAAATATCCCGGAAAGACGGTATCTGTTATAAACCATGTGGGTAACTATCCAGAATTATGGACCAATTATAATGGTGAAACTGTTTTCTTCTACCATCTCCCAAAGTTTGCAGACCAGAGAATAATCAACAATGTTCATACCGTTTTCTTCTTTGACCTTTTCAGGGACTGGGGCATGTATAACCATCCAAATTTTCACCTCCAGAGGGATTATATTTTTGAGCTGTTACCCTCAAGAGTTGTCAGATATAAACCAGAATCAGCATACTGGGCCACCGCTGATATTGATGTGCCTGCATTTTTACCCGAATATATTTATTCAAGATGGATTGACATAAACGGTCTTGTAAGGGAAATCAAAAACAGAGGTCTGCCAATGATTGAAGGGCATGTTCTTTTTTCCTCTGGGCACGAATGGGGATACTGGCTCACCGATTACCTTACAGCAAAGATGCTCTGGGAGCCAGAAAAGGAGTTTGATCATTTTATCAAACATTATGCACAAATTTATGGCGATTGCTCCGAAGGTATCCAGAAAGCACTCAGTGAGTTTATCAACTTACAGACAATATATCTTTTTGACAACAGGTTGATTTCATATATATCTGGAGAGGATATATATGACGACCTCGGTTATCTAATGGGCATTATCACTCATCCCAAAAGAGTGCAGTTTGAAGAGTTTTTTGGTTTCAAAGAAGAAGAAATTCAATTCTTTGAAAAGAACACATTAGAAAAATTAAGTGAAATGGCTGAAGAAATCTATCCGATAGAACTTACCGTAAATAATTATTGTGATAATTCCGATGACCTCCTGAAACCATGGTGTCTTGAAATACTTGATGGAATCAAAATAATACGTCTCAGGCTCCTCCATTCCCTAAATCTCTATAGAGCTGTTTTGAGCAGTATAAGGGCACAGGATCACGAAAAATATCTTAGTGAAGCATCTTCTCTGAGAGAACAGGCAAAAGGCGTAATTGAAAATAGAGCAAAATATTACAGAGTGGATGTTGAAAGAGTAGCGACTTCATATAGTAATCACACAATCTATCCTTTTGGGTATCTCAAGCAAGCACACACATTATGTTTATGGGAACGTCAGCACAAACAGGCTGAATATGTAATTCAGAATAAAACAAAACCACCCCTATCACAATTACCTTCATGTATTAATTGAATTTTTCCAAACATGTATTAATTGAATTTTTCCAAAGTTAAGATCACTCCCCGAATCATACCTAATCCCCCATTCCTCCTCAAGGCTTTGTGGCAATCTCCATGCCAAAGGCGTAATTGAAAATTACCTATCCCCGGATGAAATATCTTAGGAACTTTTCCTGCTATTTGGGAAACATCTTCTTGAGCAAGATCAGGGGCATGAGATATCGCTGATTTTTCTACACTTGATAAAAAAGACAAAATTCTAACTAAAAAGAATTTAAAAAATTTCTGAAAGCGGAAGATAATAAATTAATAAAAAAATTAATAACTTGATTGAAAGGTTTTCAGGAAGAATGAAGTTATATGCGAATGGAGGGAAAATAGATACGGAGGAAAAATAAATGAGGTTGATAGCTTATTTTTATGTAAATAATAATAATGGAAATTTTCTAAAAAATTATCGTAAAATTTTTTTATCTTTATTTAAAAAAATCTTTGAAAGTCAAGGAACTTATGATAATTTATACAGAATCAAAAAAACGAAACCCTTTACTTTCTCAGTTTATATTGGTAAGAATCTAGACTCTTCGGAAAAAGAAATCAGAGAGGATACACCTTTAAGTTTCATATTTTCCACAGGCGATTACAGTGTTTTTACCCATTTTTATAACGGTATTATTCAATTAAAAGAAGAGGTTGAAATTGGTAAAACCAGATTGAAATTTAGTAGAATCAGACCCCTTCCGGTTAAGAGGATAGAAAGTTCGAAAGTTTTGTTTAAGACGGTTGGGGTTTCGGTTTTGACAAATCCTTCTGAGTCCGCTAAGGATTTCAAGAGATGGTATATACTGCCAACTGATGATATCAAAAAATTTAATGAGGTATTAATAAAAAGGACAAATACCCGTTTTGAACATATTACAGGGAAAAAGGCGAATTTCAATCTTTCCTTTAAGATGCCAACTTTTGAAGAGTTTAAGATCCTTCAAAAAACATATTTAGTAAGTAAAAGTTTTGATAAGCCAATAAAGGAAACAATTGTTCCTCATTATGGAGGGTATATAAGGGGATTTAGAGGGGTATTCTGGCTTGAAGGAGATCCCGAGATTTTAAAGTTTATAAGAGAAATTTTAACAAGAGGAATTTAAACTTTGCTTGAGTGATTAAAATAAAGGTACGGAAATAGCAGTTGCAATATGCCAAAGAGAAATTTAAACAAAATGGTAAATTGAATAGGAGCCAATGTGGAAAAATTTTATGAATTTTTGCTGTCCTTATTGCAAAGTTAATTTGAGAAAAAAGAATGATGGTTTGTATTGTTCAAAATGTTATGCAAAATTCTCAACTCATAATGGATTCCTATGCTTTCTCCAGAGTCCTCCTCATAAGGAGGAAATTTGCCATCAGGAAGAAATTGAAGGCGAAATTTTAAGGGCATGGACATTTTTTATACCTTGGTTAAAGAAAAATTTTGGAAGAAGCGCAAAAATCTTAGATGCAGGTTGCGGGGCGGGGGGACTGGTCAAAGAGCTTCGCTCAGAAGGTTATGAGGCCTATGGAATAGATCTGGGCGGAGGGGGGTATTCAAATAGCTGGGACAATCCGGAATATTTCTTCTTTGCTGACGGATGCTATCTTCCATTCCCCAATAATCTGTTCGATGTCGTTATATCTTTCGGGGTAATTGAACATGTTGGTGAGAATGAAAAAAAGGAAAAGAGAAACAAGCTTAGAAATTTATACATTCAGGAAGCGATAAGAGTGTTAAAAAAAGGTGGAGTATTCTTCTTGATTTTTCCAAATGGAGCCTTTCCATTTGATTTTTGTCATTTCAAATATGAAAGGTTGCAAATGGGGTTTCATCTTTTTGATTTTGACGGAGGCTTTGCAAAAACATTTTTAAAGATATTTATTTTTGATAATTGCCCTTCTTTTAGACAGATCAGAAAATTTATTCCAAAAAATTGTGAAGTAAAATTTCTCTCTCCTCTCAATATCTTGCAATTGAGAGCAATATCAACCACCAAGTTTAGGTATTTTATTCCACTTGCAAAACTTTACTTTCGCCTTCTGAAAATGATTGAAAATACGAGGTTCCAAAAAATAAACTCGACATTCTTAAATCCACTTTTAGCAATACAGATAAAAAAACCTGAATTCTAGTTCTTCTCCAAATTATGCATTTAAAAAATGACACATGTTTTTTCAGCACTATCTAAGTTGCTTCCAAAGAGGAATTTAAACTTTGGGGGGCGTTGGGGCTTTTGAGTTCGTATTTGGTTGCAATATACCAAAGGAGGAATTTAAACTCAAGCCTAAGGTCGCAATGGCTGTGAACAAAGCCACAAAACTTTGAGCATAGGAAAGTAGCCCAAACTTTTCTGGTTCCAAATACCTTGCCACACACCTTAAAATCACAACTATACGCAAAATTTTTTATAAGCCACGGATGTTTTTAAGATAATAAAGCCAGCATGAGATGATAGATTTTGGATTAGGTATATTAAATTTTAGATACTGGATTTTAGA
>FWWL01010621.1_pt1 | contig 10527 bp, 10 predicted proteins | sample 2228331 | NCBI WGS metagenome assembly FWWL01 (sample SAMEA103939775, study PRJEB20133) | metagenome
GGTTGCTGGGGGCGCGGTTCGATTGCCAACTCGCTTTGGACACGCCAAATCTATCCGTATGTGAAAGATAAAGGTGTCTATCTGTGTCCCTCTGCAGGGATTAGAAGAGCGGGCTTTCGGTTTATGGCGAATGTACCTGTACCGGAAGAACCCGAAATCAATCCTCCACCTTGTGGAGATCAAAACACGGATCGCTGGGCACAACCAATTGGCATGAACAAGTTTTTCGCTCCGTATTGGCAGTGTGACAGGACACGAGACCCGGGATGTAACGCCTATTGGGAGCCGTGCAGTGCGCCCGGTGGTTGCGATGCGAACTGTCCTCAACACTATGTGCAGCAGGCGCGCATTCGAGAAGCTGCGAAGATGGTGCTTCTCACAGATGGTGTCACCGATTGTCCATCGCCTAATCAACCCGTGAGAAGCCTCGGCGGATACTGGATTAACCCTTCGTCCCCAACGAACGCCTATTTCGGCATTTCTGGGCGCCACGGTGAAGGACACAATATCGTTTTCACCGATGGGCATTCAAAGTGGTTCCCAGTACGGCGTGATGCCCAGATTGAACAGTTGGCAGGTAATAGCAATGTGCGTATCTCGGTGACGCAACATCGTGGGATAGTCCTCCAGCGCGTGAGTAGCAATACGCAGAACTTTACCTGTATCAACTTCAACCCAGCGGATGTGCACTGGAATGTGATGACTGCCTATCCCGGCGATGTGCCCAGCATCGATAACATGTGTAAGCCGACGATGTAAACGCGCCCTCTCTTGCCCCGAACCTCTTCTGAGTAGGGAGAGGATACGGGGTAGAGAAAGCCCATAGGAGGGAGAACGATGCGCCAAGAGGTTCCGACTTGGGCGGTAGTTGTGCTAATTGTGCTGGCGGTGGCACTGGTGGGTTGGTGGCTTTGGAGCGGTACTGGGCGCTCTTCCAGCGAGCGAGTGGTGCCGCAGACTTTCGGTAGTGAAGCCCAGCGATCCCCCGATGCTACCCCGCATGGCACAGCGCAAGGAGCTGATGCCCCATAAGGCTTACTCTTACATACGAAGGTTGTGCCTAAGAACGCCTAACAAAAATGCCACCCCATCCAGAGGCTGTTCGAAAAACAGGGTATGTAGCACGGGTGTCCCGCCTGTGAAAAAGGCGAAGTGGCGAATATAGCGAATGGCGAATGGAGGTGGCTTGGGCATTCTGCCCATCAAGCGTAGCACGGGCGTCCCGCCCGTGTAATCCCCCTTTGATTCCCTCCTTAGTAAGGGGGGTTAGAGGGGATTCTTACTAAGGGGGGCAAGCTTACTGCACGACAGTTTTTCGAACTCGTGCCTAAGGTGGGCTTCTATTTAGAAGGGCAGACACGGGGGTCTGCCCCTACAGGCAAGGCGGTTGAGTAGGGGCGCACCCCCGTGTGCGCCCATTTTCTATTCTCCCTCAAAAAAGTGTCGTGCAGTAAGGGGGGCAAGGGGGGATAGGCAAGACACCCAAGCCACTTTTGTTAGATGCCCTTAGGCATTTTGCAGAGCGAACCGCTCTAACTCGGTATACCGAGAGCCTTCGGGGCGAAGCTCGCTCAGCATCAGGCTCAGGTGCGATACGGTGAACCTGCCGAACGATGGGTTGCTGAGCCGTTCGACAGCATCAATCAGTCGTTTCGGGAGGTCGTGGGCGCGGGGGTCTTTGAACCGTGCGAAGGTGATATGGGCATGGAACGGCTTGCCAGAGGGTCGCTCCATCAGTGTTCGCTCCAGATGGTGCGAAAGCCGTGCTAAGGTCTGGCTGGGGTCTTCCACGCCCGCCCATAGCACATTCGTGCGGTTCCAGTTAGGGAACGCTCCCAGCCCACGCACCTCTATCTCAAACGGTTCGCTGAGTTGGCTGGCGGACTGGAGGGCGCGCTGGATTTCAGGCAAGCGCGCCTCAGGTTGCTCGCCCAGAAAGAGCAGGGTGATATGGAAGTTCTCAGGAGCCACCCAGCGCAGGGTGCGGTCGGGCAGTTGCTGGCGCAACTGCGACTGTACCTGCGCCAGTGCCTCTATAATCGGGGGCGGGATTAGCACTGCAATAAAGAGGCGCATCCTCCTGATTGTACCCCCTTGTAGAGGAGCCAAAGGGCATACTGGGTAGCGCGCCACCGAACGGTTGCGCGGTCGCCCAGAAAGATTTGCGAGCGTATCAGGGTGGCATACGGGTCGCTTAGCCCGATATAGACCAAACCGACGGGCTTTTCAGGAGTGCCCCCGCCCGGTCCTGCAATCCCCGTGATGCCGATTCCCCAATAACTGCCAAACACCTTGCGTGCGCCCTCGGCAAGTTCCTGTGCAGTCGGCTCACTCACCGCTCCATATTGCTCCAGTATCTCATTAGGCACTCCGATAAGTTGGTGCTTAGCCGAGTTGCTGTAGGCAATCACGCCGCCCAAGAACACATCGGAACTGCCGGGCACATCGGTAATGCGCTTGCCCAGCAGACCACCCGTGCACGACTCCGCAACCGCAAGGCTCTGTCCATGCTCCCGCAGGAGGCTCACCACCACCTGCTCCAAAGTGGTTTCGTCTACGCCATAGATATAGTTTCCCAACCGTTCGCGTAGAACGCGCTCGGTTTGGGCGATGAGCTTTTCTGCCTCTTCTGTAGAGTTCGCACGAGCGGTGATACGGAAATGCACCTCACCCAGTTTCGCAAGGGGCGCAATCGTGGGGTTCGTGCTCTCAAGGAGGTCGGCAATCAGTGCCTCTGCGTCCGATTCGCCAATCCCGCAGAGCCGCAGCACGCGCGAGCGAATGACCGCACCCCCAGTGCGCTGAGCCAGCCAAGGAAGCACATAGTCCTCTGCCATCGGCTGGAACTCGTTGGGCGGACCAGGCAGGGCGAACAAGAAGTGCCCATTCCACTCTGCATGCAGTCCAGGTGCTGTGCCGTGAGGGTTTGGGATAGCACGGGCACGCGAGGGGCGCATCGCCTGACGCAGTTGGCGCGGGGTAGCTTCGCGCCCACGCATCGCGAATAACTGCTTGAGTCGTTCCCCTTGCTCCTCATCATAGACCAGCGTGTCGCCCATCACGGTTGCGACCGCCTCGCGCGTGAGGTCATCGTCGGTAGGTCCCAGCCCCCCGATGAGGATAACCCCATCGGCGCGTTGAAGTGCCTCCGTGAGCACAGAGACCAGCCGTTGCAGATTATCGCCTACCGTAGTGCGTCGGTAGAGGTGAACTCCAATAGACGCCAAGCGCGACGAGAGCCACGCCGAGTTCGTGTCCACGATCTGCCCCAGCAGAAGCTCTGTGCCCACCGAGACAATCTCGACCGTCATGTTCAGAAGTCTAACATACGGGAGACGACCACTGGGAACTCGTCGGAATAGGCAATATTGAACCCGCCGATTCCCAAGCCGAAAGTCCACCCAGTGCGCGAGGCATATCCAGAGCGGAGGGTCAGTCCGCCCAAGCGCTGTTCGTAGCCTGTGCGGATTTCGGCGCGTCCAGCGTTATTGCCGATATCAACGAAGTCCAGCACCCACAGTCCGCCATCAATAAGCTCGGTGGCGATTCCTGCGTGAATGGTGCGTTTGAAGGGCTTCAGCACAATCGGGTTGCCATCACGGTTCGTGGCATCGAAGCGCACATTCGGCTCGATAAGGTTCTCGACGACCAGTGCGTAAGAAGTGGAGCCACCTTCGGAACGCCAGAGCAAACCTATGTCAACCCCAGAGGCACTCTTCTCGATGAAGTTGCGTGTGCCCAGTTCGGGCGCTCGTATGGCGTCCCGATTATTCCGAAGGGCGGTCTCATCGGCGAAGAAGTGGGTGTAGTACATGCGCAGGGAACGGAAGCGTGCCCCAACCGCAAGGTCGCCTCCAGCATAGTTGAGCCGAGTGCCGACGGTGATGTCGGGCAGGCTCACGACGCCGATGGCGATAATATCCCCGCGGGAGTTGGAGGGGATGGTGTTGGGGTTTCCATCGGTGCGTGCCCAGTTGCGTAGTACCCCGTTTGGCAATAGGCGCGCATCCAGCACAAAACCCGCCGAGATTGCAATCCCATTAAGTGCTAAACCCAGGTCGCCTGTTGCCACCAGGCGCGTGTCCTCTCGGGCGAATCTGCGCAGAATGCTCGCCCCTTCTTCGATATCGACAACGCTTCCGCGTCTGAACTTCAGCTCATCCACAAGTCGGGTGAGGCTTGCCCCGCGCGTGCTGACATCGAAGCTCCCGACGCCAAAGCGTACGCCCTTTATATAGGCAACCGCGGCGGGGTTCTGGTAAAGCTGGGCACCGGGACGCCTCATTACAGCGAGTCCTGCGCCTCCCATTCCGGATGCGGGGGAACCACTGAACGAGAGGTCTGCCCAAGCGCAGACAGTGACCAACCCACACAAGCCAAGCACAATTCTTCGCATGGTTTACCTCCTGTGGGCATAGTATTCACCATAAAAGCGCATTTTCCTGCTAATTAGCCCCAATTGTGATACACATCGGCTACTTGAGAAGTAAGGGGTTTGGCACGCTCTTCTAAGGCGCGCATCTGTTCGGGTTTGAGCGGTTGAAACTCGCGTGCACAACGCACCAGTTCCCGCAAGTGGTGAAGGCTGCCGGGCACAATCACAGCGGTATGCACGGGGTAGCTTAGGGCATAGCGAAACGCCTCTTCCGTGGTCAATTTGCCCTCCCCGATGAGTCGCCCCAAACCTACCACCTTCATCACCGCCAGCCCGACACCTAACTTCTGAGCGAACGGCAGAAAGTCGCGCGTAAACGCTCGTGGATGGTGGGGTTCAGTCGGGTTGAGCGGGAACAACACCATGTCGAAGGGGAACCGCTCTAACATGATGCGCAGAATGTTCGGGTCATTGTGCCCCGACACGCCGAGGAAGCGCACTGTCTTCTCTTGCTTGGCGCGCTCAAAGGCTTTGATTGCGCCATCTTTTGCGAACAGACGCTCCACATCGTGCGGATAGGACACATGGTGCACAATCCACTGGTCTAATCGGTCGGTGCGGAGCCGTCGGAGGCTATTTTGGAGGTCGCGCATCGCACCGTCGTAGTCGCGCCGATCGCTCTTCGTGCTGAGATAGACCTTCGAACGGATGCCTTCTAATGCTTCCCCGAAGATATCCTCGCTGGCGCGGTAGTTTGCGGCGGTATCCATGTAGTAAATCCCCGATTCGACCGCCTCGCGGATGATGGCAATTGCGTTTTCGCGGTTGTTGGGGTCTTGGAGGGCGTATGCACCCCCCAGCGACAGAATCGGCATACGCACACGGGTTTTGCCGAACACCCGTTTAGGAATTGGTTTCATCTCTGCCTCCACGCCCGAATCGTACCTTATCGCTTCACCTTTTCGAGGATCACTTGAGGGCATCGGGTTGGTTTGCCATCTCGCGTCACCCACACATGGCGCGTCCAGCCTTCAGCCAGTAGGCGACGGTCTTCGGCATTCACGACTTGGTACTCAAAGCGTAGGGTGCTTCCAGTCAGGTCGGTAAGGCGCACGCGAGTGATGATGCGGTCGCCATAGCGTGCGGGAGCGCGATATCGACAGTGAGCCTCTACCACTGCCAAAGGCGTGCCTGAATCCTCAATCGCTTGGTAGTTAATCCCGTAGGCTTGACAAAACGCCCCGCGCGCCACTTCGAACCACACAAAGTAGTTGGCATAGTAGACTACGCCCATCGCATCGGTCTCAGCATACCGCACCTCGAAAGGCGCAGTTTCTATCCACGGAGTAAGCGATTCGTGCTCCATTGTGTCGAATTGTACCTGTTGACCCCCCACTCGTCATTCACCCTACCCGTCATTCTGAGCGAAGCGAAGAATCCCAGACCCTTCCCCTTCGCTTCGCTCAGGGTCAGGGTGACGAAAGGTTGGCTCAGGGTGACGAAGGAGTGGTTCAGGGTGACGATACCGATTCGTCATTCTGAGCGAAGCGAAGAATCCCAGACCCTTCCCCTTCGCTTCGCTCAGGGTCAGGGTGACGAGGGGGGTGGCTCAGGGTGACGAATGGGGGGTCAGGGTGATGAGAGAAGGGTCAGCAGGAAAGTTGGGGTATAATAAAGGCGGGCGCCCTTTTCCAATCTGCCGGCAGGCACGCTTGTATATGCAGGGGGCAATAACCTTATCTATCACCAAGAGGCTGGATCTCCATGCAAGAGTCAAAGAGTGAGAGAAAGGCGCAGAGCGTACCCAAAAGCGAGGAGCAGAAGATTGCCCAGCTTATCGAACAGGTCGCGGGTGGAACCGCCTCAGAAACAGAAGCCGACCAGTTAGCACAGTGGCTTCTTCAGATGACGCTCTACTACGCCCACCTAAAACACGCCGACGACCCCGAAGAAGTGGCGATTATCACCACAGAACGCCTCTGGATAGCCGTTCAAGAGGGGCGACTGAAGTGGAACCCAGAACAAGGCTTACCACGCATTCTGAGTTATATCCAACGCGCCGTAGAGTTCACGCTTTACAACGAGGTGCGCCAGCAATCTCAGTGGACTGCTGCGAACTTGCCCTATGAGGAAAGTTTAGCGCACGCCGCCGAGGACCCAACCGAAGCCCTTACCGAAAAAATCTTCTATGAACAGGTGGTAGAGATACTGATGCGGTTCAAGCAGAGCCTCAGTGTGCAACAACAGTTGGTGCTGGAGCTTCGATTAGAAGGGCTACTGCCTAACGAGATTGCCGAAATCACAGGTATCCCGCGCACACAGGTGAATGTGGTGCTTTCTCAAGCCTACAAACGCCTGCGCGAAATGGTCGCTCAGTCGGCACACTCCAACCCGGCATTAACCGAACTGCTCAACACGGTTTTAATAGAGATAGGTTCTCGCCCTACTGTAGTGGAGGAAAGAATGAATGAATGAGGCATGGAACGCTTTTCGATCGTGGTTGCGGTCTCATCACCCTTGTAGGGGCATGTCGTTAGAGCAGATAGAGGCGTATCTTACGAAGGCGTTGAGTGCAGAGGAGCAAGAGGCGGTCGAGCGCCATTTAGCCAAGTGTCCGATTTGTCGGACGCAGATGGTAGCGTGCTTTCGCGCGAACCGTTCGCTTGCTTATCTGCGCATGCGTGTGGATGCAGGAGCGGTGCGTCCTGAACTGACGCTTTCACCCCGTCTGCGGGGCTATGGAACGCTTCAGATAAGCGAAGCGCCTGCCCGAATCCGTCGCTACGCCGCGTCCTCCCACACCGCTCAACACCCGCTCAGCCAGCAGTCGATCAGCCACGATGGTCGGTTGCTGGTATCCCTTCGCCAAATGCGCCATCGCAAGTGGCAGTTGGTGGCACGCTTAGTGCCCCACAGTCGATGGCATCTCCGAGACAACCTACCCCTCCTGACGACAGACCCCGACGACGAGGAGCCTGCCGCGTCGTCGGGGCTTCTTTGCCTTCTCCTGCGTGCCGACACGAACGCGCTCGTGGCACGCTTAGGCACACCCCTTGTCTATGATACCACCACAGGGCACTACCTCGCAGGCTTCGAACTGCCCATCCACGCTCACGCCACCCCTATCACCATCGAGTATGGGCTTATCCCGCTCCATGCCTTACGCTGGCTCTCACCCGAGGAGCAAGAACAAAGCCGTGCCTGTACCTTAGACCTGACCTCTCTCCCTCCCTGAGAACCCGATGGGAAGCGTGCAACCTGCACTGCGCGTGCCCCATTCGCTGGACGAGGCGTATGCCCACTGGGCGCGCCTCGACCCAGCGAATGTAGAACTGCGCACCGAGTGGCTCTATGAGTACCTCCTGCCCCATTGGCTTCTCCTCTGCCACAAGGCGGTTCAGCACCAGCAACTCGATAGCCTGCAGGGCTGGCTAGAACCCGACACCCCTCTGCAGACCCTCTACCGCTTGGCAGGCGGGTTCCTCAGCCAACGGATGCAGATTGTGCTGGCGCTGGCACGGGACGCCCTGCGCAACCTGCCCCCACCCGAAGAGCCTGCCGAACACGACCTGAGCCACTACCTCCGCACGGGGCGATGGCTTCCTGCTCAGCGCGCCGTCCTGCTGACCACCGCACTGCTCCACAACGAAACCGAAGCCGAAGCGGTCACCCTCCGACTGGAGTGGGTGCCTCAGGCGCAGGCGTCTTATCCGCACCCTGCCAGCCTCTGGTTCATCCCGATTGCGCCCGACTTTCTGGAGTGCGTTCAAGCGGCGCTCCGCCCTGCAGAGCGCGTGCGCTGGTCGATTGAGACCCTGCCTATCGGTGCAAGTTTGCGGGGCGATTCGCTGGGCGGGGCATTCGCTTTGGGCGCCCAGCTGGTGCGCCACCGTTCGGCAGACCTGCGCGCATGGGCGATCCTCGCCCGCTACGACCCCGACAGCGACCGCCTCCTGCCTGTGGGCAACTTTCAGCCCAAATATGATGCGGTCTGCCAACAGCGCAGGGTGCGTCGCATCCTCATCAGCGATGCGCAGACCAGCCCACCGCCCAGAGCCACCGTGCCCGCCAGCGCGCTTGCGCCCGTCGTGCGCCAACTGCACCGCCAAGCCCTCCTGCGCCGTGCCCTCCAACTCAGTAGTCTCACGATGCTCATCCCGCTGATGGCTCTGCTCTGGATGGCGCATTTGGGCAGCTATCAGTACACGGCGATGCCGAGCGGGCGCGTGATGCTGAGCGCAGGGCTTTTTCAGCGCACGCTCATCGACACGGGCTACAACCTCACCGAACTGCGCTCGGAACAGTTCGCTTTAGGCTGGCGGTGGCGCTTGGCGACCACCCCTGCCGAAGAGAACCCCGACTCGTGGCGACCCCTCGCCCGCGCGCTTTTGGACCCTATCCAGAAATCCCAACTCTATGACGGTCTGAACGACCCTCGAAATGCTTCCAGTAGCTTCCCAACCACCCCATTCCCCGCTCAACAGATTCATTTCTGGCTTCAACAGGCAAAGTATAATCCAAAGCGCAGTCGAGTACTTGCCGAGCGTATCGCACGCCTACCGATTCCTGCAGAGGACTATATTGCTCAGGTCGCACGGCTCGATGCGCTCCACCAGTTGGGCGTGCTCACCACCGAGGAACTGCTCCGTGCCCTGCGTCCCCTCTGCCTGCCCCCTACCGACGATGTGAGCCGATTACAAGCCTTGACTCTCCTCGCGCAGTATAACCGCTCGGCAGTGCTGAACGACCCTGTGGCACGCGCCTTCGTGATACGCAGTAATATCGACTACCAGAAGCGTGCCTACGCGCTTCAGGTATTAGCATGGCTCAGCGTCGAGAACCCTTATGAAGTGCTTCCCTTAGCCGAGTCGTTTACCCATGACCCGGTGGTTCAAGCCAGTGCAGAGCAACTTCAGACCCTGCTGACCTTGCTTTTGACCCCTCAGTGGGAGGTTTTTTACCAGACGGTTCGCGCGAACCAAGATGCTCAGGTGACCAATCGTCCTGAGATGGTGGCTTTAGAGGTTGCGCTTGCGGGTGCGCTCTATCGGTTCGCCCGCCAGCGCCCGACAGCGCAGGCACGCTGGGCGTTCCTGATGAGCCAGTTAGAAGACGAGCAGGCGCGTCTGAAAGGGGTCTACCGCTCGGCATTAGCGCGTGCCTTTCTGCTCAGCACGCCTCGTAGCGACTATCCTGCCCTCGCGCAGTTCCTGCGCCAGCAGTTAGCCAACGAGCGACCGCTCTATCAGCGAATCACCCTGCGCCACCTGTTGCGCGAAGTGGAGTTTCGGCTCGCCTGCCAACCGCCCGACTAACAGGCAACCGTAGCACGAGCGTCCCGCCCGTGTAGAGCGTAGCTTGGGCATCCTTCCCATCAACCGTAGCACAGGCGTCCCGCCCGTGCTTCCTCTCGTCACCCTGACACCCCTTCCGTCACCCTGAGCCGCCCCCCTTGTCACCCTGAGCCTGAGCGGAGCGAAGGCGAAGGGTCTAAGATTCTTCACTTCGCTCAGAATGACGAAAGGAGTGTCACCCTGAGCCGAAGGCGAAGAATCCTTCCCTCCATAATCAGGTATGCTCCCATGGGTGAGCAAAATGCCACGATATCGGGAATTCTTTGTCTACATTATGGCGAACCGATCGGGAACGCTTTATACGGGCGTCACCAACAACCTCTATCGTCGAGTCTACGAACACAAGCAGAAACAGGTTCCTGGCTTTACGGCGCAATACAACATCAACCGATTGGTTTACTACGAAGTGTTCCAGCGTGTGCAGGATGCGATTTTACGCGAGAAGCAGATCAAGGGGTGGGTACGCGCCAAGAAGGTGCGTCTGATTGAGTCGGTCAATCCAGAGTGGCGTGACTTGGCGGAGGATTGGTATGGGGAGACTAAGAAGTAAGGAGGGGAATGACACCTCCTCGTCACCCTGAGCCTGAGCGGAGCGAAGGCGAAGGGTCTCTCTGAGATTCTTCGCTGCGCTCAGAATGACGAATGGGGGGTTGAATGACGAGTGGGGGGGAATGACGCCCCAGCCCGTCACCCTGAGCCGAAGGCGAAGGGTCTGCCCCTCCGTCACCCTGAGCCGAAGGCGAAGGGTCTGAGATTCTTCGCTTCGCTCAGAATGACGGATGGGGGGTGAATGACGAG
>FWWL01010622.1_pt1 | contig 10525 bp, 10 predicted proteins | sample 2228331 | NCBI WGS metagenome assembly FWWL01 (sample SAMEA103939775, study PRJEB20133) | metagenome
CTGGACGGACGAAGGCGATTGATCGCTCGCGTAACATCCGTTCAGCCTAAAGAGGAACTGGTGACGACAGACAACGAGCAAACGACGGTCCTTTTCGTCCACGCAGACTACACCCGTTGGCGTTACGGTTTTGACCTGACGGTTAACTCTAACGGCATCCGTCGTTTGGATGAACCAGTGACAGTGGAGGTTGACTGGATGCAGGCAGCGGGGTTGCCTGAGAGCGTGACCCTTGACCCTGATAGCGTCCGCGTTTTAGAAGTGACAAAAGGTGCAAAACAGCAATTTGTCCTTGTCCCTTGCGTTTACACTCCAACAGGAGCAGGCAATCGGAGGGGCAGGCTGGAGTTTCTGTTGACAGGCGAGACGGCGCCGAATGCTGTTCGCACTTTTCGCGTTGTCGCCGAAGCGCAACAAGGGACGACTCGCCGCTTCTTCCCCATGCCATCCGAACTTCGGTGGGATGCTGAAACGAAGGCAGTGATAACCCCGTTTTATCGGTTGCGGTTTGGTGATGACGGGATGGTCCGCGAGTGGCGTAGTTTACTGCCGAACGCCCCCGCGCAAAGTTTTCTGCGCAGTTTAGGCGTTTCGTCCGCACAAACAGGATGGGTGGACGAAGTCGGCGACCTCGTTTCTTTGGAATGCGAACGCATCACCCCTGTTAGCGTGACCGTGAAAGTCGTCAAGCGGTTGCAAGGCGATTTTCTGGTCACCAGAGTTTTCACCTTCTACCCGCGCCATTTCATCGTGGCAGTGGAAGCCAACAAGGCAGGCATCCGCGAATACAGCCGCGCCTATTACGCCCTGCCTGCTCAGTTTGAGGACGACAAAGGCAACAAGGCGAGAGTGGACGGGAACGGCGAGGCTGAAGGAGTGCTCGGTAAGAATGCACAACCGAGATGGTACGCCGTTTACGCTGACACATGGGCGCACTCGTGTGTAGCGCTATCGTCCTTTGACAACTTGACTTACTGGGATGCTCCCGGTGCGTGGGGCGGTATTTGTTTCAACACGGGGCGAACAGGGGACATTCGCCTTGCTTATGTCCTGCACGGTGGGCAGAAGGATGCTCGGTTTGCAGCATGGGATTACGACCGCTTTACCCACCCTCCTCGTGTGACGATTAAGGCGCGGTAGAAAGGGAGCGGCAGTGGCAAGGGGGAAAGCGAATAACACTTTACACTTCAGCGCTGACAGGCACCTGCCGCTCACGAATTTCCTCCACGCTGCGCTGGACTTCTACAATCTGGTAGGCTTCAATCAAGTCGCCGGGTTCAAAGGCGGAAAAGTCCTCTAACCCCACGCCGCACTCCATGCCTTCAAGGATTTCCGTTCGGTCTTCCGTGTAGTGGCGCAAGGAGATGATGCGGGAAGTGGCGATAACTTGCCCGTTGCGGACGATGCGGCAGGGTGCATTGAGCACCAACCGACCGCGTTGGACGAAACACCCTGCCACAATGCCAATGCGCGTTCGGAAAGTTGCCCGCACTTCGGCAACGCCCAAAACTTCCTCGCGGCGAATGGGCTCCAGCAGCCCTACGATGGCTTTCTTGACATCGTCAATGAGTTCGTAAATGATGCGGTAGAGGCGCACTTCTACTTGCTCGTGCTGCAAGGCGCGCCGACCCGAGGGGTCAACGCGAACATTGAAGCCCAAAATGACGGCGTTGGAGGCGGAAGCCAACATGATGTCGCTTTCGGACACATCGCCGACGCCTTTGTGGATGATGTTGATACGCACTTCGGGGTGCTCCAAACGGCTCAGTGAGTAAACGATAGCGTCCACCGAGCCTTGCACATCACCCTTGACAATGAGGTTGAGTTCCTTTGTTTGTCCCGCTTGGACTTGGGCAAAGAACTCGTCCAAAGTGATGCGACGGGTGGGTTGGAGTTGGCGAAGGCGCTTCTCCTCTGCACGTTGCTCGGCAATCTCGCGGGCAGTGCGTTCATCGGGAACCACTTCCACCTTATCACCTGCTTCGGGAAGGTCTTCCAAGCCCAAGATGCTGACGGGTTTGGAAGGAGGTGCTTCTTTCACCTCGTTGCCCTTCCAGTCGGTCATCAAGCGGATGCGCCCGTAAGTGGTTCCTGCCACTATCCAATCGCCTTTGCGCAAAGTGCCTTCTTTGACAATCACGGTTGCTGTGGGACCGCGCTTGGGGTCCTTTTTCGCTTCCAAGATGTAGCCCCATGCAGGGGCAGTGGGGTCTGCCTTGAGTTCCATCATGTCAGCGACCAGCAAAATCATCTCTAACAGGTCTTCAATGCCCTGCTTTTTCAATGCGGAAATGGGCACGCAAATCGTTTCGCCACCCCATTCTTCAGGAACGAGCCCATGCTCCGCTAATTGAACCTTGACCCGCTCAATGTTGGCGTCGGGGCGGTCAATTTTGTTGATGGCAACGATGATAGGCACTTCGGCAGCGCGGGCATGGTTGATGGCTTCAATTGTTTGAGGCATCACCCCGTCATCAGCGGCGACAACCAGCACAACAATGTCGGTCACCATTGCTCCCCGCGCCCTGAGGGCGGTGAAGGCTTCGTGACCTGGGGTGTCAATAAAGACGATGGTGCGACCGTTCCACTCCACCTCATAAGCGCCAATGTGTTGCGTGATTTGACCGTATTCCCGTTCCGCAATGTTCGTCTGGCGGATGGCATCCAAAAGGGTGGTTTTGCCGTGATCCACATGCCCCATGACGGTGATGACGGGTGGACGAGGCACTAACTCCTTGGGAGGTGAGGGAGGGGCTTCCACAACCGCTGTCTGTGACTCCGTTGCAGTAGTTGTCTCTCCCGTTTCTGCTTCTTCTTCCAGCGCTGTCGTTGCCTCCTCAGGACTTGGCGGGGCAGTGCCCGTTGCCATTGCTTCCTGCCTCCCTCCGTCCCGCTCAAACTGGAACTCGTAGCCTAAGTCTCTGACCAAGCGGATGGTATCTTCCATGCTGAGGGGTTGGTTGGGAGGGACGATGACGCCCAAACGCATCAAGTGGCTCATAACGGTGCCCACATCCACCTCCAAGCGCTGTGCCAACTCAATGGGGGAGAGGGGGGAACGAGGCAGGAGAACGACCTGTCCTTTCGGGACACCTTTCCCTCGCTCTCGTATCAATTCCCGAAGGGCATCCGCTGTTGCTTCGTCAATGGTGCTTGAATGCCCTTTGACTTCTTCTCCTAACTCTCGCAACAACGCTACTAACTCACCAGTGGAAACGCCCAGTTCTTTTGCCAAATGATAGATGCGCACTTTTCCCAAACGACATCACCTCACGGGTGTTGGCATTTGCCATAGTTGCTTCAAGTCGCCAGTCATCCAAAAAGCCTCTTGTCCCAATTGACGCAGAAGGTTCAAAAGCGTTTGTCGGTCACTTGTCCCCCTCAAGTAACGGTCCCACTGACGGGTTTTGGTGGCTGTTATCAAGCAATCCACGATAGGGCACAAGTAAACTCCCCGTCCTCCCAACCGCTGAGCCTTATCAATGATGGCACATTGGTGTGGAAGTGTCGCTATGCGGATTAGGGAGCGTTTGTGCCGCAACTGACGGCATCCGATGCACATTCTTTCGCAGTTATCACCCTTCCGACGGCGCCGCATCGGCGGACACCTCTCCACTGCTTGTGGTAAGGGGAGCAGTCACGCTTTCCTGCACTTGAGACACTGCCGTTACTTCTTCTTCGCTCTCCTCCTCTGCCGAGGGTGGAGCCACCTCAGCAGGTTGGGAGGGTTCTGGGGTGACTTCTTGCCCTAACTGTTCGGGGGTGCGGATGTCTATGCGCCATCCCGTGAGTCGTGCTGCCAAACTCACATTACGCCCTTGCTTGCCGATGGCTAAGGATAGTTGGTCTTCCGTGACCACCACCGTTGCCGAGCGCTCATCAAAGTTCATGATCACTGTGTCCACTTTCGCTGGGCTGAGGGAGTTGGCAAGGAATTCGGCTTCGTCAGGGCTCCACAGGATGATGTCTATGCGTTCGCCCCTCAGTTCTTGGGTGATCGCATTGATGCGTTTGCTTTGCGGTCCCACACAAGCGCCGACAGGGTCAATGGCGGGGTCAGTTGCCGCCACGGCCACTTTTGAGCGGTGCCCTGGATCGCGAACCAATCCCTTGATGACTACAGCGCCAGTCCGAATCTCAGGAACTTCCGCCTCAAACAACTTGCGCACCAACTCTTTGTGGGTGCGGGAGACAAAGATGATGGGTTCCGTGCCCCCCGTGGGTTCTCTCACTTCGTGGATGTAAACCCGAACGCGCTCGCCTTTTTGAAACTTTTCCGTCGGCACTTGCTCCCGACGGGGCAAAAGGGCTTCAGCACGGTCCAGAGTTAGGTAGATGTTGCCGTAAGAGTCCCAACGAGCAACTTGCCCAGTCACAACGGTGTGGACTCGGTCCTTGTAGAGGTCGTAGACACGCTGCTGCTCAATTCTGCGGATGCGCTCTTGCATCCTTTGCCGCGCCAGTTGCATAGCGGAACGCGAGAAAAGATGAAGGGGAAGATTCACCCGCACCTTTGAACCCAGTTGCGCATTAGGGTCAATTTGGCGCGCCTCTTCCAAACTGATTTCCAAATGGGGGTTGGTCGGGTTCTCCACAACGGTTTTCTCTAAAGCCACTTGCAAAGAGTTTTTCTCCAAGTCCAAGATAGCCACCACTCGGGGGCGTATCTTCTTGCGTTGGTGGCGCCCTATGTTGCGCATGAACTGTTTCTCGTAAGCGTGGCGGATGCCATCGCACATCGCTCCTAACACTTCCTCCAACGGCAACTCTTTTTCCTTGGCTATTTGCTGCACGAGCGCAACCAAGTCAACATTCATGAAAGCGACACCTCGCTTTGCCCAGATTACCTGCAAAAGAAAAAGTGGGTGCAACGACCACCCACTTCCAACGCGCTTTACCGTCAGGTTCACCCTTTTAGTTTAACCCTGTTCATCGCCGTTGGAAAGAGACGCTACTGTTGCCCTTTCCCGAAAGGGAAGTTATAATCCCCTTTCGGTGATTGGGCATGCAGGATGTCGCTCAAGGGTATCTTTTCGTGGCGGTGTTCATTTTGGTGGGCACTTTTGCAGTGGCTGTGACTTTGGGCATAGCGTGGCTGCTGCGCCCCTATAACCCAACCCCTGACAAGCGAATGACTTATGAGTGCAGCGTCCCGCCCAAGGGAACAGCGTGGGTGCAGTTTCGCATCATCTACTACCTTTTCGCCATCCTTTTCGTTATCTTTGATGTGGAAGCCGTCTTCCTGTTCCCATGGGGCGCAGCGCTGCAGTGGCTGAAAGCGCAGGGACTTGGGCTCTTAGCCTTTGTGGACATGCTCATCTTCCTGCTTGTTCTGGCTTTCGGCTGGATTTATGCGTGGCGAAAGGGCGTGCTCCGTTGGACTTGATGCCTCTCAAGGTCTCTTACTTGCATTGTCACAAGATGTGATGCGCGGGGTGATGTTCGTGTCGCCTGAGCAGTTGGAAGAAAAATTGAAGGAGCGGTTTAGCGAAGCCATCCTCAGCACCCGTGTTGGGCTGAACGGATTAGAAGTGCGCGTCGCCCCAGAGCAATTGGTCCCCTTTTGCCAATTTTTGAAGACCGAACCCGATTTGGATTTCAACTTCCTTCGCTGCCTTTCCGCTGTGGACTGGTTGGAAGAGGGCGAGTTTGAGGTTGTCTATCACCTTTTTTCCTTCCGTCACCGCCATGAGTTGGTGTTGAAAGTGCGGGTGCCCCGTTCCAACCCTAAAGTGCCCTCCGTCACATCCGTCTGGCGCACCGCTAACTGGCATGAACGGGAGGCTTTTGACCTGATGGGCATCGTTTTTGAAGGACACCCCGATCTGCGCCGGATTCTTTTGCCCGAAGGATGGGTTGGGCATCCACTGCGCAAGGATTACATCCACGATATAGAGCGATTTGACGATGAGTATGCTGAAAAAATCCGGCGCGGCGATATCCGTTAGCCAAGGAGTGGACGAAATGGCAGAGAAGCGCCAAGCGCGGAAACACAACAAACCGACCCAAAAGCCCAACAGGAAAACAAGTAACCGCTTGGAAGAAGCGATGACCCGCCTAACCAACGAAATGGCTCAACTGGCGGAAGGGCAACGGCAATTGCAAGAAGTGACTGCCCGTTTAGTGGAAAGGCAACAGCGTTTGGAAGAAGGGCAACAGCAACTGCGAGAAACAGTGGCTGAATTGGCGGAGGGGCAACGGCAGTTGCGAGAAACGGTCGCTCACTCTTTGGAGAGGCAGCAGCGATTGGAAGAGTTGACAGCCCAACTGGCGGAGGGGCAACGGCAGTTGCAAGCAGCAGTTGCTGAGTTGATGGTTGCCAATAAGCGAATGGGACGGTTGCTCGCGCAGTTGACGGAAAGGGTGGGGCGCATAGAACAGCAATGGGGGTTGTCGGTGGAAGCAGTAGCACAAGTGATGCTCCCGCCCTACTTGGAGAAGAAAAAAGGCATCAAACTGCGGGGCGAGCCCGGCGAAGAGTTGCAACCCCTTTACCTTCCTGTGAACAAGGAATGGGCGCAAATTGACCTCTACGGCGAGGGAACGATGAATGGCGAGGAAGTTTGTGTCATCTGCGAATGCAAGAGTCGCGTCTATGGGCGGGAAGTGAAAACTTTCGCCCGCAAATTGGAACGAATAGGGGCGCACTTGAAGACGGAGAAACGGATTGTGCCCGTGCTGTTCGGGTTCTTTGTGCACCCCTCAGCAGCACCGGTGGCGGCTTCTCACCAAATTATCCTTGTCGGCGCATTGCAGCGCTGAGAAGGAGGCAACCAAAGATGCAAACGATGGTGCCACCAGCAAGTCGGGATTTACGCACCGAAGAGATGGAAATCAACATGGGACCGCAGCACCCGTCCACCCACGGGGTGTTGCGGGTGATTATCCGCGTGGATGGCGAGTGGATTCGCACTGCCGACCCAGACATCGGCTATTTGCATCGCTCTTTTGAAAAGTTAGCGGAGTTGCGCACCTACCCGCAAGGCATTTTCCTCACTGACCGCTGGGATTACCTGTCAGCGATGAACAACAACTGGGTTTACTGCATGGCAGTGGAGAAACTTCTCGGCATTCAGGTGCCGGAAAAAGCCGAGTGGATTCGGGTGATGATTGCTGAATTCCAGCGCATCGCCAGCCACTTGGTTTTCTTAGGCACCTACGGGTTGGACATGGGAGCGCTCACACCCTTCTTCTACTGCTTCCGCGAGCGGGAGAAAATCTTGGACCTGTTTGAAGAACTGTGCGGGGCGCGGCTGACCTACAACTACATCCGCATCGGCGGCGTCGCCCGCGACATCCCCAAAGGGTGGTTGGACAAAGCCGAAGAGTTGCTGGACTACTTGGAGAAGCGGTTTGACGAACTGGACGACTTGCTCACCTTCAACAAAATTTTCGTCGCCCGCACAGTCGGCATCGGCGTCATTCCGCCCGAGATGGCGATGGATTACGGCTTGACAGGACCGATGATTCGCGGCAGTGGTATCCCTTACGATATCCGCAAGGTGCAACCTTACAGCGTCTACGACCAAGTGGAGTTTGATGTGGTCACTCACAACGGCTGCGATTGCTGGGCACGGGTGTGGGTGCGCTCGCAAGAGATGCGGCAAAGCCTGCGAATCATCCGCCAATGCATCGCTAAGTTGCGCACTTTCCCCGAACCCGACTTTGACGCGCCCTACGACCCTTCGCCCCATGTGATGGCGAAGGTGCCACCTAAGCCAAAGCCCAAGCCCAACGATGTCTATGTCGCCATAGAATCGCCGCGGGGCGAGTTGGGCGTCTACATGGTGAGCGACGGGAGCGAGCGCCCTTACCGTGTGAAAATTCGCGGTCCCGCTTTCGTCAATCTCTCCGTTCTGCCCGCTATCGCCCCTGGGCACAAGGTCGCCGATTTGGTCGCTATCGTGGGCAACATTGACATCGTTATGGGCGAAGTGGATAGGTAGAGTGGGATGGAGGGGAAACGATGACGCTGACAGAACTGTGCCAAAAAATCATCCAACAGTTGGGCGTGCCAGCAACTTACCAAGACGCCGCTACCCTTATCCTGTTGGCAGTGGTGGACGCCCTTATCATCTTCACCTTCCTGATGGTGGCAGTGCTGGTGCTCGTCTATGCCTTCCGCAAAATTGTCGGCTTCATCCAAGCGCGATTGGGTCCCCGCTACACGGGTCCTCGCGGCATCTTTCAAACCGTCGCCGACGCTATCAAGTTGCTGGGCAAAGAAGACATCATCCCCGCCGCTGCGGAGAAGGTAGCGTTCAACTTAGCGCCCTTTATCGTTTTCCTTCCCGCTTTCCTCGTCTACCTCGTCATCCCCTTCGGCGACCCACAAAGCGGGTTGCAGGTGCGGGATTTGAACATCGGCATCCTTTACATCGTCGCTATCACCTCCATCACTGTCGTGGGCATTGTGACAGCGGGCTGGGCATCGGGCAACAAATGGGCGTTGCTGGGCGCCATGCGTTCGGGAGCGCAACTTATCTCCTACGAAGTGCCGATGGTTCTCGTGCTGTTGGTGCCAGTTCTCATGGCAGGTTCCCTCCGACTCTCCGACATCGTCAACAACCAAGGGGAGTGGTTCTGGCAGTGGCACTTGTTCCGAATGTTTCCCTTAGGCTTTTTCGCGTTCCTTATCTACCTCACCTGCGCTTTGGCGGAGACGAATCAAACCCCTTTTGACTTGCCTGAGGCGGAGAGCGAGTTGGTGGCGGGCTACCATGTGGAGTATAGTGGCATGAAGTTCGCCCTCTTCTTCCTGGCGGAGTTCGGCAACACTGTTGCTATTTCTGCCATCGGCACGCACCTGTTCTTGGGCGGTTGGAGAGCCCCTGTCCCCTTCCTTCCCGACACAGGCTTTTGGTCCATGCTCTGGTTCTTCCTCAAAGTTGCTGCCGTCGTCTTTCTGATTTTCTGGGTTCGCGGCACCTTACCCCGTGTGCGCATTGACCAACTGATGGAGTTGGGTTGGAAGGTGCTGCTGCCTGCAGGGCTGTTTTGCGTTACGGTGGTCGGCTTGCTTGTTGCCATCTTGCCTTAGAGACCCTCGTCGGCAACTCAAATCAAGCAAACACAAGGCTCACGAAAAGGAGTGAAAAACAGTGGGGGAAGCCATTGCGTTTTGGGTGCTGGCAGCGCTCATCGTCGCAGCGGCGCTGGGCGTTGTGACCTTGCGAAACCTGTTCCATTGCGCCCTCTGTTTAGGATTGGTGCTTTTCAGCGTGGCAGGCATTTTCGTCCTCAACGGCGCCGAACTGTTGGCAGGTGTGCAAGTGCTCATTTATGTGGGCGCCACTTTGGTCATCATCCTCTTCGCCATCATGCTCAGCGAGAACATCACGGGTGAACGCATCCGTTTGGTCAGTTACAATCGCCTCTTGGGGCTGCTGGCAGCGTTGGGGGTTGTGAGCGTGGTGGTCGTCCTCGCCGTCACTTCCTCCCTCCCTGCCCACACCAGTTCCATCAAGGACCCTGTCTTGCCCGTTCTGCAAGATGTGACCAACAACATCGCTGCCTTCGGCACCCTGCTGCTCACCAAGTTCATCTTGCCCTTTGAGTTCGCTTCCGTGTTCTTACTCATCGCCCTCATTGGCGCCATCGTAATTGCCCGAACGGCGGAGTGAAGGAGGGAAGTCCCGTGCAGGTGACGCTCACGCACTACTTAGTGTTATCGGCGATTTTGTTCGCCATTGGCGTTTACGGTATCCTCACGCGCCGCAATGCCATCGCATTGCTGATGTGCGTTGAGTTGATGCTCAACGCCGTCAACATCAACTTGGTGGCGATGAACCGATTTTTGCAACCCGATTGGAAATTGGTGACGGGACAAATTTTCGCTGCTTTTATCATCGTTTTAGCCGCTGCCGAAGCAGCGGTAGGCTTTGCGTTAGTCATCGCCATTTACCGCAACCTCAATCGCATCAATGTGGACGAAGTGAGCATCCTGAAACTGTGAATGACGGAGCACAAAATGCCATCTCCACAGGTGATGGGTGATGTGGATGGAAGCGACGCCGACGGTGACAGCAATTATCTTGCTGGCGCCCTTTGTGGCTTATCTGGTCAATGTGTTCTTCGGTGGGTGGATAAAGGAGCGAGCACACTTCGTCTCCCTCCCGCTCGTGGGCGTTTCAGCAATTTTGTCGCTGGGCTTGTTTGGGACGACGGTGTGGCGCGCCCTTAGCGACCCCCATTTCCACGGTTGGCACGGCACTTGGTTCACCATCCCCGCCGGCGCCTACACCATCAAGTTCGGCTACCAAGTGGATGCCTTAACGGCTTTCATGTTGGTCGTCGTCACTTTCATCGGTTGGTTCATCCAACTCTACTCCGTCGGCTACATGCACGGCGACCCTCGCTACTCGCGCTACTTCGCTTTCCTCTCGCTGTTCAAGGCGTCCATGCTGCTGTTAGTGCTGACAGACAATTTGGTAGGGCTTTACGCGGCATGGGAATTGGTGGGCTTGTGCTCTTATCTGCTCATCGGCTTCTGGTTTGAAAAGCCCGAAGCCGCCCGAGCAGCGAA
>FWWL01005515.1_pt1 | contig 10523 bp, 12 predicted proteins | sample 2228331 | NCBI WGS metagenome assembly FWWL01 (sample SAMEA103939775, study PRJEB20133) | metagenome
AAATAGGCGTCCACTATGTACCGCCCACCCTCCGCGGAATAGACAGGGGAAAGGGAAACCTCCAGTTCCACACCATCCCTCAGGATTTTGAACGAGACCGGTTCTGGAGCGCGGCTTTGGATTATGTTTGCCACATCGTCGGTGCTCCAGACGTCCCGGCCATCCACGGTCAAAAGGACATCCCCGACTTTCAGGACCTCCTCCGCCGGTTTTCCCGGGACCAGTCCGGCCACGCGCAGCCGGGGAAGGCCGATGAAGAGGAAACCCGCGAAGGCCAAAAGAATGGCGAGGAGGGCGTTGAAGGCCGGGCCGGTGAGGGCCAAAAGGAAGCGAACCCAGGCCGGCCGGCCGTAGTAGGTTTCCTCCGGAAGGAATTCCCCCACTTCCGGCCCCTCCCCGGCCAAGCTGTACCGGGTTTTTCCCCTCCGCCAGGTCCAGAGGGCCGGGCCAAACCCGATGGCGAACTCCAAAACCCCCACGCGCAGGAGCTTGGCCGCCAGGAAATGGCCAAGTTCGTGCACCCCCACAAGGAGTAAAATCGTCCCAGCAAAGACCAAAAACGTGGTCATATCCGCCAAGCCCGGAGGGAAATCACCTCTGTCTCGTCCTCCTCCACCGAATATTCGCCGCTTGGCCGCACTCCCACCACCCATACCACCCCTTTTTTGTCCACCACCACCGGCCACCTTTCCCGCTCCCAGCGGGGGAGGCCCTGGCGGGCCAAAACGTCCCACACCTTTTTCTTTTTTCTCTCCCCAAAAGGTTGGAACACATCCTCCGAAATGGCGGCGCGGACGAGAAGGGGGAGCTGCACTTTCTTCTTCGAGACATACACGTGGCAAGGGTCGTGGGAATCCAGGGAAAGGGGCCGCTCTTCCGCGGCCACGGCGAAGCGCCAGCCGAGCTCGGGAACGGCGGTCTCTCCCGGGAAGTTCAAGGTCCAAAGGCCTGTAGGCGGCGGCTTTTTTTCTTCGATTACCAAAAGCCCTCCCCCGATCCGGGCCACTAAACCCTTGGGGAGGTGGTACTCCCCACCCCGGCCAAGCTCGATCCCCCAAAGGACGGCCTCCACGTGGCGGGAGTAGAGGAGGACCCCAAATTGGCTGGCCACGGCCCGCACGACGAGGGCCTGTAAGGCCTTGGGCAGGGCCCGCATCCTGGAAAGGTCAAGGCCCTTTCCTTGGCGCAATTCCGCGAGGGCTTTGGCCGTGGCCCACTCCAGGACTTCCTCGCTCTCCCCAAGGAGTTTGGCCGCGCGGGCTAAAGCTTCCTCCACTTGGGGATTGTATTCCCGAAGCTTCGGCAAAAGCTCCAAACGGATGGCGTTGCGCAGATAGCGCGTGTCGAAGTTGGTGGGATCGTCCCGGAATGGGATGGCATGGGCCTCGCAGAAGGCGCGGGTTTCCTCGCGGGTGCAGAGGATGAGGGGGCGGATGAAGGGGAAGGAGGCGGGCAAAAAGCCTCTCAGGCCGGCCGGGCCGGCCCCGCGGAGGAGGTGCAAAAGCACGGTTTCGGCGAGGTCCGTGCGGGTATGGCCGAGGGCGATCTTTTGGGCTTGGGCCACGCGGGACGTCCTGAGGAGAAAATCCCGCCGCAGCCGGCGCGCCGCCTCCTCTAAATTGAGCTTTTCCCTCTTGGCAAAAGAGGGGACGTCCAAGCGCTCATAGAAAAGGGGAAGACCAAGGTCCTCCGCGGCCTTCTTCACCACCTTCAGGTCCTCCGCGGTATCCGGGCGAATTCCGTGGTCCAGATGAGCGATGGCCAGCTCTACTCCCAAATCCCGGCGAAGCCAATAGAGGCTATAGAGGAGGGCCATGGAGTCCGCCCCGCCGGACACGGCCACCAGCACCTTCTCCCCCGGCGCGATGAGCTTGTAGCGCCGGATGGCCTCCTTCACCTTCTTCAGCATCGCTCCCATTGTAAGATAAGGGCCATGGAGCTCGCCGCCTTTCTCTGGGCCCTGGGCGATCTTCCCGCGGCCATGACGGGGGGAGGGGAGCTTGTGCTCGGGCCGGAGCCTTGGTTTCTCCTTCCCCTTGGCCCCTTCCAGCTCTTTTTGGGAAAAACCGAACCCCATTGGGGATTGCGCGTGAGGCTTATGGATGGGCCCTGGTTTTTGTGGTTGGACGTTCCACCTCCTAGGATCGCTTTAGGCCGGGCGCCCGGCTACGCCCTCTTGGCCCTTGTTCGCAGCCCCTCCGCGCTCAATTTGGCCTGGGAGTTGACCTTGGCCCCAGAACTTTCCCTCTTTGGAAGCTTGGGCGACGAAATGGCCTTGGGCCTTCGTCTTTATCTTCGGCCGCTTTGGGGTGCGGCCCTCATCCGGAAAGGAGAGCTGAGCCTATGGCTTGGATTCTCGTTTTAGTCCTCTTTTTCCCCTCCTTCGCCTGGGAGATCACCGTGGCCTTTACCACCGATTTGCATGCCAGCCTTTCCCGGCTTGAGGCTCTGGCTCCGGCTTTGCCGGAGGCCGACCTCCTCCTCGACGGCGGCGATGCCTGGGAGGACCTTTCGCGCCTTACCGGCCCTTCCGAGGCCTGGGCCACCCAGGGAAAGATGGCGGAGCTTGGCTATAGGGCCATGGTTTTGGGGAACCACGAGATGTACCTTGGGCCACTCCTTCTTCAGCTCCTTTCTTCTCCTCCTTTTCCTGTGGTGGTCACAAACGTGGAGGGCGAGCTCCCCGTTCAGCATTGGCTTCTTGTGGAAGTTCATGGGGCGCGAGTCCTCATCCTCGGTGCCCTTTGGGAGGAGTATCCTTGGCCCCTTTGGCCCAAGGTCAGGTTCCGCGACCCCCGGGAAAGCCTTCCTGCGGCCCTGAAGGAGGCCCCCCAGCACGATCTTCTCATAGTTTTGGGGCACATGGACTTCGCCCGGGCCAGGGCCCTAGCTTGGGCCCTTCAAGAATGTTCCCTCTTCATCCTCGGTCACAATCATCGGTTTTTGGAGGAGCCGGTTTGGGTGGGAAAGGTGCCCATCGTGCAGGCCGGACACCACGGGGACGCTTTAGGCTTAGCCCGCCTTGGCCCCGAGGGCCTGCGGAGTTATGAGCTCGTCAAAATTTCCCATCCCCAGGCCCTTCCAAGCCACTGGCTTTTGCCGCTTTTCGTCTTCCTTCTCCTTCTTTTCTTCCCAAGGCAGGCTTCGCCCTAGTTCTGGTTTAGGCGCCCTCCACCCGGGCGAGGATCTCGTCGGGGATGTCGAAGTTGGCCACGACCTCCTGGACCTCCTCGGTCTCGTCCAGCTCGTCGAGGAGCTTGAGGAGCTGTTCGGCTTCGGGACCCTCTACCCGCACCGTGGTCTTGGGGAGGAATCCGATCACGGCCCGCTCGATCTCCACGCCTTTTTCCCGAAGGGCATCCCGGACATCCGCGAGGTCCTTGGGCTGGGTGTAGAAGGTGAGGGTGTTGTCTTCCTCCACGAAATCCTCGGCTCCAGCCTCCGCGGCCAAAAGGACGAGGGTTTCCTTGTCCATGCCCGGAGGGATGGCCTTTATCTGGATGATGCCGCGGCGCTCGAATTGCCAGGCCACGCTTCCTTCGCCGCTAAGAGAGCCCCCGTGCTTCTCGAAGATGTGGCGCACAGCGGCCGCGGTGCGGTTGCGGTTATCTGTGTAGGCCCGCAGAAGAATGGCCACCCCACCAGGACCATAGCCCTCATAGATGACCTCTTGGAGGTTGGTGCCCTCAAGGCCCCCGGCGGCGCGTTGGATGGCCCGCTCGATGTTTTCCTTCGGCATGTTCGCCGCCTTGGCCCGCTCGATGGCCTGGGCCAAGGCGGGATTGGTCTCAGGATTGGGATCCTGCCGGGCACAAACGATGATCTCCCGGGTGAGGCGGGAAAAGAGATTAGAGCGCTTCTTGTCCTGCTTTTCCTTGCGGTACTTGATGTTTGCCCACTTGGAGTGGCCGGCCATGGCAAAAAATGATATTCGGCCCGGGCTTTTGGGGCAAGGGAGGTTGCGGAAGCCCCTGGAGGTGCTAAGACTTCAGGCCATGGGGCTTGGCCCAAAAGAGATCCGGCTGGCGGCGCGCCTTTTGCGCGAAGCCCAGCAGGCCTGGGCCCTCACCGGGGCCGGGGTCTCCACCCCCTCCGGCATCCCCGATTTCCGCGGCCCCCAGGGCCTTTGGCGCCAGTATAACCCCGAGGAGGTCTCCTCCATCGCCGGCTTTCACCGCAATCCCCAGGCCTTCTACGCCTTTTGGCTTTGGCGGTTTCAGCACATGTCCCAAGCCCAGCCCAATCTTGTGCACAAACTCCTCGCGGCGCTGGAGGAAAAAGGGATACTGAAAGGGGTTATCACCCAGAACATCGATGGGCTTCACCAGCGCGCCGGGTCCAAGCGGGTGCTGGAGGTGCATGGGCATGCCCGTTCCGGGACGTGCCTTTCCTGCGGGAGGAGGTACCCATTGGAATGGCTGGTGGGGGAGGCGCAAAGGACGGGGCTAGCACAATGCTCCTGTGGAGGGTTGGTAAAACCCGATGTGGTTTTGTTCGGCGAGCCCCTCACCCCCGCCTTCGACGAGGCCCAGCGGGAGTTGGCCCAGGCCGACCTCCTTTTTGTCCTGGGGACCTCCCTCACCGTTTGGCCGGTGGCCGGCCTTGTCCCCTTTGCCCTGAGCCGCGGCGCTCGCCTCATCATTGCCAATGCCGAGCCCACGCCCTATGATCCGTATTGCGACGTGCTTTTGCGCGGGGATCTGGTGATGATGAGCGAGCTTTTGGCACAGGCCTTGGAGGTGGACCTTGCTAGAGGCTGAGGTGGGCGAGCTTCTCCGCGCAAAAGGCCTCACCTTGGCCGTGGCCGAATCCTGCACCGGCGGGCTTTTGGGGATGCGCATCACCGAGGTCCCCGGCGCTTCCGACTACTTCCGGGGCGGGCTTATTGCCTACTCCAACCTCGTGAAAGAAGGGGTGCTTGGGGTTCCCAGGGAGATCCTGGAAAAGCACGGTGCGGTGTCCGCGGAGTGCGCGCGGGCCATGGCCGAGGGCGCGCGGGCTTTGTTCCGCGCGGATTTGGCCCTGGCCATCACCGGGATCGCCGGGCCCACCGGAGGCACTCCGGAGAAGCCCGTGGGCCTCGTGTACATCGCCCTGGCCAGCCCCCATGGCGTGGAGGTGGAGCGCCACGAATTCCGGGGCTCGCGGCAAGGGGTGCGGTGGTCGGCAAGCGAGGCGGCCTTGGCCCTTCTCCTCCGCTACCTTAAAGGGAGGTGACCATCCTTCGCTGGTTTGTTTCCTTAGCCCTCATTCTCATCGGCCTTGGGCTCTTTTTTGGCCTCATTTGCCTTTCCGGCCCCAAAAAAGTTTGGGAAGAGCTCAAGGCTGTGGGTTGGCTGGGCTTTTTGGCGGTGGTGGGAAACGTGGCCCTTTCCTTTTTCGCCTGGACGCTAAGCTGGTTTCTTCTTCTGCGGGGAGCGGAGATAAAGTTGCGTTGGAAACAGGTCCTCTTTCCGATGCTTGCCGGCTCTGCCGTCACTTACCTCACCCCCTCCGCCTACCTCGGTGGAGAGCCGGTGCGTGTCTATTGGGTGGCCAAGGAGGCCGGGGTCAGCATGGCCCACGTCATGGCTCCCACGCTAGTGGAGAGGCTCCTCGGTGGTCTTTCCCTCCTTTTCTTTGCCGCCATTGGCGGCTTTTTCGCCCTTTTTTCACCCTCCGCTTCCTTGGCGGAAAAAGGGGCCGTGGCCTTGGGTTTGGGGATCATGACGGCCTTCTTGCTTTTGGGCGTCGTTTCGTTTTCCTACAATTTGCAATGGCTCTCCCGAACGCTCAGGGCCCTTGGGCGGATCATCCGCTGGCGGGGGATGCTCACCCGCCTTGCGGAAAGCGCCTCGGTGATGGAGAACCACATCCATCACGTGCTCTCTCGCCACTTTTGGCATGTGTTGGGTTCATTTTTTCTGCAACTTTCCGCGGTGTTCCTCACCTACATTAGGCCCCAGGTGTTTTTTTATTTCACAAAGCAAGTCCTTTTCACCTTTCCCCAGCTTTCGCTCTTTTTCACCCTGAACGTGTTCATCAACGCGCTCCTTTGGATCACCCCCGGAGGGCTTGGGCTCACGGACGGCGGCCGGGCTGGCGCGTTCCGACTCTTTGGGATCTCCATTTCCAGCGCCTTCGCTTATAACGTCCTTTTCCGGTTTGTGGAGCTCATGCAGGTTGGTTTTGGGATTTATGTTCTCCTGCGAAGAGGGGTCCTCCGCTGGCGCTCTGGCCGGGTGGACCTCCAGGTGGAGAGGAAGGGAAAAAGCTCGTAAAATTGTGTTTATTGGGGCAAAACATGCGTAAGTTCCTATATGCGCTTTTTGTGGGATTTGGCGTTTTGGGCTTGGCCCAGGCGGAAATCACCGATTTCCCCGCCGGCCTTACGGAGATGGTTTGGTCCCTGCGTGGATTGGGGCCGGCCCAGGAGCTAAGGCTGGCCGTGGAGGGCCTTCCCGAAGGGATGTATCGGGTCACCCTCAGCGTGAGCCTGGAGGGAGCTGGGCCGGAGCTTTCCATGCTCGGGTTCCTTGGGGCTCCTCTTTCCATCACCGCCATGGGCAGCCAAATCGACCTTTCCGCCCTAAGCGTCCTCATCCGCCGAAGGGAAGTGCTTAATGTCGGCGAGCGCTACGCTCTCCCTGGCGGAGAGTTTTATGCCCGCGAAAAAGGGGAAATCGCTGGGGTCCTCTGCCTTATTGGGGAGTTCCGGCCTGCGGACCGCCCGGACACCGTGATCGAGGTGGGTTTAAGCCTGAGCGACCCCGTGTATTTGCTGCCCCTTCTTCGGGTAAAACAAGGTGGGCGGATAACCTTCGAGATGGTCCTCACGAAATACCAGCGGCTATGAACGCCGCCCTGGTGGAGCTCAAGCGGGTCACGAAGGTTTACCGGCTGGGCGAGGTGGAGGTCCCGGCCCTGCGGGAGGTGGACCTTCGCGTGGAAAGCGGCGATTTTTTGGCCCTCATGGGCCCCTCGGGCTCCGGAAAATCCACGCTTCTTCATATCCTAGGGCTTTTGGACCGGCCAACAGAGGGAAGGGTCCTGTGGGAGGGGCAGGACGTGACAAAGCTCAATGGCGGGCGCCTTGCGGAGCTGCGTGGTCGCCGCATTGGCTTTGTGTTCCAGATGTTTAACCTCGTCCCAAACCTTACGGCTTTGGAGAACGTCGAGCTGCCCCTGGTTTTCCTGGGCCTTCCTTCCCGGGAGCGAAGGAGACGTGCGGAGGAGGCGCTGAGGACCCTTGGGCTTGGGGATCGCCTACACCATCGGCCGAGCCAACTTTCCGGGGGCCAGCAGCAGCGGGTGGCCTTGGCCCGGGCCCTCGTCACCGACCCCGCCCTTCTCATCGCCGACGAGCCCACGGGAAACCTGGATAGCGCCACCGGGCGGGAGATCCTCGCCAATTTTTCCCACCTGAACGAACAAGGCCGGACGATCGTTCTGGCTACCCACGATCCGGAGGCGGCGGAGGTGGCCAAGGTCCGCCTGCGCCTGCGGGACGGCCGCATCGTGGAGAGGATGTAATGCTTCGGGACCTATTCCGCTTGAGTTTGCGCAACATCCGCCACCGGGGCCTCCGCTCCTGGCTCACGGTGATCGGGATCCTCATCGGCACTGCCGCCGTGGTGGCCCTCATCTCCATCGGGCAAGGGTTGCAGCGCGCGATTTCCGCGCAAGTGGAGCGCACCGTGGGCTACAACACCATCCTCATCACCTCCCGCGGTCTGAACTTGGGCCAGCGCATCCGCTTGGACATCGAGGCCATCCGTTCCATCCCCGGGGTGCGCACCGCCGTGGCCGTGCGCACGGAGACGGCCTACGTGGAGGGCCCAGCCGGCAAGGGATTTCTCGGCGTTTTGGGCTATGACCCGGCCATGGCGGAGTTTGTGGCGGAGATGGACCTCTCCCTTGGCGCCGGCCGCCCCCTCCAAGGTCCAGGAGAGGTGCTTTTAGGAAGCCGTACCGCCCAGGCCTTGGGCGCGGACGTTGGGGATGAGGTCAAAATCGAGGGCCGAAAATTCACGGTGGTTGGGATTCTTCGGGCCCAGCGCGCCCGGGGATTCGCCACTGGCGGCCTTCCTTTGCTCGATCTCCTCGTCATCTCCCTTGAGGAACTGCGGGAGCTTTTTCCCGGGCCGGAACTTGTGCAGTACGCAGTGGTGCGGCTTCAAGAGCAAGCGGACATGGCCGCCGTGCGGGGACGCATCCAGGAGCACCTCAGGGCCGTGGGCGAACGCAACGCCTCCCTCACGGACTTCGAGGACCTAACGCGCAGCATTCAATCCATGATCCGGGGCATTCAGGCCTTCTTGGCGGGGATTGCGGGGATCGCCCTCTTGGTGGGCGGTGTGGGCGTGATGAACACCATGTACACCGCGGTTTTGGAGCGCACAAGGGAGATCGGGATCCTCAAGGCCATAGGGGCCAAGGACTCCCAAGTCCTCCTTCTTTTCCTGTTCGAGTCGGGGCTCATGGGGCTGGCCGGCGGAATTTTGGGTTTGGTTTTGGGATTTGGCGTGGCCTGGGTGGCCGCGCTCGTTGTGAGCCGCATGTTTCAGGTGGCGGCGGCGTTCAGCCCCGTCCTCAGTTTGGGCCTCGTTTTCGGAACCCTTCTTTTCTCCTTCCTTGTAGGCGCGGTGGCCGGGATGTTCCCGGCCTATCGGGCCGCCCGCCTCCCCCCTGTGGATGCCCTCCGCTACGAGTGAGGGCTGAGGATCACTGCCAAAAGCCCAAGGAGGAGCCCGGCGGGCACGCTCAGGGCCGTGGCTTTTGGCCCTAGGCGCAGGAGTTCCAACCAAGCGCTATTCGGCGGGATGAACCTCATCCCCACCCACAGCGCGGCCATGTGCACTCCCGCTCCAAGGAACCCGGCCAATCCCGCCAAGAAAAACTCCGGGCCTCGCCAGATGAGGGGTGGAGCCCCGCCGTCGCGCAAAAGTTTGCGCTCCCTTTCCCAGCGCCTTTTTGCCTCCCTCATCACCCGCGCCCCCAAAAAGAAACAGAGGCCTAAACTGAAAATCAGTGCGGCAATTGTTCCGATCCGCGCGGAGGAGGGCACCTGAGGCGGGACCACCGCGCGCTCCACCACCGCTACCTTTGTAATGCCCGAGAGTTTCTGAAGCTTTGCCCCTGCCTTCTCCTGATCGCTTTCAGGACGAAGTTCCACGACAAGCGTCCGCTCCGAGACGGGCTCGGGCTCGTTCTCCCCCGGGAAGCGGAAGGAAACTTTGGCCACCTCCGGCCAGCTCCAGACCTCCCAAGCCAGGCGATTGATCTCGGCCTCCGAGAGGAGGGGGCTTAAGGTGAGGAGGAAAAGGCGCTGGGAAACGGCGGGCCCTGCCGGTTGGTAAGGGGGAAGCCCCCAAAGGGCGGTAAGGGAAAGGAGGACCAAAGCCAAACTGAGGGCCCAAAGGAAGATGGCCCAGATTTGGCGCAGGTTCGCGCGCAAAAAATCAGCCGTCACGAATAAAAAGGCCTTCATCTTGCTAAGCCCTCCCGCAGGTAAACGATGGCCCTGGTCTCGCCCCTGGGCAAAAAGCCCCGGCGCAGAAGGGGTTCGGGCTCGCGGCTTGTGGCAAGGATCGTCGTCCCCGCCTGGTTTACCCTCTCCAACGTGGAAATAAAGGCCTCTTGAGCCTCCGAAGCCAGGTGGCGTATCGGATCATCGGCCAAAAGCACTGAGGAGTCCGGGCACAGAGCCAAGGCCAAGTCCAGGCATTTCAGCTCCAGCGGGTTTAGGTTTTCCGGCCGCTCTTTCTCGCGGCCGCGAAGACCCGCCAAGTCCAAGGCCCGTTCCGTGGCCTCCTTCGCCGCCTCCCCTCCCACCCCCAACGCCCGGAGCTTGAATTGAAGGTTTCCCAGGACAGTGCGCCCAAAAAGGACGTTCGGTTCCTCCGGCATATACCCCACCTTTTTTCGAAGCTTTTGGAACTTCGCTCGGGAGATCCGCAGGATGTTGCGGCCCAAAAGGAGGATCTGCCCTCCGTTTGGCCGAACCTCGCCGAGGAGGATGCGCAAAAGCAGGGTTTTTCCGGAGCCCGCCGGGCCCACCACCCACACGAACCCCTCCCGGGGCACCCCAAAGGAAAGACCATCGAACACAAGCACCCCATCCTCGGTGGCGAACCGGAGCTCCGCCACCTGGATGGCTAGCATCGGCGCCCGAGGAAAAACCTGGGCCGGCCCGCCAAATCCGAAAGGACCAGCGTTTCCCCCCATCTTCCTCTCTTGGCCAAAGCTAATAGCGCCTCTTTCTGCAGGGGGGCGATTTCCAAAAGGAGCACGCCCCCGGGTGCCAGATAGTTCGGAGCCTCCCTAACGATGGTCGTTAGGACGGCCAGCCCGTCCTCTCCCCCATCCAAGGCGCGGCGGGGCTCGAAATCCCGCACATCCTTGGGCAGCGCCCACCACTCCTTCCTGGCCACGTAAGGGGGGTTGGCCACGACCAGATGGAATTTTCCCTCCACCGCGGAGAATATGTCGGAGCGGAGCACCTTGATTTTTACCCCCAGGCGTTTTGCGTTCCGTTGTGCGGC
>FWWL01006838.1_pt1 | contig 10521 bp, 9 predicted proteins | sample 2228331 | NCBI WGS metagenome assembly FWWL01 (sample SAMEA103939775, study PRJEB20133) | metagenome
CTGAGCAGGCGGCTCTGGATGCGGATGTGGCGGATGTACTTCGTGTCCTTCGGCGGCTCGATGGGCGGCATCGCCTGGCCGAGTTCGATCCGGATGCGGGCACCGGGCCGGACCTCGAATGCCTGCGGCTTCGAGTAGAGATTGCCTGGGGCGCGGTTCCACTGCCGGCCCTCGCCGCGGTCGACGGGCAGCTTGAGCACGCGGCCGTCCTTCAGCCGGTAGGTGTCGTAGATGTCGAGCAGCGCCTGCACGGAATATCTGCCTGGCCTGACGTCGGAGAGACGGTCGAACGGATAGCCGGGCGTATCCGGGCGGAATTCGATTTGCGCGCCGGGCTTCCAGCCTTCCACGTCCTGCCCGAAGACGATCTGGGTCTTCGGTCCGTCCGTGATCTGGAAGCGGGGCTCGGCCGAGGGGTCGGTCGAGAGCAGCAGCAGGAGACGGCCGTCGAGCGGCTTGTCCGCGCGCGCGGCGGGCAGAGTGATCTGGAACGTCTGGCCCGCCGCGGCGGCCGTGAACAGAAGGGCGATTACCAGAGCTTGCATTGTTTCTCCGGAGGCCGGACCATGGGATCGCCGGGCTTGCACCCGAATGCCTTGTGGAATTCTGGCATGTTCTGCAGCGTGCCAATGGCGCGGAAGCGCGGCAGCGGATGCGGATCCGTGTTCAGGCGCAGGCGCATGGCTTCGGGACGGTCGATCGTGGCCCAGACACGGGCGAAGGCGAGGAAGAAGCGCTGATCGGCGGTGAAGCCGTCCAGCACGGGGCCCTCCTTGCCCTTGAGCGAACGCTTGTAGGCGCGGTAGGCGAGCGTGAGGCCTCCGAGGTCCCCCAACGCTTCTCCCACTACCAGCTTGCCGTTGTGGCGCAGCCCATCGCCCACCTCCATCGTGTCGAACTGCTCGATCACGCAGGCGGTGCGCTCTTCGAACTTCTTGCGGTCCTCGGGCGTCCACCAGTTGCGGAGGTTGCCCTCGGCGTCGTACTTCGAGCCCTGATCGTCGAACCCGTGCCCCATTTCGTGGCCGATCACGGCGCCGATGGCTCCGTAGTTGACCGCGTCATCGGCCTCCATGTCGAACATGGGCGGCTGCAGGATGCCCGCAGGGAAGGCGATCTCGTTCATGGTGGGGTTGTAGTAGGCGTTGACGGTGGGAGGAGTCATCCCCCAATCGTTGCGGTCGATCGGCTTGCCGATCTTCGAGATCTGATATTTCCGTCCGAACTCGGTGGCGGAGCGCACGCTTTCGAAGAAGCGGCCGCGCCGCACCTGCACGCCGGAGTAGTCGCGCCAGCGGTCCGGGTAGCCGATCTTCGCATAGAAGGCATTGAGCTTCGCGATGGCGTTCTTCTTCGTCTCCGGCGTCAGCCAGTCCGCTTTCTGGAGCTCCTCCCGCAGCGTGGCGCGCAGATTCTCAACGAGCTCCTGCATTCTTTTCTTCGCCTGCGGCGGGAAGTGGCGCGCCACAAACTCCCTGCCGAGCGAATCGCCGAGCGCCCGGTCCACGAGGTTGGCGCACTCCTGCCAGCGCGGCAGCGGCTCCTTGACGCCCGTCAAAACGGCGCTGGAGAAGTGGAAGTCCTCGTCGCGGAAGGGCTTCGAGAGCATGTACGAGGAGCTCTTCACCAGCCGCCACCGCAGCCAGATCTTCCAGTCCTCCAGCGGCACGGCGGTCATTTGCGCGTTCAGCTTCTTCAGGAACTCGGGCTCGCTGACATTCACCGGCGTGGTGTCGGGCAAGTCGAACAGCCGGAAGACCGCTTTCCAGTTGAAGTTGGGGGTCAATGCGTTCACGCCTGCGAGATCCATCTTGTGGTAGCGGGCGTATGGATCGCGGCGCTGCACGTTGGTGAGCATGGAGCCCGCGAGGTCCTTTTCGAACGCCATGACCTTCTGTGCGGCGGCAGCCGCCTTGTCCTGCGGCTCGCCCATCAGGACGAACATGCGCTCGACGTGGCGGAGGAACTCCTCGCGGATCTGCTGCGAACGGGGATCCTCGCGGAAGTAGTAGTCGCGGTCCGGGAGCGAAATGCCGCCGGCGCCGATGTTGGCGATCATCTCCTTGCTGTTCTTGAGATCCGGCAGGGCGAACAGCGCTCCCGGCGCAAGCCCGGTCATCTGGAAATCCACCAGAACCGCGCGAAGCCCGTCGAGATCCGAAATCCTTGCGATCCGTTCCAGATCGGCGCGCAACGGCTCCAGCCCGCGCGCATCCATGGCGGCGGTGTCCATGCAGCCGGCATAGAGGTCGCCCATCTGCTTGACATGGGCGGGAGCGCCGGCAGGAGCTGCGGCGGCTTCTTCCAGGATCGCTTTCAGCCGCTCGCGGTTTTTCTCATGGATCACCGCCATGGTGCCCCATCGGGCGAGCCGCGCCGGCATCGGGTTCCGGTCGAGCCATCCACCCGCGGCATAGCGCCAGAAATCCTCGCAGGGTTTGCAAGACGGGTCGAGATCTTCCTTGTTGATGCCGCTCTTCTGCGCAGGCAGGGTGGATGCCAGCGCAAAGGCCAGGCAAAGGGTGCCGGTCAGCTTTCTCATGCCTACAGTTTATCCGGCGGCAATGCCAAAGACGTCACGCGCGTACTGAAGGCTGCGGCGAAGATTTTCCTCGAGCGGACGGGTGACTCGCGTCTCCTTGTCCCAGGCCAGCTCGACAGACAGATAACCGGTGAATCCGGCCTCGCGCAGGTGCCGGGCCACCGCTCGGTAGTCGATGTCCCCGTCGCCGAAGTCCTCGGTCCAGACGCCGCCGCGGGAATTGCGCACGTGCAGGCCGTACAGACGCGGGCCGCATTCCTTCAGCAGCGTCATGACGTCCAGCCCGGCGCGGTAGACCCAGTGTGTGTCCAGGCACACCCGGAGCCAGCGGCGCTCGGTATGGGCCAGCATGTAGCGCCACTCGCGGCCGTTGTCGGCCAGCTCCGGCGCATGCTGATGAAGCATCAGCCGGACGCCGGAATTCCAGAGCGCCCAGCCGAGGGTGTTCAGTGCTTCGGCCTGCACTTTGAGCTCTTCATCGGTTTTCGCGCGGCCCACGGGGTTCGGATTGAACACGATGGCGTCCAGAGGCCTGTGGCGCAGAATCCGCTGCGCCAGCTCAACCGTGGTGGCGATGGTTTGCCGCGCCGATTCCGGCGTGTGCAGCGGACCGCCGTTGTACACGGTGGAACAGGCGAGCCCGGCGCGTTCCAGAGCCTGCAGAGTGACACGGTCCAGGCCGGGCTCGAAGAACAGGCTCATGAGTTCGACGTCCCGGAAGCCGGCGCGCGCGAACGCCATGCAGATGTCGTTCACATGGTCCTGCGCCCGCTGCCCGAGGCGGCTGTAATGCTGGGTCCAGACGTAGACGCCTGCCTGCAGCACCGGAGCATACTCGGGCGCCGCGAGCGCAGCGGGAGCGGCGCCGGCGGCGGCCAGGAAACTGCGGCGGTTCATTCTGCGGCCCTCCGCCGCAAACTATATCCGATTCCCGTCCGGCGCGCCAGTTACTGGCCGCCGCCGCTTCGCGGCACGAACCGGAGGGCAGCCGAGTTCATGCAGTAGCGCATTCCGGTGGGAGGAGGGCCGTCCGGGAAGACGTGGCCAAGATGCGCGTCGCAGCGCGCGCAGAGCACTTCGACGCGCACCATGCCGTAGGAGTAGTCCTTCTCGAGGCGCAAATTCACGGCGTCGAGAGGGGCGAAGAAGCTCGGCCAGCCGGTGCCGGAATCGAACTTCGTTCTGGAATCGAACAGCGCCGTGCCGCAGCAGACGCACCGGTAAATTCCGTCTTCATGGCAATTCCAGAACGCCCCCGTAAACGGAGGTTCCGTGCCCTTGTGCCTCGTGACAAAGCAGACGTCGGGCGGCAGCTGCCGGCGCCATTCCTCTTCATTCCTGCGGACGGGCTCTACTTCCGCATAGCCGAGGAAGCGCCCGGTGTCGTCAAATTCCGCGATCTTCATGCGCTTCGGCCCGAGGAACGGGAGCTTCATTTCTTCCTGCCCTTCACCAGCCGCGGGCAAGCCTTCTTGAGCTTTTCCACCTTGGGGACCGCATTGAAGTAGATGTAGGGGTTGCCCGGGTTGTTGGCCGCGTAGTCCTGGTGGTAGTCCTCCGCGGGATGGAAGGACTTGAAGGGCACGACCTCGGTGACGATCTTCGAGCGGAAGACCTTCGCCTCGTTCAAAGCCCGGATGTAGCTTTCTGCGATCCGCTTCTGTTCTTCGTTCAGGTAGAAGATGGCCGAACGGTACTGCGGCCCGACGTCGGGCCCCTGCCGGTTGAGCTGCGTGGGGTCGTGGGCGACCTCGAAGAAGACGCGCAGGAGCTGGCCGTAGGTGACCACTGCCGGGTCGTAGGTGATCTCGATCGCCTCCGCGTGGCCAGTGTCGCCCATGGAGACGCGCTTGTAGTTGGCTGTCTCGGGCGATCCGCCGGAGTAGCCGGAGACGACGTCCTTCACGCCTTCCACAAGCTCGAACACCGCTTCCGTGCACCAGAAGCATCCTCCGGCAAGGACAGCCTTGCGGAGGCCCGGAGAGGGCTTCTCGTCGATGGGAGGATCGGGAAATTGAGCGGCAGAAGCGGAGAACATGGCAAGAAACAGGCTGCCGAGGGCAGACCACCTCATGAGCATTGAGATGCAGGGACACGCCTGCGGGGTGCAGGAACGGACCCGTTCAGGCGAAGCGGGGCGGGCGCCTTGGCAGCCGGATCCGGTCTTCGAGAGCCGCGCCGATGCGCAGCAGCAGCGGCTCCTCCCACGGGCGGCCGACCAGCTGGCAGCCGATGGGAAGTCCGGCGGAGGAGAAGCCGACCGGCAGGGAGAGCACCGGCAGCCCCAGCAGATTGAAGCCGCGCAGCAGGCGGGTGGCTGCGAGGCGCGTGTCCTCGGCTTCGCCGCGGATCTCCACCTGCTTCTGGCCGATGAGCGGCGCCGTCATGGGCGTCGCCGGCAGCAGGAGCGCATCGATGCGCTTCAGGATGTCCAGATAGACGCCCAGAATCCGCTTGCGCAGCCGCTGGGCCGGGAGATAATCCACCGCCGGAACGAGCCTTCCCATGTCGAGAAGCGTGCGCACGTCCTCGCCGTAGCTGCTGCGGCGCTTGCGCAGATAAGGCTCGTGAACCGCCGCCGCCTCTGCAAGCAGCGTCAGGTGGGCCAGCGTGTTGAGCTGCTCGCCATCGGGCACCTGCACGCGGATCAGCTCCGCGCCAAGATCTTCCGCCGTGTAGCCGGCGAAATAGACGGCGGAATCGACATCCTTGTCGATGCGGTCGAAATAGAAGTTGCGGGGCAGGCCGATGCGCACGCCGCGCAAGGAGAGTTCGCCCTCTTCCGGCAGGCAGCGCGGAACGGGCCGGTCCACGGAGCTGGGATCCCTCGGGTCGTGCCCTGCCATGGCCTCAAACAGGAGGGCGGCGTCCCGCACCGTCTGGGCTATGGGCCCCGGATGATCGAGCGTGTAGCCGAGGGGCAGCACGCCGTGTCTGGAGACGCGGCCGAAGGTGGGCTTGAGCCCGGCGATTCCGCACCACGAGGCGGGCACGCGAATGCTGCCGCCGGTGTCGGTGCCGGTGGCTGCCAGGGCCATGCCCGTGGCCACCGCGACGGCGCTGCCGCCCGAGGAGCCTCCGGCGCTGCGCTGCGGGTCCCAGGGGTTGCGCACCGCGCCGTAGTGCGGATTCTCGGATGTGATCCCGTAGGCGTGCTCATGCAGATTGGTCTTGCCCACCATGACGGCGCCGGCTGTTTCCAGCCGCTCCACGACGGTGGCGTCGAATTCCGGCACGAAGCCGGCAAAGGTCTTCGAGCCGCCTGTCGTGCGGGTGCCTTGCGTGCAAAACAGGTCCTTGTGGGCGATGGGGATGCCGTGCAGGGGGCCGCGGTCCATGCCGCCGGCAAGCTCTGCGTCCGCCTTGCGCGCCTGTTTCAGGGCCAGATCGGACGTGACCGTGATGAATGCGTTCAGCTCCGGGTTCCACTTTTCGATGCGCGCCAGACAGTCCAGGGTGAGCTCGACGGAACTGACCTCGCGCCGGCGCAACGCCGCGGCCGCCTCGATCAGCGTCATGAGCGGGGCTCCGGCTGGGGCAGATCCACGCGGAAGACCTGCGCGGGCTCCTCGCCCCAGTCCAGCATTCCGCGCAGTCCCAGCATGGTGCGCGACAACGCCTCGAGCCGCTGCAGCGAGGTCTCGGGCAGTTCGATCTTTTGCGCCGCCGCAAGGGCCGCCCAATCGGGGAGAAGCGAAGACCGCATGGTTTAATGATGGCATGACGCACCACGAGCCGACGATTGCAGCCGCGCCGTTGCTGGAGTGGGGCGAGGAAGAGGCCCTGTTCCGCGCCGCCGTGGCGGAGTTCGCGCGCAAGGAGATCGCGCCGCGCGTGCGCGCCATGGACGAGGCGGGCAAGCTCGAGCCGGAGCTGCTCGAGTCGCTGTTCGAGATGGGGCTGATGGGGATCGAGATTCCGGAAGAGTACGGAGGTCAGGGAGGGACGTTCACGCAGGCGCTGCTCGCCATCGAGGAGATCGCGCGCGTGGATCCCGCAGTCTCGGTGGTCGTGGACGTGCAGAACACGCTGATCAACTGCGCCATCCAGCAGTGGGGCACGGAGGAGCAGAAGCGCCGCTGGCTTCCAGCGCTGGCGCAGCGCACCCTGGGCGCCTTCGCGCTGAGCGAAGCCGGGGCGGGCTCGGATGCGTTTGCGCTGGCGGCGCGCACCGTGCGCGAGGGCGACACCTACCGCCTGACGGGGCGGAAGCTGTGGATCACGAACGCCGCCGAAGCCGGACTGTTTCTGGTGTTCGCCAATGCCAACCCCGACTCCGGCTACCGCGGGATCACGTGCTTCGTGGTGGAGCGGGACGCAGCGGGTTTGCAGGTGGGGCGCAAGGAGGAGAAGCTCGGAATCCGCGCCTCTTCGACTTGCGAGCTGGTGCTGGATGACGTGCGCGTGCCCGCCGGGAATGTGCTTGGCAAGGAGGGGCAAGGCTACAAGATCGCCATCGAGTCCCTGAACGTGGGGCGGATCGGGATTGCCGCGCAGATGACCGGGCTGGCGGCGGCGGCGCTGGACCATGCGGTTGGGTATGCGAAGCAAAGGAAGCAGTTCGGGCGGCCGATTGCGGAGTTTCAGGCAGTACGGATGGAGCTGGCGCGCATGGCCACCGATGTCGAGTCGGCGCGCCTGATGGTGTACAACGCGGCGCGGCGGCGGGAAGCTGGGCTGGATTTCGTGAAGGAGGCGGCGATGGCGAAGTACTGGGCCTCCGAGATCGCGGAAACTGTCGCCTCGCGGGCGGTTGAGATCTTCGGCGGCGCCGGGTTCACACGGGACTACCCCGTCGAGAAGCTCTACCGCGACGCGAAGATCGGCCGGATCTACGAAGGCACGACGAACATGCAGTTGCTGACGATCGCCCGGCATTTGCTCGGGTAGAGCGCAACGGCGGCGTTGCGGCAGGCATCTACAGGGAGGGAGGGTCGAAGGATGGTGCGGCTGTTGCTGCTTTCGGCGGTCGCCGTGAGCTGGTTGCCGGCGCAGAGCCTGCCGGATCCGGCGCCGGAGGAGATCGAAAGGATCATCCAGAAAGTCGCGGAGAAGGAGACGGAGTTCACGCGCGCCCGCGAGAACTACACCTACCGCCAGCGATACCGCTTTGAGGAGCTGGGGCCCGACCGCCGCCCGGTGGGCAAGCTGGAAATGGAAGCCGACATCCTGTTCGACAAGAGCGGCAAGCGGATCGAGCGGGTCACCTATGCGCCGATGAACACGCTCCGCAACATCATCTTCACGCCCGAGGACGAGCAGGACATGCGCAACGTGCAGCCGTTCGTCTTCACGGTGAAGGAGCTGCCGAACTACCGGGTGCGCTACCTGGGCCGCGAGAGGCTGGATGAGATTGACTGCTACGTGTTCGCGGTGAAGCCGAAGACCATGGTGGAGGGGCAGCGGTACTTCTCCGGCATCGTGTGGGTGGACGACCGCGACTTGCAGATCGTCAAGACCTACGGTCGCGGCGTGGGGACGGGGAAACGTGTGGCCGGGCAGCGCTTCCCGAAGTTCGAAACCTGGCGCGAGCAGATCGACGGCAAATACTGGTTTCCCACCTACACCGTGTCGAACGACGTGCTGAACTTCGAATCCGGCCCCATCCCCATCAGGCTCGTGATCACCTACCGCGACTACAAGCAGTTCAAGGCGGAGACCGTGATCACCTACGAGGGCGTGGACGAGCCGCCGGCCGAGCCGCCCAAGCCGCCGGCGAAGAAGCAGGATTGATCCGTTCAATGCCGTTTTTTCGCCTTCCAGCCCCTCGGGCTTGCCATTCGGTGCTGGATCTTCCCCTGGCTGGGGGGCGTCAGAGATAATTACAGGTAGTTCATGACGGATCACGGTTTCCGTGCCCGCCGCGACTGGGCAGCCCTGAAGAGACGCCTGCGCGAGTTGAAGATGATCGCCCGGGGTGCGATCCATGTTGAGCACCCGGTGATGGCGCACATCGTTCCGATTCGCCGCTGCAACCTCTCGTGCGCCTATTGCAACGAGTATGACGACGTCTCGCGCCCGGTGGACACGGTGGAGATGTTCGAGCGCATTGACCGGCTGGGGCGGCTGGGAACGTCGATCATCACCATCAGCGGGGGCGAGCCGCTGCTGCACCCGGATCTGGACCAGATCATCACGCGCATCCGCCGCAACGGCGCCATCGCAGGGCTGATCACCAACGGGTATCTGCTGACCAGCGAGAGAATCGAGCGCCTGAACCGCGCCGGGCTGGATCACATGCAGATTTCGATCGACAACGTCATGCCCGACGAGGTTTCCAAGAAGAGCCTCAAGGTGCTGGACAAGAAGCTGCAGCTGCTGGCGAAGCATGCGCTGTTCCACGTCAACATCAACTCGGTGGTGGGCGGCGGCGTCCGCCATCCGGAAGATGCCCTGGTGATCGCCAGGCGCGCCCTCGAGCTCGGGTTCAGTTCCACGATCGGGATCATCCACGATCACACCGGGCAGCTGAAACCGCTGAGCGAGCGGGAGCGCGAGATCTACCTGCAAGTGAAGGCGCTGGAGAAGCGGAATTATTCTCAGCTGAGCTTCTTCCAGGAAAACATCGTCCGCGGGCTGCCGAACCGCTGGCGCTGCCGCGCCGGCGCGCGCTACCTCTACATTTGCGAAGACGGGCTGGTGCACTACTGCTCGCAGCAGCGCGGCTATCCGGCGAAGCCGCTTGCCGAATACACGCTGGAGGACTTCCGCCGGGAGTACATCACCGAAAAGGACTGCGCTCCGCACTGCACGGTGAGCTGCGTGCATTACGTGTCGTACTTCGACTTCTGGCGCGCCCCGCAGACGTTGCCCGATCCTCGCCGGGCGCTGGATGCGCAGACGCGCCCGCCGCTCGTGCAGATCAGTTCCGCGGGGCGCTAAAGCACGCCGCGGGCCGCCTTTACGCCTGCCGGAAGTGTTCCTTCAGGGCGCGGACGCACCGTGTGGCTGCCTGTCCGTCCCACAGGTCCGGCACGCGGGCGCCGGGACGTTCGAGCCCATGCGTGCGCCACGCCTCGAGGATCGAATCCCTGCTTGTGCCCGCCAGGCGGTTCGTGCCCTGCTGAATGGTCACTGGCCTTTCTGTGTTGTCGCGCAGAGTGAAACACGGGATGCCGAGAACCGTGGTTTCCTCCTGTACGCCGCCAGAGTCCGTGAAGACGGCGGCGGCGTCCGACATCAGGCCAAGAAACTCGAGGTAGGAGAGCGGTTCCAGAAGCCGGATCCTCTGGTTCGAACGGGCTTCCACTGCCTCCAGCCGGGGCCGGGTGCGGGGATGGACGGGGAACACAAGCGGCAGTTCTTGCGAGATCTGCCGAAGCGCCTCCAGAATGCCAGCCAGCGCTTCGGGATGGTCGACGTTGGCGGGACGGTGAAGCGTGACAAGGCCGTAGGACCGCGGAGCCAGTTCCAGCCGCTGCGCCATGCGAAGTCCGCGGGATTGCTCCAGGTGACGTCGGAGCGAATCGATCATCAGGTTGCCGACCAGGTGAATCCTTGCCGGATCGGCGCCCTCGCGCCGGAGATTCTCGACACCGCTCGGCTCGCTCACGAGCAGCAGATCAGAGATCGCGTCCGTGAGCACGCGGTTGATCTCTTCCGGCATGGTCCGGTCGAAGCTCCGCAGGCCGGCTTCCACATGCACCACGGGAATGCACAGCTTGGCCGCGACGAGGGCGCAACCGATGGTGGAGTTGACATCGCCCACGACGACTACGGCGTCCGGTTTTGCGTCGAGCACCACGGGTTCGAAGGACTTGAGGATCTCGGCCGTCTGCTGCGCGTGGGAGCCTGAACCCACTCCAAGGTAGAAGTCCGGATCCGGCAGGCCGAGATCCCGAAAAAACGCGCCCGACATCTGGTGATCATAGTGCTGCCCGGTGTGGACCAGGAGAGGGTGGAAGAAGTCGTCCGAGCGCAGCGCGTCCAGCAGCGGGGCGAGCTTCATGAAGTTCGGCCGTGCTCCGCCGACGCACAGC
>FWWL01010632.1_pt1 | contig 10515 bp, 4 predicted proteins | sample 2228331 | NCBI WGS metagenome assembly FWWL01 (sample SAMEA103939775, study PRJEB20133) | metagenome
CATCTGCCCCGCTACGAAGGGGATTGAAACTTTTGTAAGAAATGGTCCATGAGAGTCGAACACCAGAGGAAACCAATGCCCCGCTACGAAGGGGATTGAAACCGGCGGGCGGCGCGGCGGCCGGCTTGGCCGGCTTGGGAGGAAACCAATGCCCCGCTACGAAGGGGATTGAAACCCTTTCTCCGCCTCACTCCCCTGCGCGACGAGGAGCGGGCGAGGAAACCAATGCCCCGCTACGAAGGGGATTGAAACTCGGCAAGCTCGAGCAGGGTGCCGATCAGGTCGCCCCGCGAGGAAACCAATGCCCCGCTACGAAGGGGATTGAAACCTCCTACGTCCGTCGAAGAAAGACGGAGGGCTTCCTTGAGGAAACCAATGCCCCGCTACGAAGGGGATTGAAACGAAGAAAATGGAGATATGGAACAAGGTCGGACTAGTTGAGGAAACCAATGCCCCGCTACGAAGGGGATTGAAACACCCTATTCGGTTCAACAACTTATCCATTTTTCCTCCTCGAGGAAACCAATGCCCCGCTACGAAGGGGATTGAAACCCCCCAGTCCCCCCCACAGAGTGGGGGGGTTCGGGGGGGGAGGAAACTAACGCCCCGCTACGAAGGGGATTGAAACCCGGCGTCGCGGCCGGGCGAGCCGTCGCAGCCGGCGTGAGGAAACTAACGCCCCGCTACGAAGGGGATTGAAACGCCTCGTTGAGGCGGAGGCGTCCGCGGGCGTAGACGCGAGGAAACTAACGCCCCGCTACGAAGGGGATTGAACCCCCCCAGTCCCCCCCACAGAGTGGGGGGGCAGGGGGGGGAAGGACACTAATGCCCCGCTACGAAGGGGATTGAACCCCCCCAGTCCCCCCCACAGAGTGGGGGGGTTCGGGGGGGGAGGAAACTAACGCCCCGCTACGAAGGGGATTGCCCCCCTGCCCCCCGCAAGTTTAAGGGCGGACAGAAATGATGTGCGTTCGATCTGTGTTTCTGCGTCACAATACCTCAGACGTAGGACTGCGTTCCCCCGCTTCTGCATGCGGAAGCGGAGGAGCGAGAGTGAGGGCATGTGAGGCATTCTCAAGCCACAAAACGTTTCACCGGGCATATGTTCTGTCCGCCCTTGAACCCCCGCAAGCGGGGGGATAAGAGGGGGTAAAGAAACCAATGCCCCGCTATGAAGGGGATTGAAACGTGGCTGCGGCAAACCGTGTTGCCGCAGTCTTTAACATCGCGAGGAAACTAATCCCCGGTTCAGAGTCGGACAGAACCTATGGACGACGACGGGCATCCTGGCGTTGGGATGCGCTGGCCGGCTCCTGCCCCCGACCCCCTTCGGCTCCGCTCAGGCTTCCTCCTGAGGCTCAGCCCGAAGGGGCGGGCCTCTCCAGCTTCGCCGGAGAGCCTGCGCTGAGCCTGTCGAAGCGGGGAGACCAGAGCTGTGCGCGGGGCGTTTCAATGCGGCACAAGCCACCCTGGCTCGGACGTTCTGTCCGTCCCTGAACCCGAGGAGGGTGTGGGAGGTATGCCCGCCCACGTCGCTTTCCAGGGGGCGCGGGGAAACCGGGTTTCCCTGATCCCCTGCCCGGGGGAGGGTGTGGGCGGGCTGTGCCCGCCCACGCCGCTTTCGAGCGGGTATGGGGAAACCGGGTTTCCCAACACCCCAACAGGCGTAATGTCCGTAGTTTCATTGCCATCGCTCGCTTCGGTTTGCTTCGGCGGGCAGATCACCGTACTGCTCATCCCAGGGCCGCCAGAGTGCGCCGCAGGCTCTCTTCGGTGCTAATGCGCGGGCCGTAGCCCAGGTCGCGCCGCGGCAGCGCTTAGATTGAACCAGCGCGAACGGGCCAGTTGCACCGCGGTCAGCCACATCAGCGGGGGTTCAACCGGAATACCGAGCAGCTCGCAGGTCTGCTCGAACAGGGTGGCGACCTGAATGGCGCGCTTGAGGGAGATCTTGCGCCGCACCAACCGGCGCCCCGCCCGCGTGACCACCTCGTTGATGAAGGCTCAGAGATTGACCGGCTGCTCCTGGCCGATGAAGCAGGCCTGCCCGCGCAGCAGCGAATGCTCGCCGAGCCGATCAGCGGCCAGCAGGTGAGCCTCGGCGCAGTTCTCTATGTATGTTATATCAATTTCACTTGAATACTCTGCAAGCATGGTTCCGTCAAAGCGCATCAGAACGCCCTGCGCGATAATCTGCAATCCAAAATCTAAAATCTGAAATGGTATTATGCCAAATCCTGGCGAACGCATCCTGGCTCGGATGTTCTGTCAGCCCCCTAGCCCCGCTACCCGCAGCAGCGCCCGGTAGAAATGCCGGTCAAGCGCGCCGTCTGTTTCGATTTCGCCGTTCTTCAAGGGCCAGACGGCGCGGCGGCTGAGCGGATCGCGCAGCGCTGCGGCCAGCGCCGCAACGATCTGGCGGCGCAGCCCCGGCGTATTCGCGGTTGACGGCGATGTGCCCAGCGCTTCGAGGATCTGCGCGGCCACGAACCCGCGCATGGCGCTGCGACCGGTCAGTGCGGCCACCAGTTCCTCTGGCAGGCGCTCGCTGAAGCCAGGATGGAGACGGTTGAAGCGCCGCGCGGCGGCGATCACGTCGTTTTGCACCGCTTCAGTGTCGCCGACGAGACGGAACAGCGCCGCGAGCGCTTCGGCGCTGATTTCGCGCAAGCCGGCCAGGGCGGTGATGGCAAACCGTCGGACGCTAAAGCTGTTGGGGTGAGCAGTCGCGCGCAGCAGCAGCGGCGCGAGGTCGCGCCCCAGCGCGTTGAACCGATCCGGCAGGGCAGTGGCGCACTGGGCCAGCGCGGCCAGCGCGATCCGCTGGCGCGGCCACGAGTCCTCGTCGAGCGCGGCGCGCAGTTCGTCGAGCAGCGCGGGGGCCACCTCGTCGCGCTGCTCGATCTGAACCCGGATGAGGGTGGCGATCCAGTCGTGATAATCGTTCCAGATATCACAATCGGCTCCGGCGGCCAGCAACGCCGCCAGCCGTTCGGCGGGCGACGGTATCATCTGCGTCAGCGCGCTGAGCGTCGCCTTTGCGCGGGCGGCCTTTGCCTGCCGGTCGGGTGCGCCCCGGAATGTCGCCCGATCGCGCTGCGCCTGCAGCCGGATGCGCGCCGCCTGCGCTGCCGTTGTGTCCGGCGCCTGAGCGAGGGTCGCTTCAAGCATGGCGGCGACTTCCGGCGGCGCAACCCGGCACAGCCGGGCCAGCGTCTCCCAGAGCAGCGTATCGGCGTCGGCGCGCTGCGCCAGGTCGCGCAGGCGCTGCGCCTGCTCCGGCGCGATGCTCAGCGCGTTGCCCAGCGCGCGCAAGGCCCACGCCCCGACCGGCGCCGGCGCAGCGCTCAGGCGCAGGGTGCAATCGAGCGCGGCTGCCAGCGATGGATGGTCAGCGCTCATGTTCGGGAAGAGCCACATCAGCGACTCGAGCAGGGCGGCCTGCGTCTCCGGCGCGTCTGTGTCCAGCCCCTCAATAAACGTGGGCCAGCACGCATCGGCGAGGCGACGGACATTGCTCAGGACGCGGACGCTGATCGCGTCGCCCTGCCGCGCGGCGGCAATCCAGTCGCGCAACCGGTCAGCCCGGGTGTGTTCGATCGACTGCAACGCCCAGCCGGCGCAGGTCTGCGGCCAGTAGCCGATGTCGTCATCCATGGCGGCGCGGGCCAGCGCTGCGATGGCCTCCGGCGACCACCGTTCGGCGGAGCGCTCGCTTTGCAGCGCCAGGTATGCCCGATAGCGGAACAGATCATGGTCGCTCGCAAGCAACCGCAGCGCGGCGGTGACCATAGCGTCCTCGATAATGTCTTCATCGGCTTCGAGCAGCAACAGCGCGCCGCTGTCGCGCTCCAGCGGATCAGCGCCGTTCCGCCAGGCGCGCGCCTGGGCGATGGCCGCGGCGCGCTCCGCTTCGTCTGCCGGCACTGCCAGCGCCGCATGCTGCGCCGCATCCAGGCGGGGCTGATCGGCGAGCAGCGCCGGCGTCAACGGTATTCGTTCCTGAATGGCCGCGCCGGCGACGGTTGCCGGTGGAGCGGCGAGCGGCGACTGCGCAAGGGTGTCGAGCGCAATCGGCAGCGTCGCCGCCAGCGGGCTGTCGGCGAGCGCGCGGATAACGTCAACCTGCGCCTGCGCCGCCGCGATCAACTGGCGTATCTCTTCCTGATCGGCATACTGCGCCGTGGCTGCCTCTAATTCCTGTTTGATGGCGGCACAGTGCTCGACCAACCAGGCTGTTCCGCCAGTGAGGGCGCGGGCGAGGTCGAGGTCGCGGGCGCGGGCGAGGTCGAGGGCGAGGGCGAGGTCGAGGGCGAGGTCGAGGGCGAGGGCGAGGGCGCGGTCGCGGGTGAGGTCGCGGTCGCGGGCGAGGTCGAGGGCGCGGGCGAGGGCGCGGTCGAGGGCGCGGGCGAGGTCGAGGTCGCGGGCGAGGTCGCGGGCGAGGGCGCGGGCGAGGTCGCGGGCGCGGGCGAGGTTCCCGATCAGATGAACCACGTGCCGGACAAAGAGCCAGACGAGCCGAATGGCAACCGCGCGCTGCACCGGCGCCGACTGACACGCCAGCCGTTCCTGCCAGTCAGGGGCGCCAAGGGCGGCCAGACCGAGCAAGGCATCGCGCGCGGCTGCCGCCGACACATCGGCGCCGGTCAGCGTCTGCGCCAGCGCCGCCGCCAGCGCGCCGGCGTCGGCGCGATTGCGCCAGAGCGGTTCCAGTTGCGCGCTGATGGCCGCATCGCGCCAGACCTGAGACGGCGCGGGCAGCGCTGCCGGCGCGTGCTGTTCCGCGCCGAAGAGGACGAACAGGAGCGCATTCCACGCCGGATCGCGCGCGCCGGTGTCAGCGGTCAGCCAGCGCCGCGCCGGCAGTTGCTCGGCGGTGAATGCGTCCGGGTGCGCGCGGTAATGGGCTTCCAGTGTCTCGATGAGCATGGCCGCCAGTTCGAGCCGGTCGCGCGCGGCAGCGATCAGCGCTGGAACCAGATCGGGGTGAGTCCAGTCCTCTGCCAGCAGGATGTCGCAGGCCGCCAGACAGACTGCGGGCTGGTCGTGACGAATGGCTCGCGCGATGGCTTCTGCGGCGCCGGGCAGGGGCCAGAGCCGGCGCAACGCCTCAACCGCGGCCCTGCGCAGCGGTTCGGGCGCATCGTCGGTTTCGCTGGGGGGCCAGGCGCGCGGCGCCTGCGCTGCGACCAGTTGCGCAACTGCTTCAGCCACGACGTCAGGCGGCAGCGGGCGCAGCAGGTCATCGGCGCAGCGGGCCAGGAAGAGCGCATTGCGCGGCAGCAGGCCGGGCGCCGGTTCGGGCGCGCGCAGGATGGCGCGCGCAGTTTCGTTCAGGTAATCGGGCAAACGGCTGAGCGCCGCCACCGCCAGCCGCAACACTTCGTGCCAGGCCGGATCGTCGAGACGCTCCGCGATGGCAGCGGGCGCGTTGTCTTTGCGCCATGTCAGCGCAACGGCGGCGAAGTATTCCTGGAAGCTGCGGTGGAGGAAGGCGTAGATGCCCTCGCCGCGTTCGAGCAGCATCCCGCCGACAGCGCGCAGGTAGTCGAGGAAACGTTCCGCCTCGATCGGCGCCCGGTTCCGCTCGGCGTCGGTGCGGGCCAGTTCGATCAATGCCTGTTCCAGCCAGTCGCGCAGCGTATCGCTGTCAACGAATCCGGCTGGATGCTCAGGGTTGTTGTGCAGGCGCCAGGCGACCCGGGCTACCGCGTAACGCAGATTCCCTCTATCGATCTGATATCCGGCATCGTGACGCTGCTTGAGGAAGACGTCGGTCAGTTGCTCATACAGTTCAATCCGGCGGCGCGGCAGGCTGGCCGGGCTGGCGCCGTATTGCGCCACCAGCGCGGTCAGCAGCAGCGGATTGCCCGCCAGTTCGCGCAGATCGGCGCGTTGCGGATCGAGCAGCGCCGCCGCGATGGCCTGCGGGTCGCAGTTTGGCGCAGCCACAGCGTCGCTCCAGGCCTGACAGAAGCGGCGAATGGCATGATCGCTCAGCTCGGCCACAGTATAATGGGGAATCGCATCTGGCAGGGGGGCCAGATAGTAGCCGACCAGGCGGCTGGTGATCAGAATCTGATTGCCGCCGCATTCGCGCGGCGGCGGCGCTGCAGCGAGTTGTTCCGGGGAAACCTCGTCGTCTGCCGGGCACAGATGGCGCTCGGGATCGCGGATGTGCTGGCGGATGAAGGCGGTCAGCGCGTCAACGATCTGGCGGCGATGCGCAGGATCGGCAATCTCGTCAAGACCGTCGCAGAGGATGAGCGCCTGACCTCGCCTGAGCGCATCCTGCGCCAGCGCCGCGCCGGAGGCCGGATCGGGAAACAGCTTCTCGTTCATCCAGCGCAACTCGCCGAGAAATTCGGCAATGGTCAGTCCGGTGTCGCGCAGGCTGCCGTCGGGTTGTTGCTGCCAGCGCGCAGCGTAGTAGTCGGCCAGGCGCAACGGCAGCGGCAGACGGGTCGGGCCGAGATCAACCGGCTCCGCTTCGGCATCGGCAGCGGGCGCGTCAGCCCGCACCTGATCCGCCGGCACGATCACCCGCTCCGCGCCGTCGCGCAGCGCGCGGGCGAAAGCCAGCGCCGTCCAGCGGATCAGGGTTGTCTTGCCGGCGCCGGGATCGCCCAGCGCCACTGCCCAGCGCTCGCGCCCCAGCAGTTCACCCAGGTCGATGCGGCGCGCCGGATCGGCCGGCAGGTTGCCCGGATCACGATCGTCTTCGCCGTCACGATCAGGCCCGGGCTGGCGCAGGAATGCCAGCGCAATCGGATCGCCGCGGGTGGCGACGATGTGCCGCACCATCATGTGCGCCAGGCGCGGGTCGAGTTGCGCCGGCGCATATTCGTTCCAGAGCCGCCATACCGCTTCAGCGGCGGCGCGCCGCTCGGTTGGCGGCACGGCATCGGCTTTCAGCGCCACATACACTCGCTCAAGCGGCAGACGGCGCACCGGCCCGCCCAGGCTGCGCAGATCGAGGGTTTCATTGATCTCGATCAGCCTGGCGAGATACGCCGTCGGGTCGGGCGGCAGCGGTCGGTCGGGCGGCAGCGGTCGGTCGGGCGGCGGGTATTGCACCAGCGGCATGCGGGTAAACTGGCCGCTGAGCACCGGACGCTGCTCCGGTTCCAGCCTGCGCCCCAGAAAACTGTGCAGGCTCTGCACCGTCACCCAGCCATCAGTTTCGCGGGCCTCAGCCTCTTCGCCGCGCAGGGCGCGCAGCAGGAAATACGTCATGCGACCGTGCTGCAGGCTCTCATCTTCACGGGCGCGCTGGGTCGGCAGACAGCTTGCCAGCGCTACCCGGCCAACGGCATCGCCCGGCAGCAATCGCCCAAACTTGTCCCGCACCAGGGCTACGCCATCGTCACGGTAGCCAGGGCCGAGAAAATCGCCGCTGTAGCAACTGTCGAAGATGAACAGGCGCTTGCGCGCGCCTTCGCCGACAAAGTAGACGTTGCGCAATCGTTCAAGGCTGAGCGATTGATTTTTGCGAAATGCGCGACTATTGATGCGCTTGCGATCAAAGTCATACGGCGCCAGAAAGACGCCGGTCTGCTCGGCGCTGTCATCGTGGTGCGTGACAGGCATGCCGTGACCGGCGTAGTAGAAGATGACCAGATCATCCGGTCCAGGGCTATCAAGCACCATCTCGTTCAGCGCCTCGTTAATCGCGGCAAGCGTCGCTTTAGCGCCGCATAACAGGCGCCGGTTTGCTTCCGGCACGCCCAGCTCGCCGAGCAATTGATCCATCTCGCGCGCATCATTCTCGGCAAAGCGGAGAGCGCTGAGCTTTGCGTCCGGGTGGTACTCATTAATCCCGACACAAACGGCAAAGCAGCGAGCGGTGATGGTTGGTCGGGTCATTCCTGTCCTCAGTGACGCAGACGAGCATGCTTAGAGCCTATCGGAATACCGTAGAATACCGAAAATCGCATATCCGACAGAGGCGCGGATTCAGACGTAGCGCGCCCGTGGTGTTTGCGCGTCAGCGGCGCGGCGTCGTGTGACGCTTGTGAAAGCGTCTCACCGTCAATGCGTGATCGCGGGGCTTTCCCCAATGGCGAATCGCCACCCACACCAGCGCCACGGGCGCGAAAACGTGCGACTCGGAAGCGTGGCCTTTGTGGGCTTCGTGTCTTTGTGGTGCGATCATCACGCGCTGTCTCGTTGGAGTATCAGGAGCGACGTTTCCGTTTCGAGACGCGCCCGGTCACCTGCACCGGCGCGGTGTTGTCAGTATCGGTCTGGGCCAGAAACTCGCGCACCATACGCTCTACCGTAGCGCGGTCAGCGTTCTCGAGCGCCAGTTTCCGGTTGCCCTGACTGAGCTCGATCTTCCCTACCCGCCGATGTTCGGAGAGTTTGCCAAGCGCGGCAACGGCAGCAGTGATCAGGGCGAGCAGTTCCGTTTTGTTGGCAGCCGCCGCGTCAGCCAGATGTCTGATGATCTCCAGCATCTCGCCGCGCGCGCCATCGCTGACCGGTCGCGCCTCGTATCCGTCAGCCTCCAGCGCAGCGCCCGTCTGGCGCATCAGTTCCAGCGCAAGGGCGACGGTCTCAATATCGTCTCGCTCTTCCTGAACCGGCTCAACCTGGAAAAGAATGCTGGTCATCGGAGTGTCCTATCGTTGGGCGTGGAGCGATGTGTATGCAATCATAGCAGATTGATGCGGACAGACGCAAGTGCAGGGCATAGATACCTGCGCTACTGTGTCGCGCATGGCTGGACACTGTCCTGGAATGCGGTCGCGCCACCCTGCGCTCCCGGCAGGCGCGCGGGGATGTGGACGACACCGCCCACATCCCGGCAATGCGTCTCAGTGTCCGGTGGGACTCCAACCCCTTGAAAAACGAACCCGCGATTGGTATAGTACTGGTAGAACGCTTCCAGTTGCGACGTTTTTGCAATACCATAGACCGGGGGCGCCCACGTGGGAGGGTAGAGACCCCAGAGGATGATCATGGCGCTGTTGTTGCGTCCAGGGGCGAAAGAATATGGAAGACGGCAAAGAGAAACTTTATCGCGGTCTCGAACTCCTCGCCACAGCGGGCGAAGATCGTGCCAGTATCGGCTATGCCCTGATCTGCATCCATGGCGCGCTCGAAGATCGCTTTCGCGCGTGGCTGGCGGCAAACCCTGATGTTCCGCCTGAAGAACGCGCTGCAGTGAAAGATCTGCGGCTGGTTCAGTGGAATGGTTTGCTCGACATGATGCGGACGTATGGCGATCTTCCCGGTAGGTACGCCCAAAAGATTCGCGAGGTGAATCGAGTTCGTCAACGAATGGCGCACGGCGGTGCGCCTGACGTAACCCGCGAGTATGTGGAGAACTATGCAGCGCTCGCGAAACAGCTGATGGGTATTCCTGACACTGCCGAACCGGCTGCTGCATCCCAATCGACGGATCCGTCGGTGCGCGCATCCACACTTCCACATGGACGGAACGGAACCCATCGCGATGTGCAGACCTACGCGGTCTTTGGGAAACAACAGATGGGTATTCCTGACACTGCCGAACCGGCTGCTGCATCCCAATCGACGGATCCGTCGGTGGGCATACCTGTATTTTCCCGTGTGTGGAAGGGAATGGATGCGCCGCAGGCGAGCTGGCGCTCGTGGTCTGGCGCGTTTCTGTTGTTGATCGTTGCTGATGTCGTCTACGATCTGGCGCTCTCGACGCTGCGCTGGCAGACTCCGCTGGACATGGTTGGATGGGGCTGCCTTATGGTGGCGATCATACTGCTGGTCGTTGGAGCTGGCATCTTGCTCAAGGCTATGGTGCAGCTTGGTGTCAGGCGCCTTCTTATCTATGGCAGCATCATGTACATCGCGGCTGTGATCATCACAGGGGCGATCACTCCTACCGACCGGCGTGACATCGATCACTGGTTTACCAGCGCGCTGACCGTGGCTGACGCTACTGCTTCGGGAGTCGGGCGCCTGTTTGACGCGCTGGTTGAAGCTCCCAACGCTGTTCAACGCGCGGCGCTGGAGGAACGTCATCCGGGCTTCCTCTCGGGCGTTGTCCAGGGCGAGAACGTTCCGACTGCGACGCTCTCCGTTGATCGGTCAGTGGCGCATGCTGAAAGCGCGAAAACGCAGGCGGCGTTGACTGCGCCTGCCGGCGCTCCGTCGCCGACGCCGCCTGATCGCCCGTTGCAACCCGGCGACCGGGTACAGGTGAGTGGTACAGGCGGCGTCGCGCTTCGCATACGGATCGCGCCCTCAGGTTCTGCGCGCATCGTGGCGCGGCTTCCTGAAGGGAGCGTCCTCGAAATCATTGGTGGTCCGGAACGGTCCGACGGTCGCACCTGGTGGAAAGTCAGAGGCGCGTTCGGCGAGGGGTGGTGTGCGGCAGACTATCTCGCACGCCGACAGTGATGTGGTCATAGATAGTGATGTGGTCATAGATTCGGACACTCACATCCTCGTACCAATTGGAATTGAACAAGCCGCGCGCGCATGCTCACCAGAGCGCACTGCAATGCCATCCCAGCAATCTCCAATCCAAAA
>FWWL01009246.1_pt1 | contig 10507 bp, 8 predicted proteins | sample 2228331 | NCBI WGS metagenome assembly FWWL01 (sample SAMEA103939775, study PRJEB20133) | metagenome
AAGGGGCGTGGCAGGCTGCGGAAGGGCTGGGTCAGCCCCTTGAAGGCCAGAAAAAGACCCGCCCCCCGGAGAAAGGGATCCCGGGAAAAGCGGAAAAGGAGTCCTCCCAGCCCCAGGTAAGGGATCGCCAATCCCAGTCCGGCCAGGGCTCCCCCGTAGAGCAGCCAGCCCGGAAGCGAAAGCCGGAACTCCGGGGCCATGGCGTTGACGGAGGCCAACAGGGTGAGCACCGCCAGCCAGGGAAGCCAGCGACGCAACTCCCCCTCCGCCTCCCGGCCCAGAAGCGGGGCGCAAAGCCCAACCAGGCCCAGCAGGTACCAGCCGGAGCTGAAAGAGTGGAGGAAGACGGCCACGGAAAACTCCCGGAAAAGCTCGTTCCCCACCCCCAATACCTTCCATGCGCTGGCTCCCCAGCTTCCCAGCGAGGCCAAAAAAAGGTAAACCATGGCCCAGAGATAATACCGGCCCTCGGTGGTCTTCCCCCGCCCGCTCTTCCGGAGTCCGTGGGAGGCGGCGAAGATGAAGGCGTACCAGGCCAACCCGTTTAAAGCTGAAAAAAAGATGGAAGGCCCGGAATAGCCGCTGAGAGCGAAGGAGAAAAAAGCTCCCGCCGAGGCTAAAGCGGCGGGAAGGAGATGCCAGAAGAGCACCCCCCGGGGAAGCCTCTCCATTCGACTGTAAATCAATCCCATCAGGGCCAGGGAGACCCAGCCGAAGTAAGCCAGGTGGGAGTGGGCGTGGACGAGGTTCCGAAACTCCCATCCTCCGGGAAGGGAAAGCCCGGCCAGGACCGCCCTCAGCCCGATGCCCAAAAGGGCCACCAGGACAAAATAGGAAGAGGCCACCAGAGCAAACCACCTGAAAACCATGTCGGGAAAAGGATAAAAACTACGGAGGGAAGAGACAAAATCCATCACCTCTTGACTAGTCCTCCGGCATCACCTAAGTTTCTAGAGGAGAAACCGGACCGGAAGACGCTTCTCGAACGGAGGTCTCTTTTTGCTGGAATTCGCCCAGGTGACCAAGAAGTTCGGAGACCGGGTGGCGGTCCGGGATCTCAGCTTCCGGGCCGAAAGCGGCGAAATCCTGGGGCTTTTGGGCCCCAACGGAGCCGGGAAGACCACCACTCTCCGCCTTCTCACCTCCTACTTCCTCCCCACCCAGGGAAGGGTACAGGTTTTCGGTTACGACACCGCCACCCACTCGCTGGAAGTGCGGAAGCGCATCGGGTACCTGCCGGAGGAACCCCCGGTTTATCCGGAGATGACGGTCAAGGAATATCTCGGGTTTGTGGCCGGAGCCAAGGGAGTGGGAGCCCGGGAGCGGAAGGTGGAAGTGGAGCGGGTCATGGCCCGGGCGGGGCTGGAGGAGGTGGCCGGGAGGCTCATCGGCAACCTCTCCCGGGGATACCGCCAGCGGGTGGGACTAGCCCAGGCCCTCATCGGGGACCCGGAACTTCTGGTGCTGGATGAGCCCACCGTGGGGCTTGATCCCACCCAGATCATAGAGATCCGCTCCCTGATCAAGGAGCTGGCCCACAACCGGACGGTGGTCCTCAGCTCCCACATCCTGCCCGAGGTGCAGGCCATCTGCAGCCGGGTGATCATCATGAACCGGGGCCAGATCGTGGCCCAGGGCACCCCCGACATACTGAGCCGCCGGGTCCAGGGGGGGTGGCGCTACCTCCTGGAGGTGGACGGACCTCCCTCTCAGGTGGAGGAGGTCCTGCGCCGGGTCCCCGGGGTGGAGGAGGTGCGCTTCGTCCGGGACGAGTTGCGGAGCCGGGAGAGCTACGAAGTGGCGAGCGGGGACACCGACGTGCGGAGGGAGATGTTCTTCGCCCTGGCCGAGGCCCGGCTTCCCGTCCTGCGGCTCGAACCCCAGGAGATGAGTCTGGAGGAAATCTTCCTTCACCTGGTGACCGAGGAGACCGGGGAACCGGAGGAAGAAGTAGAGGAAGAGGACGAAGAGGAGGAGGGCTGGTCGTGAGCGCCATCTGGACGCGGGAGATGCTCTCCTACCTCTACTCCCCCCTCTTCTGGGGGCTGGCCGCCGCTTTTTACGCTCTGGGAGGGTATTTCTTCACCGTCAACCTGATGGGCACCCAAACCACCTCCCTTTTTTGGTACTTCGGGGACGCGGCCTTCGTGCTCCTTTTCCTCTCCCCCCTCCTGACCATGCGCCTTTTCGCCGAGGAGCGGACGCGGGGGACGGACGAGCTTCTCTTCACCCTCCCCCTTCCCACCTGGAAGGTGGTGCTGGGAAAGTACCTCGCCTCCCTCTGCGTGCTGGGGCTCCTTTTCGCCTCCAGCATCGTCTACCTCTTCATTCTGGTGGCGGTGGGGGAACCGGAATGGGGCCCCATAACTTCCTCTTACCTGGGCGTCCTCCTGCTGGGGGGACTCTTCCTCTCCGTGGGCCTTTTCGCCTCCTCTCTCACCTCCAGCCAGCTCCTGGCCGCCGTGGGAGGGTTTTTCCTTTTGCTCCTCCTCTGGATCTCCGGCTGGGCGGCTGACACCTTCCCCGGAGCGGTGGGAGAGACCTTCCGCCAGATATCGGTCTCCGCCCGCCTGGAAGATTTTCTGCGGGGAATCCTGGATACCGGCCACGTGGTGTTCTTCCTGAGCCTGATTCTGGCCTTCCTGGGCCTCACCACCCTGGTGCTGGAAAAGAGGGTGACCCGGTGATAAAGAACATAGCCCGCTACGCAGGCTGGCCGGCGGTTCTGGCCACCTTAGCCGTGGCCCTGGTGGCGCTGAACGTGCTGGCCTCCCGCTTTCCCCTGCGTCTTGATCTCACCCGCCAGAAACAGTTCACTCTTTCCGACCAAACGATCAAGGTGCTGCGGTCGCTGGACAAACCGGTCAAGCTCTCCGCCGTGATCCACCGTAACACCCCTCAGGGAGACATCCTGGAGGAGCTGGTGCGCCAGTACCGCCGCCACTCCTCCCGCGTATCTTTCCAGGTAGTGGACTTCGCCCGCTCCCCCAACCTGGCCCGTCAGCTGGGGGCCGACCAGCCCAACTTGGTGATAGTGGAAGCGGAAGGAAAGAAAAAGAAGGTGGAAGGATACAATCTCTTCTCCACCACCCCTGATTTGCTGGGGGGAGTGGAGTTCCGGGGGGAGCAGGCTCTTACCCGGGCCATCCTCGAGGTGACCGGCCGGACGGGGAAAAAGGTCTACTTCCTGGAAGGGCACGGTGAACCGGGAACGGGGGGACTGGGGCGGCTGCGCTCCCTGGTGGAGGGAGAGGGGTACGCCCTGGAAGGGCTCAACCTGGCCGTCAGGGGAAAGGTGCCTGACGACGCCATAGCGGTGGTGATCCTGGGGCCGCAGCAGGACCTGGACGGAAAAGAAGTGGACCTGCTTTTGGACTACGGGCAGAAAAGAAAGGGCAAACTTTTCCTCCTGGTTGACCCCCTCCCCGGCCAGTCGCTACCGCAACTTGAGCGCCTGGCAGGAGAGATAGGAGTAGAGCTGAAAAACGACGTGGTCATAGATCCGGTGCGGGGGGCGTTCATGGACCCCACCGCTCCCGTCCCGGTGGCCATACCGCACACCATCACCGAACCCATCATGGCCAAGAGGATAAACCTGGTCCTCCCCGGAGCCCGTTCCCTGGCGGAAAAAAAGAAAGAGAACTTTCTTCTCTTCCCCCTCCTTCAGTCCAGCCAGGAATCCTGGGGAGAGAAAAACCCCCTGGCCGGCTCCTGGGAGCGAAACCAGGATGAACCTGGAGGGCCGCTCAACCTGGCCATAGCGGTTTCCGCTTCCGACCGGCCCCTGGCCGTGGTGGTGGGGAATGCCTCCTTCGTGCGGGGGAACGCCCTGAGCGTGCGGGGGAACGTGGACTTTTTCCTCAACGCCCTGGCCTGGCTGGTGGGAGAGGAAACTCTCATCTCCGTGCGTCCCAAGCCCATCTCCCCTCCCCGGGCAGACGTCACCGTGCCTACCGGCCGCCGGATTTTTTACGGAACGGTGGTGTTCATCCCTCTTCTGACCGTCATCGCAGGGGGATCCATCTGGCTCCGCCGCCGCCGGCTGTAGCCGATCTCTGCTCTAAAGGAGCGAAGCCGAAGGTTTTTCCTCCACTTAAGGTTCGGTTCAGGAAGAGAGCGAAGCGACTGGTGACCCCACCGGGATTCGAACCCGGGTTGCCGCCTTGAAAGAGCGGAGTCCTAGGCCTCTAGACGATGGGGCCACTGGTGGGCCCGGCAGGATTCGAACCTGCGACCTGCCGATTATGAGTCGGTAGCTCTGACCGCTGAGCTACGGGCCCTTTGGCTCCCCGGACAGGATTCGAACCTGTAACCCTCCGGTTAACAGCCGGATGCTCTACCGTTGAGCTACCGGGGAACCGGTCTTCGCCACGCAGAGAAATTATAATCGAACTCGCAAGGGCAGGCCACCCCGTCCCGCGCTCATCCCAACTACTCCAGGTAATCTTTCAGCTTCTTCGAGCGCGAGGGATGGCGGAGCTTGCGTAAAGCCTTGGCTTCGATCTGGCGGATCCGCTCCCGGGTAACCCCGAACATCTGGCCCACCTCCTCCAGCGTACGCGGCCGGCCGTCATCGAGCCCGAAGCGAAGCCGCAGCACCTCCTGCTCCCTCTCGGTCAGGGTGCTCAGCACGTCCTCGAGCTGCTCCTTGAGCAGGGTGTAGGAAGCCTCCTCCGCCGGAGCGGGAGCCTCCTGGTCCTCGATGAAGTCGCCGAGGTGGCTGTCCTCCTCTTCCCCGATGGGGGTTTCGAGAGAGACCGGCTCCTGGGCAATCTTCATGATTTCCCGCACCCTCTCCTCCTCTATTCCCATCTCCCGGGCGATCTCCTCCGCCGTCGGCTCCCTCCCCAGCTGCTGCACCAGCTGCCGCTGCACCCGGATCAGCTTGTTGATGGTTTCCACCATGTGCACGGGGATACGGATGGTCCTGGCCTGGTCGGCTATGGCCCGGGTGATGGCCTGGCGGATCCACCAGGTGGCGTAGGTGCTGAACTTGTAACCCTTGCGCCAGTCATACTTCTCCACCGCCTTGATCAGGCCCAGGTTCCCCTCTTGGATGAGGTCCAGGAAAAGCATCCCCCTGCCCACGTACCTCTTGGCGATGCTCACCACCAGGCGGAGGTTGGCCTCGGCCAGCTTGCGCTTGGCCTCCTCGTCTCCCGCTTCGATCCTTTTGGCCAGCTCCACCTCCTCCTCCGCCGTGAGCAGAGGAACCCGGCCGATCTCCTTGAGGTACATGCGGACGGGATCGTCGATCCCCACTCCCTCGGGGATCCCGAGCGTCTCTTCCTCCGGTTCCAAAGGCTCTATCTCCACCGCTTTCTTCTCCTCCGGCTCCTGCTCCTCCAGCACTTCCACTCCCATGTCCGTAAGCTTCTCGCACATGGCGTCTATATCCGCTCCGCTCACGCCTTCGAGAGCCCTGGCCACCTCGGCGTAGGTGACCACACCCTTTTCCTGCGCCGCCTGCACGAACTCCTCCCACTTCCTCCCTCCGGAGCTCAACTCCTCAGTCTCCTCGCCGTTTCCTGAAAAGCCTGCCGGAGCGAGGGAGGAACTTCCTTCCCCGCGCTCAGGAGCGAATCTATCTCCCTCTTCAAAGACTGGAGCTTTTCCTCCCGTTCTTCCCGCTCCAGCCTCTCCCGCACCGCGCGCCAAAGCCCCCAGGGATCTTCAACCTCCTCTTCTTCCATCGCCAGCCGGGAAGCCCTTTCCCTGAGCTCCGGGGCCTCCGGCCACCCACCTCCCATCAGAGCCTCGGCTATGGCTCTGAGACCCGGATCCCGGATCCGGGATACCTCCCCCCTGGCTTCCGGCCGCAATTCTGGGTATAGTAATAAGAGACGGACCAGTTTTTCTTCGGTCAACCTCCTGCCTCCAGCCGGGGGAGCGAGAGGCTTTCCCTTTAGACTATCTTTTCTATTATACCCTTTTTTCCTCCTTTCCTTGCTCCTCCAAAATTCGGTTTCGTCCCAAACCGTTCTCTCTTCCAGCCCCAGCTGGCGGGAAACCAGGCGGAGAGCCTCCTCCCGGATGAGGGGACTCTCCTCGGCGAAGAGGTAGGGGAAAAAAGCGTAAAGCGCCCTCCGCTTCTCCTCGGGATGGGAAAGATCCCGCTCCCCGGACACCTTCATAAAAGCGAACTCCAAAAAGGGGCGAGCCTCCTCCAGCCTCCTCCTCAAGCCCTCCGCCCCCTCCCTCCTCACCACCTCATCGGGATCCCCCTCTCCCAGATCGGCTACCCTCACCTCGCACCCCTGGGAGCGGAGGAGGGAGAAGCTTTTTAGCACCGCTTCGCTGCCCGCCGCGTCGGCATCGTAGGCCAGGATCACGGTTTCCGCCTGCCGGGAGAGAAGGGAAGCCTGTTCCGGGCTCAGGGAGGTGCCGAGGGAAGCGCAGGCGTTTTCCACCCCTGCCTGGTGGCAGGCGATCACGTCCAGGTAGCCCTCCACCAGCACCGCCGACCCGGAGGCCCGCATGGCTCCCCGGGCGAGATCGAAACCGTAAAGCACAGATCTTTTCCGGAAAACCTCCGTCTCCGGGGTGTTCAGGTATTTCGGCTCCTCCCCCTTCAAGGTGCGGGCACCGAATCCCACCACCCGCCCGGCGCCGTCGCGGATGGGGAAGATCAGGCGGTGGCGAAAGCGGTCCCAGTACCGGCCGGCGGAGAAAAAGATCAGCCCCGCCTGGCGCAGGATTTCGGGAGAGAAACGGGGGGAAAGAGCGGACATAAGCCCCTCCTCTCCGTCCGGGGCATAACCCAGCCCGAAAAGAGCGGCCGTCTCCTCCCGTACCTCCCGTCGGAGTAGATACGCCCGGGCTTCCGCCCCGCGGGCGGAAAGAAGCTCCTGCCGGTAATAGGCGGCCGCCTCCTCCAGGGCGCTCAGGAGCTTCTTTCTCCTCTCCGCCCGCCCCCTCTCCTCGGCGGGAAGAAAGCGGGAGGGATCGAGCCCCGCCCTCTCCGCCAGGAGAGCCACCGCCTCGCCGAAACTGAGCCCCTCCCGCCGCATCACGAAGGTGAACACGTCCCCCGCCGCCTTACAGCCGAAACAGTAGAAAAGCTGCTTTTCCGGGGAAACGGTGAAGGAAGGGGTGCGATCGGGGTGAAAGGGGCAGCGGCCCACGAAATTACGGCCCTGGCGCCTGAGGTCTACGTGGCGCCCCACCACCTCCACCAGGTCCACCGCCTGCCGCACCTGATCCAGAAACCCCATCGCCTTTTAGTTCGGCGGCGGGGGTCGAGATCCCTACTCCCGGACCTGGCCCTCCCCGTATACCACGTATTTCCAGGTAGTCAGTTCCCGCAACCCCATGGGGCCCCGGGCGTGCAGTTTTTGGGTGCTTATGCCTATCTCCGCCCCGAAGCCGAACTCCCCGCCGTCGGTGAAGCGGGTGGAGGCGTTGACGTAGACGCAGGCCGCGTCCACCTCCCGGACGAAGCGCAGCGCCCGCTCGTAACTCCGGGTGACTATGGCCTCGGAGTGGCGGGTACCGTAGCGGTTGATGTGGGAGATGGCCTCCTCCACTCCCCCCACCACCTTGACTCCCAGGATGAGGTCCAGGTACTCCCGGGGCCAGTCTTCCTCCGCAGCCGGCCGGGCGGAGGGATAGAAGGTCCGGGTCTCCGGGCAACCCCGGATCTCCACCCCCCTCTCCTCCAGGAGGGAGAGCACGCGGGGGAGGAAGGTGGGAGCCAGGGACCGGTGGCAGAGGAGCTTTTCAGCGGCGTTGCAGACCGCAGGATTGGAGAGCTTGGCGTTCATCACTATCCGCACCGCCATCTCCTCGTCCGCTCCCTCGTCCACATAGATATGACAGTTGCCGGTGCCGGTCTCGATGACCGGAACGGTGGCGTTCTCCATCACCGTCCGGATCAATCCCTCTCCGCCCCGGGGAATGAGCACGTCGAGGTGGCCGGTGAGGCGCATCATGGCCTGGGCCGCCTCCCGAGAAGGGTCTTCCACCAGCTGCACGGCATCGGGCGGGAGTCCCGCCGCCTCGAGCCCCTTCCGGATGGCGGCCACGAGAGCCCGGTTGGAGCGGAGGGCTTCCCTGCCCCCGCGCAGGAGGACCGCGTTTCCGGTCTTCACCGCTATCCCCGCCGCGTCCACCGTCACGTTGGGACGGGATTCATAAATCATCCCCACCACTCCGAGAGGCACCCGGACGCGGGTGATGAAGAGGCCGTTGGGACGCCGCCAGCCCTCGGCCTCCCCCAGGGGATCGGGAAGGAGGGAAAGCTCCCGCAGCGACTCCCGGATCCCCTGCAGCTTTCCCGGATCGAGGCTGAGCCGCCGGAGGAAGGCCGCGCTCTTCCCCTCCCTCTCCGCTTCCTCCACGTCTTCCCGGTTGGCGGCCAATATGGCCTCCTCTCCTTCCGTCAGGGCGGAGGAGATCTCCAAAAGAGCCCGGTTGCGGGGGGCGGTCCCGAGAGAACCCAGGGTGAAAGCGGCCGCCCGCGCCCTCCGGGCCATGGCCAGAAGCTCTTCCCGCGGCCCGCTCAGGCCCCCCCGCCCACCTTCCGCGACCTCTCTCCGGGAGCGGAAAAGAGGGTGCCCACGTCTTCGCCTTCCAGAATCTCCCGCAGAACCCCCCGGCGGTAACCGGGAGCCACCACCGTGGGCACTCCCGCCTCTCCCGCCAGGCGGGCGGCCGCCAGCTTGGAGGCCATCCCTCCCCGGGCCAGCGGGGAACCGCGCCCCCGGGCAGCCTTCTCCATCTCCGGGGTGATCACCGAAACGAAGGAGAGCCGGCGGGCCCCGGCAGAGGAGGGATCCCCGTCGTAAAGACCTTCCACGTCGGTGAGGATGACCAGCAGATCAGCGGGGAGAAGCGAGGCCACCATGGCGGAGAGGATGTCGTTGTCCCCGAAGTTGATCTCCTCCACCGCCACGGTGTCATTCTCGTTGATCACCGGGACCACCCCCCACTCGAGAAGCCGGAGGAGGGTGTTGCGGGCGTTCCGCCGCCTCACCTGGTCATCGAGGTCCTGATAGGTTAGAAGGACCTGGGCCACCGTCCGGCCGTACTCGCCGAAAAGCTTCTCGTAGGCCTGCATGAGCAGAGCCTGGCCCACCGCCGCCAGAGCTTGCTTGTCCACGATCTTCTCCGGCTTCCTCTTGAGCCCCAGCTTGGCCATGCCCGAGGCGATGGCTCCCGAGCTGACCAGGATCACCCTTCTTCCCTCGTTCCAGAGGTCGGCCACTCCCCGCACCACCTGATCGAGGGAGGAGTAGTTGAGGCTCCCCCCCCGGTAGGCCACGGTGGAGGTGCCCACCTTCACCACCAGCGTCTGGGCGGATTTAAGCCCCGCTCTCACGCTCAGGGGAGATTTTAAACGAATCCTGCTCAGGTTGGGCATCCCACAAGGCTTGATCGTAAGCGCGGAAAGCAGGCGAGGCCAGGGCCAGTTCCCCCAAGAGGCCAGGGCGAGGGATCCTAAACCCGGCGGCGGAGGTGCCAGCCCCAAACTCCTAGTAGGAGGAGGACCAGGAGAACCAGCCCCGCCGCTCCCAGTTGCCGCAGGTAGGTCAGCAGAGGCACACCGACCAGGACCGAGCCCCCGAGCCAGGCCGAGCACCAGAGAAAGCCTCCCAGGAGGCTCCAAGCGGCATATGCCCGGAGATCCATCCCCGCCGCCCCCGCTCCCAGGATGGCGGGGGTGCGGAGGAGGCCCACGAAGCGGCTGACCACGGTGGCCGGGCCGCCCCAGCGGCGCACCCAGGCCAGAACCGTCTCCCACCGCTCGGGGGTGATACCCAGCCGCGCCCCGTGGAGGTGGATAATCCTGGTCCCCAGGCGGCGGCCAGCCAGATAACCAGCTAGGTTGCCCACCAGGTGGGCCAGCGTGGCCGCGGTGAGTACCCCCGGCGCGCTCATCCGCCCCTCCCGGATGAGAATCCCGGCCGCCAGGAAAGCCGGCTCGAAGGGCACCAGAGGCAGACCGGTGCCTTCCAGAAGGAGGAGGACTACCAGCAGAGCGTATACCGGCCCGGGCGGCAACCCGGTGAGGTAAGCGAGCCAATCACCCATCCGGGATGCGCGCCACCGGGGTTAGGCCCCCGTACACCTGCTCTCCCACCCGGACCAGGATCTCCACCTCCGGCCGGAAGAGGATCAAGTCCACCTGGGAACCGCGAGCGATGAAGGAGATCTTCTCCCCCACCCGCACCTTCTGCCCGGGACGGACGTAGCAGGTGATTTTGTTTACGAAGCGGTCGGCTATCTCCACCACGGCCAGGTGCAGGTGACGGCCAGCCAAAAAGACGGTGTTCCGCTCGTTCTCCAGGTGGAAGGGCCGGGCAAAGAGGTCCACCGCCCGCCTCAGGTAGGTCAGGCGGACGTACTCCCAGACATCCACCATGGGGAGGTTGACCCGGGCGGGAGTGTAGACCACCTCCTCCACCCTCCCCGTCACCGGCGCGTAGTTGTAGTGGACGTCCAGAGGGGACATGTAGATCCCTACGATCCATCCTTCCTCCCCTCCCCACCCTTCTCCCGCCTTATG
>FWWL01010644.1_pt1 | contig 10506 bp, 8 predicted proteins | sample 2228331 | NCBI WGS metagenome assembly FWWL01 (sample SAMEA103939775, study PRJEB20133) | metagenome
GCGCTTGTCGAACGCGGCGGCGCGCCCGCTTGCCGCCTCGCCGCGCAACTCTCCGCCTCCCACCCGGCTCAGGCCGCGCAGATCGAACGCCAGCTGCGGGCGCTAGCCCCTCCGCGCCCGCAGGCGCCGCTTGAAGAGTGCGTGCTGCGCGCGTTCCCCGACCGCGTCGCCCGCCGCCGCCGCGGCAACGAGCTGCTGCTCTCCAACGGCTCTTCCGCCGTGATCGCCAAAGATGCGGGTCTCGAAACCGCGGAGTTCCTCGTCGCGCTCGAAACCGAAGAGCGCCCCGAGCGAGGGTTGCCCGTCGTGCGCAGCGCCGTCGCCATCGAGCCCGAGCTGCTCCTCGATGTCTTCCCGGACCGCCTGCGCGAGGAAACCCGCCTAGAATGGAACCGCGAAGCCGAACGCGTCGAAGAGGTCTGGCGCCTCTGCTACGATCAACTCGTCGTCGAAGAATCACGCCGCCACGAGCCCGACGCCGAGGAAGCCTCCGCGCTGCTCGCGAGAAAAGCCGCCGAAGCCGGCATCGAGCGTTTCGTCGATCCCGAGGAATGGCAGCGCCTGCGCAACCGCATCCGCTTCGCCGGGCTGGAGCCGCCGCCGCTGGAACAAATCTTGACGCGCTTGTGCGCTGGTCTGAGATCCTTTGACGAGTTGCGCCGCGCTGCCTCGCAGGGCGGCTTCCAGGAAGCCCTGCGCGCCGAACTCGGCGAAGCGTGGGAGCGGCTCGAAAGGCTCGCCCCGGAGTGGCTGGTGCTCCCCTCCGGACGCCGCACGCGCATCCACTACCCCGGCGGCGCGCCGCCCTACGTCGCCTCGCGCCTGCAGGACTTCTTCGGCATGACCGAGACGCCGCGCATCGGCGCCGCCGGCACCCCGCTGGTCGTCCACCTGCTCGCGCCCAACCACCGCCCCGTGCAGGTCACGCAAGACCTGAAGGGCTTCTGGGAGCGGCTCTATCCGCAGGTGCGCCGCGAGCTGATGCGGCGCTACCCGAAACACGCCTGGCCGGAATTGTGATGCCGCCGCCGGCCCTTTGCTACACTCCGGTAGGCTGACCCATGCAACTGAAGCGCGCGGAAGAGATCGTGGCGCGGTTCCCGCGCCAGAACATCCTCGTCGCCGGCGACGTCATGCTCGACGAGTTCGTCTGGGGCGACGTGAGCCGCATCTCGACGGAGGCGCCCGTCCCCGTGGTCGAAGTCACCGGCGAATCGTTCTTCGCCGGCGGCGCCGCCAACGTCGCGCGCAACCTCCGCGCCATGGGCGCGCGCTCCGGCATCGCCGGCGTGCGCGGCGATGATGCAGCTGGCGAAAAGCTCGCCGCGCTTCTCGAAGAGTCCTCCATCGATCACTCCGCTTTGCTCGTCTCGCCCGCATCGCCCACCATCGTCAAGACGCGCGTCATCGCCCGTCATCAGCAGGTGGTGCGCATCGATCGCGAACAGCGCCGCCGCATCCCCCCGGATCTTTGCCGGCAGCTCCTCGCCCGCCTCTCGGCGCAACGCAACGGCTGGAATGCCGTCATTTTCTCCGATTATGCGAAGGGCTTCCTCACCGAGGAAGTCGCCTCGGGCATCGTTCAGCTTGCCCGCGGGCTGATCGTCACCGTTGATCCCAGCCCCTTCAATCCGCTCCCCTGGCACGGCGTCACTGCTGTCAAGCCCAACCTCCGCGAGGCGCGCGCTGCCGCTGGCGTTGCTCCTGATGCGCCGCCCGAAGAAACCGCCGCGCGCCTGCTCGAGCGGTGGGACACTCAGATGGTTCTCATCACCATGGGAGAGCACGGCATGCTGCTCGTCGAACGCGGCGGCGAGCCCTATCACACCCCCACCCGCGCCCGCGAAGTCTTCGACGTCTCCGGCGCCGGCGACACCGCCATCGCCGTCTTCACCCTCGCCCTCGCCGCGGGCGCCTCGCCCCGCGAAGCCGCCGAACTCGCCAACCACGCCAGCGGCGTCGCTGTCGGCAAGCTCGGCACCGCCGTCGTCAGCCCCGATGAGCTGCTCGAAAGCGTGGCCCGCATGGCCTGAGGCTCATCTCACGATGAGCCACGCCAGCGCCACCATCCCAAGCGCCACCGCCCATCCGGTGGCGAACCCCGCCAGATCGATCCGGTACGCCCGCCAGAACGGTTCGCCCGCCGCGCCACGCAACGGGTGCAGCAGGTGGTTCAGCAGCAGTTGCTCGCCGCGCCGCGCCGCTTCCCGCTCCACCTCTGCGGGATCAGCCTGTGAAGGATCGAGATGGCTCGGCGTGCGCAGCCGCTGAAAGAACTCATCGAGCGCCGCGGCCGGCTCCGGCGTCGTCGCCAGGCTCACCAGCACGAACACAGCCGCGCCCGTCAGCAGTGCCGCCAGAAACACATTCGGATCCCAGTGATCCAGTCTCTTCCCCTGCCAGCCGTAAATCGCGAAATTCGCAGCCATCGCCGCCGCCACGCCCGCCGCTGCGCCCCAGCGGTTCGCTCGCCGCCAGAAGATGCCGCCCAGCACCGCAATCCCCACATACGTCGCCAGCGTCTCCGTCAGCAGAAACGTGTTCAGCACTTTGTCGATCAGCAGCAGCGCGTACAACACGCCCAGCAGCGTGATCGCCACCCCGCTCAGCCGCCCCACCCACAGGTAATGCGCGTCGTCCCTTCCGCGCGCGAAGTAGCGCCCGTACAGGTTCTTTGTAAACAGCGCCCCCGCGCTCACCATGTAGGCTGAACACGCCGCCATGTTCGCCGCCAGCAGGCACGCCACCAGCAGCCCCTTGCCTCCCGGAAACAGCAGGTGCCGGCAGGCGAAGCCGAACGCCTCCTCGGCGTCGCGCAACGTCGTTGTCCCGAAGACGCCCTTTGCCAGCAGCGCCGCCACCACCAGCCCGGTGAGCGCCCAGCCCAGCGTGCAGAACCGTTTCACAAACGTCCCGTACAGGAATCCCTCGCGGCAGGCGGCTTCGTCTTTCCCCGTCGCCACCATCCCCATGATGTGCGGCTGGCTCGTGATCCCGATCAGCCCGTTCACCGTCAGCATCAGGATGAACCACACGCCGATCCCCTCCGGCGCCGTCAGCGTCATCCGTTCCTCGCCCAGCGCCTCGCGGATGCCGATCATGCCACCCACCAGCCCCCAGCCCAGCGGGATCAACAGAAACGAGAGCACGATGATCAGAAATCCCTGCACCAGCTCCGTCCACGCCGTTGCCACCTGCCCGCCGATGAAGCTGTACAGCAGGAACGCCGCCGTCATTGCCACCACGATTGCGTTCACCGGCACGTCGCCTCCAGCAGCCTGACTGATCACCTTCGCCGCGCCCTTCAGCATGCTGGCAAGATTGATCGTCAGAAACGCCAGCGCGAACACCATGTACGCCGCCCCCATCCAGTGCCCGTACCGGTCCTCGAAGAACTCCGCGATCGTCGTCCGCCGCATCCGCCGGTACAGCGGCGCCAGCAGCCAGTAGAACGGCGTCGCGAACATGTTTTTCCACTGAAACCAGATGGCGCTGAAGCCGCGCGCGTACACCGCCCCGGCGAGCGACACCGGCATGTCGGCATGCGTGCCGGACGCAAAACTCTGCGCGATCATCACCCAGCGGTTGAACCGCCGCGCGCCCAGAAAATACTGGTCCGTGCGCCCGACTCTCCGCCCGATCCACAACCCCAGCGCGGCAATGCCTGCCAGATACGCGGCAAGGATCGCCCAGTCCAGCGTCGAAAAAGCGGAAAAGCGCTGCATGGCGGCTCCCCGGTTCGGGAAGCCATCCTATCGCAGCTGCCGCTTCAGCTGCGCCACGTCAGCACCACGCTCTTGCCGTCGCGCTCCGTGTTCCCGCCCAGCGCCCGCAGCGTCAGCGTTGCGCCTTGCGCCGTGAATACTGCATCCACCCACCCCACCGGCTGATCGTCGCTGAAGTTGTATCCCAGTGCGGGCAGATTCACCATCTGAATGCCGTCCCAAGCCAGGTGCGCGTAGCGGTGCGAGTGCCCGAACACCACAGCCTTCACCATCTTTCTCTCGCGAATGATGTCCATCAGGCGCGGCATATCGAGCAGCGCCGAATCGCTGTCGTCCGGCGTGTGGTGCATGAACAGCACCGTCGGCATCGGCTTCGCCGCATCCAGATACTGTGCCAGCCAAGTGCGCTGATCCTTGCCGAGCAGCCCGGGCGTGAAGTTCGGCTGGATCAGCGAATCCAGCACGATGAAACGCACCGCCTCGGATTCGATCACCAGCACGTGCCGGTTCTTCACCGCCTGCGCACCCTGCTGCGTCGCCCCGAACACCTCCAGGAAATTCTTCCTGTCGTCGTGATTGCCCAGCGCAATCGCCACCGGCATGCGGCTCTGCAGCGGCTCGATCAGCGCCTTCAGCGCCTGATAGTCGCCCGGCGTGCCCCGCAGCCGCGCGGCGTCTCCGCAGATCAGCGCCCCCTGCGGCTTCGCCTCCAGCACCTGCGGCACCGCCCGCTTCAGGTTCTCCACTGGGCGGAAGCCGCGGTAGGCGTCCTCGGGATTCTCCGGGATGTGCGTGTCGCTCAACAGCGCCCAATGCATCTCCGGCTGCTGCGCCCGCAACAGGCGAACCGCGCCCGCAAGCGTGATGGCAAACGCACGGCGAGAGATGGAAGGAAGTCCCAGATGCGGCATTTCACTTCGATTCTATCCACCCGTGCCCCGCGCTTGCGTGAAAATTCGGTCAATCCCCGCGCACGCGCCTGCCGCTGCGAGGTATGCTGCGGGGGAAATGCAGCCGCAGCGTTTCTCCGCCTCTCTTCCGCGCCGCCGCTTCCTCTCCTCCCTCCTCGCCGCCCCCGCAGCGTTTGCCCGGACCTCCGGCGCGCCGCCCAACATCGTTCTGATCTACGCCGACGACGTCGGCTACGGCGATGTCAGCGCCAACGGCGCGCGCCTCATCGCCACGCCCAACATCGACCGCATCGCCCGCCAAGGCATCCGCTTCACCCACGCGCACTCGCCTTCGGCCACCTGCACCCCCTCCCGCTACGCCCTGCTCACCGGCGAGTATGCGTGGCGCCGCCCCGGCACGGGCGTGCTGCCCGGCGACGCACGGCTCATCATCGACCCCGGCCGCCCCACCCTCCCCGCCATGCTCAAAACCCGCGGCTACCGCACCGGCGTCGTCGGCAAGTGGCACTTGGGGCTCGGCAGCGGCGACCTCGATTGGAACGGCGAAATCCGCCCCGGCCCCCTCGAAATCGGCTTCGACTCCGCCTTCCTCATCCCTGCCACCGGCGACCGCGTCCCCTGCGTCTACGTCGAAAATCACCGCGTCCTCAACCTTGATCCCTCCGATCCCATCCGCGTCAGCTTCAAAGAGCCCTTCCCCGGCGAGCCTCTCGGCCGCACCCACCCGCACCTGCTCCGGCTGCACCCGAGCCACGGCCACGACATGGCCATCGTCAACGGCATCAGCCGCATCGGCTACATGACCGGCGGCAAGAGCGCCCTCTGGAAAGACGAGGAAATGGCCGATGTCATCACCGCCCGCGCCGTCCGGTTCATCGAACAAAACCGCTCCGTTCCGTTTTTTCTCTACTTCTCCACCCACGACATCCACGTCCCCCGCGTCCCCCACCCCCGCTTCGACGGCCGCTCCGGCATGGGCCCCCGCGGCGATGTCCTGCTTCAGCTGGACTGGTCCGTCGGCCGCATCCTCGACACGCTCGCCCGCCTGAAGCTCGAACGCAACACCCTCGTCCTCTTCACCAGCGACAACGGCCCCGTGGTCGACGACGGCTACCGCGACCAGGCCGTCGAACTGCTCGGCGGTCACCGCCCCGCCGGCCCCTGGCGTGGCGGCAAGTACAGCAACTTCGAGGGCGGCACGCGCGTCCCCTTCTTCCTGCGCTGGCCCGAACGGGTCCGCCCCGGCTCGGTCTCCTCTGCCCTCGTCAGCCAAATCGACCTGTTCGCCTCGCTCGCCTCGCTCGTGGGCGCGCGCCTCGAAGAGCACGCCGCGCCGGACAGCTTCGACATCCTGCCCGCCCTCCTCGGCCAATCGCAGCGCGGGCGCGATCACCTCATCGAGCACGCCGGCTCGCTTTCCCTGATCTCCGGACGCTGGAAATACATCGCCCCGGGCAAGGGCCCGAAGATCAACAAAAACACCAACACCGAACTCGGCAACGATCCCGAACCCCAGCTCTACGATCTTGACGCCGATCCCGGCGAGCAGCGCAACCTCGCCGCCCAATTCCCGGAACTCGTCAGCGAAATGGCGCGGATGCTCGAAAAGATCCGCCAGTCGCCGCGCACCCGGCCCTGACCCTCGGGCTCAGCGCCTCCACCACCCGGCCGGCTTCCAGAACGGCCCCTCTTCGTCATACAGCGCTTCCAGACGCTCGAGCAGCTTCGCCTTGCCCGCCGCTTCCGCCCAGTGCATCGGGCCGCCGCGCCACGCCGGAAATCCGAAACCGTGCACAAACACCACGTCGATGTCGGCCGCCCGCAGCGCCATGCCCTCGTCCAGAATCCGCCCGCCCTCGTTCACCAGCGCCAGCATCGTTCGCTCGCGGCTCCGGCGTCCACTCGCGCTGCTCGATGCCCCGCGCCGCCGCATACTCGCGCAGCAGCCGGACCAGCTCTTCGTCGGGATGCCCCCGCCGGTTCTCGTCGTAGCGGTACCAGCCGAAGCCGTTCTTCTGCCCCAGCCGCCCCAGCCGCGGCAGCTCGTCCTCGAACGCCGACACGGGAATGTGCGGCACCCCGCGCCGTAGCGCCTCCTGCCGGATCATCAGCCACACGTCGTGCCCGATCAGATCCCCCACCGCCAGCGGGCCCATCGCCCAGCCCCAATCGGTCAGCGCTGCGTCCACCTGCTCCGGTGCGGCGCCCTGTTCGGCCACCGCCACCGCCTGCGTCCGGTAGGGCAGGAACATCCGGTTTCCGATGAATCCGAAACAGTTGCCCGCCACCACCGGGATCTTCCTCAGACGCCGCGCCAGCTCCAGCGCCGTCGCCGCCGCCTCTGCGCTTGTGGCCCGCCCCCGCACCACCTCCACCAGCCGCATCACCGGCGCCGGGCTGAAGAAGTGCAGCCCCAAAACAGATTCCGGCCGTTTTGTTGCAGCCGCAATCCCGTCGATGTCCAGCGTCGACGTGTTGGTCGCCAGCAGCGCCCCCGGCGCCGCTGCCTCGTCGATCCGCACGAACACCTCCCGCTTCACCTCCGGATCCTCGAACACCGCCTCCACCACCACGTCCGCCTGCGCCGCCCCCTCCATCCCCTCCGCGCGCCGGATCAGCCCCAGCCGGCGCTCCATCTCCTCCGCCGTCATCCGCCCTTTTCTCACCGCGGACTCATACTGCCGCCGGATTCCCGCCAGCCCCCGCTCCAGCGCCTCCTCGCTCGCATCCGAGAGCCACACCGGAATGCCCGCGTTGGCAAAGCACATCGCAATGCCCGCCCCCATCGTGCCCGCCCCGATCACCGCCGCAGTCTCCACGCGCCGCGCCTTCGCCGCCTCCAATCCCGGCACCTTCGCCGTCGCCCGCTCGGCAAAGAAGACGTGGATCAGCGCCCTCGACTGCGCCCCTTTCAGGCACGCCTCGAACAGCCGCCTCTCTGCCGCGAGCCCCTCCTCCCACGGCAGCTTCGCCGCCGCCAGCACCGCCTCGATCGCTGCCTCCGGCGCCGTCTGATGCGCCAGCTTCCGCCGCACCGCTTGCCGGTAGACCTCCGCCAGCGACTCGGCCTCCTCCGCGCTGCACAGCTTCTCGCCCAGATCGCGCGTCCGCCGCACCGCCGGCGCCGTGCGCGCAAACTCCACCGCCGCCTCCACCACATCCCCTTCCACCACGTGGTCCACGATCCCCGCCGCCAGCGCCGCCCGGGCATCGACCGGCTCCCCATAGGCGCACATCTCCATTGCCTTCTCGATCCCTCCCAGCCGCGGCAGCCGCTGCGTGCCTCCTGCGCCCGGGATCAGCCCCAGCTTCACCTCCGGCTGCCCCACTTGCGCCCCCGCCTGCGCCACCCGCCAGTGGCACGCCATCGCCGTCTCCAGCCCTCCGCCGAGCGCCGCCCCATGAATGGCCGCCACCACGGGCTTCGGCGAGTTCTCGATCCGCGCCATGTAATCCTGCCACGGCACCGGCGGCATCTCGCCCGCCGCAATCTTCGGAAACAGCGTGATGTCGGCGCCTGCAATGAAATTCTTCCCCGCACCGCTCAGCACAACCGCCTTCACACGCTCATCCGCCGCCGCCTGCTCCACCGCCGCCGCCAGTTGTTCCAGAACTTCGACGCTCAGCGCGTTCACCGGCGGGTTGTCGATCACGATCACCGCCACGCCGTCGCGGATTTCCGTATGAACAAGAATTGCCATGCTACGGCTTATCCTACACTGGTGATTTGCGGACGCAACCACTCGCCAAGGACGAGATCCTGCGCGCCATGGCGCGCATCTCCTTCAACCAGCACCTTGGTTTCCGCCTCACCCGCGTCTACAAGGACGGCGTCGCCCTGGAGTGCGCCATCGAGCCGCACAAGCTCAACCTTCTCGGGACCCTCCACGGCGGCGTCACCGCCACCCTCATCGACGCCGCCGCCGGCGTCGCCATCATCAGCCATCTCGGCGGGCGCCCCGCCACCACCGTCGAACTCAAGGTCAATTATCTCCGCCCCGTCACCCAAGGCAAAATCCACGCCCGCTCCCGCATCGTCAAACTGGGCAAGACCCTTTCCTTCGCCACCGTCGATGTCAAGGACAGCCACGGCCGCCTCATCGCCACCGGCTCCGCCACCTACATGGCTCTCGAAACCTGATCAAATTTCGCAGTTTCCCCCATCCGCCGGGGTGCGCCATGTCACCCAATTGCCCCGCGGTGAATCAGGGAAGTGAAGCAAACACGATGCATCTGTTGAAGAGTTCCACACCCGAAACGCTGGCAATCAAATTGCTAGCAGGAATTGTGTCAAGGAGGGGCTGATGCCCAAAGGAACGGTCGCCATCACCGCCGAGCGCTGCAAAGGGTGCGGCTTCTGCGTCGAGTTCTGTCCCACCCATGTGCTCGAACTCTCCAGCGCCTTCAACGCCAAGGGCTACCACCCGCCCCATATGGTGGCGCCGGAGAAGTGCTCGGGCTGCAACCTCTGCGGCATGTACTGCCCGGACTTTGCCATCTTCGGATTCCGGCTCCAGAACAACGGCGAGGCGAAGGGAGCGACAAAGTGATGCATGCCGATCCCCGCTGCGTGCTGACCGGCACGCACTTCATCAACGGAGACGCCGCCTGCTGCGAAGGCGCCCTGGCTGCCGGCGCGCGCTTCGCCGCCGGCTACCCCATCACGCCCAGCACCGAAATCGTGGAGCGCTTCGCCGCACGCGCCCCGGAGGTCGGCGGGCTCTTCATCCAGATGGAAGACGAGATCGCCTCTTCCATCGCCATCCAGGGCATGGTGTGGGGCGGGCAGAAAGCCTTCACCGTCACCTCCGGCCCCGGCTTCTCGCTCATGATGGAGCATATTGGCTTCGCCGCCATGACGGAGACCCCGGTGGTCTTCGTCGACGTCCAGCGCGGCGGTCCATCCACCGGCCTCCCCACGCTGCCCTCCCAGGGCGACATGATGCAGGCGCGCTTCGGCTCCCACGGCGACTATGCCATCATCGCCCTCAGCCCCAACTCTCCTCAGGAGTGCTTCGATCTCACCGTCAAGGCCTTCAACCTCGCCGAAGAGTTCCGCGTGCCCGTCATGCTGATGATGGACGAGTGCGTCGGCCATATGACGGAGAAGGTCGTCATCCCGCCCGCTGAACAGATCGAAATCTACCCCCGCCGCCACACGCGCAAGCCTCCTTCCGAGTTCAAACTCTACGAGCCGGGGCCGGACCTCGTGCCGGAAATGGCGCACGCCGGCGAAGGCTACAAGGTGTACGTCACCGGGCTCACGCATGACCGCCGCGGCTATCCGTCGCTGAACCCTGCCACCCAGAAAGAGCTGGTCACGCGGCTCTTCGAGAAGATCCGCCGCGCCGCCGACCGCCTCGTCATGGTCGAAAGCGACCAGCTCGAGGGCGCCGACGTTGTCGTCGTCAGCTACGGCATCACCTCCCGCGTGGCCCTTCGCGCCGTCCAGATGGCCCGCCAGAAGGGGCTCAAAGTCGGCACGCTGCGGCTCATCTGCGTCTGGCCGTTCCCCGAAAAGCTCATCCGCGAGCTTGCCGGCAAGGTCAAAGCCCTGGTCATGCCCGAACTGAACATGGGCCAGGTTGTCATCGAACTCGAACGCTGCGCCGCCGGACAGTGCCGCGTCATCAGCGTGCCGCACGCCGGCGGCACCGTCCATGATCCGGCGGAAATTCTCGCCGCCATCGAGAGAGGGGCACAATGAGCACTCCAGATTTGCAAGTCCGCAATCCCGTCGAAGACCTCCTGCGCCAGGACCGCATCCCCACCATCTGGTGCCCGGGCTGCGGCATCGGCACCAGCGTCAACAGCTTCGCCCACGCCCTCCTGAAGCAGGACATCGACCTCAACAAGACCGCCATCGTCAG
>FWWL01010645.1_pt1 | contig 10506 bp, 8 predicted proteins | sample 2228331 | NCBI WGS metagenome assembly FWWL01 (sample SAMEA103939775, study PRJEB20133) | metagenome
GAGGGGCAGTCAGAATGCCCTGCGATGGCCTATGTGCGGATTAATTTGTCAAAGTTCATCACCCTCCGGCGGAGGGGTCTGCCCACCAATCCCTTATCTGGTGCTGGAGTTCCACGGAAGTGTACCGGTCCCGGAGGTCTCTCAGGGCACCGCGCCAGGTTAATTTCAAATGCTCTCTTTTCTCTTGTTCTCGCCTCCGGAGTTCTTCTACGAATTCCTTGACCTCCTGCTGCAGTTCCGGAGGCAGCGATTCTATCATCTCCACAGGGGACTCTTTCCGGGTTTCCATAATCCCCTTATCCTTCCGGCGTTCCCGCCTCCTGCTCCAGCCGACGGACGATGGCCAGCGCCTCCTCCACCGCCTGAGGGGCCGCCTCGTAGACGGCGATCCCCCGCAGGTCGGCCTCTATGACGGCCGGACTGGCCGAGAGATAGCCCACCACAGGCAGCGGGCTCCGTTCGGCGATGAACGCCCGGTCGGCGTCGGAGCGCACTTTGTTCCCCACGACGTAGAGGCGTTTCAGACCCAGGTCGCCCGCCAGTTCCCGGATGCGTTCGGCTACCTCTATGCTCCGTTTCCCCGGCTCCACCACCACCAGCATCGCGTCCACCGCCTGGGCGGTCGCCCGTCCCAGGTGCTCCACCCCAGCCTCCATGTCCATAATCAGCACTTCATCCCGATACAGCAGCAGATGGGTGACCAGCGCCTTCAGCAGAGCGTTCTCCGGGCAGAGGCATCCGCTCCCACCCTTCTCCAGCGTGCCCAGTTTGAGCAGCCGGATGCCGTTGTAGGTGACGCTGAAGCGGTCGGGGATGTCGTCCACGCGGGGGGTGAGGCTGAAGAACCCGCCGAAGGAGCCGGGCTTGGCCCCGGTGCGCTCGTAGATGAGGTCTTCCATTTCGGAGATGGGGGTGAGGCTCTCGGCCAGTTCGGGGGGAAACCCCAGCGCTCCGGCCAGACCTCCAGCCGGGTCGGCGTCAATGGCGATGACGTTGCGCCCCTGGCGGGCGTAGATATGGGCCAGCAGGGCCGAAAGGGTGGTCTTCCCGACTCCGCCTTTGCCGGTGATGGCGATTTTTTGTAATGGGGTCATCTGGCCTCCTTATAGTTACGTGCAAGCCCGCTGTCCAGTTTTAAGGCTCAGGTAGAGGTGAGCGGAATGTCTCCGGCAGCATGCCTGGAGGCTCTGGCGTTGGCAAAGGAGAAACGAAGGTCTCTTTGCCGCTCTCAGCGCCAGATGCTCTCGCACCTCCACCGTAGGTGATGTACAGCCAGGGCTTCAGCCCGGTGGAACTCTCCCGTGTGTAGAACCCGCGATAGTTGGGATCGCTGGACGATTCGTTGCCGAATATCCACAGGCCGTAGTTTGGGTATTGCCTGCTAACCCACTCGCGCACCAAATTGGTCACGTCAACCGAGTGCCACCTATACGCACCATGAGGGATGGAGAGAAAGCCGTAGTAGATACTGCTCCAACCTGGCATTGTGTTCCACGTCACGCTCCCCTCGGTCCACCAGGAAGTAACGCGATATACAGCGATAATGCGCGAGGCTCCTGGCGGATCGTAGGAACTGGAGAGATACAGATACAACCTGGCCTGGCTGATGGGCGTGCCCGATGGGATCGCGGAAAGGTCAAACCGCACCAGGCTCCGCACATTCTTCCCATCCGGACTCAGCCAGGTGTCATACCCGGCCCACATCTCCTTATCGCTGCCATAATTCCTGGTGGGGTAGCCGGCCATCACCATCGTGTCGGCTACCGCATAGAACCAGGCGGGCAGAACGGTTGCGGAACGGACATTGCTCCAGCCGCTGTTACCGGCACAGTTGGTCGCCCGTACCCGATAGTAGTAGGTCCCCACCGGCTTGTCCGTCGCCGACCAGGAAGTTCCGGAGCCCGTATAGACGGTTACTGCGCCGGTGAAGTTGGGGTTGGTGGCTTCCTGGAGGGTGTATGTCTCTGCGCCGGAGGCCGGCTGCCAGCTGACCGTGTAGTTGCCATCGTGATCCGCGTTGTCAATGGCGTTCAGCGCCGGAGTGGCCGGCGGAATCGCCGGGTAGCACTTCAATACCAGCGGCAGGTAGGCGCGATACCGCACGGGCGCAAACAGCACCGCATCGGCAGCCATCATTGTGTCGGTGACCGGATGCAGCGGCGCCGATTCTAGCCGCACATAGTCTGTACCATGCTGGTTGGTGAAGTAGTAGGTGCCGATGTAGACCCAGGGTGAAGGGTGATATGGGTTGGGATAATCCGATTGATTCACTGCGGCCCAGGCGCTCTGCTTGCTCTGTGGGCGGTTGGGCGATTCAGTATGGCGGATCGTGTACTGGGCTGCGTCGGTAGTAGCGTGGATATTGGGGACGTAAACGAAAACATTGTAATAGCCGGGAGTGCCGGGGAAATTCCAGGTGGCCGTGCAATTGCCCGGATTTTGCGCGGGCACATTCCGCCAGCGGTGGTCGCCAGCATAGCCAGTCGTATTGTCCACCGTCCAGCAGCCGGCAGGGCTTTCCACAAAACCCGCGCCCCCGTCATCTACCGTGAATGCCCCGGGCTCATTTTCGTTGATGGGCGGGGCAGTGAGGGGCGCACCGGAAGGGTAGATATCGCTATTGATGCTGGGATAGCGCAACCAAACATCGTAGCTGGCAAGACCCGACCAATTCTGCCAGGGGTCGTTTCCTGCTCCCCCAATCCAGCCGTAAGGATTCACGGACGCAGTGCTATTCGGGGGTTCTAGCTCAAAGTGCAGATGAGGGCCAGATGACCAGCCCGTGTTACCACTGATCCCGAGAATACAACTGAACTCCCCTGTTTCACAGATGTCTTGGTCATTAGTGCGTACCTTGAGGACACTCATATGGCCGTAGAGTGCGTCATAGCCATTGTTGTGGCGCAGATGAACATGCAGCCCCAATCCTGCCTCGCGTCTTCCCCCATGTACTGCTGGATTGTCCCATCCAGCGAGAACAACATCACCAGGAGCCGCTGCGCGCACATATTCGTAATTGAGATCATAATCAATGCCATTGTGGCCGCTATAGGAGAGATTCCAATAGCGCGTACCATCGTAATGCCTAACTGTTGAAGTTATTATAAAGGCATTCACGGGATCAACACTTGCTTCCGCCTCGTAAATAGGATATTCATGGTCATACACAGAATTTACTCTTACCGTCCCATAGTATGGTGGCTGAAGGAATCGCGCAACTTGAGCACCAGGGCCAACCATAGGTTGCGCAGCAAGACCTGTAGGATAGAGGAGAATGAGTAGCAAAACACTTATTGCTCCCACGCTCAACGTGACAAGTCTGTGCCAAGTTGACAAGCGCAGAATTACTGGCTCGCTGTCCTGGTGTGGATCTGTCCCCAAAATTCCTGACATCCGTTCATCTCCTCTCTCCCTACTTCAAGCGCAAGTGCAGGAAGGCTCCGTGTTGAGTCAACGCCCAAATTTTTCCGTCAGGGCTACTCTCTATGTCCACTATCCTGTCAACGGCCAGGCTGGTTGCCTTTTCCCATCTTCGCCCATTCCAATGGAACAATTCCTCACCTCCAACCCAGCCATCACTTTCGGAGAGCATCAGAATAGCATTTACCCATCCCGTCTCCGGTAGTTGCATATCTACCCACTCTGCGCCATTCCAACGGATAACGAGACCGCGATCGTTCATTCCTACTCCGCCCAGGAATATTCCGGCAACCCAAATCTCGTCATGCGAAAGAGCGCTGAGAGAGTATAGCCAGCATCTCCCAAAGTCTAACGAGTTGAAAGGATTGGGAACTTCGTACCAATTGGTTCCATCCCAACGGAGCACGAACCCGCCCTCATTCCCGCCTATTATCCAAATGTCTTGGAGCCCAAACACCGTAACATCCCACAGAAAACAATGATCGCAAAATAAAAATAATTTTGGTAGCGTTGGTGGTTTTTTCCACTCTATGCCATCCCAATACATCGCCTTTGCAGTAATTCCTCCTTCAGCGGGAGTGCTCCCCACAACCCAACCATAATTAGAGCCCGAAAAAGCGACCGCGTTCCATGTCGGAGCACCTATAAATTGGTTGAGAGGTTGCTCTTCTTTCACCACCGACCACGCATTCCCATCCCAGTGCAAAATCAGGCCGCCCTCGCCCACAGCCCAACCGTTGTCCGGCGAGAGAAAGGCGACATCGTTCAGGTCCTTATCCGTCGGACTCTCCACCCTCGTCCAGGTGTAACCGTCCCACCGCGCAATGTATCCATTTCCCCCCACGGCCCACGCTTCTGTCTCGGACACAAAGGTCATCTGGTTCAAGGAGAGAGAAGCATCATACGGACAGGATACACTTTGACCTTTGTCCCAGCACTCCCAAACTCCGCCGGTGTACAACGGCACAGGTGTTGGGACCGGAGTCTCTGTCGGCGTGGGTACCGGCACTTCCGCAGGTGTTGGACTCGGTTCCGCCGTAAGCGTCCGGGTCGGAGAAGGCAACGGCGTGGCTGATGGGAGTGGAGAGTCCGGCGTCGATACGGGAGAGGTCGTGAGAGAGTGCTGATTACAGGCTGCCGGAGCCACCATCACCATTAGAACCACAGCCATCAAAAGACTGTTCTTGCTCATTGGGTCCCCCTTCTCATCCGACCCGCCAGCCATATCGGGCAACGGGCATAGGCATTATGTGTCACTTGGTACACCACGCCAGTCGCCACCTCCGCCACCCAGATGTCCGGCACGCCCCCGGCGTTGGTGCTGAAGGCCAGCCACGCCCCGTCCGGTGACCAGGCCGGCGCCTCAGTCAGTGCCCCCTCAAACCGCGTCACTGCCCGTATCCCCCCTGTTGCCCTATCGGCGATGTAGATGTTGCTCTCCAGGGCAGAAGCCACCACATCTGCCCTCCGGTCTTCCTCGTTCTCCCGCACCACGAAGGCTACCTGCCGCCCGTCTGGCGACCACACCGGTGGGTAGCCGTGCCCAGCGTCCGCCGGGGCAATCACCTGCCCGTTGCGCCCGTTTCCATCGGCCAGCATCAGCTCTCCCACGGTGAAGGGGATGTTGCTATCGGCCATCCGAATGTAGGCCAGCGCATCGCCCGTCGGCGACCAGCGCGGATAGGCGATAATGTGCGCTGGGTCGTTGATGATTTGTTCCCGGTTGCGCCCGTCCCAATCCATCAGCCACACCTCGCTGCCGAAACCCAATCCCTGGGTCGTCACATACAACATCCGCCTGCCATCCGGCGAAAAGGAGGCATCATAGGTAAACGGTGGCATCTCCATCGGCCTGGAGCATCCATCCCACACGCTGACCAGGTACACTCTGCTCTCCCCCAGATGTCCTACCCGCACCAGCAACGAATCGCCGTCTGGTGCCCAGTCAAGGAAGAAACTGGGCTCCCAGGCTTCTGGCCAGACGGGGCGAATCTCGCCTGTCGCTGCGGCCATCACCAGAGTATGCACGCTGGCTTCGCATCCCACCTCTATGGCTACCCAGCGGCCGTTGGGCGAGGCGTGCAAATCAGCAATGTCACACATCCCGGCATTGAGTGGAATGCTTTCGGTGGCTGCAGATGTACTTTGCTGTGCCAAACGTCCTGGTTCGTTCGCCGATATGCGTTGAATACCTGGCTGCAAGCCACTGACGAAGAACAGCACATCGCTTTCCAGGGGTTGCGCTTGCCCGGCGGCGATTGCTAACGGAGGCCATTCGCGAATCATTATGCCCAGCGCCGTCAGTGCAGCCAGTGCCAATATGATGAAAACCTTGTGTGTCTTGCTTATCACTACTCTCCCTGAATTTGAGCGGTTAAGCCACCCTACACTGCCGATCGCATTGTCAGACTGGTTTTTTCAAGCTCCCCTCCCTCGGAAGGAGGAGTGTCTCAACTTGTATTTTAACACACTCCCGCCGACTTGCCAATTGCTTGCATCCTGCGGATGTTTTGATATACTTGACCCCGTTACAGGAGGTGATATGAAACTCTCGGTCATTATGCCCGTCTACAACGAAATCGGAACCATCCGGGAAATCATCCGCCGGGTCCAGGCCGTGCCGCTGGTGGTCTCCGTCGGCTACGGCCCCCAGAACGGCCAGACCGTCACCCTGGAACGAGAGATCGTCATCGTGGACGACGGCTCCACCGACGGGACGCGGGAGGTCCTCAAAGAGTACGAGGGGGAACCGGACATCCGGGTCATCTACCACGAACGGAATCAGGGCAAGGGCGCGGCCGTCCGCACTGGGCTGGATCACGCCACCGGCGACGTCTTCATCGTCCAGGACGCCGACCTGGAGTACGACCCGCGGGACTACCCGGCGCTCCTGCAGCCCATTCTGGAGGGGCGCGCCCAGGTGGTCTACGGCTCCCGTTTCCGTGGCGGCCCCACCAAAGCGATGTTTTTCTGGCACATGGTGGGCAACCGTTTCCTCACCCTCGTCACCAACATCCTCTACGACTCCATCCTCACCGATATGGAGACGGGCTACAAAATGTTCACCCGCGAGGTGGCGCGGAAGTTGCGCCTGACCGAACGGGGCTGGGGGTTTGACCCGGAGATCACGGCTCAGATTCTCCGCCGCGGCTACCGTATCTACGAGGTCCCCATCTCCTACACCGGCCGGGAGTTCTCCGAGGGGAAGAAAATCTCCTGGAAGGACGCTTTCACCGTTCTCAGGACCCTTTTCCGGTGTCGGTTCCAGCGAATGGAATGACGGAGAGACGAACCGGCGAGGCGATGGTCCGCCGCGGCCGTTTCGGCGACGGCGCGGCCCTGCTGGCGCTGGGGCTGTTGCTCCTGCTGGCCTTCTGGCACATCGGCCCCGCCGGGAGGGTGATCGCCGGCGGCGACCTCTTCACCTATTTCTACCCGTACTGGGCCGAAGCGGCGCGGGCGTTCCGGGCCGGACGGTTGCCCCTCTGGAATCCGTACCTCTTCATGGGAGTCCCGTTTCTGGCCAACAGCCAGGCGGGAGTCCTTTATCCCCTGAACTGGCCCTTCTGGTTGCTTCTGTCGCCCCACCTTGCCCTGCACTGGAGCGGGCTCCTGCACCTCTGGATCGCCGGATGTGGGGCCTACCTCTACGCCCGTCGGGCGCTGGGATTGGGACATCTGGGGGCGTGGACGGCGGGCGCGGCTCTTGCGCTGGGCGGTTACCTGGGCGCGCAGATAGAGCACATCAACCAGTTGCAGGCCCTGGCCTGGCTTCCCTGGGCGTTGCTCCTCTGGGAGGTCGCCATCTCCCCCAGGGCGACCGGTTTCCCCCACCGGGCCTTTGGCGGGCTGGCCCTGGTGGTGGGGCTGATCCTGCTGGCCGGGCACACCCAGTCGGCCTTTATCGCGCTTTTCGGGTTGGGGATGGTCGCCCTGATCCCTCGCGCGGGGATTCCCCTCCGCCGTCGTCTGGCCGTTTTTGTGGGCGCGGCGGTGCTGGGGGGCGCTCTGGCCGCGGCGCAACTCCTGCCCACCGCGGAACTGGCCCGCCTCTCGGTGCGCAGTGGCGGACTTCCTTTCAACGAACGGGTCTCCTTCTCCCTTTCCCCCCTCTACCTGGCCCGCGCCGTGCTCCCTACCTATGGCCAGTCCGTCCCACCGGAGAATCTGGAATACGTCGCTACCCTCGGCGTCACCGGCCTGCTCCTCGCTCTCTATGCCGGAATTCGGATTTCGGAGTTCGGAATTCGGAGTTCGGAGTTCGGATTTCGGAGTTCGTGGTTCGGGGTTCGGAATTCGGGGTTCGGAGTTCGGAGTTCGGAATTCGGAGTGCGGGGTTCGGAATCCGAGTCCCGAGTTCCGAATTCCGAGTCCCGAGTTCCGAATCCCGATTCCCGAGTTCCGTTCTACCTCTCCCTCCTCGGCCTCTTCCTCGCCCTCGGCCTCTACAATCCCCTCTACCTGCTTCTGGCCCGCTTTGTGCCGGGGTTTGCCCACTTCCGGGCCCCCGCCCGCTGGCTGGCCCTCTGGGCCCTCGGCGCGGCCCTGCTGGCAGGGGCGGGGGTGGACGCCCTGGGGCGCGCTCCCCGGCGCCTTTCCGCGCGGGGCTGGGCGGTCAGCGGCGGGCTGATGGCGCTTCTTTTCCTCTGGGGGGCGCTGGGGGGACGGGCGAACGGACTGACCATCGCCCTCTGGCTGGGGGCCGCGGCTCTGGCGGGAGCGTTGCTGGCCCTGGGGCGCCGCTTTCCCCGTCCTGCCGCTCTGGGCCTGACCGCCCTGCTGGTGGTGGAACTGCTCCTCTCCGGCCGCGCGCTTCCCCACGCCCGCGCCACCGCTCCGGAGTCGTACACCTCTCTCCGCCCGGCCAACGCCCACCTCCTGGCCGCCGGGAAGGGGCGCCTGCCCCCCGATCGCTTTCTCAGCATCTCTGCGCTGGCCTTTGACCCCGGCGACAGGGGAGAACTGGAGGTCATCTACGGCCCGCAGTTGGGCCCGGACGCCCTCTATCAACTTCTGATCGCCGCCAAGGGGCGGGAAGTCCTTTCCCCCAACCTGCCCCTGGCCTTCGGCGTCCCCGCGGTGGACGGATACGACGGGGGCCTGCTCCCTCTGGCCCGCTACGTCGCCCTGGGGCGGGCTTTCCTGCCCGCGGAGTCCGTCTCCATAGACGGGCGGCTCCGGGAGAACCTGCGCACCATCCCCGACGGGCGCTGGCTGAGCCTTCTCAACGTCCGCTACATCATCACGGATAAAGTCTTTGACGCCTGGCTGGACAACGTCTTCTACGACCTTCAGTTCGGGGCGGACCTGGTGGCGGGGGAGGAGGCGGCGGTGGCGTACATCCCGCCCTTTGAGGCGACGGCCGTGGGGCTGGTCAGTTACCTGGACGGCGCGGCGGCGCTGCCCGACGGGACGAGGGTGGGGGAGGTGACGGTTGTCTTCGCCGACGGTTCCGTCCGCCGTTTCCCGCTGCGGGCGGGGGTGGAGACCGCGGAGGGAATCCACGGGCCGGAGGTTGCCCACGCGCGGGCGCCCGTCGGCGGGCACTTCTGGCCGGGGCGGCCGGAGGGGAACGACTACGCCGTCCGGCTGCGCTGGAACCGCCCCGCCCAGCCCGTTTCTATATCCGTCCGGGCCACCCTGCCCCAGGGACGGTTGGTCGTCCGGGGCCTCAGCCTGATAGACGAACGGACCGGGGCGTTTCAGTCCCTTGTCCTATCCGACCGGGGGCGCTTCCGCCTTGTCCACTCCGGCGACGTCAAAATCTACGAGAACCTGGACGTGCTCCCGCGGGCGTTCGTCGTTCACCGCGCCAGAGGAAGCACCGCGCTCCCCGCCGACTTTGACCCGACGGCGGAGATTATTGTGGAGGGCGGGCCGGAAGTGGATACCGTCGCCGAAGGCCCGGAGCGGGTGCAGGTGACGGTCTACGAAACGGCGCGCGTGGAGGTGGAGGTGGAGATGACCGCGCCGGGGTACCTGGTGCTCACCGACGCCCACTATCCCGGCTGGCGCGCGTGGGTGGACGGAGAAGAGGTCCCCATTGCTACGGCCGATCTGCTTTTCCGCGCCGTCTACCTGGAACCGGGGCGGCATCGGGTGGTCTTTGCCTTCCATCCCCGCACCCTCTGGATCGGCGCCGCCATCACCCTGACCGCCCTGCTGCTACTCTCCTTTACTGCATTACGTTTTACTTCATTACGTTTTACTTTATTACGTTTTACGCCCTATGCCTGAACCCGTGCTCTCTTTCCACGACTTCGGGGGCGACGGCCCCATCCTGCACATCGCCCATGCCAACGGATTCCCGCCGGGCACCTACCGCCCGCTGGCGGCGACCCTCACCGACCGCTATCACGTCATCGGGTTGCCGGCGCGGCCGCTCTGGCCGGGCAGTTCCCCGGAAGAGATCGCCGGTTGGCGGCCTCTGGGCCACGACCTGGTCCGCCAGTTAGACGGGCTGGGGCTGCGGGGGATTATCGGCGTCGGCCACTCTATGGGCGGGGTGATGACGCTGTGGGCGGCGGTGGACCGACCCGACCTCTTCCGGGCGGTGGTGTTGATAGACCCGGTCATCCTGCCACCCCAGTGGCTGCTCCTGGCGCGCCTTTTGCGGTGGTTCGGGGTGGAGCCGCGCCCCTCACTGGTGCGCGGAGCGCTCTTCCGTCGGCGGACATGGCCGGACCGGGAGGAGTGCTTCAGGTATTTCCGGACCAAACCCTTCTTTGCCCGCTGGCCCGATGAGAGCCTCTGGGCCTACGTGGAGGCCGGCACCCGGGAGCGTCCCGACGGGGGTGTGGAACTGGTCTACCCGCCCGAATGGGAGGCGCGCATATTCTCCACCATTCCAACGGACATCTGGCGGGACGTGCCCCGTCTCCGTCTCCCGACGCTGATCATCCGCGGGGAGCATTCGGGGACCTTTTTCCCGCCGGCTCTGCGGCGGATGGAGCGGGTGCTTCCCCATGCCCGTTCGGTTGTCATCCCCGATGCCGGGCACATGGTGCCGCTGGAGCGTCCGGCGGAGGTCGGGGCGGCGATACGGGAGTTTCTGGGGCAATGACGCGGGGAGGGGCGGCGGGCGGC
>FWWL01007569.1_pt1 | contig 10505 bp, 3 predicted proteins | sample 2228331 | NCBI WGS metagenome assembly FWWL01 (sample SAMEA103939775, study PRJEB20133) | metagenome
TAAAAATCCTGAAGCTTACGAAAAAATTAAACATTTGAACCTATAAAAATATTGAACAATGAAAACAATGGTTCTCTCTTTTATATTTATAATTATTTTTTATTCATTAAATGGTCAAACTTTTACCAATAATAGCTTATATGCTATACCAGATTATGATACTTATGGTGTATATTCTGATATTGCTGTATCGGGAATACCTCCGTTAGCTATTGCACAGAGTGTTACCATTAATATTTCTCATACATGGGATGGAGACTTATATATATATCTTGTTGACCCGCTAAACAATGAGCATTTGCTTTGTGGTGGCAGAGGTGGTAGTGGCGATAACTTTATTAATACTGTGTTCAGAAATGATGCTTCGGTAAGTATTACAACGGGCGCTCCTCCTTTTACAGGAACTTTTTTGCCGGAACAACCATTGCCACGAGGAGTAAATCCCAATGGCACCTGGCGTCTGCATGTTATTGATACCTATTCTGGTTATGTAGGAACAATAAACAACTGGTCTATTACTTTTACGGCTCCTCCTTGTCCTGTAGTGGGTATTCATACCGTGCCACCGGGCATAACATCATTAACCTGTCGCGATAGTCTTTATCTTTTACCAAACGACTCGGCTGTAGCGGGTGGGGCTATATATCCCACACTTTATTTTCAATTTAATATCGGGCAGAATGGTGCAAAAAATGCAATAACAATATTTGAAAATGGACAAATAATTTGGCAAAGAAATTATGGACAATTGGACCCTAATATTGAACTTACCGTTTATTTTCCTGGTCCCGGTGCAGATCCAAATGCTTCATATTCTATTCAGGTATGTAATCAGGATGGAACAGCACCAATGCCGTGGGTGGTTTATGATGGGAACGGAACAACACATGCTTCTGGATCAACACCCACAGGTTGTACAAATTATGGCTCGTGGAGTCCTATGGGACAATTGTCGTGGAGTATTTCGCCCAGTGTGTCGGGCCTATATTACTCTTCGTGGGGGCTTGCAGGGTTTTGGCCCGATGAGTGTGGACCCGGTACTTATACTATAACGTACAGTTGGAACAATCAAGGAACAGGTGCTTATCATTGTACCGGCTCAGCTTCTCTAATAGTTACCGTTACCAATCCGTGGAATGCATCATGGAATAGCCCTGGTACAGTTTGTGCTTCTGGTGGAACCATAAACCTAACACCATTTATTACAGGTAACACAGGCGGAACATTTAGCGGAACAGGTGTTTCCGGAAACATTTTCAATCCTGCCGGGCTATCGGGTAATATCAATGTTACTTATACAGTTGGTAATAGTCAATATTGCTATGCCTCACAAACCAATGTTATAAATGTTATCCCACTGGCAACAGCAAACGCAGGACCTAATGCATCTATATGTGCCGGACAAAATTATACCATTTCCGGAGCCAGCTATGGAGGTAGTGCTACTGGCTGTTCATGGAGTACCTCAGGAACTGGTTATTTTGTTAATGGAAATACTACCACACCAACCTACGTACCAAGTACAGCCGATATTAATGCAGGAAATGTTACGCTAACCATGACCACGACCGGACCTTGTGCCGCAGCAACCAGTTCTATGTTGTTAACAATTAATCCATTACCTAATGCTTCATTTAACTATGGTTCTGGTTCGTTTTGTAAAACAGGAACCAATCCAACACCAACAGTTGCAACTCCGGGCGGAACTTTTACTTCATCACCAGCCGGATTATCAATTAATAGTAGCACAGGAACCATCAATCTTTCGGCAAGTAACGTGGGAACGTACACTGTTACTTATAGCATAGGCGGAGCATGTCCCAATAGCTCAAGTGCCAATATTACTATTACCAATGGTTTCGATGCTGAGTTTAGTTACAATGGTCCTTTCTGCCAGTCTGGAACAAATCCATTGCCAATACATGCTACGGGCAGTGATGGAATATATACTGCTACACCATCAGGATTAGTTTTTGTAAATAACAACACTGGCGAAATTAATCTGGCTGCTTCTCAACCTGGTACTTATTTGGTAGTAAATACCATTCCGGCAAGCGGAGGATGTGCTCAGGCTACCTATTCTACAAATGTAACTATTGATCAGGCTGCTACCGTTTATGCAGGTCCCGATATGATTATTTGTTCCAATTCAAATGCACAAATTAGTGGAGCTTCGATGGGTGGAAGTGCTACTTCTGTTTCATGGTCAAGCAATGGAACAGGAACTATTGTCAATGGTTCAACTTTAACACCAACATATATACCAAGCCAGACCGATATTAATAACGGTTCGGTTACGCTTACCATTGCTACAAATGACCCGCCAAACTCCTGTCCTGCTGTGAGCGATGCAATGTCTATTACGTTTAATCTTGCATCTACAGTTGAAGCAGGAAATAATCAAATTATCTGTGAAGGAGATGTTGTTGCTTTATCAGGTACTATAGGTGGAGGAGCAAGTAGTGCTGTCTGGTCCTCTTCTGGAAATGGCGTTTTTGCAAATAATACTGCAATAGTAACCACTTATACACCTTCGGCAACAGATATTCAAAATGGATTTGTTTATTTATATTTAACAGCAAACGACCCTGATGGAAGTGGACCTTGTACAATTGCCAGGGATTCGGTATATATTCAAATTAATAAAAAAGCAACAGTTAATGCCGGAGCAGATCAAACCATATGCGAGGGTGAACAGGTCGCCGTTACTGCTACATTAGGCGGTATGGCTACTTCTATACAATGGACAACTTCTGGAACAGGAACATTCTCTAATCCTAACTCATCTTCAACTTTTTACATTCCATCGGCTAACGATATTGCGTCTGGAAATGTAATTTTGATTGCAACGACCAATGATCCTGATGGAACAGGTCCTTGTGTTGCAGCAAAAGACAGTATATTGTTAATAATCTATCCAAAACCTGTAATTACATCCATACAAACTACGCCGGTAACCGATTGTAATTTGCCAAATGGTACACTAACCATACAGGCAACCAGCCCTTATACACCCTTGCAGTATTCTATTGACAACGGAAATGTGTTCTCTTCTGCAAATACCTATACAAATTTGAATTCCGGAATGTATTTTATAGTGGTTCAAAATGCTGTTGGTTGTACTCAGACACAAACAGCTACTATTCAAAATACTCAGGGACCGCAAATAGATTCCATTGAAGTACACAATCCGCTCTGTTATGGTCAGAATAACGGACAAATTATCATTCATGCAACCAATGCTGTAACTTATATTGTGAATGGTGTTCAATCTACCAATTCTGTTTATTCTAATCTTTCACCAGGTACGTACTCAATTATTGTTATTGACAACGGAAACTGTCAAGCAACAGCACAGGTTACTTTAACACAACCGCAGGAACTTATTATTAATTCTTTCAAACAAAATGTACAATGCTTTGGTATGCAGAATGGATCTATTACCTTAACTGTTCAGGGAGGGACACAGCCTTATTCATATCAATGGAATAATGGTGCAACAACGAGCTCAATTAATAATCTGCCGGCCGGTATATATTTGGTTACAGTGACTGATGCAAATGGGTGTTCAAAGATTTCAGTTGATACAATTTCGCAACCATCAATGATAGTAATTAATTTAACAACAGCTCAACCAACCTGCCACAATAGTTCAAATGGAAACATTCAGGCTTCCGTTAGCGGCGGGGCTTCTAATTATTCTTATGCATGGAGCAATGGAAATTCTACACCATTTATCAATAACTTATCAGCCGGAACTTATACGTTAACTGTTACTGACATTAATGGATGTACTCAAACGGCGCAGGCAACCATTACGCCACCCGCTGAAATTAATGCACAGGCAAATGTTACACAAATTACTTGTTATGGATCTCAGAATGGAGCTATTCAATTAAATGTTAGCGGTGGGGTAAGCCCATATTCTTACCAATGGAGTAATCAAAGCACTACCAGTTTTATTTCCAATTTAGGACCAGGTGTATATTTGGTTACTATAACCGACCAGAATTTGTGTATGGGTGTTTATTCATTTACTATAACCCAACCTGCCGAACTCGTTGTTAATCACCCACAATCGGGAACACTGTGTAATGGAGCAACCAACGGATTTGCTAATCTTATCGTTTCAGGCGGTGTTCAACCTTATAACTATTTATGGTCAACAGGCGCTACTACTAGTGGATTGCAAAACATAGGACCAGGAAGCTATACTTATACCGTTACCGATGCCAATGGTTGCACTTCCAGCAGCACCATTCTGATTACTGGTAGTACTGCTATTCTGACTACTATTGAGGTAAATCTGTCAACTCAACAGGCAACAGCATCGGTTCAAGGAGGTACAGCGCCTTACCTTTATCTCTGGAATACTACGGCAACCGACAGTGTAGTTCAGTTAACAGAAACAGGAACGTATTCAGTAACCATTACCGATGCAAATGGTTGCACGGCAACCGCTTCGTACAATTACGATGTGCCTCTAAAAATACCGACCTGTATTACACCCAATGGCGACCATGTAAATGATGATTTTGAAATTGAAAACATTGAAGCCTATCCAAACATCATACTCGAAATCTACAATCGCTGGGGAGATTTGCTTTTCCGTTTCAGTGGCAGTGGAGCAGAATATGCAAATCCACAGAATCGTTGGAACGGTAAATTCAATGGCAAAGATTTACCTTTAGGACCTTATTTGTTTATTCTGGATTTAAAGAACAATAACGATCCTATTACAGGAACAGTAAGTATTATCAAATAATTTTTTTTGAAATGAAAAATATGTTAAATTTGCAAAAAAATAAAACTATGAAACGATTAATTTCTTTTCTTTCATTGAGCATTGTATTTTGTTTATCAGTTAATGCTCAGCAGCTTCCTTTGTATTCTCAATACATGTTTAATAACTTTTTACTTAACCCGGGTATTACAGGAAGTGTAGACTATTTGCCCATCCGGTTAACAGCTCGCCAGCAATGGGTTGGTATCAAGGGAGCACCTTCTACACAAGCCATTAGTGCCCATCATTTGCTTAACAACCAGAAATTTGGAATTGGCGGATATTTGTTTAATGATAAGTTTGGACCATTAAGTCAAACCGGAATACAGGCTTCTTTTGCTTATCATGTTCCGCTCACGGGAATTAATTCTAAGTTAGGTTTGGGCTTAGCTTTTAAAGCATTTCAGTTTAAGTTTGATGAAACAGACCTTGTTACTATTGATCCTAATGACATGGCCGTTACACATGGCAAGATAACAAAATTTGTTCCCGATGCCGATTTCGGAGCCTATTTGTACAACGAAAAGTATTATGTTGGCTTGTCTGCTACTCAGCTTATACAGTTCAAAATTGATTTAGGTGAAAATAATCTGGATGAAAATCAAATCATTAGACATTATTATGTTAATGCAGGCTATCGACTTTCTTTAAACGAAGAATTTGAAATAGAACCTTCTTTGTTAGTTAAAGGAACCATGCGAACACCGTGGCAGTTAGATTTTAATGCCAAAGCAATTTACAAAAACATGTATTGGGGTGGCTTGTCTTACAGAACAAGCAAAGATTTGGTGTTTATGTTAGGTCTGAAAGTTAATAAGTTTTATGTGGGGTATGCTTTTGATTATACTTTTTCGTCTATCAAGAACTATTCGAACGGAAGCCACGAAATTTTGATTGGATTTAATGTTTTTGAAGGTAAAAACAGAGGTTCCAGCTTATTATAAAAATATTTCATCTTTGTTTACACCTTAATTGTTTGTCTGTTTAAACAATAGTATTTATGAAAAGATTAAACCTGGCATTGTTGGCTATTATATATTGTTTTTATTTATCGGCTGCGACAGTTACCAGTAATGCTGTAACAGGAAACTGGAACTCTGCTTCCTCATGGGTGGGGGGAACAATCCCAACTGCAAACGATTCGGTGGTTATTGTGAATGGAGCGAATATTACTTTAAATGTTAATGCTACTGTTTATAAACTTAAAATAAACAGCGGTGGAACGTTGAATGTTGGTACTTATACCTTATCATTAAATGGAAATGGGATATTAGGCGGGAATTTAGAAAATTACGGAATATTAAATTTAAATAACGGTATCATCCAATTGACAGGTGATTTTGTTTTATATGGCACTTTTAATTGCGGTACGGGAACAGTTACTTTCAATGGTAACGATGCTCAACGTATGCTTGGTAATGTACCAACGTTTTATCATCTCCGTTCTACCAATACAAATAATGCTCTTGGGAAAGGTGTAAGTCTTCATCCAACCAACACAATTATCAAAGGAAATTTTATTGCAGATGGCGTTTTTGCCAGAAATTCGCAAGGCTATCCAAATGCTACTGTTACTTTCGATGGTAACGATAGTTTGTACGGAGCTTATAGCTTTTATCTTAATCATGTTGTTATTAATGCGGGTGCAACCGTTAAAGGTGGATTAAAAACTATTTATTTATACGGTAATTGGACAAGCAATGGTACCTTTGTTTGCAATTATAGTTCTGTGGTTGTTAAATATGATACGTATAGCTCATGCCAACCAAATAATCAAACAATATTTGTTGCTAATCCAGATCAGAATCCTTTCTGGAATTTAACCGTTGATAAAACGCAGGGGAAAGTATCACCTATTGAAGGAACAAACAATCCGTATGGAAATTTATATATCTTAAATAATTTTTCTGTTAACAACGGCACATGGGATGTAAATGGAGTTCGTCGGTTGTACATAGGAAATAATTTTACCTGCACCACAACAGGAACTTTTATTCCAAGTTTGGGTAGAGTTTTAATGAACGGTTCAAATCTTACCACTCCACAGTTATTAAGTATTGGAAACAATAATCTTTATAAACTAACTATTGACAATGCAGGAGCTGGAGTTCGATTGGGATCAAACGTTACCATTACTTATGAACTGAATTTAACTAATGGAATTGTTTATACACGAAATGGAAGCAACAATTATGAAGTTTATTTGTCAAATAACGATGTGGCTACTTCTTTAACAGCCTATTCTTCTGCAAGCTATATTGCAGGAACATTTAAACGTTCAATAGGAAACAATACATACGTTTTTCCTGTTGGTATTTCAAATTCTATCTTAAAGAAATATCGTCCATTAACCTTCAATTTTTCAAATTCAAGTGGAACTACATGGGTATTGGTTAATCAAGATAGTATTTCCAACAGTGGAACTTATTATGCTTCTTATTGGACAAAAATTCAGCCCGATGCAGGCAATCCGGCAGGAACCGTTACTTTTTCCTATAATATTTCTCAAGACTTTGTTTCTGGCATGCAGGAATGCATTATTTCGGCTATAAGAGGCACAATACCACCTAATCCATCATGGAATTTTGTATTAACTACTACAACTCCAGCTTCAGGAGGAACAAACGGTACGTTAACGGCTCAGCTCCCTGCTTCCTATTCTCCTTATGCATTTATTTTGGGTGAACCTGTTCCTACTATCAATCCTATTACTATATGCGATGGAAATACTGCCAACATTACTATTTTGTCACCCACAGGATACGGTAATTTTTACTGGTATAATACCCCAAGCGGTGGCACTTCATTGTATACAGGAAGTAGCTATACTACACCTACGTTATATGACACAACAACTTATTATATTGCTTATTTTAATCCACAATGTGTTGGGAATCGTTATCCAAATACAGTCAACGTAAACAACATTCCTTCGTCTTCGTTTAGTATACAGCACCCGGTTTGTCAAGGAAATAACGGAGTTGTAACATACACTGGCAATCCAATTGCAGGTTATACTTATACATGGAATTTTGGTGGTGCTACAGCTACACCTGGAACAGGCATGGGACCTCATACTGTTAGCGGAACAACCGGCAGTACGTATAACATTTCACTACAGGTATCGGCCAATGGTTGCACTTCAACCTTGACTACTCAAAGCATCTATTTCCCGACAGCCCTGTCTTTGGCTATTAATAAAACCGATGCTTCGTGCGGAAATAATAATGGTTCGGCTACTGCCAATGTTAGCGGTGGATTGGCTTCTTATTCTTATCACTGGAGTAATGGGCAAACTACACAAACCATTAATAATTTATCTGCAGGAGGATATTCGCTTACTGTAACCGATGCTTTAGGATGTACTATTACGGGTTCTGTTAATATCAGCAATATTGGAGCACCACAGGTGAATGCAACTATCATTAATCATGTAAGATGTTTTGGTGAACATAATGGAAAAGTTACCGTTACGGCAAATGGTACAGGAACTTTAAACTATCAATGGTCTAATGGTGTGAGCGGAAGTGGTGTTAATTCTGTTTCTTCAACAATAGATACTTTGTCGGCAGGCACTTATTTTATTACGGTTACCGACCAGAACAATTGTGCCAGTGTAATTAATGTTACTATCAACCAACCACAGACATTAATTGCTTCGTATAGTACTAATGATATTACTTGTCATGGTTTAACCAATGGTAGTATTTTGATGCAACCGACAGGTGGTACACCAAATTATTCTTATCAATGGGCACATGGTTCTTCTATGGCACAGCAAACCATGCTGTCGGCGGGTACTTATACAGTAACTGTTACCGATGCAAATGGTTGTAGTGTTATAGAAAACATTACCATAAGCGAACCAGAGGCTTTGCAGGTAGATTTTGTTGTTCAGGAGATTTCGTGCTTTGGTTCGAACGACGGAGCTATTCAGGCTAACGTTAGCGGCGGTATAATGCCTTATACTTATCAATGGAACACTGGTGAGTCGTCTCCTTCAATCTCAAATTTACCTGCTGGTATTTATGTTTTAAATGTAGTTGATGCTAATGGCTGTTCTGCAGCATTTTCAGACACACTTGTTCAACCGCAACCAATCAATCTTCAAATGGCTGTTTTGCCTGTAACCTGTGCAGGATATAACGATGGAAGTGTGTCTGTTTCTGTAACGGGTGGCACACAGCCCTATCAGTATCTTTGGAGTAACGGGCAACAGACCGATATGATACAACAATTGTCGGAGGGAACTTATACGGTTACTATTACCGACGACCATGGATGTACGGCAGTAGCCTCAGATTATGTTTCAGAACCTGCACCTCTGGTTGTTACATTGAGCTCTAATTCGGTAACTTGTGCAGGCATGAACAACGGATCTGTTTTTGCAAATATTCAGGGTGGAGTTATACCATACACCATTCTTTGGAGTAATGGTGCTACTACTACAACTATAAACAATGTATCGGGCGGCACCTATTCGGTAACTGTTACCGATGCTAACTCGTGTTCTACTGTTCAACAAGTTGTAGTTAGCGAACCAGCAGCACTGCAGGCAAGTTATAATATTGAACATGTCAAATGCTTCGGCGAACAGAATGGTACCATTACTATTATGGTAAGCGGTGGTAGCATTCCTTATCAATTTTTATGGAATACAGGCTCAGTATCACAAAATTTGTATAACTTATTACCAGGCACATACTCGATAACAATTACCGATGATAACGGATGCACATTATCTCAATCTTATACCGTAAACCAACCATCTGCATTAAGTCTAACCAAAACATACAGCCAGTACCTGTGTGGAGATACTGCCATCGGCTACATTCAATTAGCTGTTAATGGCGGAACCCCAGCATATTCATATCACTGGAATAATAACGAAACAGCTGCTAACCTTTATGAACTATCTGGTGGTATCTATATTGTAACTATTACCGATGCTAATCAATGTTCTTTGGTTGATACTACATACATTATAATGAGCAATTTATCACAAGCTACGATACAATACAATGGTACAACGCATATTGCTTCGGTGAATATAATAGGTGGTCTTGCTCCATTTACTTACTTGTGGAATACAAACTCTACCGATAGTACCATTCTTGTAAGTCAGTCTGGCAATTATTCTGTAACGATTACCGATGCAGCAGGATGTAGTGCTATTGCTACTTCCGATATTCAGGCAGATTTTGTCATACCGTCTTTAATCACTCCCAATGGCGATGGAGTAAACGATAAATTCGAAATAAAGGGCATTGAACTTTATCGCGAAGTAACTATTGAGATATTTAATCGTTGGAACCAGAGGTTATTTTATTTTAATGGCAGCGGAGTAGAATACGCCGACCCATCAAAACAATGGGATGGTACATTTAATGGCAAAGAATTACCAATGGGAACTTACTTGTATATTATCCAGACCCACGATGGAAAAGAACCTTATCTTGGTAATGTTTCCATCAAACGGTAATTTTCTGCTTTGTAACGAAAACGTTAATTATTTATAAATCCTTTTTATTGTTCTTTGTTTGGTCTATCTTTGTGTAGTAAACATTAAACTATTAATACTATGAATTCAAGAATGGAAAATGCTTTAAATCAGCAAGTGAACGCTGAATTGTATTCTGCATATTTATATTTGGCAATGTCGGCATGGTGCGAAAGCAAAAACTTAAAAGGTTTTGCTAATTGGCTACGTGTTCAATATCAG
>FWWL01010646.1_pt1 | contig 10502 bp, 13 predicted proteins | sample 2228331 | NCBI WGS metagenome assembly FWWL01 (sample SAMEA103939775, study PRJEB20133) | metagenome
AAGGCGGGTGACCTGGCGCACGAGGGGACCTTCGGCGTCATGTCTGCCCTCCAGGGGAACAAGATCGTCTCGGTGCCCCTGAAGGAGGCCATGTCCCGCCTCAAGACGGTGGACCTGGAACTCTACGAACTGGCCCGGACGTTCTTCTAAAAGGTCGCCCGTCTTGTCCGGCCTCTGCCCTAGCCCCTCCCCGCCCTGCGGAGAGGGGCTGCTTTCGCTTCCATGTGGGGGTGCGAGGGGGTCCCTTTGGGAGGAACTCGCGGATGGTGAAGCGTCTCTCGCCCACCGAGAAGCGCCGCTGGCTGTGGCGCGCCCTGCCCGTGGGGGGATTCCTCCTCTTCGGCAGTTACCTCCTGCCGTGGTACTGGGTGGCAGAGCCCCCTGGAGTGCTTGCAGGCTGGCAGTTCCTGGGCGCGGTGATGTGGTCGGAGCACCCCTCCCTCCTCCTTCAACCGCTCCTAGACGTGGGAGTGTTCTGGCCTTTGGTGGTTGGCGCGCTGGCCTTCGCCTTCTGGACGTGGGAATTCCCCCCGCGAGGGTGGTTGCGGGGCATGGCCGCGCTGGGGTTTCCGCTCCTGGGGGCGATGGGGCTCTGGTTCGTCGGACTGGAAGCCGTGCCGCGCTGGGGATTGGGAGTGGCCGCTCTGGGATACGGGATGGTGCTGGCGGGCACGTGGGGGTTGGGGCGTACCCGGCCTTTCGCCTAAGAAGGTCGGGGGAAGGCAACAGCGGGAAGGCCCGGACCCCTGGAGCCTCCCCCCGTCCAGAGGTGGGGTGAGCGCGGCCTTACTCCTCGTCGTCAAAATCCTCTTCCAGGTCTTCCTCTTCTTCCCAGAGGTAATCCTCTTCCTCCCCCAGGTCTTCTTCCAGGTCCTCCAGGTCCTCCTCCCACTCCTCCTCGTCTTCCTCTTCTACGTCCACGACGTCCAGTTCGGGCGGCTCCACGGAGATGACCTCCAGGGTGGCCCCGCATTCCGGGCATTCCACGATCTTGCCCAAGCGCAGGGCCCCTGGAACGGAGATCAGGACCTCACATTCGGGACACATGGCTACAGTAGCCATTGCTTCCCCCTCCCATGTGCAAAGAAGTTGCCCCGGCCGCGCACCCACTGTCTTCCGGAAGCGGGGGAAAGTATACACAGCGGCCCTGGGCAAGTCAAATCGGAGGTGCGGAGAGTGCGGTCGGGACTGGCATTTGTCCCATCTGGATGGTTGTGGTATCATGTCATTGTCAATAAACCGAGATGCGTTTTCTCCGTTCAAGGGGCGTGGGGGCCCCTCCGGCTGGCACAATGGACTTCCCGCAGATGGTCTGCGCAGCAGGCCTGGGGGGAGATTGCGCCCCACGGACAGGCGGCGCGGTGCCCGCGTCGCCGCCGAACCCTGGCGTGAGCGACGGCCCTTTATGGAGAGCAAGGAGATTTCCATGCGAGGGACAAGACGATCGGCACAATGGCCTCTGCTCCTGACAGCCCTGGCGCTCCTCCTGGCCGGCTGCGGTGGGAGCGGCCCGGAAGAGGGGCTCACTCCCGAGGGACATCCCTACATGGGCAGCCCAGATGCCCCCGTCCTCATAGAGGAGTTCTCGGACTTCCAGTGACCGTACTGCGCCTTGTACGTCCGTGAGACGTTCCCCCAGATCCGAGAACAGTACATTGAGACAGGCAAAGTGCGGTACGTCTTCCGGCAGTTGCCCCTGCGCATGCACCGCCACGCCCAGGCCGCAGCCGAGGCCTCCCTGTGCGCGGCGGAACAGGGCAAGTTCTGGCCCATGCACGATCGCCTCTTTGAAGAGCAAGAGCAGTGGGCCAGGCAGGCTGACGCCACGTTCTACTTCAAGCAGTTGGCCGGCAAACTGGGGTTGGACCGGGCACGGTTTGACACCTGCCTGGACGGACACGAGACTGCCCAGCGCATCTCCCAGGATGTGCAGGACGCGCTCCAGAAGGGGGCACGGGGCACGCCCTTCTTCTTGATCAATGGGACGCCCCTATCCGGCGCGCACCCCTTCGCCAACTTTGAGCGGGTCATTGAGGCCGCGCTGCGGTAGGGCAGACCTCGTGGAGCAGGGGCGGTCGTGCGCCCCTACGGGCGGTCTTGACGTATCAGACCCGCTCCCCCACGTAGATGGCCACCGTCCCTCCCGCCAAGGTGCGGGAACGGACCCGCACCAGGCCCGCGCCCTCCATGAAGGCGCACATCTCCTCGCGGGTGAAGAACGCGGCCACCGACTCTGGCAGGTAGCGGTAGGCCTCCGGATGGCGGCTCAGGAGGCCCCCCACCCAGGGGACGACCCGGCGGAAGTAGAAGGCGAACAGCCCTCGGAAGAGGGGGAGCCGCGGCCACGAAAGTTCCAGGCAGACCACGCGGCTCCCTGGTCTGGCGACGCGCGCCTGCTCGGCGAAGGCCCTTGGCACGTTGGCCACATTGCGCATCATGAAGGCACTCACCACCGCGTCAAAGGCCGCGTCGGGGAAGGGCAGGGCCAGGGCATCGCCTTGGACCAAGGTGAAACGCCCCCCGAGGCCAGCGCGGGCCAGCCGCTCCTGGGCGAGGGCCAGCATCTCTGGGGTGAAGTCCACCCCCACGGCGCGGGCATGGGGATAGACCTGCGCCGCCTGGAGCAATACGTCCCCGGAGCCGGTCGCGACATCCAAGAGAAAGCCGCCCGGCGGAAGGGCTGCCTCCCGGAGGGCAGCCCGGCGCCAGGCCAGGTCCCGCCCCAGGGTCATCAGGCGGTTCATGCGGTCGTAGTGCCCGTGGATGGCCGCGAACATGCGGCGCACGCGTTCCGCCTTGTCGGGGTCCGGACGGCGGGCATCGGGAGAGGGGATGGGTTCAGGCATCGGCTCCTCCTCGGGCGCGCCAGGCTGTGTAGAGGGCGATGGAGCCCGCCACCGCCGCGTTGAGGGAGTTGATGTGCCCCCGCATGGGGATGCGCACCAGGAAATCGCACCGCTCCCGCGTCAGGCGGCGCAGGCCCTCCCCTTCGCTCCCCACCACCAGGGCCAGGGCCCTGGGCCAGGAGACTTCCTCTAAGGATATGGCTTCCGGGACCCCCTCCAGCCCCACCAACCACACGCCCTGCCCCGCGAGGGTGCGCATCGCCTGGGCCAGGTTGACCACCTGGGCGATGGGAAGCCACTCCGTGGCCCCCGACGAGGCGTGGACCACGGCTGGGGTTACCCCCGCGGCGCGTCGCTCTCCGAGGACCACGCCGTGGACACCCACCGCCTCCGCCGTGCGCAGCAGGGTGCCCAGGTTCTGGGGGTCCTGCAAGAGGTCCAGGAGGAGCAGGAAGGGAGCCTCGCCTGCGGTGCGGGCCCGCTCCAGGATGTCTTCCAGGAGGACGTAGGGGTACGGACCGACTTCCAGGGCCACACCCTGGTGGTGGCGATCGCCGGCCAGTTGGCCCAGGCGGTGGCGGTCGGCCTCGTAGATGGGCACGCGGCGCGCCCGCGCCAGGTCCACGATCTCCCGCAGCCTGGCATCTCGGCCCTCCGCCAGAGCCCAGAGGCCGAAGGCCTGGCGGCGTCCAGCCAGGAGGGCCTCCCGTACGGCATTGCGCCCGTAGAGGACCTCGCGCGGCACCTACGCCCCTCCCGTCCCTCCCGAGGGGCTCCCTTCAGGCCACCAGGCCACAGCCACCGGACGCCGAGGGACCGCCTTGCGGTAGCGCACCGCTGGGTAGCCCAGGGTGAGGGCAGCGTAGGCCCGCTGCCCTCCCGGGAGCCCCAGGGCTTCCCGGACGCGGCGGTCCCGGTCCCAGGCGGCGATGAAGTACCCGATGAGGCAGGTCCCCAGTCCCCGCGTCACCGCCTCCAGCATCACGTTGTAGGTGGCGAAGAGGCAGTTATCCCGGCCAAAGTAGTCGGCCTTCTCGGCGTGGGCCACCAGGAGGACCGGCGCGTTGCGGAAGATGGGGTCCTGGCCGGCCTTCCAGCGGTCCACCAGGCGTTGAAAGTCGGGGATTTCCTCCAGCGCCCGCTGGGCCACCTCCTTGCCCACGGCTGGCGTGAGGACGGCCCGGATGAGGGGGTTGCGCAACTGCCCCAGGAGCCCGCGGAAACAATCCACCGTGAGGCGGGCCAGGTTCCGGATGCGCTCGCGGTCGTCCACCACAAGGAACTGGACGTTCTGCGCGTTGTGGGCCGTGGGCGCGTAGCGGGCGGCCTCCAGGAGGTCCGCCACCAGGGAGCGGGGCACGGGGTCGTCCCGGTACAGGCGCACCGAGCGGCGCCAGCGCAGGAACTCCCGGAGGGCCTCCGGGGAGGGGACAGCCTCCGGTCGCAGAGGGGCGAACTCCGCTGGGTCCAGATCGCGGTGGCGGAGCGCATCCACCGGGCAGACGGCCACACAGTGTCCGCAGAGGATGCAGGCCTCGGTCCGGACGGGCAGGGGCTTCCCATCTTCCAGCGCGAGGCAACCTGGCGAGCAGGCTCCCACGCACAGACCGCAACTGGCGCAGGCTTCGGTGGCTTCTACCAGGGGCATCGGGTCACTCCTTTCCGCTGGACAAGGGACGAGCCCTGCGTCCCCGCGCCCGCAGCCGCCCGAACACCCCGTACCCCACCAGGGCCGCGGCGATAAAGGAGGCCACGTAGCGCAGGATGTGGCCGTACATGCGAGCCCGAGCGCGGGCTGCGGTAGGGAACTCCGCCTTCTCTTCCTTGGTGACCTGCGTCACCCCCTCCAGGAAGACCTTCTCCAGGCGCAGGTGCTCCCGCGCTGCATGGAGGTGGAAGGCCGTCTCGGCCCCCCAGCCGGACTTCTCCAGGTCTGGCGTGCGGGCGAAGAGGCTCCAGCGGAGACAGCGCTGGCCAGAGAGGAAGGGGGTCAAGAGGTGGGACCAGTCGGTGTGGAACCGCCCGCCGCGGAAGAGGCCCACCGTCATGTCCGCCTCGTCCCGCAGGACGGGCCAGATGAGGGCTTCCACGTGGTGAGGCTTCAGGCCCACCAGGTCGGCATCCAGGAAGAGGACGATGTCGGAGGGGCTCCGGCGCGCCCCTTCCACCATGGCCGCCCCCTTGCCCCGGTTCTCCGGCAGACGCAGGAGTCGGACGCGGGAATCCCGCGCCGCCCACCTCTGGACCACCTGCGCCGTGCCATCAGTGGAGCCGTCGTCCACGACGAGGATGTGGCGCACCAAGGGCACGTCCCGCAGGGCACTCAGCACAGCACCGATGCGCGGCGCCTCGTTGTGGGCCGGGATGATCGCGGTCACGGGCAATGGGCCGGGCGACACGGTAGTGGCAGAAGGCTCAGCAGGGTTGGCCTTGTGTTCCCCTGACCTGTAGGGAAATCCCGGAGAAACGGGTTCCAAAGGTCCTCCCTGGGACTTGCATGGCCCACTGGGGTATTCCCATCAGGGCCAAAGTGCACCGCAGGCCCGCGGCTGTGGACCGAGACCCCCTGTCGCGGAGCCTGGGGTATGATACCACAACCCCGCCCCCGGGGCCAAATGGGCCGGAGGGATGGCGGATGCGCAGAAGAGCGCCACCACAGGATGGAACGAGAGGCCATTCTACGCCTTTTGACAATCCCTCCGCTGGGTGCTACAATGGGGCTGTGCCTCCCAACCGGACGAGGCCCCTTTACCCTGCCTGAGGAGCGAATCCCCCAGTGAGCCGCCCGTGGAAATCCCTGTACCTGGCCGCGTGCCTGCTGGTCCTTCTCGCTTCTGGGTTGGTCCTGCGGCCGGGCCCCTCGGCCCAGGCCGAAACGGTGCTTGTGGTCACCTCCCCGGCCGATGCAGGGCCGGGCACCCTCCGCTGGGCATTGGAGAATGCCGGTCCGGGCGATACGGTGGCCTTTGACCCGGCTGTCTTCCCACCCCAGGCTCCCGTGCGCATCCAGGTCCTCTCCGCCCTGCCAACCCTCCGCGCTGGGAACGTGACCCTCGCCGGGGCAGGCGCGGGAGCGATCCTGGATGGGAACCTGGCTCCTGCGGGGACACCCGGGCTCGTCCTCGCCTCCAGTGGGAACGTAGTCCAGGGCCTCACCATCCGCGGGTTTGGCGGCCCTGGCATCCGCATCGTGGGCGCGGGCAACCGCCTCCTGGACAACTGCATTTGCGAGAACGGGGGCGACGGCGTGCTCCTGGAGGGGGCAGGTGCGGTCGGCAACCTCCTCCTGCGGAACACCATCGGCATCACGCCCGGCGGCATGCCCGCGGGCAACGGAGGCCACGGGGTCCGCCTGACCGAAGGGGCCTACGGCAACCTGGTGGGCCACACCCGGGACGCGGCCAACGTCCTCGGGGCCAACGCGGGGGATGGTGTGCGGGTGGACGGCGCGACAACGAAGGAGAACCTCGTGCAGGGGAACTTCATCGGCACCGACAGGGCTGGGCGCGCCGGCCTGGGCAATGGAGGGTGCGGGGTGCGGATCCAAGGCGGGACGGGGACCCGCGTGGGTGGGTCTGCCCTGGGTGAAGGGAACGTGGTCGCGGGCAACGTGGAGGGCGGCATCTGCCTGGAGGCCGGCGCGCGCGGCCACGAAGTTGTGGGAAACCTGGTGGGTTCGCCCGTGAGCGGCCTGGCGGCCCTGCCGAACCAGGGGCCGGGCATCCTCCTGCAAGGGGGCGCGAACAGCAATACCGTGCAGGGGAACCTCGCTTCCGGGAACCTGGGGCCGGGGGTGCTCCTGCGAGGGGTGGGGACCGATGCCAACCTCATCCTGGGGAACCGCGTCGGCGTGAACGCCGTCGGGGCTGCGGCCCTCCCCAACGGCGAGGCCGGCCTCCTGGTGGAGGAAGGCGCGTCCTACAACATCATCGGAGGGATGGCTGAGGGCGAGGCCAACCAGATGAGCGGGAACGCCGGCCCAGGGGTCTGGCTCCGAGGGGCCAGGACCCAGGGGAACGTGGTGGCGGGCAACCTGGTGGGGACGGACTTCGGTGGCTTCCAGCCCGTGGGCAACGAGGAGGACGGCATCCGCCTGAGCGACGGGGCGCAGGAGAACATCGTCCTCGCCAACCTGGTCGCGGCCAACCGGGGGGATGGCCTGCGCCTGGCCGGGGCAGGGACAACACGCAACTGGGTGGCGGCCAACTCTGTGGGATGGGACGCGGCCGGGGCCGGCCCCCTCCCCAACGGAGGGCACGGGATACACATCCTGGACGGGGCGACGGGGAACCGCGTGGGCGGGGACGCGGGGGCTCTGGCCGCCTTGGGCGCGAGGTGGGCCGGGCTCCGGTCCCTGGACCTGGAGTGGGGCAACCGCATCGCCCACAACAGGGGCGATGGTGTCCGGATCGCCGGCGCGGGCTCCGTGGGGAACGCCCTGCGCCGCAACCGCATCACCGAAAACGGGGGCCAGGGCATCCGCCTGGCGGACGGGGGGAACGGCGATCTCTCGCCGCCGGCCCTCCGAGAAGTAGGCCACGAGGGGGTTACAGGGGTTGCCTGTCCCTCCTGTTGGGTGGAACTCTTTGCCGACCCTGCCGACGAGGGCGGGACCTTCTTGGGGGCCGTCCGAGCGGGAGAGGATGGGCGGTTTGCCTACATGGGGCCGATCCAGGGGCCCTACGTGACGGCCACTGCCACCGATGGCGCGGGCAACACCTCGTCCTTTTCCGCGCCCAGGGCCTTGGGCGGGCGTGTGGCCCTTCCCCTCACCCTGGCCAACTGGTAGGTTGGGGGCAGGCTCCGATGGACGAGTGCAGGGACCGCGAGACCATCGCCGCCTTTGTGGAACGGCACTACCGTTGGAACTTTCTGGCCAACTTCATGGACCTGTGCCTGTTCTGGTTCGGGAACAGTTTCATCTCCGGCGTGACCATCCTGCCCCTGTTCGTGGAACGCGCCACCGGCAGCCGCTTCCTCGTGGGGGTCGTGGCGGCGCTGAGCCAGGCCGGGTGGTATCTGCCGCAACTCCTCACCGCCAACTATGTAGAGCGCCGGCCCCTGCGCAAGCCCATCGCCGTGAACATAGGGTTCTTCAGCGAGCGGCTGCCCCTGTGGGTCTTGGCTCTCTCGGCCTTCCTCTTCGTGCCCTCCCGGCCTGGCCCGGCCCTGGCCCTCTTCTTCGTCGCCTACACCTGGCATGTCCTCGGGGCCGGGGCCATCGCCCCGGCCTGGCAGGACATGGTAGCGCGGGTCATCCCGGCCGAGCGCCGAGGGCGCTTCTTCGGCCTTGCCAGTTTCGCCGGCTCCGCACTGGGGGCGGCCGGGGCGGTCGTCTCCGCTTCCCTCCTGGCGCGGTTCCCCTTCCCGCGGGGGTTCGCCTGGTGCTTCCTCATCGGGGCCACCTTCATCCAGGCCTCCTGGTGTTTCCTGGCCCTGGTGCGGGAGCCCCCCATCTCCACGGCGAAGGAGCCCATCCCCCAGGGGGCGTACTTCCGCAGGCTCCCAGCCGTGTTGAAGAAGGACCCCAACTTCCGCGCCTTCCTCGGGAGCCGCGTGGCCACGGGCCTGGGGCGCATGGCGACCGGCTTCGCCACCGTCTACGCCGTGGCGCGGTGGGGCCTGCCGGACAGCGTGGCTGGCACCTTCACCATGACCTTGCTCCTCTCCCAGATGGCCGCGTACCTGTTCCTGGGGTTCGTGGCGGACCGGCGGGGACACAAGGTGGTCCTGGAATGGGGGGCACTGGTGCTAGCCGCAGCCATGGCCCTGTGCCTGGCAACCCCCTCCCCTGCTTGGTTCTACCTCGTCTTCGTGGCCCTGGGGATCTCCAGCGCAGCGGACATCCTCTCCAGCCTGATGATCGTCCTGGAGTTCACCGGCCCCCAGGACCGCCCGACCTACGTGGGCCTGGCCAACACCACCTCTGGCTTGTTCACTGCGCTGGGGCCACTCCTGGGTGGGGCCATCGCTTCCCTCTCCGGGTACCCGCTCCTCTTCACAGTGGCGTTGGCGATGACGCTCCTCGCCCTGGGCATTCTGCACTTCCTGGTGCGGGAGCCGCGGGAGATGGGCCCCCTTCGCTAACCCTGCAGAGCGATTCATGCCTCGTCTCCACCGATTGCAGGCCATGAGGGGCCCCTTCGGCCGTCCTCCCCGAACGACCAACACAAGATGCAACCGCAACCACAAACACAAAAATGAGACAACCCTGACCACCGCCCCATCCCACTTGACGCCTCGGCCGCCCTGCGGTATACTTTCGATACCCTGTAGGGGTATGAAAGCCGACCCACCAGCCACAAGGAGCGCAGACCATGCCAGAGGCACAGCAAGAGGTGGTCCAGGTGGTGGTCTTCGGCCACAGCGGAGAGGAAGTCCTCTCCTGTGGCGGCTGAGGGCCCTCCCGGTCTTCGGCGGAGACCATGGCCATCACCCAGTTCTACTTTGAGCGGATATACGAGGGGCGCGTCCAGGTGGAGTACCACGACCTGGCCCGCCCAGAGGAAGCGGAGGCCTACAAGGACCTCCTGGAGGAGGTTCGGAAGTACCACCTCCCCTTCCCCCTGGTGGCAGTGGACGGGGAGATCCGCCTCGCCGGAGGTGCGGAGTTCTACCAGATCAAGCCACTGGTGGACGAGGCCCTGGAAGCCCGGGCGAAGGCCGCAGGCACCGGAGAAGCGCCAGATCCTGAGATGACGCCTCGCCCTCCGAGCGTACAATAGCGATTTCGGTTCCGAACTCCGTGGGGCAGTCCCCCGGGGGTGCCTGGGCGGCTGAAACCTCCCTGGAATGTGGCTCCGCGCCGGTTGCTGACCGGCGTTCTGGGTTGTCCTGCAGTGGGGCTCGCAACGTGCCCTCCAAGAAGGAGGGAAAGACTATGGACTGGCTCAGTTTCCTCATCGGGCTCGTGGTAGGCGGGATCATCGCCTGGCTCATCGGCCTCTTCTACTGGCGCCGCGAGCGGGAGGCGTGCGAGAAAGAGAAAGCGGCGCTCCAGGCAAAGTGCCGAGAGCTAGAAAGCGCACTGCAGCGAGTGCCCCCGGTCGCTGCACCCCAGGCCCCGAACGACCTGAAACAGATTGAGGGCATTGGCCCCAAGATTGAGCAGTTGCTGAACGACCACGGCATCTGGACCTTCGCCCAGTTGGCCAATACCAGCGTGGACCGTCTGCGGGCCATCCTGGAGGCAGGGGGGCCTAACTTCCGGTTGGCCGATCCGACCACCTGGCCCGAGCAGGCCAGGCTGGCCGCCGAGGGCGCTTGGGACGAACTCCGAGCCCTGCAGGAACGGCTGCGAGCGGGCCGGGAAGGGCGATAGGGGCTCCGATGTGAAAGCCGTGGGTTCTCCTAAGGTCGGGAGAAGGGTGGGCCTTTGTCCCTAGTGGGCAGGGCCGACTGCAGGCGAAGTGTGGCACTACAAGATCATCTGGGTGGGACCAGAACTGGAGAATAGCCCCTACTGGCGGGAAGGGGGCTACGCCATCTGGAACCAGTTTGAGGTGATTTTTGACCACGGCACCAGCCCGGATGGCCATTTCTGGTACGCCCACGCCAACCCGGCCGGCTTCGGGGTGCATTGAGCGAAACCCGTTAGCCCCTGTCGCCACTCCTAGCAAGAGCGAAAGCCCCCACCGCAGTGCGGTGGGGGCTTTC
>FWWL01010652.1_pt1 | contig 10493 bp, 9 predicted proteins | sample 2228331 | NCBI WGS metagenome assembly FWWL01 (sample SAMEA103939775, study PRJEB20133) | metagenome
ATCAAAAAACGGATGAAAGTCGAATGCGTCGAGATCGGCGCCGATTTGGACGATATGCTGGCCCTGGCGGCCGATCAGAACTTCATTCCCGTCGTGAACGCCGATCGAGTCTTCCTCGGTATTATTCGCCGCAAAGATATAATCGAATACTATACCCGAAATATAACTGATTAGTTGGAAAGAGATGATCTTGCGGATCATCAAGGTTGCCGTTCACCGGCAGCCTTATCTTTGTTCTTAAAGTTTATAAAGCTCTCGTGCCTGTTAGTAAAACATTACTCCACTGACTGCTCCTAGTTGTTCATAGAAAAAATCAACGATACCTTTCCTAATTTCCTGAGATCTGTCTTTATCTTTGAAAAGAAAATGTTCTCCAACTGGATATTCCACATACCTGATCACCTGTAATCATTGCATCTGCATCCAGTTTACTTTCCAGACCCCAGCCTTGTTCCTAGTTAGACCGAAGCCCTTTAGATTCTCCATAACACGTTCCAGATAAGCGTTATTATCATTCGGACCTAGTTCGTTTTTGAGCGTCAAAACAATAAGAGCCGTATCTCCCACTATTCGTTGTTTTAGCATATAATTTTGTTCCACAGCTTTGCTTTGTTCTTTAGCTCGCTGTATGCCCTCGGAATCGTTGATTATGCCCATCAGGAATTCATTACGGCTTGGTACACTATTTTCGTTTCCTTGATTGAATAAAGCGTATACAACATCAAAATCTCCTATCATTATCGCTCTCATATACCATTTGAATATATCGAGCGGTTCAAGTCCTTTTAGCAAATCATCGGCAGGTTGAGTAGCAAAAGTCCCGTATCGTTCTAGCTGTTGAGGAGAAAGCATCCACCCTTCTTGTTTAGTTTGAGTTGATATTTCTCCCTCTGTCACTTTACTAATGTTTGCATCGCAACCCATCAATAAGAACAAAAAACATAAATAGTACATTGTATTTTTTCTCACTAGAATTTTCACTCCTATGTCCCCTTAAGTGACACTTTATAATCGTCGAACACAATTATTGTTTTATATAATACTTCTATTTCCCTCATACAAATCCTTTTTATCCCAGTATCCTGCCCGTTAGTTTAGCCCGCCCCTTGAAGCCCCACTAGAAACTCATGTACACATACAACGGCGCTACCGGACGCGTCGGCTTACCTGTTTCATACGCGGAAACTTGTCGGCAAATGTTACCGGGGAACTGGAAATATCAGTTCATAGACTTTGTCGAAATCGTCTCGCATCCATTGAATAATGCAAAATTTTGAAAACAATTGTTCAAGGCTGTTCGCAATTGCTTTGTTGGCTTTATGTCGTTCTCGTACCAGAAGTTTTTAATAACGAGCGTCCCGGCTTTTCGCTCCGCAATTAGCTCGGCTCGTCCAATGAGGCTTTCTCCGTACATTAGGGGCAACACATAATAGCCGAATTTCCGTTTGATTGCAGGCGTGTAAATCTCCCAGGTGTAATCGAATCCAAACAATTCGTTGATCAGTTTTCTGTCCCATATGAAATTATCTAGTGGGGCAATCAGCTCGCAGCGCCATTTCGGCGCCGGATTTTGCAGGACGGCTTCAATAAGCGGCAAGTCCTCCACGCGGCAGTACAGTATATCCTTCATTTGTTCCACGGCAACAGCAACAATGCGAGCTTCGTGCAACAGCAGGCGGAAAACCTCATTGCGCTGCTCCGCTTTCAATCCCCATATGTTCAGCCAGGCATCGGACGCGCGATTCCATAAAAGGCCAACAGCACCGATTCGACGCAGTACCCGCCACTTGTGATGCTCAAGCTCGCCCTCCAGCGGCTCTGGCGCATTCAGCAGATTTGGCTGTATGTACTTCCCGGCGATGTCGTAATACTTACGCGTTCCTTTTTTGTGATGTATAATCAACTCGCCTGTCGAGTACATCTGCTCCAGCACCGACCGAGATGAATTGTTTCCGCTGCTCCAGTGGATGGCTGATTGCCAAGCGAAATTTCCATCCAATTTTAGATCATCCGAACTTAGCGCACCGTGATTTTGGATGTGAGCCCGTACTTGCTCTATCAACGCTTCCATTTCGGGATAGCGCTTGGCATGATGTCGGGCGGCCTGCCTGTACCGCTCAAAATACGGCCAGTCCTCGACAGGGATAATGGCCAAATTCTTGTCGGGATAATCGACGAGGCTTCTATCTTGATACAACAACTCGGCGAGCATGTTCTTGGTAAATCCTTTGATTCGCGACTGCAAAACCAGTTCGGCGTTTTTTCCGCAAACATCGATTGGATCGTATTGAATACAGCCGACCTGCCGCACAAAATCCAATACTCCCTGCTTTCCGGCAAATTGATATTCGCCCAACAGCCCGTGCTTCAATAGCAGAAATTGCCGTGCCTGGCGGTTCGTCAATTGGATCATGTACACATCGGCTCCTTAACGAAACAAACGGGGGCCGCTTGCACCTGATGATGGAAGGCGAGATTGCTTATCTCAATAAAGTTACTATTTGCTTCTTTCCATAATGATGGTAACCATTGGGGATCTTCATTAGCAAACCCCTTTCCTAATTTAACAATAACCGAAAATTGCTCTTTTTCAATGATTTCAACCACGCCTATTCCCCCTATCCGTTGGATAATACAAAAAAACAAACACATGTTCCTACAAAATATTACCATTGTCTCGAGCATAAAAACAAGAGCTATTGAAAAATACTACCGTTAGCACAGCGAGGCTGCCGAATCGTTCGGCAGCCTCGCTGTATTTGACTGTTGAGCTATCGTACCCCGTTAGCTTAAGCATGAGTGCGGTACGCTCTGTTCGACTTAAGAAACTGTTTATAAAAATGTTTTTAAATAAACTTCCCTTTGCTTCGATGCCATTTAGCCTTGACGGAGCGTCTCCCTTTAGTCCTCTGGCAGAATGCCGGGGCCGGCTCACGCCGAGTGACGGGGTGTAGGGGGCGTGCTCCCTGCATTCTTTTTATAAAAACCGCGATACAGCGAGCAATTCACCGAAAGACTCCATAATTAAGGGGCCGAACCGTAATAATGGCCCCCTAATAATTTAAAGTTATCGGCCACATTGTACGCAACTGGCTCTAGTTTGCTGCTGATAGACCCAGGTGGCTCCGCCAAGTGCGATACCTAACAACAACCACCCTCCGTACACCATGGATATCATCAATCCGTTGCCATCAAAACGCACTGGACCATCAGCCAGACCTAGTGCTTGCATTAAAGTCCCAAGTATCGCCAGTAGTCCCATAGGAGCTGTCATACAGGCAGCGATCCAGCCTCCAGTGATTAAAATCCAGCGAGGAACTTTTTTGCCAGAAAAAAACGGGACCCACCGTGGGAATATCCGCCCCCACCTTTGGACAAGAGCAAGGGAAAGTAATGCACTAGCGCCGAAAACCAGAGTTTCCCCAAACGCAGTATGATGACCGAAATTTTGACCGCCCCCAATGGTCCCGCCAAGTGACCAGTAGATTTTCAGCAAAGGATATGGAAATGAAAGGATGAAAGCGGCATAGCCAAGCCACGCATTCAAGCGAATCTTCCCCTTTATCAAGGGCCCTTGGCCACACGAAACACATGCACCACGGGATACGCGCTGATAGGAGATAGTAACCATTGCCAGTAACGTTGCCCCTGTGAGGCTTATAGCCCGAGACGCAAAGCCTAACCAGTCCACGACGGGGGGCAAACCGGGTATTCCAAGCACAGCGGCCGTGCGGAGTGCGTCAAAGACGATACCAGCTGATGACCAAATTAGTAGAATAGAAGCACTCCATGCGCAGGTTAGTACAAGTAGACGTGGAACAAGTCTTACCCGTATCCAACCCGTTGACAGCAGCAAAGCGATCACTCCAATTATTGCGGCGAATGCCGTAACCCACAGGGGAGCAAATCCCTTTGTATAGTCTGGCCCGTCTGGAAAAAAGGGCTTCAATATAACGACTAGCAGAGTTATGGCGCAGGCCCCGAGTGCAGCCCACACTTTAAAATAAAATTGTATGGTCGGATCTTTATCAACTGATCTCGTAATCTTAGCACGATCCATCTTAGTCATTGTTTCTCCAATCTGATTTTGATTATTTAAAGACATTGTTGGGAATAGCTCCTTAAGTTTTCATTTCGATCTCAGTTTTCATTATAATTCTACAGAAACATTTCTTTCCCGAAAATAAACTAAGGTCTATATTCCAGCTAGACCTTAGTCTTAAATATGATTGATCAAACGCGTAAAAGGAAAGGCTCTGAAGCGATTTTATAACGTAGCAAAAACATGTAAAGAGCCGGATTTTCAGAATTATTATGTTAGTCTGAATCCAATAGCGTAATCTGCCCTCTAGCTTAGTTAAAAAAAGAGATCCACAGCAACGGGCTGTGGATCTAAGTTATATATTAAAAGGGGGTCGTAATTTATTATAGACTTGGTTCATTAAATCTGGATGAAAATGAGATTTCAGTTCTGTTACATTTCTAAAGTATCGTGCCCGTTAGCCATCCATGCATCTCTTATTCTGCACCACGATGCATGAAAGTTAATCCGTTCTTTCATAGTAGCTTAATGATCTACACGTTTTTTCAGCCTACAAAACAAAATTGCGATAATTATCCAAACAATAGCGCCCAATATAAACGGTAAGAGTCTAAAGTTATAATTAGTCACATCATCCATTCCAAGAAACATTTTAAAGAGAAATTGAATGTTTGAAATTAACCGCTTGCGCTGCATGTATGAACGGGCAGTTTATAATGACCAGCTTTCGTCACTCATCCACCTTCGTCTTTAAGAAGTTCATTAACTAATATTATAGATATTGTTGTTTTGTGTTTGTTATTAAGGTAGACAAATTTAGTTTTTGTTTGTAAAATAATAAAACTGCTAGAGAATACTGCGTACATTTAATCAATAGGAGGTTGGTACCTTATGAAGGAAGAACAAGAAATTATCATATACCCTGCTGTACCACAGGATCGAATGAATTACTTAATGGGGTTGTTTTCTGCAGTCCAACAAATTGGGACTACACTACATTTTTCTAAGCCGCTCGATACAAACTTATTAAAGCAAGCCCTTCAACTTATAGCAGCCAAAAATCCTATTTTAAACAGTAGATTTGTAGAAGCTGAAACGCCTTATTGGGAGAAATGTACAGATCGTTCAGTCGAGTTCATATTGTCGGTTCAGAATTGTGAAGATAATGAAAGGGAAGCAGTAATAGAAGCCTATCTTGCGCAGCCGATCGATTGGATCGGTTCTATGTTGGAGGTACGGTTGTTTAGATCCGATCATGATTCCCTGTGCTTGAAAATTTCGCATCTTTGCATGGATGGGGCAGGGGTGAAAGAGTTTATACGGCTCTTGGCTGCGCTATACACGCGACTATATGAGAGGGAGTCATACCATTCGATCCATCAAGAAATGATGGAAGGCGAACAAGGTTTTCGGGATCAAGCCCCTTTGTTTGCTGCTGCGGGAATAACAGATATTTCGTCAGCCTTCCACCAGCATGTAGAGGCCGCTTCCCTCTGGTCTTTCCCATCCTCTTCACAAGATAACCTAACTCCTGTTATAGCTATGAGAAGCATGGAGCCGCATCATACGGAAAAGCTCATTAACCGAACCAAAGCAGTTGGGGCAACGATCAATGATGGATTGCTTGCGGCGTATTTCCGCTCCATCGCCAAGCAAGCGATCTACATGGAGCCTCGTACCAAGAGAAAGGCCATTGGCATGACAATCGATCTGCGCCGATATTTGCCCAGCCTTACAACCGGAGCACTGTGCAATTTGTCCGGCATGGAGATGCCTGAGATTGAATTGAACGAAGGTGAACTGTTTGAGACAACCTTGGAAAAAGTGAAGCGCGCCATGGATACGATTAAGGAGAGTAAGCCCGGCATGTCTTCTGCAGCAGGGATGGAGAAAATGGCGGAAATGCCGCTTTCTACTGCAAGAGCAGTGATAGCCAAGCAGCATGAAATGGCCTGTCAGCAGAAAATGACATTGCCGCTGATGACCAATTTCGGCGTCATATCAGAACATGATATCCAATTTGGAGCTTGCTATGCGGTAAAGGGTTTCATGACTTCGCCGATCATGTATGCCCCGTTTTTCTGTATGGGTGCAAGCTCGTATCGCAATATACTCAAGTTGTGTGTAGGCTACCATACACCCGCTGTTTCAGAACATGAGGTGAGCAGGCTTCTGGACGATATGATGATGGAGCTGACGAAGTAGACATTCACTACGCCGCAGTGATCCGAAGCTCTCTGGAATATGGGCTCAATTAACAATATTACAGGAATGGAGAACGAGTGAAATGACTGAAAAAAACTTATTTTCGCCTAATGATACTGGTCGGGGTATTATTCAATTCCAGTATCAAATCTCAAGTCAATTGCTGGACATTCATCTAACCGGGCTTAGTGAGGAAGAATATCACTGGAGACCGGCAGCACGAGGACTACATGTAAGTAACGATTCGGGAATCTGGCTTGCCGATTGGCCCGAATCGGAGAGCTATGAAATCGGACCTCCAAGCATCGCTTGGCTAACCTGGCATATTATCTACTGGTGGTCCATGGTCCTTGACCATTCGTTCGGCGACGAAACACTTCAGCGGGAATCCGTCCCTTGCCCCGACAGCGCTTGCGAAGCGGTTAATCGAATTTATCAGTTAAAAGAGTTGTGGGAAGCTTCAGTTGCAACGCTGTCCACAAATGAATACCATGAACGCGCTCGAACCAATTGGCCCTTCAGCGACAAGCCGTTCTATGAGCTTTCCGCCTGGCTCAATGTGGAGCTTATGAAGAATGCTGCGGAAATAGGATATTGCCGGTTTCTGTTTGCTTCCCAAAAGGGGGAAAGCCTCCGTCCATAGATCCTGCGAACAGGAAGCCAAGGTAGTCGATCCGGATCGTTGGGTGGATGCAACGACGGCAGGTCGTTCCTCCGCCCTGCGCCTCCGCGGAACAACTTGTAAGAAGACAATGTAATTATTATTGATATATTTATAAGAAGCTCCCGTTGATGGGAGCCTCTTATGTTTCCACGCTATCCTGCCCGTTACTTCAATGAGAAAGAGGAGCTGCTTCGCTGCAGGCTCCTCCAATTCGTCTCTGTTTGTTAAGTCAGGAAAACCTTCTTTTAACTTCTTCAAATATTCGATCAACTATGAAATCTGTATGTGATGTAGAACCTGTACTACTCATTCATCCGATGTAACTGGTCTATCCATTGCATAAACGATTGTACATAGCGCTGCAGATATTTGCGGGTCGTTTCATCTATGAGCTTGCGAGTATCTGAATCAATCTTATCCAAAACTTGAGATATATACATTTTTTGAGACGGCATAACATATGATTGGGTGGCATCCAACGTTTGCCTAATTTGCTGCTGCGACAGAATCGTTCCTTTTGCGCCAGGCGTTGCACCTATCACACCTGCAGGCTTATGAATTAAGACGGCTGTTTTGGTTGGTGTCGATGCCCAGTCCAGTGCATTTTTTAGTACACCCGGTATTCCTGAGTTATACTCTGGGCTAACGATGATGATGCCATCCGTCTTTTGAATCGCCTCACGATAATGCATAACTGGGTCTGGCCCTTCACCATGATCCAAATCCGCGTTATACAAGGGAAGATTCTCAATCGATATGTATTCATATTTCGCGGAATCTACGAGTTCAGGGATCGTATTCGCAATCATTTGATTAACCGAATTTCCTCTTAAACTACCAACAATAATCCCTATTCTTTTCAAATCAGCCTACCTCCTCATAGAATTTAGAAGCCATTTTCATTCAATCATATAATATTTTCCTCATTTTGTGTGGAATGGCTTTAGTTTATGGTTTTTTATAACATAATTGTATGTAGGGCCTGTTGACAAAAAAACAGGCTCCTAAACCGGCTGGCCTACCATTGGTGTTATTGAACAAACGTTTCCCGTTAGCGCAGCGAAGCTAGCGATCGATAAAATTTATGAAAATTAGAAACTTTTCCCAATACTTTACGTTTAACTCAAAAGAGAGGAGATGATAAACCGTAAGAAAAAAATGGGTCGGATATTTGGTCGTTTTTTCATTATGCTTGAGCTTGCTGACGCCTGCGGGACTCAGTCGAGCAGCGGATGCGAGCGTAAGGGTTACGCTGCCGGATTTTACGGTGAACCTTAATGGGCACGCTGTCGAAGATCAGTTCCGCGATTACCCGCTGCTGGTTTATCACGGTATCACCTATTTTCCGATGACGTGGTCCGACAGCAGACTACTCGGTTTGGAGGCGACTTGGTCTCCGGACGATGGCTTAAATATCAAACAAAGCCCTGTAACTTCCTCGTATGAGCCAAACAAATCTGAGCGACGCAATGCGTCCGCCTACGTGGTAGAAATTCCAACATCGGCCGTGACGATAAATGGCAAGACGATCGACAACACAAAAGAGGAATATCCGTTGTTAAGGTTCAGAGATGTCACGTATTTCCCGTTGACATGGCGCTTTGCGCACGACGAATTCGGATGGGATTACGAGTGGAGCGATTCCGGCGGTCTTAGCATCACGTCCCATAATCCACAGCTGCAAACGGTCAGCATTTCAACATTTGCCGGGCAGAACGACGTCGCCCTTTTCAACGGGTATTATTATTTCGTCGAAACGACGAACTCGACAAACCATGTTTATCGAGCTCCTATGCAGCAGCCGTCCGTCAAGGAAGAAATCTATTCCTATAACTTCACAACCTCACATGAACAACTAAAGCAGGTATCCTTTCACATTCGTGACAACATGCTATGGTTTACCTACCACCTCGGGGGAGCTACTATGGGGTATAACGAGTTTGTGAAAATCGGCGGCGACGGCAAGGCGGAGCTATTGTATCGAGGGAATTTAAACTTCCGTGAAACCCCTTATGGCACGTTGATCATCAATTTTGGTGTTCCCCCTAGAAGCGGCAATCTTTATTTGTCATCTCCGGGGCCGGAGGGTGGGAACCGCAAGGCTGTTGGCGATCTGGGCCTGATGTACGGCTGGCATGTTACATACGGCAATGGTTTCGCGGCTGGCCCCGACGGTTCCTCTCCTATTATCATCAACGATGATGTTTATATCTTGGCATCACGTGGTCAAACCGACCCGAATAAGATCTACAATATCAACCTGAAGACGGGTGTAACCGACAAGATCGTAAATGCCGAAGTAAGCCGATTTCGAGTCATCGACAATATGCTTTATTATGTCAAGGACGCTGACAATGCTCTATACTCATCCGAGCTGGACGGAAATGGTGAACTGAAATTGTCCGACCATGCTGTGTCATGGTTTGATAGCATTGACGGCAACCTATTTTACACAACAATGAAGGAAGCGAACCGATTCGAACTGTACTATGCCGATCCATACGGGGAAGATCCGCTCGTTTGGTCAACGCTGGTCACCAGCGTTCAAGTCTTGAATGGTCGGCTTGTATGCCAGTTTGGCGAAAACGATAACTACAGCGTCGTGTTGCTGGACAGTTCAGGACGACTGCTGCTGAGCGTAGCGGATCGGATTTCCCGCGTACTCACGTCTGATGATGGAATTTTACTCCAAACCTCCAGGGATTCTTCGATCAAACTTATTCGTTGAGCAAAAACTAAATTCTCTGTTATTGGGCTGCCGAATGGCAGCCCAATGTATTTTCGGGAAGACTGGAGCAGATCTCCCCTTTTAAAATAACTTCATCAATTAGTTTTGATCTCTCTACAGGTTTGGTTAATGATCAAGTAATGAAAAGAGGCACAAAAAGCGTATGTAAAATCATTTTGATACTACGTTTGTATTGGAGGGGATTCAGGATGAAGAACCGCTTTAATAAATATTGCCTAAGAACCGATCGCTATCTTCCATCACGCAATCCTCCCCGTTAGCTTAGTCCCCTAAAACTTTAAAAAGCCGCGATTTACGCGAAAATTATTAAGCTTTACCCATTAATCAACCAAGAGTCTATTTTGACTATAAAAATTTGCCAAGAGCACAAAAATAACACCGATCAACGGAAATATAAGAATGATACATTGTATAACTTTGACTTCATAACAAGTTCTGAACCATCAAACGATCAAAAGTCGTTATAAAACCCAGCATTAACAAAACATTTTGAAACTGTGGAAAATTATGATTTTACTCGTTACAATTTTATAGGTTAAGTCGCAAGCATTGTCACTTAACCCATAAGTTTCCATTTCGGAAAGCTTATGCTTCAAATTTACCGCGGCAACCTTATGCTTCCAAATGTAAAAAACACCCTTTAAATCAATATTTTTAGTAAATAACCCTAAATTCATTTTTAAACCATTTCTACGATAACAAAATAGACGGCTGCGTCGATACAACTCCCTGCGTCCTGAGCCGCGTTCCAATACGGCGTAATATCGCAATTAATTGTTAGCCCTATCCTCTTCTAATACCTCTAACCCTTCGGAAATCCTCTTCTGATCCCC
>FWWL01010636.1_pt1 | contig 10490 bp, 5 predicted proteins | sample 2228331 | NCBI WGS metagenome assembly FWWL01 (sample SAMEA103939775, study PRJEB20133) | metagenome
CCGCTGCTGCGGCATCTAACAACGGCAACAAGGGTGGCTCAAACGCAACAGCGAAAGCAACAGGCAATTGGAGAGCAGCGCCTTGCGGCACAGGGGGCAATTTCGCTATGAGCCGTTCCGTTGCTTTCCGCTCTTGCTCGGAAAGGATGCGCCCTTGCCACTGGTGGAAGGGTAAGACAACGCGCCCGTGCCGACGAACGGCTTCTGCAAACGCAGCGTCACCTGTCGGGTCGCGCTCATCCCGTTCGGCAAACAAGATGTCAATGCCGATGGCTTTTGCGAGTTGCAAGCGCTCCAAGAGTTGAGCGTAGCGCTGCCGCGACCAATACCTCAACCGCCCCAACTGTTGCACGCTCTTATCGTCAATGGCGACGATAACGATGTCGTCAGGAAACGACAAGGGACGCACCATCGCCTGCCAGCGCCAATGAGCATCCATCAGCCAGCGGCTCAAACTGGTGGTGATGCCCAAGCCGTTCGCTGCTGCCATCACTAACAAAATGCCAATAAGCCCCCGTTGCCATGTGGGCACGCTGTCGTCACCTCAGCAGCATCAAGGGCACTTGAGGCTGTTGGCAGGATTGTGCCATATTGAGGCTCAGCGTTAAACGATGCGTGTCACAACCGTTTTCAGATGGACGGTGTCAGGACGCGTGAATGCTCCACATAGTAGCGAAGGAGCAACGGAAGTGGCTAACTTTGCCCTTGCGGCTCCACCAACCTTCCCAAGAAAAGGATGAGCCCTGTTTTCCTGTCACGAATGAGAAAGACGAAGGGATGGTCAGCGCGGAAGATTTTGCGCTGGACCAGTGTTGGAGCTGCTCCCGGAGCCAGAACTATGGCTGTCGCAGCGGCTGCCTCTGTCCCCTCCTCGTTGACATCAACATAGGCTTGGTGGATGACATCGGTGATGTAAAGAAGCCGTTTGCCATCTATGCCTGAAAAGTCCGCTGGTCCAAACTGGAAGGCGCTTTTGATGCCCATCTCTTGGAGAGTGCCGGCAAGGAAATACTTCGCCTCCAGTTTGAACCTGGGGAGATAGACATCCACTTCCGTTTTGCGCAGGCTTGTGACTAACTGCTTCAGTCTCTCTGGGTGAAGCGCTTCTTCAGCAGGTTTCAAGTCCAACCCTTTAGGCAGAAGGATGATCATGGCGATTTCCTCGCCTTTGTAGGGCAACTCCAAGACTTGAAGGTCCTTTGTCTCGGCATAAGGGAACTCCGCCTTCGTAAGGCTCATCATGGGCACCCTGACAACCTTGTTGTGTCTCACCTTGAAGTCGTCCTCTCTCGTCAGTTTGGGATTGAATTGCAAGAGCCACAACCCCTTAAAGTAAACGGCGTTGGTGACGACAAAGACGGTGGGGAGAGGCTCAGTTTTAATGGAGCCGGGGGGAAGCAAATCCTTGATTTTGCCATCCGTCTGCTTCTCCACCCACTCGTTGATCGTTCGACGGGACTTTTCTGGCTCTCTCACGAAATCCAAGTTAGTCGCGTTGCCGTTGTAGTAGCGGCGAACGATGTCCAAGTAGGACTTGAGTATGGGGTAGTCTTTTTGCACCCAGAGGGCGTTGGCAGTCCTCAGTTGATTGGTGCGTTGAAAGAGTTGAAGGAAAGATTTGCGGCTTTGGTTGGTGCGCAGATAGAGTTGAAGGAAGGATTTTCGGCGAAGTTCGTCATTCGGAGGGAAGTTGAAGACCTTTCGGATTTCGCTCGCCGTTTGTCCCCTTGCCCCTTCGTAAACCATAGCGAAGGCGGACGACAGGCTCCAAGGAGAAAAGAAAATGTTTGCGCTTCCGCTCGTCTTGAGGCGGGAGTAGAGGTTGAAGGCGAAGGCGTTGATGCCGTTCACCAAATCGCTGACACTGCTTTTCGCAGGTGCTCCGTTGAGCAGCGCTTCCCCGCCTAAAGCGAGGAGCAAAACCATAAGCAACCATTGCCAATTCCCCCGCTTCATCTTTTAACGCCCCCCTTTCGGCATTCTTATCTCGCAACCCTTTCGGGCTAACACTGCTACAACGATAGCACACAAACAGCCTTCACAGTCATCCCGCCTCGCCGCACAAACTTTACGCTTCCTCTTGCACTTCCTCCAGCAAGTCGTGGAACCGCGCTAACCAGTAGGGGAGCAAGAAGAAGGTGGCGTCTTCCTCTACCAAACCGCCGGCGCCTCCGTCCAGCCGGTAAGGGTTGCCGTTCCATTTGTGCAAAGGGCGTTCGGTGAACGGGAGCGGCTCTTCTGCTTGCTCTTCGCCAAACCGACCCAACGCAGGGTCTTTGCGGACATCCGCGCGATGGCTGTTCCGCACCGTCCAGTGGACCAAGTCCAACGGGATTTCTTGCAGCGTTTGCACAGCGGCTTCCGCATCGCACGGTTTGCCCGTCACAGCCCCGTAGATGAAGTTCCACAGCGGGCATCGCTCCTTCCGCTCCTGCTGCCATGTCCGCTCCAAACTGAGCAAAAGCAAACGCCGCAACTGCGGCTCCGTTTCGTAGCGCAACAGCGTGTAGTAACTCAGGAAGGCTAACTCGTCATCGCTGTGGTTGGTGATGCCGTTGATCACAACTTTTTGGCGGACGGTGTTCAGCGCGTAACGGTGCTGCTCAATCAGCGAGCGGTAAATCTGCTCGTAGCGCCTGTCGCCCGTCATGTGGTGCGTTGCCTTGAGGAATGCCAACAACTCCAACGAGTTCAACCCTCGTTCCGCCCACCAAGTTTCGTCGTGATTCAACTTCTCTGGCGCCCAAACGCCCCAAGTGGTAGGCTTGTCATCCACATCCACAAGGTAAAAACCGTGCGCAATGATGTGGTCAACGATGCGGCGCGCCGTTGCGGCAATTTGTTGCCGCAACGTTTCGTCGGGAAGCAAATCGTAAGCGATGGCGTAGGCGAAAAAGTGACCAACCAGTTCGTCGGAAGAGGTGTCACCTTTCCACTCCCACTCACCATCAGGCGTTCGGTGCCACTCAGGGTGCGGGATGCCAAACTCGGGTTCGCTTTTGTGTCGCACCGCGCGAGCAGGGAAACCGGGACGACCCGTCACCTGCTCCAGAAACAGCAACGCCCGCAAACTTTCAGTAGCATAACTCAGGGCTTCCGCTGCCATCTCTTCATCGCCCACGCGCTTTGCGACCGCATAGCGGAAGCATTCAGCGGCGACGAACAGTGCCGTCCACAGCCCATCGTTGTCGGAGATTTCCACGCGCCCGCTGCGGACATCGCCGGGTCGTTCCAACCAACGAACGGTGACATAGCCGAAGCGCTTGTGGCGCTCATGGACTTGCCGCTCAAACAGTGCGGCTTTCTCCGCTAAGGTCATGGGCTGTTGCCACAGTTGAGCGATGCCGGCTTCCGTCGCCACGAAAACGGTGCCGTCATTCCAAACTGCAAGGTCGCGCACTTCGTCGGATGGCAACCACCGTCGGGAAGCGAAATAGTGCCACTTGCCTTCCTTCAAGCAAAAGACCCCGATTGAAGCCACAAACCACGCGCTGCCATCCCCGCCGAGGCGAACGCAGCGAACATCTTCCACTGGCACGCCATCAGCACCTGTCAAGTGGAGCCAACCGTCACCATCACTGAACACCACAACGCCTTTGTCTGTTGCCAACCACCAATGCCCGTAGGGATCAACGGCGACGTCGCGGATGTCGTTCGCTGGGATGTGGGTGAAGTCCTGAAGCAACTCTTTGAAGTGAAAGCGTTTGCCTTGCACGAACCAGAACCCGAAGGAAGTCGCCAAGGCGACTTCGTCGCGCCAACAAGCGATGGCGCGCGCTTGCGCGTTAAAAGGGATGCGCGTGATGCGTTCCCAAGTGGGGATGGTTTGGTCTTTTTGCATCCGAAAGCGCCACAGGTTGTTATTGCCGACCGCCCACACGGAACCATCTTCACTTTCCGCCCAAGCGGTCACCGCGAAAGGGCACTCAAGGGATTGCCAACGCTCCCGTTGGCGTATCCAAAGGCGGTTACCGACGCTAACCCAAAAGGAGCCGTCACGGCGAAGGAGGAAGCGAGAAGGGGTTTCTTCCCACGCTCCCTCCACGAACAGCCATTCGCACCCGTCAAACCGCAAGACGCCCTCGTCTAAGAGCAGCCACAGCGATTTCCCGTCGCTCGCCAGTTGGCGGGTGTTTGTCAAGTCCATCCCGTCGGGACCTTCAAACTTTCGCATCACCCATTGACCGTAACGCCCCACCTGCACCCTCATGGGACGCCACCTCCTTGAAAGAGGCGTTGGCGCTGCAGAGCATAGCGCACTTGGCAAAAGTTTAGCAGTCCTAACAGGCAACCGCACGGCACACCTTAGAATGTGGCGGAAGACATGAGGCGAGAATCGGAAGGGCACTTCTTGGGAAGCAGTAATAGCGTGTTGGAAGGGCGTGCTCCAGAACGAAGTGATGCGCTAATTTGGGGTGCTATACCGTCCATAAGTGCGGCAGGCGTCAAAGAAGACAAGCACATTTTCTAACGGAACAGCGGGCGAAATTTCGCTGGACGAGCCGATAAAGAACCCACCGCCTGGGGCTGCGATGCGGATGGCTTCCTTGACCGCCGTGCGGATTTGCTCTGGCGTTCCCAGCGGCAATAGGACGGAGCAATCAATCCCGCCCACCAAAATCAGCCGCTTCCCGTAGCGGCGCTTCAGTTCGCCCAAATCCATCCCCGCTAACGGCTCTATCGGGTTTAGCCCGTCTATGCCCGCGTCCACCAACTCGTCAAGGATTTGCCACAAGTTGCCGTCGCTGTGAAAAATGACTTTGATGCCCGCATCGTGCAGCGGCTCAATGCATCGTCGGAGCATGGGGAGAAAGGTCTCGCGCAAAAAAGCGGGTGAAAACAGCAACCCGTTCTTGTAAGCGATGTCGTCGCCGATGAAGTAAAGGGGGCAGAGTTGCTCCTGGGCTGCCGCTTTTGCGAAGCGGTATGCCGTCTCGCCTGTGATTTCCAGCAACGCTCTCACTTCCTTCGGCGCGTCGTAGATGGCGTAAGCGAACCGCTCCTGTCCCATCAACCCGTAAGCGTCATGGAAGCCACACCCGTGCCCTGGCACGAACATTGTCAAGGGCGCAAAACGGCGTTGCTGTTCTCGCACCCAAGGAACCCAGTGAGTGCGCAGCCACTCTTCTGACACAGGTTCCGTGCGGCGGACATACTCCCGCAGTTCCTTCAGCGTCTCAATCTCGTAGCGCACTTTCCATGCCGTTTGCCCACTGATTTTGTGTTGTCCTTTCCCCTCGCCGATGATGGTTCCCTCCTGCGACGGCTCGTAGGAACCACCGTAACCGCGACAGAGGTCAATGCCCAAGTTGTGGTAAACGCGCACCATCGCTGTGTCGTAGTCGTCCCCCTCTTGACGAAAGTGAGCGACGACAGCGGGGTTGTCAATGTAATCCCAAATTGGCACGCGGTCGCCCTGTTTGAAACTCATGGACGCTTCAATCCGCTGCCAAACCCGTTCATCCAATTCGCCACCGTAGCCAACGCTGGGACGCATCAATTGCCCCTCCTTCCGAAAGGAGCAGCACTTTCTCCTTGCCCCTGCCCCACCAAATTTGCCATTAAAGGTTCACTCATGCCATTGGCTTTGCGCTGCGGCAATTCTGCAACGCTAAATTTTGAGAGCGTCTTTCACTTTCTCCAACAAGGGCAAAAACGCTTTGCAGGGGTGACAGGTGATGGAGCGTTTCGTGAGCGTGTTGGGCATGGTTGCTTTGTTGGTTTTGGCGTGGCTTTGCTCGTCGCGCCGCAAGCAAGTGCCGTGGCGCGTGATTGTTTGGGGGTTGGCGCTCCAGTTTGCTTTTGCCCTGTTCATTTTGCGCACCCCCATTGGCTTGGCAATTTTTGATTGGGCGCGAACTGCCATTAACACCCTGCTGGGCTTCACCACTTACGGCGCTGCGTTCGTGTTCGGTCACTTAGCCCTCAACCCCACCAACCCCGAACACGCTCCATTGATGGCGCAATATGGCAAACCCGCAGGCTTGGTTTTCATCTTTGGCGTCCTGACCACCATCATTTTCTTCGCTTCGCTCATGAGCATCCTCTACCACTTGGGCATCATGCAAGCCGTTGTCAAGGCGGTGGCGTGGGTGATGGTTCGGACGATGGGAACCAGCGGGGCAGAATCGTTGAGCGCTGCTGCCAACATTTTCGTCGGTCAAACGGAAGCGCCATTGGTTGTCCGCCCTTATGTGGCGCAGATGACCCGCAGCGAACTAATGGCAGTGATGACAGGCGGTTTCGCCACCATTGCCGGCGGCGTCATGGCTGCCTATGTAGCGTTCGGGATTGATGCAGGGCACTTGCTCACCGCTTCCGTTATCAGCGCCCCCGCCGCTTTAGTCATGGCAAAACTGATGGAACCAGAAACAGAAGAGCCCTTGACAAAAGGAACGGTGCGAGTGACCTTTGAGCGGACGACGGTGAATGTGATTGATGCAGCAGCGGTCGGCGCTGCCGATGGGTTGCGCCTGATGTTCAATGTGGCAGCCATGTTGGTGGCGTTTTTAGCCTTGCTGGCGATGATCAACGCTTTCCTCGGTTGGATTGACCGCACCTTTCTCGCTCACTTCATCCCCCTACAAGGGCGAGCCCCGTTGAGTTTGGAAACGCTGCTTGGCTACTTGTTTGCTCCCTTAGCCTTCCTTTTGGGCACGCCGCTGCAAGATGTGCTGACGATGGGGAGCCTGATGGGCATCAAGGTGGCAGCCAATGAGTTCGTCGCTTTTTTGAGGTTGGCGGAATTGAAGGACACCACTGACCCCCGCACCTTCGTTTTGGCAACTTACGCCTTGTGCGGGTTTGCTAACTTTGGCAGCATCGCCATCCAAATTGGTGGCATCAGCGCGATTGCGCCAGAACGGCGCGCCGATTTGGCGCGGTTGGGGCTGAAAGCCATGTGGGCGGGCGCCCTCGCCAGTTGGCTAACGGCTTGCGTCGCCGGCGTCTTGATTAGCGAGCGGGAAGCCCGCTGGCGTTACCTGTTGGATTTGTCCCGCCGAACGGAGCAAGTGCAAGTTTTTATCCAGCCACTTCAAATCGCTTCAGAGTTCGCTCAAAGCCCCAACCCGCAAGAGCAGCAAGTTGCTCAACAAGTGCTCCAAAAGTTACAAATGCGCGCCAAGCAACTTTGGCGCGAAACGGACGAAAGAGCGCAGAAATTGGTAGGGGAAGGAAACAGGGAGGAAGCCGAACGCCTCTATCGCGAGTTTGCGGAGCGCATCGCCTTCCCTGAATGGCGCCAAAAAGCGTGGGAGCGGTTGAAAGCCTTGCGGGCGCCGTAGCGGACTTTCCCTTGCTGCATCGGTGCGGTATAGTCAAAAGCGGGTGAGAAAGCACTCTTCGGCGTTTTGCTTCTCTTTGTGGAGGTGGTTTGCCAATGCGACGCTTTTGTGGTTGGCTGCTGATGGCGGTGTTGGTCAGTGGTGCGTTGCCCTGCGCTGCTCAAGAAGACATTTTGCGGGACATCGCTCGCGCGCTCAGGGAACCGCGCCCTGCGACGGAACTTTTGGCGCGCACGCCCATGTTCGTGGTCACCAACGACCAAACCCTGTTCAACCTTTTTCGCTCCTACTTGCCCTCAGTGCACGCTGCTGAGTTTGTGCCTTTGTCCGACTTAGCCACCCGCATGGACGAATTGCTCACAACCGACCGCAGCGTGGTGGTCCTCGTTGATCGCTCCCGAGGCGATGTGACCATTGAGCAGCGCTATTTGGTGCCTTATGACTTGACGCTTATTCGCCGGCAAGATGTGGTTGTTGCGTCAGAGGTGGTGCAAGACCGAAAGGGCGCGCGTTACCGCGTGTTCATCTCCGCTCCCTCTTACGCAGGGCTCAAGCAAGGGATTGAACGGTTCACCCAACGGTTGGTGCGGGAACCGCGCGACATGCGCTTTCAAGAAGTGACGCCCGTGCCCGTTTGCGTCCTCATCACCAACGCAGGACCAGAGATGGTCAACGCCTTTGCGGAGCGAACGACCGTCAACTTCGTCTGGGCAACCCCTGAAACACTGGCGCGAGTGCAAGATTTGCTGGTGACGGAGACGGAGATTTACCTTCTGGTGCCACCTGTTCCCCTTGCGCTGCGGGAGCGATTGCCTTTCAACTTGAACCTGCTGGCACCCAACCAGAGCGTGGCGGTGCGCAAAAACAAAGGGGGCGACTATTGGCAAGTTTTGCTGTTCGGTGCTTTCCCTGATGCCTTGCGAGGATTGATCCGCCGCTACAGCGACATCACCACTGTGCCCACTGATCCCCTCGTTGTGAGTCATCCCGTTATTGGCGCTGTTAAGCGGCTGTTGGTGGTGCCCTTCGGCGACATCTCCATCTACCGCGACCGGGTAGGCGACTTTGCAACGCAGGTGTTCCGTGCGGTGGAAAAGGAGCGATTTGCTGCGGAAACGGTAATGCCCGAGAAGCCACCCCAACCCCTTTACGACTGGACACCTTTCCAAGACGGGATTGCGGAGAAGCAACACATCGTGACTTTGGCGAAAGCCCACAAGGCTGAGTTGGTTTTAACGGGGCGCTTGCTCAGTTTTGACACCCAGACAGTGCGCCGCCAAGAACTCAGCAGCCGCCCCAGCCCTGCAGCGGACCGAAAGATTTGGGAAGTGACCACCTTGCGAACGGAAACCGTGACCGCTCGCTTGCAAGTGTGGCTCTACGATGGCGAAACGGGCGATGTGATTTGGACGAAGACCGTCACCGCCAGCGCGTCCAAAACGACACCCGAAAGCGTTCGGCGCGTGGAAGCAGTCCAACCGCCGCTTTTGCAACCTGACCGCGTGTCACTGTTCGTTTCCGACGAACGCCTTTACGCTTCCGCTGCTACCGCTACCATCGCTGAACTGTTGACAGTGATGCGCGAAGAAATCCGCTGGTTGGAACAGCCCGGTCCCATCGTGGTCACTGCTCCCCCTACCGTCATTGAAGGGTTGGTTGGTGGCGTGGAAACGGAAGACAACACCGTTTTCGTCTATGTGGACATCGGGCAAAATCAGGGCATTCGCGTCGGCGATGCCTTCCGCATCCTTCGCGAAGTGGTCGTTAAGACCGAGCGCAAAACCGTGCGGCTGGAAGAGGAACTGGGCGAAGCCATCGTTGTGGCGGTGTTTCCTGAAGCCTGCAAGGCACGGGTGGTTTACGGTGCGGACGCGGTGAGCCGTTGGAAAGACGCGCTTTTGCGCGCCCGACTGGTGCCCGCTGCCCGCCAGCCCCAAGAACCCCAACCCAAAACGCCCACCAAAGAGCAGCCACCAACACCGCAACCCCAACCGCCTTCGCCACCCGTCTTGCCCGCACCAGGGGAGGGGAAGCCGTGATACGACGGTGTGGTGAGTCGCTGCTAAGTTGCTGCTCAATCGTCGTTCAGTAGCCGTTGCTTTGGGTGAGCGCTGATGATTTTGCAAGTGCCATCGCTGCTTTGGTGGTTCGTGCCCGTCGCTGCTTTCATCATCTTGCTCTACCTGCTAAAAATCCGACGACGGATAGTCCGAGTGCCAGCGGTGTTTTTGTTCCCACCCATCACGACGGATGTGCGGGCAAATGCCTTGTGGCAACGGCTGCGGTTCCATTGGCTGATGGTGCTGCAACTTTTGATCGCCCTTTTGCTCCTCACCGCTTTAGCCCGACCCGCTATCAAAGGGCGTGGGTGGCAGGGGCAAACAGTCGTTTTCGTTCTGGACGCTTCCGCCAGCATGAAAGCGAGGGATGTTAAGCCATCCCGCTTTGCTGAAGCGAAGGGGCGAATTTTGCGTTGGCTGAACGAATTGCGCCGCAGTGACCATGTCGCCCTTATCTTGGCAACGACCGAGCCGCGCGTCGCTGTGCCCCTCAGCACCGACCATAATAGGCTCCGCCAACTCCTGACCACCCTGGAAGCCACTGACGCTCCCTCAGAAGTAGGCGCTGCTTTGCGGTTAGCCGTCGCTTTGGTCCAGCATCGCCAGAACGCAACCATCGTTCTGCTCTCTGACGGCTCTTTCACACCCGTGACCGATTTTGCGCCGGGGAATGCCCGAGTGGTCTACGAAGCCATTGGCGCCAGCGACCGCAACGCAGGTTTCGTCGTTTTGGACACCCAGCGGAAAGGCAACCGCATTGTGCTGTTCACCGCTTTGCGCAACTTCAGCCGCCAGCCGCTGAAAGGGACCCTGAGCCTTCTTACCGATGGGCGACTGAGCGCCGCTAAAGAAGTGACATTGCCGCCCCAGCAAGCGCACGGGGAAACCATCACAGTGCCTGTCACTGCTCAACAGGTGACCGTGCGGTGGGAGTGTCCTGACGATGTCCTCGCAAGCGACGATGAACTGCACTTTGTGGGGACAGGGCAACAACCTGTGCGGGTGCTGTTGGTGAGCGAAGGCAACTTCTTTTTGGAGCGGGCGTTGGCGTTGGAACCTGAATGCGTGGTGGATAAAGCCCCGCAAGTGCCCGCAGCGGAAAAGGGGGAGGGAACTCTGGGGCGTTACGACCTTGTCATCTTTG
>FWWL01010657.1_pt1 | contig 10488 bp, 8 predicted proteins | sample 2228331 | NCBI WGS metagenome assembly FWWL01 (sample SAMEA103939775, study PRJEB20133) | metagenome
GCCGACGCCGCCGCGCACCTCATACTGCACATAGGGGGCGTCCGGCTCCGGGTAATCTTCCAAGATGCGCAGCGCCTCGTCGATGGCGTAGAGCGTCTCCACCCCGCGCACGATGATGCTCTGGAAGGGGTTGTTGCACGTTGGCCCCAGGCCGGCGGCGCGAGCGGCCTCCTGCACCGGCGGCGACAGGCGATCGAAGTTCAAGTTGTAGCGCGCCAGCGGCCCGACGAAATACGCTCCCCGATCCTTGATGTGGGCGTGCAGCGACGTGCTGTGCGGAAGATGCTCCTCCACCATGAACTCCTCGAATGCGGAGATGGGGATGTCCAATCCTCGGTTGGAGACGAGGCGGCCCTCGTTGAAGGGATATTCCTCAGGGTGGCGCAGCGCCACGAACTCATACGGCTGTTCAAATTCCGGGAAGGGCAACAGACCTGTCCATTTCACTAGCTCTGCCATGGCGTCACGCGCCCATTTCAACTCTTCGACGATCCGGCTCCATTCTCGTCGTTTGGGGATGTGATAGAAGCCGCCCACGCGCACGTTGATCGGATGAATCTCGCGTCCGCCCAGCAGCGCAACGATATCGTTGCCCACTTTTTTGATGCGCAGCGCCTGCAGCACCAGGTCAGGATGGTCGGCCGCCATCTGAATGGCGTCGGCGTAGCCCAGAAAGTCGGGCGCATGGAGCATGAACATGTGCAAGGCGTGGCTCTCGATCCACTCGCCGCAATAGAGCAAGCGCCGCAGCTCGCGCAGCGGCCCTTCGACTCGGACGCCGAAGATCGCCTCCATGGCGTGCACGGCGCTCATCTGGTAGGCGACCGGGCAGATGCCGCAGATGCGCGCCGTGATGTCGGGCGCTTCGGCGTAGGATCGCCCGCGCAGGAACGCCTCGAAGAAGCGCGGGGGCTCGTAGATGCGAAGCTGTGCGTCTTCGACTTTGCCTTCTCTGACTTTGACATAAAAGGCGCCTTCTCCCTCCACGCGCGCCAGCGCCTCGACGCGCACCGTCTTAGTCGTGAGCGTGTTCATAAGCTTCACTCTCTTTGCGGAATACCTCATTGCCCGCGTTGTAGGTGCGCAACGCCCGTACGATGGTCTGCGGCGACGCCCCCAGTTGTTCGCGCCACCATGTCATTAGCGAAGCGGTGTTGGGCGTCTCCATCGGGCCGTAACAGCCGAAACAGCCGCGTCCGTAGGCAGGGCAGAGCGCATGACAGCCCGCCTGCGTCACCGGTCCGAGGCAGGCGACGCCCGCCGCCACCATGACGCACGGAGTTCCGCGCAATTTGCACTCGATGCAGACGCTGTAAGTCGGAATATTGGGCTTGCGGCCGTGCAGGTAAGCAGCGATCACCTCGAGCAGCTGATGTTTGTTGATCGGGCAGCCGCGCAGCTCAAAGTCCACAAAGACGTGTTCGGCGATCGGCGCAGAGCGCTTCAGCGTTTCGATGTACTCCGGATGGGCGTAGACGGCGGCGGCAAACTCGCGAACGTCGCCAAAGTTGCGCAGCGCCTGAATGCCGCCCGCAGTCGCGCAGGCGCCGATGGCCACCAGGAAGCGCGACGCTTCGCGGATCTCGCGGATGCGTTCGATGTCCGCCGGCGTGGTGATCGAGCCTTCGACCAACGAGAGGTCGTAGGGTCCTTCCACCACGGCGCGCGACGCCTCCAGGAAATAGGCGATCTCCACCTGCTCTACGACGGCGAGCAGCTCCTCCTCACAGTCGAGCAGGCTGAGCTGGCACCCGTCGCAGGAGGCGAATTTCCAGACAGCCAGGCGTGGTTTGCGTTGGGTCGCCATCTCAGACCTCCCCTCGTCCAAAGAAATGTTCGATCTGATCCATACGAAACACAGGCCCATCCCGACATACGATGTGCGGACCCAACTGGCAATGGCCGCACATGGCCACGCCGCACTTCATGTTGCGCTCCAGGGAAAGCCAGGTCTGGGTTGCATCGACGCCGCGCTTTTGCAACGCCTGCACGGCGTAGCGCATCATGATCTCCGGGCCGCAGATCAACGCGGCTGCGTTGCGCGGCTCAAACGGCGCGCGCGGGATCAAGGTGGTGACGACGCCGACATTGCCGCGCCAGTCGCCCGTCGCCCGATCGACGGTGACGTAGACTTCCAGGTCGAAGCGGGCGCGCCAGCGCTCCAGCTCGCCGCGATAGAGCAGATCCTCCGGCGTGCGCGCGCCGTAGAGCAGGACGACGCGTTCGTAGTCTTTGCGGTGCGCCACCAGATAGTAGAGCGCCGGTCGCAACGGCGCCAGCCCAATGCCGCCGGCGACAATGACAATGTCTTTGCCTTGAAGCGCCTCCAGCGGCCAGTGCGTGCCGAAGGGGCCGCGCACGCCGATCACGTCGCCCTCGCGCAGCTTCGCCATGGCGCGCGTCACGACGCCGACGGCGCGCGTGGTGTGGAGCAGGCGATCCGGCTCGGCGGGGTCGCCGCTGATCGAGATCGGGATTTCACCCACGCCGAAGATGTAGAGCATGTTGAACTGCCCCGGCGCAAATGCGGCGTGGCGTCGGGCGCCCACCGGCGTCAGCTCTACGGTGAAGGTGTCGTCGTTCTCCTGCTGGCGTCCGGCCACGCGGCAGCGATAGGGTCGAAAGGCGTCCAGGCTCAAGATGGGCGCCTGCGCAGCCTGCGGCGAGACTGCAGAACCTCGCATAGCTTCTGGGAATGCCATTCTTTGCGCTGTCATTCTGCTCACCTCCTCTACACTGCAGCTGGCTCGGGTTGGAGCTGGCCGCTCTCCTCTGCGCGCAGGGCTGCGGCCTCCGCCGTGATGTCGATGCCGACCGGACACCAGGTGATGCACCGTCCACAGCCGACGCAGCCGATGGCGCCGAATTGATCCTGCCAGGCGGCCAGCTTGTGCATGAGCCATTGGCGATAGCGCGCTTTGGCGGAGGTGCGCACGCTGCCGCTGGAGATGAACGAAAAGGCCAGCGTGAAGCACGAATCGAAGCGACGCCAGCGCTCGGCGACCTGGCCGGAGAGATCGGTTGCATCCTCGATGCTGAAGCAGAAGCAGGTTGGGCAGACCATCGTGCATGCGCCGCAGGTGAGGCAGCGCTGCGCCACCGCCTCCCAACGGGGATGGTCGATGTTGCGGTAGAGCAGCTCTTTCAAGCCGGCGGTCTCCAGGCTGCGCCCCATGCGGCGGGCGGCCTGCGCAATCGTCGCTTCGGCGAGTGCGATGTCTGCATCCGTCGCCGACCGGTGAGGAATTGTCTCCAGAATTTCAGCCCCGTGCACGCTCCCCGCGACCGCGACAAAGCGATGCTCGCCGTCGAGCAGCTCGGTCAGCGCAATGTCATATCCCGGCCCGACGCCGGGACCGGTTCCCAACGATGCACAGAAACAGGTGTTCCCGGCTTTGCCGCAGTTGACCGCCACGATGAAGAGCGCTTCGCGTCGTCGCTGGTAATCTTTGTCTGTGGCAGGTCCGGCCATGTAGATGGCGTCCAACTGCTGAATGGCGTGCAGCTCGCAGGCGCGCACGCCGATGAAAGCGTAGCGGGGCGGCGGTTCCTCATCGACGACGAACTCGAAGCCATCCTCCGTCTTGCGCGCGCGCCAGAGCAGTCGCAGCGGCGGGCTGAGGAAGCGCTTCCAACTGTGCGGGCCGACGTTGTAGCCGAAGAGGGCGTCGTCGTTGCGTCGCTCCAGCCGGTAGGAGCCGCCCTCCTGGACATCGGTCCAGCCGATGGGAAGCTCCTCGATGCGATGGAGTTCGTCGTAGACAATTGCGCCATGCTCGATCTGCGGCCCAACCGTCGTGTAGCCGTGAGCGCGCAGAACATCCAGAAGCTCCTGGAGTGCAGCGCGCTCCAAGACGTACGGGCTGCCATCCAACTCGTATGCGCCCATATCTGGCCTCCTGAAATCATTTTGCCGACGCGGCGACGCAAGCCCGTGCAAATGCGCCTTACGCAAAGACGCGTTGTTGCGTCAGGCTTCTCACATGTGCGCCAGCAGATAGTTGATCAATCCTTCGAGTGTGCTGACCTTGCCATAGTCTTTTTCGGGAATCTCTACGCCGGTCTCTTTCGCCAACCCAATCAAGAAATTGAGAAAGTCGAACGAATCGATTTCAAGGGTTTCACGGATGTCATCATAAGGACGCAAGTCATTCAGATCGGCTTCCGGCGCAAGGCCGCGCAACTGGTTCAAGATGAGCTGGCGTAGTTCTTCCTTATTGAACGTTCGCGTTGCAACCATGATCGCCTCCTGTTTCCCTGGCGCTGCACAGTTTTATGATCTGTCGGGGCTATGCAGCTGCGAGTCGCACTTAACCACAAACCGATGCCACTTGCGTAGGCGCTGCTCGTAGCGGCGCTTCCTCGTTTTTTCCCAAGGCGCATGGGACTGCCGAGGACGTGCGGCTGAGAGCCGCACCTACGAAAACCATCATTGCGCCGTAGGCGCTGCTCGTAGCTGCGCTTCCCCGGTTCGCCAAATCCTCGGCCCCCCTTCTCCCCCTCTACCAGCCTTGGGAGAGGGGGCAGGGGGTGAGGGCCTCCGGCTGGGAGCCACACCTACGAAAAATCATCATGATTCCGTAGGCGCTGCTCGTAGCTGCGCTTCCCCGGTTCGCCAAATCCTCGGGTCTCCCTTCTCCCCCTCTCCCAGCCTCGGGAGAGGGGGCCAGAGGGTGAGGGCCTGCATGGGCCTGCCGAGGACGTGCGGCTGGGAGCCGCACCTACGACGCTCCCTCCCCCTCTCCCATCATTGGGAGAGGGGGCAGGGGGTGAGGGCCTGCGGCTGCGAGCTGCACCTACGCAAATTTATGCGTTGAAAAGCGCTTCCGGCTCCTGCAACAGCCGGTTCAACACATCCAAAAATTCGGCGCCGGTGCGACCGTCGGTGGCGCGATGGTCGCCGGCCAACGTGGCGTGCACAACCGGACGCACGCCGATCATGCCGTTTTCGACCCACACCTCCTCCGTCACCTTGCCAAAGCCGACCAGAGCCACCTGCGGCGGGTAGATGACGCCGAAGACTTTCTCGACCCCCATGTCGCCCAAACTCGTCACGGTGATGGTGGCGTCGGTCAGCTCCGAGCTGCGCAGACGCCCCGCGCGCGTGCGCATGATCAAGTCGCGCAGGGTCTCCATCAGCTCGTCTGCGCTCTTGAGGTCGGCGTGATGGATGGCGGGCGTGACCAACCCGCCCTGGCGCAGGGCGATGGCGAAGCCGATGTGAATCGCCTCGGCGACCTGTAAGGCGTCGTCCACCCAATAGCCGTTGAGCTGCGGAACGTGCGTGAGCGCTTTGGCGACGGCTTTGATCAGCAGCACGGCGGGCAACAGACGATTCTGAATCGGCCGCTTGAGGTTCTCCGCCTCCAGCCACGCCAGCGCCTTCGCCATGTTGATGCGCGTCTCCAGATAGTAATGCGGGATGTCGCGGTTCGACCGCGCCATCGCCAGCGCAATGGCGCGACGCATGCCGGCCTGAAACTCGGCGCTGCCCTTGTCCACCGGCTTTGCAGGGGGAGGGGGCGCCTCCGCAGCTTGGGCCGGCGCCGCTTGCTGCGCCTCCCTCTGCGCCTTGAGCGCCGCGGCCGCGCGCTCGACGTCCGCCTTGTCGATGGCGCCCTGTGGGCCGGTTCCTTGCACCTGGCTGAGATCGACGCCCAGCTCTGCGGCCAGCTTGCGCGCCAGCGGCGAGACGCGGATGCGATGGCCGTTGGCGGCGCGCGCGACAGGTTCGGCGGCTTTGACGGCAGGGGTGGGCGCGGCGGCCATCTTTGCTTCGGCGGCGGGCATGGCCGCAGGCGCAGCGACCTTTTCCGCCTCCCCAACCGCCTCGATGACGGCGATCGGCGCGCCGACCGGCATTTCTGCGCCCGGCGCGGCCAGCAACGCACGCACCACGCCCTCCTCGAAGACCTCCACCTCAATGTCGCCCTTCTCGGTGCCGACGACCGCGATCACCTGTCCGCGTTTGACGACGTCGCCCGGCTTGACCAGCCACTCCAGCAGCTTGCCCGACTGCATATCGGCGCCCAGACTGGGCATCAGAAACTCAGCCATGGTTCACCATCCCTTTCACAGCAGCCACGATGCTCTCGACCTGCGGAATCGAGGCGTCCTCTAGCTGCGGCGCGTAGGGCATCGGCACTTCGGCGCCACACAGCCGCTCGACCGGCTGATCGAGGTCGTAGAAAGCCTGCTCCATGATGCGGGCGCTGATCTCTGCGGCGAGGCTGCCGCTGCGCCAATCCTCATCGACGATCAAGGCGCGATGCGTCTTGCGCACCGAGGCCATGATGGTCTCATCGTCGAGCGGTCGCAGCGTGCGCAGATCGATCACCTCGCAGTCGATGCCTTCCGTCGCCAGCTTCTCTGCAGCCTCCAGCGATTTAATCAACGCCATGCCGTAGGCGATGATGGTGAGGTCCTTGCCTTCGCGGCGCACCGCCGCCTTGTCGATGGGGACCGGGCCGGCGTTGACCGGCAGCTCCGCTTTGTTGTTGTAGAGCAGCGTGTTCTCGAAGATGAGCACCGGGTTGGGATCGGCCAGCGCGCTCTCCAACATGCCGCGGGCGTCCTCGACCGTGGCCGGCGCCAGCACCTTCAGGCCGGGGATGTGAGCGTACCAGCCGTCGAAGGTGTGCGAATGCTGTGCTGCGAGCCGCTTGCCCCCGCCCGTGCCCATGCGGATGACGAGCGGCACGTGGAAAAGTCCGCCCGACATGTGCAGGATGGTGGCGGCGTTGTTGAGAATCTGGTCGAGCGCCAGCAGGCTGAAGTTGCAGGTCATGATCTCCACGATCGGCAACATGCCGTTCATGGCCGCGCCGATGCCTGCGCCGGTGTAGGCGGACTCCGAAAGCGGCGTCCCGATGATGCGCTCCTCGCCGAACTCCTGGAGCAGCCCCTTGCTCACGGCGAAGCAGCCCCCGTAGCGTCCGACGTCGGCGCCCATCAGGAAGACGCGTTCGTCGCGCTGAATGGCGGAGCGCATTGCCTCGCGCACGGCCTCGCGATAGGTGATCTCGCGCGTCTCTGCGGCGGGCGGCTCCGGCGGGGGCAGGCGATAGAGCTCCTCCGGCGGGATATTCTCCGCATACACGAAGCGCTCCAGCTCTTCGACCGGCTCCCAAGTGCCGGCTTCGGCGAAGGCCACCGCCTCGTCGATCTCCGCCTGCACCTGCGCCTCGATCTCCTCGATGTCTTCGTCGGAGAGCAAGCCCTCCTGCTTCAGAAGCGCCTGGAAGGTCGTGATCGGGTCGCGCTTGCGCCACTCCTGCACCTCGCTCTTGTCGCGGTAAAGCTCGGCGTCGAACATCGAGTGCGCGCGGAAGCGATAAGTGCGGCACTCCAGGAACTGCGGCCCTTCGCCCGCCTTGATGCGCGCCACCGCCTCGCGCGCGGCGGCTTCAACCGCCAGCACGTCCATGCCGTCCACAGCGCGGGCGTCGATGCGATAGGAGGCGGCCTTTTTGGCGATGTCCGGCTCCGACTGGTGCAGCTCCAACGCCGTGCCCATGCAGTAGTAGTTGTTCTCGCAGATGAAGAGCACGGGAAGCTTCCACAGCGCCGCCAGGTTGAGCGACTCATGGAACTCGCCCTCGGCCACGGCGCCGTCGCCGAAAAAGCAGCAGGTCACGCGGTTGAGGCCGCGCAGCTTGTCGGCCAGGGCGATGCCGACCGCCATCGGCAGATGGCCGCCGACGATGCCGTTGCCCCCGTAAAAGCGCGTCGCCTTGTCGAAGAGATGCATGGAGCCGCCGCGCCCGCGTGCGCATCCTTCTTGCTTGCCATACATCTCCGCCAGAATGGCGCCGGCCGAAATGCCGCGCGCCAATGCCTGGCCGTGCTCGCGGTAGGTGGCGATCACGGCGTCCTCCGGCGTCAGCGCCTGCATGACGCCCACCGCTACGGCCTCCTCACCGTCGTAGAGGTGCATGAAGCCGCGAATTTTGCCCTTGGTGTACAGCTCGTAACACTTTTCCTCCAGCCGGCGGATGCGCACCATTTCCTGCAACAGGTGCAGCGCATGCTCTCGCTCCAGCGCCGGCTTATCGCGCGCTTTGGTCTGAAGTGCAACGGTCGTCATGGCGCTTCCCTCCTTTCTCGTCGCCGGTGCGTTATTGCACTGCCTTCTCTTCTTCCTCCGCCGCCTTCTCCAGCGTCGAAAGGTCGCCCTCGGGCAGCCCGAGCTCGCGCGCTTTGAGCAGACGGCGCATGATCTTGCCGCTGCGCGTCTTGGGCAGGTTGTCCTGAAACTCGATCATCTTGGGCGCGACGGCCGAGCCGAGCCTCGTGCGCCCCCAGCCCAGCAGCTCCAGGCGTAGCTCCTCGCTGGGTTTGTAAGGCGGCTTGAGCGAAACGAATGCCTTCACCACCTCCCCGATCACGGGGTCGGGCACGCCGATGACGCCCGCCTCGGCGACGGCGGGATGCTCCATCAGCGCGCTTTCGACCTCGAACGGCCCGACCATATGGCCGGCGGTCTTGATGATGTCGTCGGCGCGGCCGATGAACCAGAAGTAGCCGTCCTCGTCCAGCTCGGCCAGGTCGCCGGAGATGTACCAGCCGTCGATGAAGCACTTGGCGTAGCGCTCCTCGTCGTGTAGATAGCCGCGGAACATCGAAGGCCAGCCGGGTTTGAGCGCCAGATGCCCTTCGACGTTCGGCTCGGTCACGACGCGCACGTGGCCGTCCTCCAGCTTTTCGACGATGGCGGCCTCTACGCCGGGCAGCGGCTTGCCCATCGAGCCGGGGCGGATGTCCATGGCGGCGAAGTTGGCGATCATGATGCCGCCGGTCTCGGTCTGCCACCAGTTGTCATGGATGGGTAGATGGAGCTTCTTCATGCCCCACGCCACAGCCTCTGGGTTGAGCGGCTCGCCCACGCTGGCGATGAAGCGCAGGTTGCTGAGGTCGTACTGCTCGAGCGGTTCGATGTCCATGCGCATCAGGCGGCGGATGGCGGTCGGCGCCGTGTACCAGACGGTGACCTTCTGCCCCTCGAGGATGCGATACCAGCGTTCGGCGTCGAATTCGGCCTCATCGACGATCATGGTCACGCCGTGGCAGAGCGGCGCGCTGATGCCATAGGAGACGCCCGTCACCCAGCCGGGGTCGGCGGTGCACCAGTAGATGTCCTCCGGGTGCAGGTCGAGGGCGTAGAGCGCGGTCATGTAGTGCATATAGACCGCCTTGTGGACGTGGATGGCGCCTTTGGGCCGCCCGGTCGTGCCGCTGGTGAAGTGCAGAAGCGCCATGTCCTCCGGATCGGTGGGCGGGATCGTGAATTCCGGCGAGGCTTCCTCCATCAGCCGCGGCAGCGACAGCACATCCTCGTTGACGTGGCTTTCGGCGTCGGTCAGCAGCACGAACTCCAGCGACGGCAGCCGCTCCCACATCTCGGCGATCTTGCGTTGCCGGAAGAGGCGCTCGGTGGTCACCAGCACTTTCCCCTCGCCGATCTTCAGCCGCTGTTCGACCGGCTCCGGCCCGAAGGCGGAGAAGAGCGGACAGAGCACGCTGACGTTTTTGAGCGTCCCCAGCACAGTGATGTAGAGTTCGGGGATGCGGCCCGCCAACACGAAGACGCGCTCCCCTTTGCCTACGCCCAGCCTGCGCAAGACATTGGCGAAGCGGTTGCTCTGCTCGGCCAGATCGGCGTAGGTGAAATCGCGCACGTCGCCATCCTTGCCCAGCCAGCGCAGCGCCAGATGGTTGCGTCTTGCGCCGCGGGCGTGGCGATCCACCGCTTCATGGGCGATGTTCAGCCCCTGTCCGTCGGGCAGCCCATCCAGCATGCGCTCGATGGTCTCCCAGGTGAAAGTGCGATAGGTCTCTTCATAGTTGACAAGATTGGGCGGAACCCGCAACATCTGTGGGGTCTTGCGAATCGGCTCCCATTGCATGGCGCTTTCCTCCTTTCCCGGCGGAGATGAACCCAGGCCGACCCATACAAAAACGGCGTCCTCGATGGATGAAACCAACGCAGACGCCGTGTACACAGCGAAATCGGTGGGATATGCGCAGAGTACGACCGGCGTCGTTGCCGAGTCCTCCTTCCGGCGGCGCTTTTCCTGGAGGATTGACCAGGAGCTGCGCACGCCCGATCACTTCCGCACGCTGCGGAAGTTTTGTGTTTTTAAGTGTAGCAAACTTTGCGGCTTCGTTGAATAGCCAGATGACCAGGTTTGTGAAAAATTTTACGAGCTTGAAGGATCATCGATCCATACACCGGTTAGAATCCGACGCCTGGCAGGAGGAGGCAGCCGATGGAGATCGATTGGTTCTCTTCGCTCTGCCGGGCGTCAGGTCAGGCTACGGTCAGGGGCGATGATGGCAGGCCCTCACCCCCTGGCCCCCTCTCCCAAGGCTGGGAGAGGGGGAGAAGGAGCGCCGAGGATTTGGCTAACCGGGGAAGCGCCGCTACGAGCGGCGCCTACGGCGCAATGATGGTTTTCGTAGGTGCGGCTCCCAGCCGCACGTTCTCGG
>FWWL01010658.1_pt1 | contig 10488 bp, 10 predicted proteins | sample 2228331 | NCBI WGS metagenome assembly FWWL01 (sample SAMEA103939775, study PRJEB20133) | metagenome
AAATTTTATAAAATTTAACTTCAGGTCCAAAGAAATTATCCACTTTATCTATTTCTTTCCATACTCCTATTTCCTCTGAGCCTGAATTTATATAGATAAGGGAAAATGAAAAAAATATAAAAAACCAGAAAAAAATAAAAAACCAGAAAAAAAATTTTATAAATTTTTTATATTTCACATTTCCCCTCCTTTTAAACCCTTGGAATTTAAAATATACTAAAAAATTGAATTAAATTTCAATGTTAAAAGTTTTCCTTATTAAGATTCCAATAATAAAACTCAGGAAAGAAACAGAGGTTATAATTATAAACATTTCAAAAAATCTTGAAGTATAACTTTCTTCATATACAACTGAAACATAAAAGGTAAAAAGAGCAATAATTATAAAGGCAAATAAAAGAGAAAATAAAAGAGAAAAAAATGGATTATTAAAAATTAAAAAGGGAGCAATTAGTATTAAAACAGCTGTAATGTACATAAAACCTGTATAAATAGCTGATTTTAAAGGGTTTCTTTCGCCCAGCTTTTCTGCTTTTACAGAAAGATATTCTGAGGCACCCATAGAAAAAGAAGCTGCAAAGCCTGTTATAAAGCCTGCAATGGCAATGAGCTTAGATTTACCCAGGGCAAAGGTAAGACCCGCAAGTGCTCCTGTTAACTCAACAAGTGCATCTGAAACTCCAAGAATCATTGAACCCACATATTTTAATTTTTCTTCATTTATATATGAAATTAATCTTTTTTCGTGCTCTTCTTCCTCCTCCTTTAACCCTTTTAGACTTTCAAAATTACTTTCTAATATTTCATAGGTTTTTTCAGATATTTCTTCCCCTTTTTCCATAAGTTTTAAGCCAAATATAACTCCAAAAATCCTTATTATAAAAGTATAAATAAAAACCTTAAATTTATCAGGTTTTACATCTATCCCGGTTATTTCCTTTATTTTGTTATAATGAAAAAGCTCATCCTCGGCTATTTTCTTAATTTTTTCTGCTTCTTCCTTCATTTTTTTTGAAATGGATAAGTATACTTGATATTCTGTAATCTCTTTTCTCTGTGCCTCAAGAAGAAGCTTTTTAATATCAGAGGTTATGCTCATCTATAATTTAAGAGTTATACTGCTCCTGCCGTTTGTATAATACAAAAGGCGATAGGGTAATTTTTCCTCATAATAGGCATCATGCTTTTCTGTTCCATAATCAAAAATAACATGATACCCTTTAAATTTCTTCTTCCCTGCCTCTATTTCCTCAATTCCTAAAAAATTTAACTTAACATCAAAAATTTGTGCCCGAACCGGGACAAAGCTCTTTAACTCGTAAGTTTTACCCTCCACAAAAGAAAGAGCCCTTGGCACCATAAGCATAAAATCACTGTGATAAAAATCGCCCTCAACTTTAATGGTGGTATCAATTTCTCCTCCTGGTGTTTTTGCTTTTAAAAGAATCTCTCCCTTTTTGAACTCAGAATATAATTCAAGTAGTCCTCCTGGAAACATAACTCTAAAAGAAGAGGAAAGGGGTTTCAAGGTCTTTGAATCCATCTTAATCTCAGAATAAGGAAGGTCCTGCACAAAATTTATAAACTCCCCCTCTCTTTTAATAGAAATATTCATAACACCCAGTGATTCACCCTCCACTTTGTGAATTATATAGGTAAGGTTTTCAACATTCGGAAAGATATCAGTGTTTAAGAAAGGCTTTCCCTTCCCTTTACAGGAAAGAAAAAAAATAATGAATAGTAAAAAAAATTTTTTATTAAACACTTTTTTAAAAGGGTAAAAGGGATTTGAACCCTTAAAAATTAAATTTTATGGGTTATCCGCCTTTTGGTACCGGGTGTTTAATTTTTTCAAAGAATTCCTTAAACTTAAATTCTTTATAAGTGGGGGAGTTTTCATTATGGCATTTTTTACAGTAATTTTCATCAGGTCTTATAAGCCCCACTTCCTCAGGTTTTATTTTATCTTCATAAACATCCTTCATAACCTTCATTGATTTATATTCTGAACCAGGACCATGACAGTCCTGACACCCGACTCCTTCTTCTCCATCCCAGCCATTATGACAAGTTAAACACTTTTCAGAAGTGGTTGGGTCTTCTATTTTCATTTTTTTTGCAATTTCCTTTGACTTATCTGTTTTGAGAGTCTCAAAGGCTTTGGCGTGTTTTGTTCCCTCCCATATTCCCCACTGGTTACCTCTTTCCTCAGATTTATGGCACATTTTACATGTGGTGCTTTTTACATATTCAAATTTTTTCTCCTCCTTTTTCTCCTCCTCCGCATAAAGTAAAAGAATACCTCCTATTACCATCAGCGTAATTGTTTTTTTCATAAATCCTCCTTTTATTGTTTTAAAGGGATTTGGACCCTCCCCACTTAATATTATTATAATAAAAAATTATTCACTTTTCAAGCAAAGTTCTATTGCAAAATTAATTTTTAAATTGTATAATAACCCTACGGGTTAAATTCCCTTTTTGAGATTTTGAGGTATTAAAAGATGACCCAGCTTGAATTTGCAAAAAAGGGTAAAATTACAGAGGAAATGTTTTTTGTTGCTCAGGCTGAAGGTAAAAAGCCTGAGGAAATTAGAGAGCTTGTTGCCTTGGGAAGAGCTATAATTCCCAGGAACATAAATCATAGAAATTTAGAGAAATTTTGTGGAATTGGTGAGGGTTTAAAGGTAAAGATAAATACAAATATAGGCACTTCCTTTGATTATGTGAATATTGAGGAAGAAATTGAAAAGGCAAAGATTGCTATTCAATACGGAACAGATACTTTAATGGATTTATCAACAGGTGGGGATATTAAATTGATAAGGGAGAAAATTCTTGAGGTTTGCACGGTTCCACTTGGAACAGTCCCCATTTATGAGGCAGAATTTAAGGTTGCAAAGGAAAAAGGTTCTATTTATGAAATGACCGTGGATGACCTCTTTGAAGTTATTGAAGAACACGGAAAACAGGGGGTTGATTATATAACGGTTCACTGCGGGATTACCTGGGAAAGCCTTAAAAGATATCAGAATTCAGATAGATTAACAGGCATTGTTTCAAGGGGAGGAGGGCTTATTGCTGCCTGGATGTTTGAAAATAAAGAGGAAAATCCCCTTTATAAGTATTATGATAGGCTCCTTGAAATTGCAAGGGAATATGATATGAGTCTTTCTCTTGGTGATAGTTTAAGACCTGGCTCTCTTCATGATTCAACAGATAGGGCTCAGATTGCAGAACTTATGATAATAGGTGAACTTGTTGAAAGAGCAAGAAAAGCAGGAGTTCAGGCAATGGTTGAAGGTCCAGGACATATTCCCTTGAATGAAATAAAAACAAATGTTCAAATTCAGAAAAAGCTTACAAATTATGCTCCCTTTTATATTCTCGGAATGCTTCCCACTGATATAGCAGCGGGTTTTGACCACATAGCAGGAGCAATAGGAGGAGCAGTTGCAGGATGGTATGGAGCGGATATGTTATGTTATTTAACTCCCGCAGAGCATCTCGGTCTTCCCACAGTGGAGCATGTAAGGGAAGGGGTTATTGCCTTTAAAATAGCCGCGCATATTGCTGATATTGCAAGGGGAAATAAGGAGGCTATAGAAAGGAATAATGAAATGAGCAGGGCAAGATATAAACTTGACTGGGAAAGGCAATTTGAGCTTGCCTTATATGGAAAAGAAGCAAGGAAAATTTTTAATCAGAGAAAAAGCACAACAGTAGCCTGTTCCATGTGTGGTCCCTTTTGTCCTATGAATTTGGTTGAAAAAACCCTAAGAAGAAAGAAAATAGAGGAAATTAAGAGCGAAGGTATAAAAGTTAAAATTTGATAACCCATATTTGACAGTTTTGATGGGGAAATATCCTTTTAAAAGGCTAATAAAATTAACAATTTTATAGCAGTGCGATTTATCGCACATTTATGAAAAAACCTAAGTTCAGTAGACAAAAAAGGGAAAATAAAAAATTAGTCGCATAAAGAAGGGCTATTGCAGAGAATTTTAAATAAAATAATTTATTGTAGTGGAAAAGCTGATTTTTAAAATGCTTAATTTTCAAGCCCTTAAAGAACCTAATTGTCAAACATGGGATATAATCTCTTTCAAAATAGGTATTGAAGATATTTTTTCAGGAGTTAAATATTCTTTATAAATACCTTCGGGTTTTTTTAATTTACTATTTGTTTTTATAACCCTTTCCGGAGTTATTATATAATCAACCGGTATATCATGAGGTAAAAAAGGAATATCTTTTTCTATTATCTGTATTTCATGAACTGTTGTTATTATTTTTGTGTCTTCACTTAAAAATCCAAAATGTCTCCCTATTGCGTATTCTAAATCTGAATATCCTCCTCCTTTTCCAAGTCTTTTCCCATCAAGATTTAAGGCTACGGAGCCTGCAATTATTAAATCAATCTTTTCAATTGCAGAGGGATGAACCGGCTCTCCAAGTTTAAAGGCTCCCTTTATTGTTGAGGCAAATTTTGGATTTTTTATCTTTTTAGGGTCAAGTTTTATAAAGCATTTTATTTCCCTTAACTTTGGAACAGCCATATAAACTATCTTTCCTTCTATTAAGGCTCTTTCTCTTATTATTCTCTGGGGTGAATCAGGATTTGATTTTATGAATTTTGCCTTTTTCCATATTTCAAGATTAAATAGGTTTTCTCCTGTTTTTTCTGCACCTTCAAAGTTTGGTATTCTTCCAAAGGCACCTGGAAATCTTGCAATTTTCTTTTCCTCCATCAATTTCCATATTTTTTCCCTTATCTCCCACTTTTTATTTTTAATTTCAGAAATCATCTTTTTAATATGAATGCAAAAATTTTTCTTCCTCCATGAAAGATTTTTCTTCTCCATATAATTTTAAAATCTCTTCTATATTTTCTTACAAGGTCCATTCTTGCTGTTATTATCCCTATTTTTCCCTTGTTTGATAGGACTTTTTCTGCTTCTTCAAAAAATATTTTCATAATTCCTTTTTCTTCTTCGCCTATTTTTATTCTCAAACCGTAAGGAGGGTTAAGGGCAATATAATCTATTTTTTTAAAGGCTTTTGAAAGATTTCTTACATCAAGATTTATAAATTTTATATATTCACTTACTCCTATCCTTTTTGCGTTTTCTCTTGCTCCTTTTAAAAATTCAAAGTTTATATCAGAAGCAAATATCTTTAAATTCTTATCTTTTTTTCCTATTAAAAGAAAATCTTTTCTTTTTAAGTCTTCAAAGGGTTTTAATTTAAAAATAAGGAAATCATCTCTTAAAGAATAGGGGGAAATATTTTTTGCCCACATGGCACCTTCTATGGGAATTGTTCCTCCACCTGCCATGGGGTCAATAAAAATTTTATTTTCTTTAATTTCCATTTTTTTTATTAAAGCAAAGGCTATATTTCCTTTAATAGGTGCAGGATGTTCAAAAATTCTGTATTTTCTTATATGCATAGCTAAATTACCTGTTAAATCAATCCAGAAAGTAATATATCTTTCTGAAATATCACATTTTAATAAAAATTCAGGTTCGGAAAGGTTAACATAAGGGGTATAATTGAATTCCTCCTTTACTTTCAAAATAAGATACTCCCCTATTTTTTCTTCTATTTCTTTTTTTGAAATTTTAATTTTATTATTTCTCTTTTTACATCTTACAGCAATTGAAAGATTTTTTTTATAAAATTCTTTTATATTCAGGAGAAAAATATATTCCCTTAATTTGTTTAAATTAAGCTCAAATAAATTAAGAAAAATTCCAATTCTCTCTGGTGTTCTTAAACTGAAAAAAATCTCTGGAATCTTATCTAATTCAACATTTTTAAGAAAAACTCTTCCTCTAAATTCAAAGGGATTAATTTCAATTTCCTTATCTTTAAGAATTTCCTTTATTTCTTCTTTTGTAATATCTTCTATACCAATAGGTGTTGTTATATAGAGATTTAAGTTATGAGCCGGGTTCCCTTTTATTTTCAGAGTTAAAACTCTGGGACTTTTTCTTTAAATTCCTTTAATCTTGGTATAGCTCCCTCTGCCTGAATTTCTCCATAATTTGTTATAATCTGTGCCTTTCCCACTATCTTGAAGGCTGATGTATATTCGGTTAACTGGCATATTAAAACTTCTCCTCCAGAAAGAATTTCTGTGTGGGAAACTCTTGTCTGCATACCTCTTGTAAGTCCCATAATTCTTACTCCGTCCTCAAGAGCTTTAATAACAATATATGGGTTCCCGTGCACCGGGCTTCTTTCATCATATATATTCTTTTTTTGAGTTTGTTCTCTTTTTGTTCCTTCTTCATAATTTAACATGGCCTTCCCTCCTTTTTATTCTTGCTTTTAAAAGCCTAAATTTTCAAATAGGAAACCCGGCTCATCTATAATTTTAATTCATCTTTTATAAATTTATCAAGAACCTTTAAACTTCTTTCTGCTATAAATTCCCTTTTCTTTTTTTTGTTTTTTATTTTTGGAAGTTCAGGAAAAAGGGAAAGATTTATATTCATAGGAGAAAATCTTTTAGGGTCAGAAGAAGTAACATAATTTATAAGTGCCCCTATAGCTGTTTCCTTTGGAAAAATTATTCCCTCTTTATTTTTACTTTTTAAAAAGGCATTTATTCCTGCAACAAGTCCACCTGCAACAGCTTCAGTATATCCCTCTGTGCCTGAAATCTGACCTGCAAAAAATATTATACCTTCTTTTTTCAAACTCAAATCAGGGTTTAAAAGAGCTGGCGCCCAAATATAAGAATTTCTGTGAACAGCCCCGTATCTTATAAACTCTGCTTTTTCAAGCCCTGGAATAAGTCTAAAAACCCTTTCCTGCTCTTTAATTTTTAACTGTGTTTGAAATCCTACAAGAGAAAAGGCAGAGCCCTCCATATCCTCTCTTCTTAACTGAACACAAGCATATGGCTTTTTTCCTCTTAAAGGGTCAATAATTCCATCAACTCTTAAAGGTCCAAATCTTAAAGTATCAAATCCCCTTTTTGCCATCTCTTCTATGGGAAGACACCCTTCAAAAAATTTAATTTCCTTTTCAAATTCATGAGGTTTATGAATTTCTGCTTTTACAAGTTCTTCCCAGAATTTTCTATATTCCTCCTCATTCATAATAGAATTAAGATAACTTTCATTATCCCATCCGTGTCTATCCTTGAAAAAAAGCTTACTAATATCAAGGGAAGAACCTGAAACAATAGGGGATAGGGCATCATAAAAATAAAAGAAATCACTTCCTGTAATTTTTTTAATTTCCTCTGCGAATTCGCCTTCTGTTAATGGACCTGTTGCAATTATCACAATTCCATCCTCTGGTATTTTTTTAACCTCTTTTCTTTTTACCTCAATATTTGGATGATTTTCAATAATTTCTGTAAGATATTTTGAAAATTTTTCTCTATCAACCGTGAGAGCCTTTCCTCCCGGAAGGGAGAATTTAAAGGCAGCTTCAATCACAATTGAACCAAGTCTTTTTAACTCTTCTTTTAAAAGTCCGTGTGGATTTATTATTTCTTTTGATTTAAAGGAATTAGAACAAACAAGTTCTGCAAAATAGCCTGTTCTATGGGCAGGTGTTTGACTTAAAGGTCTTTTTTCAAAAAGAATAACTTTTCCTCCCCTTTTAGCTATTTGCCATGCTGCCTCTGTTCCTGCTAATCCTCCTCCTATTACATAGATTCTTTCACTCATCTGTAATAAAATGATCTATGAGCTTTAAAGGAATTTCCTCAAAAAATTCATTTGTTTTTGGTAAATTTTTAAAATTGTTAGAAATTTTAAGAGTGCTTGTTAAACAAAAGTTAGGTATTTTAAAATGGTTACCTATTAAAGTAAGAGAATAAGTGCCTACCTTATTTATTATTTTTTCTTCATAAACAGCATCAGCCCCAAATATTATTGCTTCAATTTCTGGAATTAATTTTGTTACATATAGGTCTGGTATGATTTCAGTATCAAAGCCTATTTTTTTAAGTTCCTTAAAGGTGATTCTTCCTTCCTCTCCTGGTCTTGATTCTGTGCAATAGACTTTAAAATTAACTTCTTTTTTCTTTAATTCCCTTAAAACTTTTATAACAGTTGAGCTTCTTGAATGAGTTAAAACCTTCTTTTTATCTTTAAGGAGAGGATAAACTTTTGTAGCAATTTTTTTTGGTGTTTCTTCAACTTTTCTTGTAAGGTTAATTAAAAAGTCCTTTAGGTTTTCTTCTTCTATTTTGACGGTTTCTTCTATCAATTTATAAAAAACAGCCATTGAGGGATGGGTTTCTATTATTTTGGAAATAGCTTTTAAAAGTTCTTCTTTTTCAATTTTTTTTCTTGAGGTAAGGACTCCTTTTAAAAAGGTTAGAAGGAGCTCTTCACTGCCTGATTTAAAGTCTTTAAGGATTTTGTGAACTATGGATTCCATTTTAAAGAGAAAAGCGGGCGACGGGAGTCGAACCCGCAGCCCCCGGCTTGGAAGGCCGGTGCTCTTCCCATTGAGCTACGCCCGCTTTTATCTCAAAGCTATTTATAATGGGAGGGGAGGGATTCGAACCCCCGAAGGCAAAAGCCAGCGGGTTTACAGCCCGCCCCCTTTGTCCACTTGGGTACCCTCCCCTAGCCGGGGGAGGGATTTGAACCCACGACCTGCTGATTACAAATCAGCTGCTCTTCCACTGAGCTACCCCGGCATAAATCATATTATAAAGGATAAAATTAAATCTTTTCAAGGCTTAAATCAATTCTTATTCCTTATAATTTTTTAAACAAAAATGAAAATTTTTATTATTTTTTTAATTTTGCAAATAGGAGAAAAATTTCACGAGGAGACAAAACTTGACCTTATAAAATCCTTAAAATCAATTTTTAAACTTCAAAAACCTCCTTCCCTTTATAAAACCTATCCGGATAAACCTATTATAAAACTTCCTTCTCCATCTTTCAAAGGAATTACCCTTGAAGAGGCAATTAAAAAAAGAAGGTCTATAAGGAATTACTTTAATAGTCCTTTAACTCTAATAGAAATATCCCAGATTCTTTTTTCTGCTTATGGAATAACAGGAAAATATGCAGGAATTGATTTAAGAGCAGCACCTTCTGCTGGTGCTCTTTATCCAATTGAAATTTATCTTGCTATTCAAAATGTAACAGGGCTTGAAAAGGGAATTTATCATTATAATGTAAAAGAGCATGCTCTTGAATTTATAAAAAAGGGGGATTTTAAAAATGAACTTTTTAAAGCAGGACTTTTCCAGGAAATGTTTTTAAGTGCGCCTCTTACACTTATTTATACAGCTATTTTTGAAAGAACAACTTATAAATATGGGGACAGGGGGTACAGATACATATATATAGAGGCAGGACACATTGCTCAAAATGTTTCCCTTCAATGTGTTTCTATGGGACTTTCTTCATGTGTTATAGGAGCATTTTTTGATGATATGGTAAACAAGTTAATAGAAATTGACGGGAAAAAAGAGGCAGTGATTTATCTTCAGACAATAGGGAAACCTTAGAGTGATTTTAAATCTTATTTTACTTTTTTTTGTTTCCTTTACTTTTTCCTTTGGGTTAATTGCAGAAAAATTGGGTATCCAAAGGTTTATCTTTCATAAATATTCAGCTTATATCTTCTTTTTTCTTTTAACCTTCCATATATGGAAAAGATTGAAAGTAATGAATAATTATTTTAAAAAAAGAAAAAAGTATCTTTTACCTTTCTTTTACCTCTCTCTTTTTTTATATATTTTTACTCTTGTTTTTGGAACAGCTTGTTTGTTTTTTTAATTTTCTTCAGTTTTAGGGGGATGAAAGGAAATCCCTAAAAGCATTCTGATTTGAAAGTGAGGTTCTCCCTCTTTAATTTTCCCTATCCCAAATGCAGAACCCAGAGTAGTCCATAGATCACTTCTTCCATGAGATATAACAGGACCTATATAGTTTCCACTTTCACTTCCCTTTGCTTCAATACCTATTTTTAAATACTTAGCAACTTCATAGCAAAGTCCTGCTGCGTACTCGGCTTTAAATTCATTTTCTTCTTCCTCAAATTCAAACTCAAAAATCGGGTTAAGAGAAATGTTGAATTTTCCTATCTCTTTTGCAAGGATTAATTTTGATTCTATTTCATGTTCCTTGAAAGCAGGCTCTCCCTTGTATTCAAGATATAAAAGAGGGTCAAAAAGAAAGTTTCCCTTTTCACCAAATCTGTACCTTGCTCTTAGTTTAAATCCCTTGTATTGAATAGAACTACCCGGGCTCTGAGTAAATATTTGATAGATGGAAAAATCAAAATGATTTGTCATACCCACTTCAAAGGCAATCCAGTGTTCTGCAATAGTGCTATCACCCATTTTATATCTAAAAGGGGAGGATAGGGTAAAGTAGTGTTCAAGTTCTGCGGCTCCTTTTTCCATAGTAATATACTCATATGTCCACACATAGGAGCGTTTATCCGCATAAATTGAATAAAACATAAGAATTGATAAGAATAAAATTTTATCTT
>FWWL01010659.1_pt1 | contig 10488 bp, 7 predicted proteins | sample 2228331 | NCBI WGS metagenome assembly FWWL01 (sample SAMEA103939775, study PRJEB20133) | metagenome
TTAAAGAGTTAGCGCCGGTTTCGGGATGATTCACGCCTGCCCCGGGACGGAGTGACCCGGATGTATAAGATATGGATTGTGTTTCGACGGCGGTAAGATGACTTCCATGGAAAGTCCCGCCCGCCATGGCTTTACACGAACCTCCCGTTCGCCGCGGTTGAAGGGCTTTCCGGCATACTCTATACTGGGAAGGCGGGATGACGACCTGAAAGCGGGGTGAGCGGTCATAACCGCGGGCATTTTGAAGGATTCGGGAGGAGGAAGACGGAATCCCTGGGGTTCGTAGGGATTCCGTCTCCTTTTAAAGAATAAAAGGAAAGGGTCCTCGCAGAGCCGCAGCCGTCCGGGCGAACGCCACCCGGGGCGAGCGGTCCTGGAAGCGGGGACGGAAACGACGGCAGCCGGACTGCGGGGGAGGTTGAAGGATGCCGGTGAAATACATCTTCGTTACCGGCGGGGTTTCCTCTTCCCTGGGGAAGGGGATAACCGCGGCCTCGCTGGGGCGCCTGCTCAAGGCTCGTGGCCTGAGGGTGACCATGCAGAAGATGGATCCCTACATCAACGTGGACCCCGGGACCATGAACCCCTTCCAGCACGGCGAGGTCTTCGTCACCGACGACGGAACGGAGACCGACCTGGACCTGGGTCACTACGAGCGCTTCGTTGACGAGCACCTGGGCAGGGAGAACAACGTGACCACCGGGAGCGTATACTGGTCCATCATCACCAGGGAGCGCAAGGGGGAGTTCCTGGGAGGTACGGTTCAGGTCATCCCTCACATCACCAACGAGATCAAGGAGCGCATCCTCCGCCTCACCCGTTCCACGGAGGTGGACGTGGTCATCACCGAGATCGGGGGCACGGTGGGCGACATCGAGAGCCTCCCCTTCCTCGAGGCCATCCGGCAGTTCAAGAAGGACGTGGGTCCGGAGAACGTGATGTACGTCCACGTCAGCCTGGTCCCCTATCTTGAGACCACGAAGGAGATGAAGACCAAGCCCACCCAGCACAGCGTGAAGGAGCTGCGCTCCATCGGGATCCAGCCCGACGTCATCGTCTGCCGGTCCAAGGAACCCATCGGCATGGATTTGAAGGACAAGATATCCCTCCTCTGCGACATCGATATCGAGGCGGTGATCTCCGCCCCCACCGCGGAATGCATCTACGAGGTCCCCCTCATCCTGCACGCGGAGGGCCTGGGCGATTACGTGGCCCGCCACCTGGGACTGGAGGGGCACGAGGAGGACCTCTCGGAGTGGGAGGAGATGGTGCGCCGCATCAAGGCCGCCGACCGCGACGTGAGCATAGGCATAGTGGGCAAGTACGTGGACCTTCCGGACGCCTATCTCTCCATAATCGAGAGCCTCAAACACGGGGGGTTCGCCCATTCCGCCAGGGTGAACATCGTCTGGGTGGCCTCGGATGACGTCACCCGGGAGAACGCGGAGGAGGTCCTCTCCGGCCTGGATGGCATCCTGGTCCCCGGGGGGTTCGGAGTGCGGGGCGTGGACGGCAAGGTGGAGGCCATACGCTACGCGAGGGAGAACAACGTCCCCTTCCTGGGCATCTGCCTGGGCCTGCAGTGCGCGGTGATCGAGGCGGCGCGCAACCTGTGCGGCCTGGAGAAGGCCAACAGCTCGGAGTTCGACCCCGCCACGCCGGACCCGGTCATCGACCTCCTGCCCAGCCAGAGGGACGTGGACGAGATGGGGGGGACCATGCGGCTGGGGCTCTACCCCTGCAAGCTCTCGGAGGGCTCTCTGGCCTACGCCTGCTACGGGGAGGAGGTCATCTACGAGAGACACCGCCACCGCTACGAGGTGAACAATCACTATCGAACCGCGTTGCAGGAGGCGGGGATCGTCTTCTCCGGCGTCTCGCCCGACGGAAGGCTGGTGGAGATCATCGAGAGACGGGACCACCCGTGGTTCCTGGCCTGCCAGTTCCACCCGGAGTTCAAGTCCCGGCCCAACCGGCCCCATCCCCTTTTCCGCGAATTCGTAGGCGCCGCCCTGAGACGGCGCATGGGTCAGGCCGAGGCTCCGGATCTGCGGGTGGCGGGCTGAATCCGCACGGGAGAGACCCCCGCCGGTGCCGAGACGCGGGCCTTTGGGAGGTCGGCTCAAGAGCGTTCCGAGATCCCCTGGTCGGTCACGGGAAGATCGTCCGCGACCCGATTTCGGGTGGCTGCGTACACGTCGGCCAATTCCTGGCCCGCGCCGGATTGGTGCGGGCCCGGTTGAGCTCCGTGCGGCGGGTTGGGGTTGCCGAGGGGCAGGAGGGCCGGACGGGGATCGAGTCCGGCCGGTGACAGGTCCGGAGCGCGTAGGACCTCCGCCGGATGATAACGGAAGCGATACGAAGAGGTGGGTGACGTGAGGGATCGGTTCGCACCACGCATGACTTCTGCCGGGGTGTGGAGGTCCAGGAGTAAGCGTTCGCCCTGAGCTGGGAGGAGAAGTTCCGGAGTGCTTTTCCCGGGGTAGTGCGGAAAGGGACGGGAACGGGGAGGAGAGGGTGGATGGAAGACCGGCTGCTGGATACCTTCCTCCAATTGGTAAGGATTGACAGTGAGACCTTCCACGAGGGAGAAATGGTCGACTTCGTGGTGCGCAGGATCCGCAAGGCCGGATACGATGCCTATGTGGACAACGCGGGAAAGGCGGTCGGGGGGGAGGCGGGCAACGTCTACGTCCACCTTCCCGCCGACGGGGTGGAGGCTCCCCCGCTGCTCTTCTGTTCTCATCTGGACACGGTGAGTCCAGGTAAGGGAGTGGAGCCGGTGGTGCGGGGAGGAAGGGTCATCTCCGCGGGAAAGACGGTGCTGGGAGCCGACTGCAAGGCAGGGGTGGCGGTGATGCTGGAGCTCATCCGCCTCGCGGGGGATAAGGCCTTCCCCCACGGGCCGCTGGAGTTCCTCTTCACCATCGCCGAGGAGAAACAGCTCCAGGGCGTGCGCAACCTGGAGTGGGAGCGTATCCGCTCGCGCCACGCCTTCGTCCTGGACGGGTCAGGAGGGGTGGGGCGGGTGATAAACGCCTCGCCCACCCAGGACAACCTGGAATTCATCTTCACCGGCCGGGCGGCCCACGCCGGGGTGGAGCCGGAGAAGGGCATCAACGCCATCTATGGTGCCTGCTGGGCGGTGAGCCTGATGCGCCTGGGGCGGATAGATTCCGAGACCACGGCCAACGTGGGGATCATACGCGGGGGCCGGGCGGTGAACATCGTGCCCGACCGCGCCGTGGTGGAGGGAGAGGTGCGTTCCATGGACCCGGAGAAGCTGGAGGAACAGAGGAGGAGCATGATACGTGCCGCCATGGAGGCGGAGGCGGCGGTGGGTGTGGGGGTGGAGGTGAAGACGGAGCGCGCGTACGAGGGGTTTCGCATCGACCCCCGGGACCCGCTGGTGCGCCTGGCCCAGGAAGCGGGCAAGGCCATGGGCATGAGGATGGAGGTCAGCCCCTCGGGAGGGGGTAGCGACGCCAACTTCCTGAACGCGGCGGGCGTCAAGGCCCTGGTCCTCTCCATGGGCGCCCGGGAGGCCCACACCACCCACGAGTATCTGGAGATAGAGGATCTGCACCGCCTGGAGCGGCTGTGCAGGGAGATAGCAGGAGCGGCGGGTAGATTGAGGGGGGATGATGGAGGGACACGGACATGAACTCCTGGAGAGGCGCACCGTCTTCGAGGGAAAGGTGGTGCGCCTGTACCTGGACCGGGTGCGCCTGCCGAACGGGCGGGAGGCGGAGCGGGAGGTGGTCCTTCACTGGGGAGCGGTGGGCATGGTCCCCGTGGATGCGGAGGGCAACGTCATCCTGGTCCGTCAGTACCGGCACGCTCCCGGGGAGGTGCTCCTGGAGATACCGGCGGGCAAGCTCGCTCCCGGAGAGGAGCCGGTAAGTTGCGCGGAGAGGGAACTCCTCGAGGAGGTGGGGATCAGAGCCGGTGAATGGGTGAAGCTGGCCTCATTCTACACCTCGCCCGGATTCTCCGACGAGATGCTCCACCTCTACCTGGCCCTGGACCTGCGGGAAGGGGAGGCGTCTCCCGAGGAGGACGAGTTCCTGGAGGTCGAGCGCATGCCGCTGGAGGGGGCGCTGAAACTGGTGAGGAGCGGAGAGGTGAGGGATTCCAAGACGGTGGCGGGCCTGGCCCTGGCCTCCCTGTTCCTGGCCGGGAGATTGCCGTGAGTCTTGGATAAACCCGACTCTCTGGTCATAGGGGGAGGGCAGGCCTTGAAGAGGCGGATGTCGGGACTCATCACCTCGATTTGAGGATCCACCCCCGTGATTCGGAGAGGGCGGGTCCGGGAAAAAATATGTTGGAGGGAGGGGCGGCGCTTTCCCCGCCAGGTGCGCTGCTGTGCCTCATCACTGCCAGGGTGAGAGTTCGCGGCGGTGGAGAAGGGCGGGCGGGGAGGAGCGGACCGCCTACCTTAAGGCGTGGGCGCCGGGGAAGCGGAGGTCCGGGATCTGTCGGATGGGAGGAAGGGGCGATGATAATCGGCGTTCCCCGCGAGGTGGTGGATCAGGAATACCGGGTGGCCCTCACCCCCCAGGGCGCCCACGAGCTGGTGCACGAGGGCCACAGGGTGCTGGTGGAAGAGGGTGCGGGAGAGGGGTCCAGCATCTCCGACCTCGAGTACCGGAAGGCGGGAGCCGAGGTGGTGGAGGGGCCGGAGAGGGTGTACGGGGAATCGGATCTCATCCTCAAGGTCAAGGAACCCCAGGAGACCGAATACCCGTTCCTCCGTGAGAATCAGATGGTTTTCGCTTACCTGCACCTGGCGGCCAACCGCGGGCTGACCGAGGAACTCCTCCGGAAGCGGGTCATCGGGGTGGCCTACGAGACGGTGCAGAGGGATGACGGATCCCTTCCCCTGCTGGCTCCCATGAGCGAGGTCGCCGGTCGCATGGCCCCCCAGGTGGGAGCGCACTATCTGGAGAAGATGAACGGGGGAAGGGGCTTGCTCCTGGGAGGGGCGACCGGCGTTCCCCCGGCCAGCGTGGTCATCCTGGGGGCGGGCATCGTGGGCTCCCATGCCGCCATCCTGGCCACGGGCATGGACGCCCACGTCATCGTCCTGGACAAGAGCCTGGTCCGGCTCCGCTACCTGGAGCATATCCTCCACGGACGCATCACCACCCTTATATCCAACAAGATGAACGTGCGTGAGGCGGTCAGGGGAGCGGACCTGGTCATCGGGGCGGTCCTGGTCCCCGGCGCGCGCTGTCCGGTGCTGGTGGACGAGGAGGTCGTGAAGGACATGCGGGCGGGATCGGTGGTTGTGGACGTCTCCATCGACCAGGGTGGCTGTGTGGCCACCTCCAGGCCCACCACCCATTCCGACCCCGTTTACGAGGCCCACGGCGTACTCCACTACTGCGTGGGCAACATGCCGGGCGCCGTCCCCCATACCTCTACCTTCGCCCTCACCAACGTGACCCTGCCCTACGTGCAGATGATGGCCGGCCTGGGGCTGGCCGAGGCGGTGCGCAGGGACAGGAGTCTGGCCCGAGGAGTGAACACCATCGAGGGCAGGATAACCAGCCGCCCGGTGGCCGAGGCCCACGGCCTGGATTACGAGCCGTTGGAGTACATCCTCCCCCTGGAATATCCGGAGGCCGGCTACCCGGGTTTCCCTCCCCTTCCTTGAGGGGAGGCGGTTGATGAGAGGGCGGGTCTCGGGGTGGTGAAGGAGCTCCTCCCCCTGGAATATCCGGAGGCCGGCTACCCGGGTTTCCCTCCCCTTCCTTGAGGGGAAGAGGAAAGCGGGTGAAGACAGGGGCGGAGAAATGAAAGAAGCCGGGAACAGTTCGGATGCCCTCCAAGGCCGTGAAGGCCGGGACGAAGCCTGGGCGGAACTTCTGCGGGAGTTCCTGGTGTACCTCCGCGCGGAGAAGGGACTCTCGGAGCTCACGGTAGAGGCCTACCGAAGGGATGTGGGTCGGTTCGCGGAGTTCGCCCTGCGCGACGGTGCTCGCTCTCCCGGAGAGGTGAGGCGGGAGCAGGTCACCGCCTTCCTGGAGGAGATGGAAAGGTGCGGACTGTCTTCCCGCTCGCTGGCCCGCCTCACGGCCTCCCTGCGCACCTTCCAGCGTTTCCTGGTGGAGGAGGGGGGCGGGGAGCTCCTGCCCCTGGCCGACCTCCCCTACCCCCGGCATGCCAAAAGGCTTCCCGCGGTGCTCAGCCAGGAGGAGGTCAGGGTTCTGCTGGAGCAGCCCCTGCCCGGCGACGCCCTGGGACTCAGGGACCGCGCCATCCTGGAGACCCTCTACGGGACGGGGGTCCGCATCTCCGAGCTGGTATCACTGGATCTCGAGGACCTGGACCTGGAGGAGAGGGAGATGCGGGTGATGGGTAAGGGGTCGCGGGAGAGGGTGGTGCCCGTGGGCGGCAGGGCGGCCGAGGCGCTGGCCACCTACCTGACCCACGCGCGGCCCAGGCTCTCCCGGGGCCGCAGCCAGAGGGCCCTTTTCCTGAACTCCAGGGGAGGGCGGATCACCCGCCAGGGGGCCTGGGGCATCGTGCGCAAGTATGCGGAAAGGGTGGGCCTGGGAGGGAGGATGACCCCCCATACCTTGCGCCACAGCTACGCCACCCATCTCCTGGAGAACGGCATGGACCTGCGCTACATCCAGGAGCTGCTGGGGCACGCCAGCGTGAGTACCACTCAGATCTACACCCACGTGAGCCGGAAAAGGCTAAGGGAGGTATACCTCAGAGCCCATCCCCGCGCCGGTGGGCTTCAGGCCCCTTCGGAGGAAGCCTCTCCGCCCGGAAAGCGGGCGGCGGAGCGCGGCCACGGGGCTCCGCATGAAGGGAGTACCTGACCTCGATGAGCGCACGCACCGGATCCCGGGATCCGTGGGATTGACGCGTTCTGCGAACCCGCCCGGTTCAGTCCGTGCACCGTATGCCGGGATCCGTCCCATGTGGATACGGGAGCCCCTGTCCTCAATGGATGCAGGTCAGCGAAGTTCTCGGTGAGCCGAAGCCCCCCGACCCTGTCCGCAGGGGATGTGCGGGGCGGTCCCGCCTGGAGCTTCGGCCGGAGGACCGGTGGAAGCCGGTCGGGCGAGGCGCCTCGGGGTTAACCCCGCTATGCACGTCAGGGGCGCGTGAAGGCGAAGGCCCAGGGCGCCGGGTTTGGAATCGACAGCTCGGGACGCCGGGTTTGGTCTCCGGGGATTCGGATATAATAGGGAACAAGTGAAACGGGCGCCGCATCCGGTTGTTCATATTCGAGGGGGGTGTCGGAGTCCATCGACGTTTCCGAAGGAGGTGATGAGAGGCGGAAACTCGAAGACGTAAGGCGGAGGAAAGGAGGTGAACCATGCCCGACGTCACCGCATTCCGGGACTACATGATCAAGAAGACCATCAACGGCTTAATCTTCGTTCTTCCCAACGTGCCGGACGACAAACTCCTCTCCTTCGCGGAGAAATTCGTCCGGGAGATAAGATGGCCGGACGGCCAGGAATTCGTCCGAAACCTCATCCTGCAGGTGAAGAGGAGGCTTCCCTACCTGCATCGCAACGTACGTCGGGGAGCCATCAACTTCCTCACCGACGCCCTTTTCTACAAGGCCAGGCTGAGGGAGGAGTTCGAGCGGCGCGAGGGATTCAGCCCCCCGCTCCTTCTGGTCATCAGCCCCACCATGCGCTGCAACTTGAGGTGCGTGGGCTGTTACGCCGGGATGTACTCCAAGAAGGACGACCTCCCGGCGGAGGTGCTGGACAGGGTGATCCGCGAGGCCAAGGAGATGGGCATCTATTTCATGGTCATCTCAGGAGGCGAGCCCTTCTTCTACGAGCCGCTGCTGGACACCTTCCGCCGGCATAACGACGTCACCTTCCAGGTGTACACCAACGGGACCCTCATCGACCGCGAGCTGGCCCGGGAGATCGCCGAGCTGGGGAATGTCATACCCTGCATCTCCGTGGAGGGGTATGAGGAGGAGACGGACCAGCGGAGGGGCGATGGGGTCTACGCCAAGGTCATGCAGGCCATGGACAACCTCCGCGAGGTGGGAGCCCTCTACGGGTTCTCGGCCACCGTCACCCGTTTCAACTCCGACCTGCTCACCAGCGAGGAGTTCGTGGATTTCTACCTGGAGAAGAAGGGTTGCTTCCTGGGCTGGTACTTCCAGTACATGCCAATCGGGACCCGTCCCTCGCTGGACCTCATGACCACCCCGGAGCAGCGCATCCAGCGGTGGGAGCGGATAAACCGCATGCGACGGGAGAAAAGGGCCCTGATCTCCGACTTCTGGTGCGACGGCCCCCTGGTGGGCGGGTGCATGGCCGGAGGGCACAACTACCTGCACATCAACCAGAACGGAGACGTGGAGCCCTGCGTCTTCGCCCATTTCGCGGTGGACAACATAAAGGAGAAATCCCTGGGCGAGGTGCTGAACTCCGATTTCTTCCGGGCCATCCGCAGCCGCCGGCCCTACCACCCCAACCTGCTGCGCCCCTGCATGATCATCGACCATCCCCACGTCCTGAGGGAGTGCGTTGCCCTGAGCGGTGCCCGTCCCACCCATCCCGAGGCGGAGGGCATCCTCACCGATCTGGCTCCCGACCTGGACCGCTACGGTGAGGAGTACGGGAGACTGGCCGACGAGGTGTGGATGGAGCATTACCAGCAGCCCTCCCTTCGCGCGGAAGGAGGGGCGACGGCCTGACCTGCTCTACTTGCGGAAAGCGGGCCGCCCGTTAGGGCGGCCCGCTGGCTTTGTGAGCCCGCCGTTATGTCGGTCGAAGCCGCCGGGGATGTAACACGGGGTCTCCATGACCGTTGCGGAGAGCTCGTCCTGAAGCTCACTCAAGAACGCCGAGGCGTCTATCACCGACGTGAGCGCGATCCCGGGACTACGACCCGTACTCGACCCTAAGCCGTTGGGGAAGGTGCCCGCAAGAGGCCAATGCTGTGCGATGCGGAGGGCGTGCGGTTTGTCGACCGTTTACGAAAGCATGAGGGGAGATCCTGCTCCAAAGCCGGATAAGGCCGTTTTCCGGTATTCCTCACACGGACCGAGACCCCGCGCCGGATGCCCCCCTGGAAGGCATTTTCCGCATGGGAGGTTGTGACCTGCCGGCATGCGGTGGGTTTCCCCCGGGTCGGCTCCCGTGACGAGTGAAGTCCTCGCTCTGCGTATAGGCGTATAATTAGACGGACGCCGTCAGGGGAAGCGGGGAGGTCGACGCGAGAGGAAGGCGGATCCACCGCTCGGTTGAGAGGTCCTGCGCGCCCGCCGCTGAGGGGGCCCGGGACGCCTGAAAACGTACCGCGTCACGGCCCGTGGAGGGGAAGCGTGGAGTCGAGGTGGAAGGGAGAGAAGGAGCCGGGCCGGGAGCTGCGCGGTATATGCGGACATGAGAGGCGCACTCGCGAGGTGTGAAGAGGATGGAGGAGATTCTCTTCGGTGAGGGATGGCTGGACCGGTTGATGGCGGAAAGTCCCGCCGCCCCCTCCTTGAGGGACCGGGTGCGGGAGGAGATGGCCAGGGAGAAGAACAGGCGGGGATGCGCCCGCCGCTGGCGGGAGGTGGCGCGTCTCCTCGAGGAAGGCGAGGCGGGACGGGCTCTGGAGGTGGCGCTGAATTCACTGGGAGAGGCGGTGGATGCGCTCCGGGGATCGGAAGGCGCGGAGAAGGATCTGGACAGGCCCCTGAGCCCTTTCCTGGTAGGCGGGGAGGAAATAAGGTCGGTGTTGCCTCTCTGCCGGGATCTCAAGGCTTACACCCGCCCCCTTGACGACCTGGAGCTCGTCCGGGCCCTGGAGCTCCTCAACCGGGTGCGGCGTCTTCTGGCCTCCTGGGGGGCCTCGAGCTGGGAAGGTCTCCCTGTGGATCTGTTAGGGCGCCTGGACGGTGACCTGGAGGAACTGCGGGAGGTGCGGAAGGAGCTGCAGGGGCTGGGGGAGGAAGAGGACCTGGAGTCGGAGGCCGAGCTGGCGGACCACTACGCGGAGGCCTCCACCCGGTTCGCACGGGACCTCTTCGAGCTTCACCTGAGCAACGCCCGTCACCCGGAGATGCGGATGCGGTTCGCCCTCCTGTGGAGGCAGGTGGAGCAGTTGGTCGAGGACGGGAGCCTGGAAGCGGCCGCCCTCGAGGCCTTCGACCTTCTGGAGGAGGCCTTCGCAGCCGCCGGGCTGGGAGGAGGGGATCTCCTGGAGATGGTGGACATCCTCTATGCCTACTTCTCCGACCCGGAAGGGCTGCGTCGGGCGGTGGATGCCGTGGCCGCCCTCCGCCGCGGAGCGGAAGACTCCGCCTTGAAGGGGAGGGAGGAAGAGGTGGTCGGGGCGGTGAGGGAGGCCCTTTCGGACATGGGGCTCCTCGCGTCTTGAGCCGTCGGCGGTGGGTTTCCGGGAGCGGACCGGGGGCCGGGATAATATTAAAGATATTCCCATCACGTCCCATCCCATCTCTCGCCAGCCTGAGAAGGGGGTGAACGGTGAGAGCCGTATGGTGGT
>FWWL01004302.1_pt1 | contig 10483 bp, 10 predicted proteins | sample 2228331 | NCBI WGS metagenome assembly FWWL01 (sample SAMEA103939775, study PRJEB20133) | metagenome
GGTTCTTCGGCGTACCACCTCTCGTGGGGGCGGGCCCTGTGCCTGCCCTGAGCACCCACGAGGAGCGCCCCCACCTCACCCTTACCCCCTGGCCCCCTTTCCGGTTCGGGGAGGGAACGGGGTTGGGAGATGGGGGAGGTTTCCTCAATCCAGCGGCCGCTTAGCGATGCGGAAGCGGCACGCGTCGTCCCCGGTGGCGATGCAGGTGAACTCCTCTACCCGGAAGTTCTTACCACCGCTCAGCAGCCCCTCGGTGAGGATGCCCGTGGCGGCATGGCAGCACGGCTCGTGGGAGTGGCGGCCCCAGCACACTGGGCACCGTTCGTTGATCCAAATGAGGTAATCGGCTTCCTCCTCCAGACGGACGATCTGGTCGCTGTAGCGGTTGAAGACCTCGGCGAAGACGTTGGCCCCGATGCGGATCTTCATGCCCAGGGGCACCAGGCGCAGCGCCAGGTCGGCGATCCCCAGGACCGGGTCAAACTCCGCCAGGCCGTACTTGAAGGTCGCCTTGCCCGCCCGGGTGGCCAGGGCCTTGCCGCCGCGGGGGCCGTACATGTCGTCCAGGGCCTGCTGGATGCCGGCAAAGGCCTCAAAGGGGAACCCCAGGTCAAAGTTGCTGGGGGGGTAGTTGTTCACGTACTGGGGCAACCCGGCCAGGTTCAGCACGGCGTGGACGCCGTTCTTGCCCAGCACGTCCTCCAGGCCCATGAGGTAGGCCCGTGCGATGCGGTTGGAGTAGTAGTACCGCGGCGGTGCCTCGGGCGCTCCCGCCAATGGCTCGGTGACAAGGCCGTGAGTTTCTTCCGTCATGTCTCTTCTCAAGCCCTTTCCTCTGGTGGCCCTACTCCTCCTCGGCGTGCTCCAGGATGGTATAGAGGAGTTCCAGGAGGACCTTCTTCACCGACTCCCGGTGGGTGGCCACGCAGGGAAGCACCTTCACGTTGCGGTCCACCCGCAGGGCAATGCGCAGGTCTTCGGGCGACCAGGCGTCTTCCAGGTCCTGTTTGTTGGCGGCGACGACGTAGGGCACCTTGGCGTAGGTGCGGAAGACGTCCAGGATGTTCCGCGCTTCTCGGAAGGTCTCCGGGCGGACGCTGTCCACCAGGACCACGAAGCCCAGCATCCCCTCGGAGAGGATCTCCCACATAAAGTCAAAGCGCCTCTGGCCCGGCGTGCCGAAGAGGTAGAGGACTAAGTCTTTATCCACGGTGATGCGGCCGAAGTCCATGGCCACAGTGGTCTCTTCCTTGATGGCCCGCGTGGCGTCCGTGATCTTCCGTTCGGTGGAGACGACGTCAATCTCGCTGATGGAGCGGATGAACTCCGTCTTGCCAGCGTTGAAGGGGCCCGTGATGATCACTTTGACCGATTGCATGGGTCTCCTTGCTCCTGGGGATATCCGTTCCCCCCTCTTCTCGTGCGCCGGTCCTCTGCGCCCTCTTCTCCTCCTCGTCACAGCCGCAGGATGCGGTCAATGATCCGCCGGACCAGACTGCGGGTGGGACATGCGGGCGGGGGCATGGGCGGGAGCGATGGCCCCGTTGGGGGCATGGCTTCCGGCCGCGGGGGCGTAGGGCGGACCGCCTGTCCCTCCCGCTGCACGGGGACCAGTTCCACCAGGCCGGCGTGAAGGAGGCCGTACACGATCCTGCGGATCTGGAAGTCGTCCATGCCGCAGGTCCGGGCGATCTGCCGCAGGGAGTTGCGCGGGTTGATGTAGGAGATGACCCGCCATTCGTCCACCGTCAGGTGGATGCGGCGGAGTTGGGTGCGGGGCTGCTGGGTGAACTGGAGGGCCAGGTTGTCCAGGTCGGGCAGTTCATCCCGCAGGCGCTCCAGTTCCTCTATGCGGCGGCTCCCCTCCAGGATGATGTTCTCCAGGTCCATGCGCACGGTGATGACATCCTCTGACGGCTGCACGTTGGGGTCAAAGCGGAACTCCCCCTCCGTCCAGGTGAAAAGTTGGTACACCACGCCGAGGATGTGCTCCCGCACGGCCTGGAGGATCTCCTCCTGGGAGGTGTAGCCACTGCTCATGAGGAGGAGGCCCAGTTCCTTATCCGTCTTCACCTGGGCCCTGGAGAGGACGGTCCGGCACTGTTCGGGGGTGATCTTGCCAGCCTTGAGGAGGATATCGGCGAGATGCCCGTTGCTGCCCATGGAAGCGTGGATCAGTTTCCCTTCGCGGAAGTACACACGGGCTGAGGTTCCATCGCGGGTCACCGTCAGGGCACCGGTCTTGCGCGCCAGGTTGATCAGGTTGAACAACTGAGTGGCCGTGAAATCCCTCAGATTGCCCTTCAACGCCATGGCATCCCTGTCCTTCTTGTTGACGTTGCCCGCTTCCCAAGCAGCCTGGGCGCGCCAAAACATCCCTGGCCAGGCTGCCCTAGCCAGCAAAACATAATGGTGCGGTTCGCATTATACCGGTAGTGCCCTGTCCCGTCAACTGGAAAGAAGTCCTATTCGTTCCCCGGGGAGGGAGACGTAGGGCACGCCTTCTGGCGTGCCGAAACCTTGTCACGCTGCAAGCGTGACCTACTCGCCACCAGGGGGCAGAACGCGCCGCAGAACGCCCACTTGACGCGCCTCCTTTTCGCGGGTATCATGGGCACAGCCTGCGAAGGAGAACCCACATCCCATGTCGGTGCGCGTCGCCTTCCACCCCACCTCCCAAGAAGAGGCAGCCTGGGATGCCTTCGTCGCCGCCCACCCCTACACCCACGTCCTCCAGACGAGCCGCTGGGCCGCCCTCAAAGCCCGGTTCGGCTGGCAACCGTGCCTCGTCACCCTGGAGCGGGCCGGGGCCCTCGCTGGCGGGGCGTGGCTCCTCTTCCGGCGGCTCCCCCTGGGGCAGTCGGTGGCCTACGTGCCCAAGGGCCCGGTGGTGGACTGGGCCGACGCGGACCTGACCGGCGAACTCCTGGATGTCCTCGCCGACGTGGCCGGGCCTGGTACCTGAAGGTGGAGCCCGAGGCCCGTGAGGAGGACGCGCCCGCATCCCAGGCCCTCCAGCGGGCGGGGTACCGGGCCACGCCCCGCTCCGTCCAGCCGAGGAGCACCATCTGGGTGGACCTCACCGCCCCGCCCGATACGATCCTCGCCCGCATGAAGCCCAAGACCCGCTACAACATCCGCCTGGCGGCGCGCAAAGAAGTCCAGGTCCGGCCAGGCACGAGGGGGGACCTCCCCGCGTTCTACCGCCTGATGCAGGCCACCGGGGAGCGAGACGGCTTCCCCATCCACACCGAGGCCTACTACGAGGCCGCCTACCACCTCTTCGTCCCGGCAGGGTGGGGCCGCCTCTTCCTGGCCTGGGGGCCGGAGGGGCTCCTGGGGGGCCTCATGGCCTTCGCTTTCGGGGGCAAGGCGTGGTACATGTACGGTGCCTCGGCCGATGCTGGCCGCCACCGCATGCCGAACCACCTCCTCCAGTGGGAAGCCATGCTGTGGGCCCGCGAGCAGGGCTGCCACACCTATGACCTCTGGGGCATTCCCGACGAGGTGGGGCAGAACCCCGAGGCCTTTGAGCGCACGGTGGCCGACCGGAGGGGCGGCCTCTGGGGCGTCTACCGCTTCAAACAGGGGTTCGGGGGCGAGGTGGTCCGCTACGTGGGCGCGTACGAGCGGGTCTTCTTCCCCCCTGGCCACTGGCTGGCGGAGGTGGGGTGGCCATGGCTGCGGGGGCTGCGGACCCGCGGTGCGGCGGGACAGGCTCAAGCCTGAGGTTCCATGGGGAGCCACCCCCATCCTGGAGGAACGCATGCCCGAGGTCACCTTCGTGGAAGAAACGGGGGCCGGCGAACGGCTCCACCGGCGCACAGTGGCGGCAGGGGCTTCCCTGTGGGCCATCGGCGTGGAACTGGGGCTCCTCACGCAGAGCGCCTGCGGCGGCCGTGGGATCTGCGGCAAGTGCCGTGTGCGGGTTGCCGGCGACGCGCCTCCCCCCACCGATGCGGACCGCCGCCTCTTCCGCCCGGGAGACCTGGAGGCGGGCTGGCGGCTGGCCTGCCGCCTCCAGGTGGAGCGGGACCTGACGGTCCACGTCCCCCGGGCGGAGGAAGGCCTCCAGGTCATGGTGGAGGGCCGCCGTCGGCCCGTCCCGGTGGAGCCCCTCACCCGCAAAGTCCTCCTCGCCCTGCCGCGCCCCAGCCTCTCCGACCAGCGGTCCGACTGGGCGCGCCTGGAGGCGGCCCTGGCCGCCATGGGGCACCCGGCCGACAGCGGCTCCCTACCCCTTTGGCGAGACCTCCCGAAGGTGCTGCGGCAGCACGACTTCCTGGTCACCGTGGCCCTGCACGGCCGCCGCATCCTGGACGTGCAGGGGGGCGATACGACCGGCTCCTGCTACGGCCTGGCTTTTGACCTCGGCACGACCACTGTGGTAGGCATCCTCGTGGACCTGAACACAGGTCGCCAGATGGGCGTGGCCGCGGCCCTGAACGGCCAGGCTGTCTACGGCTCCGACGTCCTCTCCCGCCTGACCTTCGCCCAGTCGGACCCCCAGGGAGTGCGGAAACTGCGGGCGCGGATCCTGGAGACGGTCAACGGCCTGGTGGACGAGGTGCTGGCCCAGGCCGGCGTAGCCCGGGAGGACGTCTACGCCATGTCAGTGGTGGGGAACACCATCATGGAGCACCTCTTCCTGGGGCTGGACCCCGGGGGGATTGCCGTGAGCCCCTTCGTCCCGGTCCTCAGCCACATGGTGGAGGTCCCGGCAGCGGAGGTGGGGGTGCGCATCCACCCGCGGGCCGTGGTGACGGTCTTCCCCGTGGTAGGGGGCTACGTGGGGGGCGACACGGTAGGGGTCATCCTGGCGACGGAACTCCACCGGGACCCCCGCCTCCGCCTGGCCATAGACATCGGGACGAACGGCGAGATCGTCCTGGGGTCCCGGAAGCGGCTCCTGGCGTGCGCCGCGGCCGCGGGCCCGGCCTTTGAAGGGGCGCAGATCTCCTGCGGGATGCGCGCCGCGAAGGGAGCCATTGACCAGGTGGTCCTCGGGGAGGACCTGCACCTGCGGGTCCTGGGCGGAGGCGTGCCCCAGGGCATCTGCGGCTCGGGCCTCCTGGACGCCGTGGCGGAGTTGGTGCGGGTGGGCCTGGTGGACGCGCGGGGGCGGCTCCTCCTCCCGGAGGAAGCACCGAACCCTGTGCCAAGGGCGGTGGCGGAACGGGTCCACGAAACGGAAGCGGGCCGCGCCTTCCTGCTGGACGGCCCGAGGCCGGAACGCCCCCGCCCTCTCTACCTGACCCAGCAGGACATCCGTCAACTGCAACTGGCCAAGGGGGCCATCTGCGCCGGCGTGCGCATCCTGGAGCGGGAACTGGGCGTGGAGCACGAGGAGGTGACGGAGGTGCTTCTGGCTGGGGCCTTCGGCTCATACCTGAACCCGAGAAGTGCCCTTGCCGTGGGCCTCATTCCGCCGACGCCCCTGGAGCGGGTCCTCGCCGTGGGGAACGCCGCGGTGGAGGGGGCGCGCCTCGCGCTCCTTTCGGCCCGGGAGCGTCGCACGGCCCATGCCCTGCCGCGGGCGGTGGAGTACGTGGAACTCTCCTCCCGGCCCGACTTCTCCGAAGAGTTTCTCAAGGCACTGGCGTTTTCGGAGCCCCGACGCCAGTGAGGCGCGGGGACCCGAACCTCCGTTCCAGCCATTCCACCCCGAAGCGGCAGAGCGACGCGGCGTCCAAGAGGTACGAGGGGGCAGCCCCCACCTTCCCCCTGCGCCCCTGGCCCGTGGCGAGGAAGTCCTGCACGATGGCTTCAAAGTAGTCCCCACCCTGCCAGTCCACCACGCCCCGTCCGGTATCGTATTCCTCCACCTCCACCCAGACGCGCTGCCCGTTCTGCAGGAGGGGGACCTTGTACCGCACCATCCGCTTGTGGGGGACGGCCGCCAGGTGCTCCGCGTAGTGGAGCAGCGTGACCGCGCTCAAGGGGCTGCCCAGGAGGAGGACCTGGCCCTCGGCCTCGCAGAGTTTGGCCAAGGGCGAGCCAGGACCGTAGCCGAACTGGAGGGGGTGGTCCGCCGTGAGCCACTGAGCCTTGGCCCCCACGGCCGCCACGGAGGCGCCGGGGTTCCCGCTGCGGCAGGCCCCGGGCCGGGTGCGCAGGTACTCCGTGAGGATGCTCCACTTGCGGTGGGCGCGGGAGGTCGCGGGGTCAAAGGGAGGACATTCCGCCAGGTATGCCGCCTGACGCTCTGGGGGCCATTGGTAGAAGTCCTCTATGTCCTCCTCCCAGCCCACATACATCATGAGCGTTCCCGCGGGCCCCAGGACCTCCAAGAGGGCATCCAGCACTACGTCCGGCCCGCCCACCACCCAGCCGATGGCACGCACCGAGGCATGGAGCATGACCACCTGGCCTGACTCTACACCCAGGTCCCTGAGGTCCCGCACGAGTTGGCTCTTGGTGACGAGGGGCAAGTCCGAACCCATAGTCCATCCCGAGGGTCACCCCTCTTGGTGCAGACGGCCAGCGCGGGGGCTGGGCCGGCCTCCTCCCCGCCGGGGCGCGTAGGGCTCCACGTTCAGTTCCACGATGCGGCAGAGGCGCGTGTCCTCCAGCCGCCGCCGGAGGCGCTCGTCCAGGTCCTCCAGCGGCGTGCTCGTCGTGATGACCGTGGGCAGACGGGCGTGGTAGCGGCGGTTGAAGAGTTGGTTCAGTTTCTCCCGCGCCCAGGGGGTGGCGCTCTCCGTCCCCAGGTCGTCCAGCACCAGGAAGGGAGCGTTGCGGATCTCGTCAAACCGCTTGTCGTACCGCGCCGGGTTGGCCGGGTGGAAGGTGGCCCGCAGGTGGTCCAGCAGGTCCGGCACCATGATGAAGAGGACCAGGTGCCCGGCCTGGGCCAGGTGGTTGGCGATGGCTGCGGCGAGGTGGGTCTTGCCGGTGCCGTAAGGGCCGCGGAGGAGGAGCCACCCTTGGGGGTTCTCGGCGTAGGCCCGCGCCGCGTCGTAGGCCGCCTGGAGGGTCTCCCGCTGCCGCGCCGGGAGGTTGGGCCGGCGCACCTCAAAGGTGGCAAAGGTCAAGTCCCCCACCAGGTGCAGCGTAGAAAGTTCCGACCGATGGGCGTCAAAGGGCTGGCGGTAGTCCGGGGCGCGGATGATGAGGTGCGTCGTCAGGTCCGAATCCACCAGGCGGGAGCGGATGCGCGGGTCCAGGTCCGTGATGGGCTGATTGGTGGTGAAGACGGTCGGCAACCGGGCGTTGTAGCGGTAGTTGATCAGTTGGTAGAGTTTCTCCTGGGCCCACGGGGAGGGGCTCTGGGTGCCCAGGTCGTCCAGGATGAGGATAGGGACGGTGCGGACCGCCTCAAACCGCTCGTCAAAACGGACTTCGCTCCCCGGCGCGTAGGCCGCCCGCAGGTGGTCCAGCAGGTCCGGCACGACGACGAAGAGGACCGTCCGTCTCTGGCGGATGCAGTGGTTGGCGATGGCCGCGGCCAGGTGCGTCTTGCCGCAGCCGTAGGGGCCCTCCAGGAGGAGCCACCCCTCGGGGCGCTCGGCGAAGGTGCGGGCCATGCGGTAGGCGACCTCCAGGCTCCTCTGCTGCTCGGGAAGGAGGTGTCCCCGGCCTTCCACGTGGAAGGTCTCAAAGGTCATGTGGGAAAGGAGGCGCAGGTCGCTGGCCTCCTGCAACTGCTGCAGGCGCTGGGCCTCCAGTTCCGCCTGGCGGCAGCGGCAGGGGAAGAGTTTCCCGAAGTCCGGGTGCCCCACGGGGAGGTCGCGGCGCACGTACCCCAGTCCGCGGCAGAGGGGGCAGGTCTCCTGGGCAGGCCCGGCGGGCGGGACCTCCGCCCGGGCGTTCCGCCCCTCTGCGCCTTCCGGCTCTTCTCCCTTCGGCCATTCCCGCAGGACCTCGCCGACCTTCTTCATCCTTCGCTTTTCTCCCCTTCGTCCTTGCCCTCGCGGGCCCAACGCTCCAAGATGGCGCGTACGTAACTCCAGCGCCGCACGTTGCGGCGCACCGCCAGGAGGAAGGCTTCCTCGATCCAGGTCCAGGGGTAGGTCTCCTCGGCTTCCTGGAGTTCGTCCACCAGGAGGGGGGGCACCAGGCCGATGTTCTGCTCGTAGAGGGCGAAGATGCGACCCGGCTCTGGCGTCCACGCGGCGGTGGGGAGGCTCGGCACCTCCAGATGGAGGCGGCCGGCCTGGACCTCCCGTGCCCATTGTCGCCCCTTCTCGGAGTTCAGGACGTAGCAGTCCACCTCCTGGTCGCCGGCCCGTCCGATGAGGCGCAGGAGGGTGCCCCGGGCCACCGCCCGCTCCAAGCCGGCCCAGAGGGCTGCCTTCCCCGACTCCACCTCGCTTTCCAGGGCCTGGAGCACCAGGGGGTCCTCCTCCAACTCCGCCCGGGTGAAGAAGCGGGGTTCGCCCTTCTTGCGGTTCAGGGCCCAGAAGGCGAAGAGGGTCACCTTCAGTTCGGCCAGGTCGTCCACCGCGGGCAGGACCTCGCGGAAGAATTGCTCCGGCAGGAGGACGATGGGGACCTTGCCCCCCACAAAGCCGCGAAAGGTGGCCATCTCCGTCCCGTCACGCGTAGGCGTCCAGCGGCTGCCGTTCCAGCGCGGCGTCGGCGAAGCGGGTGTGCTTCTCGTCAAAGTACAGGTGCACCTTCCCCGTCGGGCCGTTGCGGTGTTTGGCCACGATGATCTCGGCGATGTGGGGCATGGGCGTGGCTTCGTTGTACTTTTCGTCCCGGTAGATGAACATCACCACGTCGGCGTCCTGCTCCAGCGCGCCGCTCTCCCGCAGGTCGGAGAGGATGGGGCGCTTGTCGCTCCGTTGCTCCACCGCCCGCGAGAGTTGGGAGACGGCGATGAGGGGCACGTGGAGGTCCCGGGCCAGTTCCTTGAGGGAACGGGAGATGTAGGAGATCTCCTGGACGCGGTTCTCAGCCCGCCCTTCGTACCGCATCAACTGGAGGTAGTCCACCACCACCAGGTCCAGTTCCTGGTCCGAGCGCAGCCGCCGCGCCTTGGTGCGCATCTCCGAGACGGAGATGCCGGGTGTATCATCTATGAAGATGGGGACCTCGGAAAGGACGGCCGCGGCCTGGACGAACCGCTCCCAGTCCTCGTCGTCCAACTGTCCGGTGCGCAGGCGCTGGGCCTCAATGCCGGTCTGGGCGGCGATCATGCGGCCCACCAGTTGCTCGCTGGACATCTCCAGGCTGAAGATGGCCACCCCTTTGGCGCCGGGCCGGAGGGCGGCGTTCTGGGCGATGGCCAGGGCGAGGCTTGTCTTGCCCAACCCGGGCCGGGCGGCGATGATGATGAGGTCCGAGCGCTGCAGGCCCCCGCCCAGCAGGCGGTCCAGGTCCACGAAGCCGGTGGGCGTGCCGATGGTCTGGACCTTCTGCTGGTAGAGTTCGTCAATGCGCTGGGCATATTCCCGCACGATCTGGCGGATAGGGGTCAGTTCCCGCCGGATGCGCCGTTCGGAGACGCTGAAGATGAGGTCCTCGGCGGTATCCACCACCTGGTTCACATCTTGGCTCTCGTCGTAGGCCATGCGGGCGATCTTGCCCGCGGCGTCAATGAGGTTGCGCAGGATGGCCGTGCGCTCCACGATGCGCCCGTAGTACTCCACGTGGATGGAGGTGGGCACGGCGTTGATGAGGGAGGTGATGTAGGCTGGCCCTCCCACTTCCTCCAGTTGGCCGCGGCGCTCCAGTTCGTCGCAGACGGTCACGAAGTCCGGCGGCTCCCGGCGCTCGTGCAGGTCCAGGATGACCTGGTAGATCCAATTGTGCTTCTGGAGGTAGAAGTCCTCGGGCTTCAGGAAGGCCGCGACCTCAATGACCGCGTCGGGGTCAATGAGGAGCGAGCCGAGGACGGCTTGCTCAGCCTCCAGGTTGTGGGGCTTCATCCGCTCCACATCTTGCGGGCGTTCTGTGCTCATGGGCACACACCTGAACAATCTGCTGGCCCCCCCTCAGGGCCGATGGGGACGTGCGAGGGGCAGGGATGGGGGCAAGTCACTCGTCCTGGTCGTCCAGGAAGTCCAGGTCCAGGTCCTCGATGAAATCGCGGTAGGCTTCCAGGTCTTCCAGGTCTTCTTCTTCCTCGTCCTCGCCCACGGGGGCCAGGCTCTCATCCACGACCTCCGGTTCCGGGGTGATGCCGGCCTGGTCCATCACGTGCTCCGCCACATAGATGGGGACCTTGGCCCGCACGGCCAGCGCAATGGCATCGCTGGGGCGCGAGTCCACCTCCAGACGGCGGCCGTTGACGTCCAGCATGATGAGGGCGTAGAAGGTATCGCTGCGCAGGTCGTTGACGACGATGTACACAATGCGCGCTCCCAAGCGCTCAATGGTGGCACGGAGCAGGTCATGGGTCAAGGGGCGGCTGACCTCCACCCCCTGCATGCCGATGGCGATGGCGTCGGCCTCTGCCGGGCCGATCCAGATGGGCAGGTAGCGGTCGGCCGCCTTTTCCTTGAGGACTACGAGCCGGTGGCTGGACATCAGGCTG
>FWWL01008053.1_pt1 | contig 10476 bp, 8 predicted proteins | sample 2228331 | NCBI WGS metagenome assembly FWWL01 (sample SAMEA103939775, study PRJEB20133) | metagenome
CCCGATGCTTGCGCACTCCAAGCGCGCCCCGCCCGCCGCACTTGCCCAAGCCCAAAACGACCACGATCAACCGCAAGGGTTCTCGTTATTAACGAAGGACGACCGAGGGCAGGTTAAAAGCGCCCGCGTTGCGTAGGCGCCGCAAATGATGGGTGTCTTTTAGGGGGGCGAAAGCGCGCCGCCCCGTGCTTCGATTAGGCGCTGTTGCGGCCTGGATCGGGGTAGAAAACAGAGCGACGCTGTGACAGGAGCGCGGGGAGAGGTCCTGCGCGGTCTATAACAAACGCGAACCGCACGGAGCGAGGCTGTACCGTCTTTTGCGAGGCATTTGGCTATATTCTGACTTAGAATCGAGGAAGCATAAGCGTCAAAACACTTTGCAGCTTTGAAGCACTTATGCTCACCGATGCTTTTCGTGCACGCCGTGCGATCGAATCTTTCGACAATGACACGGCTGCAATGAATATAGGATCCTCTGTCAACATCGCTTCACGGGAATTCGGTGAAATGGCTGGACCGATGAGGCAGCGGCGCAGGCTGGGATGAGCGGGTGTTAAGGTTGGGTTTCAAGGCCGGCACGCGTGCTCGCGAGAAACGTGGCGGTGATGGGCATTGAAATTCCGGCTCCGGGGTCCTATTCCGCGTTAACGGTTCTAGCGGTCAAGCGCACGCGTTCACACCGAAGCGTGGCAAAAGGCGACAAGCTAAGGCGCAAAGCGCCGATGCAAAGCGCCGAGACACATCGCCGATCCAAGAGGCGCTCCAGACTCCTTGGCGGTAAAATCTCTTTTGTTCTTGCGCCGCGGCTTGACCATCGCGCGGTCATGCAAGACTGCCGTGCCATATGGCCGCAACAAGCGTGATCAACGTCAACGCTAAGCGAAGCGCGTGCGGCACGGTCGTTTCGCTCAGAGGCTTGGAAAACGCGCGGCCCGCATCAGCGTGATCCCTCGGCCGGGCCGGGGCCCGGGCGCACCGAACGCCGCACGCACCGCCGCCTCTGAACGCAGCCTTGGTTGGGTTGACTTTTTTGTCTGGTGCTTGGACAGGGTAGCGGTTGCGCACATCGTTTGTGACGTGCAACCGAACCAACCGAGACGAAACCAAAACAACCCGTGCGGGGATCGTCGATGAACAAAGTCAAAAGCGCCAAAGGCGGCTGGTCTGAAACCGTCAAGACGGTCTTTTGGGCACTGGTCATCGCAGGGGTGTTCCGAACGCTTTTCTTTCAGCCGTTCTGGATCCCCTCCGGGTCGATGAAAGAAACGCTGCTCATTGGTGATTTTCTTTTCGTCAACAAAATGGCCTATGGGTATTCGCGATGGTCCTGTCCTTGGGGTTTGTGTCCGATTTCGGGTCGGATCTTTGGCCGGCTACCTGAGCGCGGCGATATCGTGGTGTTCCGTCATCCGGTCACGGGGGCGGATTTTATCAAGCGCGTGATCGGCCTACCCGGAGACCGTGTGCAGATGCGCAATGGCCTTTTGTTCATCAACGATGAGCCCGCTCGCCAGGAGCCCGCAGGCGTGTTCGCCGAGACTTTTGAGCCGCAAGGTTCGGGGCGGCAATATCCGCGTTGTCGGAACGCTCCGGTTGGGCTGGGCGGGCTTTGCCTCAAAGACCGCTACATCGAAACCTTGCCGGAAGGGCGACAGCACATCATTCTCGACATTGAAGACGGTGGATTTCTTGACAACACGCCGGTTTTCGTTGTGCCTGAGGGACATGTTTTTGTCCTCGGCGACAACCGCGACAATTCTGTCGACAGCCGCGTGCCGCAAGCGGCAGGCGGGGTTGGCATGGTTCCGCTCGATCATCTCATCGGTCGGGCCAACATGGTTATCTTTTCTTCAGCTGGACCGTCGATGCTGGCGTTTTGGACCTGGCGTCGCGACCGATTTTTTCACAGGCTGCAATAACATCGACTGAAAACCCGTAGAGACGAGCATGGGCACGCGAAATCGAGAGCTCAGCCTTTTGGCCGAGCGTCTTGGGTATCAGTTTCGTGACCTGGCACTTCTCGAGGAAGCACTCGTGCACCCGTCTGTGGCCACACCTGCGCGGGCTTCGAACCAAAGGCTTGAATTTTTAGGCGATCGGGTGCTTGCGCTTGTTATCGCGGATGCGCTGGTGCGGGAGGATGCCTTTGCGCAAGAAGGGCTTCTTGCTCCCCGGCTCAATGCGCTTGTTCGCCGCGAAACCTGTGCCGAAGTTGCCAAGAGCTTGGGGCTTGGGGGGTATCTACAGCTTGGTCGCTCTGAAGTGCGCACAGGCGGCCGGAACAACCCGACCACTTTGGCAGACGCGATGGAAGCGGTTTTGGCCGCGGTGTATCTCGACGGTGGGCTTGAGGCTGCGCGCGCGGTGATTTTGCGGCATTGGGCACCCTATCTTGCCCGCGCGGCCCACGTGTCGCGTGATCCCAAGACGCTTTTGCAGGAGCGCGTCCAAAGCACGGGTGCCCCGCCCCCGAGTTACGTCGAAATTGCGCGCGAAGGCCCCCCTCATGCCCCTTCTTTTACCGTTGAGGTCCGCCTGCCCGACGGACAGTTCGCCCGCGGCACCGGTCCCTCCAAACGGGCTGCCGAACAAGCGGCGGCACGCGCTATGCTCGCGCTCATCGGCCATGCGTGACAGAGCCATGCGGCGTGCACCGATTGAACACGCGCAAAGGTTCAGAAAAGCGCGTTGGAGAGGGGGCTAACCGTTTTCCAAAAGAAGGGGCTTTGCCGCTCGGCGGGTGTTGAGCCGGCTTTTGCGCTCGTCAACGCCCGCTTTGACCCCTGGCCGCCTTCAGCATAAAAAACCTGGTCCCATCATGCGCGGGCGGGAGACTCTTTCCACCGCCTTTGCCTTTGGCCTTAGGCTGGCAAGCGCACACAAATTGAGGTACATGACTGTGAGCAGTCGACAAGGCGATGCCCTCTTTCATGTGACCGAGTCCATGGCCACCACAGAACCCAAAGGCGGACCAACGGCGCAAGGCAGAGCATCCTTCGCATCAAGCCAAAGGGAAACACAGGCCGAGCATTCGGTTCGCACGTCCATGCGCGGAACGCTGACCTATACGGCATGGGTTATGCGGGCCACGGATTTTGTTGTGCACAGCGGGGCAAATGCAGGCGACCCTCTTCCCGATCCGGAAACGAGTGTCACGGGCGATCTTTATCGGCTTGATAGGAAAGCGCGCCCGGCGAGGCTCGTGCTTTCGTTGGAAGTTCCGGCTCAAGGGCAGATTGCGGATGGTTCAGAAATTGGCAAGCCCGGGCAGCGCCTTATGGCAGCGGGACGGCTCACCTTCATGGCCCCGGATGGCGACTGCATCGAGGTGTTGGTGCTTGTGCTTTCCGAGGCCGAAGGTCAGGGCTTTGCACGGGCGCGTTTTGCATTACCCTTAGCGCCGTTGCGCGCAGGGGTTTCTTACTCGCTGATCGCGGTCGAGAAAGGCGTCGTGGGCTTGCGCTTGGCGAATGCTTTGGCCGGGGCTTTCGCCAGCGGGACCCGGATTTTGACAGCCGACGGCAAGCTTGTTCCGGTTGAGACGCTGCGTCCGGGTGACTTGATCCTCACGCGGGAGCATGGCGCGCAACCGTTGCGCTGGCGTGGCAGTGTGCGGCTTAAGGCGGATGGCCCTTTCGCTCCGGTGGTGATCAACCCAGGCGTGATGGGCAACCCAAGGCCTTTGGTGGTAAGCCCCCACCACCGGCTTTTCCTCTATGCGCGCGAGGCGCGGGCTTTGGCGGGAGCTGCTGACCTGATGGTGCAAGCGCGCCATCTTGTCGATGGGGAGCGGATTCTGCGCCGTCCAGGAGGTTTTATTGTTTACCACGGTCTCGTCTTTGACGCGCACGAGGTTATCTACGCCGAAGGCGTGCCCTGCGAGAGCTTGCAAGTCTGCCCGGAGACGCTGACGCGTCTGCCTGCAGAGCTTGCCGATGCGGTGATCGAGGCTTTTCCAGGACTTGCTCAGCGTCTGCATCCGGGAACTGAGATCGATGCGGCGCTTGTCTCGCGCCTTGAGCTTTTCGGACGCTGATCATGGCTGCGGCGACGACCCCCGCTTGTCCTTGCGGCAACTGATTTCTCACCGCCCTCAGCACAGGTGGTCAAGCGCGCGCTTGCGGTTGCGACAACTTCAGGCGCGCGGGTGCGGCTTGTGTCTGTTTGCCCCACAAGGCCACCCAATCGGTTTGCGCATGCGGAGGCGAACAAAAACATCCCGTCCGAACAAACCCGTGGAAAGCGCGGGCTCCTCGGGTCGCTTGCCCTTCGAAATCGGGGTCTCACGGAAGAAATGGAAAAAGCGCGGCTTGCAGCACTGGCCGCAAAGTCGGAAGGCATGCTTGAAACGGCGCTGGTCTCAGGAGTACCGGCCGAGGCCATCGCAGCCGAGGCTTTGGTGCACAAGGCATGATTATTCTGGCCGGCCTGCACCGAAAACGCGTTGTGTTCGATGTGCTCAGGTTGACGACAATGGAAAGCATCGTGCTTGCCGCGCCGGCCGCTGTCTTGGTGGCACACCGCCCGGTGCGCCCCTAGAGCCGGGTTTTAGCGCTCACGGACTTCGGCCCAGCGTCTGCCCGCGCGCTGACGCTTGCCCGCGCACTTGCCCCTTCGCCCGCTTTTATGCCTTGCATGCGCTCGAGCTTTCCCTGCTGTAGACGATACCGCCTGGGGCCGAGGATGACGCGCGTACCCAGGCGACGCTGATGCGACAGGCATTTCTGGCCAATCCAGAGCTGCCACCGCTTGCCGAGCCTCCCGAGATGGTCACGGGCAAATTGCATGATGTGCTCGCCGACCGGCTGCGTGAGCTTGAGCCAGATCTCTTGTGCATCGGCACCCATTCAGGATCAGAGCCTGATATGCTGGGCCATTATGCGCGCGATTTGATGCGGGCGCCGCCCCTGCAAGGAGTGCAAGACGCAAGGGCGCCTCAGACAGGGGGCCATTATGCGCGCGATTTGATGCGGGCGCCGCCCACCGACTTGCTGATTTCGAAGCCTCCGCCAGCCGAGGCAGGCCCAGGGCCTTTGACCAAATAACCACGGAACGCCTTTTGCAAGGCGCGTTCGGAACCGCTTTTGCCCGAAGCGGTGGCATCACCCGTTGTCCTCATCCCGGCAAAAACCCAGCGCGCGCCCCGTCGAATGCGATACCGGCGGGTGGCATTACCTGGCGCGGCGGGCCAGAGGACCCGAGCGACACACCTCACGGAGAAGCAAAAGGGCGCATTGATCCGCCTTGAACCGAAAAAGACGGTCCCCCTCGCACCAGATCACGCGCGCCAAGCCTTTGCGTCCGATGCGCCGCCGCAAACGCAGGCGCCAGAGCGGCCACCCCAAAACTTCCCGCCTAAAAAACCTTGCGCTGAGCGTTTATGCGCGTGTCGCCTCGGCACGCTCTGGCCTTGGCCCGCGTCACTTGCCTCTTGCTCCTTGGTCGGTTCCGAGATCCTTGGCAAAGGCGAGCACCGATTCTTGCCTGCGCCGTCAACCCCTGGCTCAGCCTTCGGTCAAAAACCGTTCAGCTAAAGCCAGAGTGCCGTCGGTATATCGGGCAAGTCCGGCCTCTTGAGCGGTTGGCGTTTCGGTATGATGCGCGATCCAGGCCGTAAGCATCATGCGACGGAGCATGACAAAAGCTGGGATCATTGCAACATCCGCCTTCGCAAGCGGCGCGACTGTGCGGTATCCGTCAACCCAAGCGTCGGCAAGCACGGGAAGGGAGGGGTCGGTTTCGATAAAGCTTACGGCGGCGGCGAAGTCGTAAACAAACCAGCCAAAGCCGCAATCATCGAAATCGATCACCGCGATGCGGCCGTCCTCTACAAGAAGGTTGGCCAGGCGCAAATCAGCATGAATGAGGCCAAAGCGCTCTGGCGCTGTGCCATAAGCGGCAAGCTTTTCCTGAAGCCGTGCCACCGCGCGGGCAAGCAAACGGACACCCTCAGGCGTAAGCCCCAAGGCCTCGCGCCAATCTCCCCAATGTGCGCGCGGGCCAAGGGTGGTTTCAGCATCCCATCGTTTGCGCACAAAGCCCTCCGGCCGCTGCCACCGCCGCGCATGCGCATGCAAGTTGGCACTAATTGCCCCAAGCTTTCGAAAGGCCTCGACCAAATTTTCGTTTGGGCTTGGTTCAACGCCGGACAGGAAGCTGAAGGCGGCCACATGCCGGATCTCCCCCCCGTGGACAAAGGATGCAAGCCTTTCGCCTGTGTTTGTTGGTAACGGTTCGGGTGCTGTAACCACCTGTTCTGCGCGCAGCGCCTCGATCCATGACAGCTCCGAAAGAATTTCCTCGCGTGTGTGATAGCCAGGCCGATAGACGCGCAAAATCACCGGCTCCTGTCGCCGCGGGTCATCAGCGCGGAAGGTTGCGTTTTCCGAAATCGTCAGAAGCGCGATCGTGGTGTCTGGCGAAAGCCCCCAAACCGGGGCAAGCTGCCTAACCCCTTCGGCCAGACTGTCCAAGAAATTTTGATCGTAAAGCATCGTCCTTTCGGTTTCGTGGGCAAGATGTGGGTTGGTTCTCTTGCGTGCTGAATGGGCGTTCTCTCGTCGCCACGCGCAGGGAAAGCTTTCGACCAAGCGCCCCTTCATATCGAAGAAGCGACATGGTGCCTGAAAGGCGTTGCGCCTGAGGCTCCGCGTGTGCGGGTGCGCGCTTGCGTTGGCTCATCGCGGCATAAAACGCAAGGGCCAAAGGTGGCTTACCCCGCGGCGCGAAAGTGTTTTTGGACAATTCGTAAAAGCGCCTGCTGCAAGCGCGCGGTGCGCGCGCGCGTCAGCATCGCGGCATAGACGGGCTGCGTCAGCGTTGGCGCATCGACCACTGGCCGGGCAAGCCCTTCGGCCGAAAGCCGGGCCGCGGTGGCAGCGGTGACATAGCCGCTGCCGTGGAGCGCCACGATCAAGGCGGCAACTGCGGTATCCTGACCGCTTGCCACCGGTGCGTAACCAAGATGCGGCAGCGCCAGCGCATGCGCGCTTGCAAAAGCCGGCGCATAATTGCCAAGCACATAGCGGTCGAGCGCAACCTCCGCGAGCCGCTCGGCATGGGTCGAAACCATGACATGCGTAACCGTTCCAAGCGACACGAAAAAAAGCTCGGGATCCGGTTTTGGGGTATAAAGCACGGCAAAGTCGAGCGCGCCCGAAGCCAAATCAGCGCACATCTGGGTCGAATAATCGAGCTCAAGGTAAAATGCCGCTTCGGGCAGCGCCTGCCGAAAGGCCGTGAGCCAATCCCCAACCCGCCCCTCGGCCACGTCATGTTGAATGCCAACCCGAACGGTCAGAGCCTTGGCGCCTGACCCTTGCGCAGCACGGCGCGCCTCTTCCCAACCCCGCAAGAGCGCCCGGGCGTGGGGTTCAAACCTGAGCCCCTCGGTCGTCAGGGCTGCGCCACGCCGGCTCCGTTGAAAGAGCCGCACCCCAAGCAGCGTCTCCAGAGCTTTGAGCCGTGCTGAAACGGTCGATTGCGTCACCCCGAGCCGCTCGGCCGTGCGGTGAAAGCTTGCCGTCGTGCAGAGATCGAGAAAGGTTTCCAAAAGCTCGCGCTGCACACTGGCCCCACGGTCAGCCGATGATCGATTTTGTCGATCAATATCTCGAAGATTGGTCAATTGAAAGAGCAATCCTTGTCGTGAAACATCTTCCACGACGATCGGGAGGCGACTCATGGCGGAGTTTCCGACACAGGCGCGGGTTGTGATCATCGGTGGCGGGGCGGTGGGGGTTTCGTGCCTTTACCATCTTGCCCGCGCCGGTTGGCGCGATGCGCTTTTGCTTGAACGAAACGAGCTCACGGCGGGCTCCACCTGGCATGCAGCGGGCAATGTGCCCACCTTTTCGTCCTCGTGGTCGATTATGAACATGCAACGTTATTCGGCCGAGCTTTACCGCGGCCTTGGTGCGGCGGTCGATTACCCGATCAATTACCATGTGACGGGCTCGGTCCGGCTCGCCCATACCGACGAGCGGATGCGCGAATTTGCTCGCGTGGTTGGAATGGGGCGGTATCAAGGTATGGCGCTGGAGCTGATCGGTCCGGAAGAGCTAAAACGCCGCTACCCGTTCGTTGAGCTGCACGAGCTCAAAGGCGCGCTCTGGGACCCCTATGATGGGGATATCGATCCCGCGCAATTGACCCAGGCGCTTGCCAAGGGAGCGCGGATGCTCGGTGCGCGCATCGAACGGTTCTGCCCGGTCACTGGTTTGTCGCGCCGTGCTGACGAATGGATCGTGCACACGCCGAAAGGGGACGTCCGCGCCGAGATCATCGTCAATGCCGCGGGCTATTATGCGCAAAGGGTGGCGGCGATGTATGGGCGCCGTCTGCCCATGGCGGTGATGAGCCATCAATATCTCGTCTTCGACACAATCCCCGAACTTGAAGCCTGGAGCCGGACAGAGGGCCGGAAACTGCCGCTCCTGCGCGATGTCGACAGCTCCTACTACCTGCGGCAAGAGAAAATGGGGTTCAACCTTGGCCCCTACGAGAACCCATGCCAGGCGCATTGGGTCACACCTGATGATCCCATGCCCGATGATCTCAGTTTTCAGCTGTTTCCAGACGACCTTGACCGCATTGCCTGGTGGGTTGAAGACGCTGCCCGTCGCGTTCCCTTGCTCCAACACGCGTGTCTGCAAAAGGTGATCAACGGCCCAATCCCCTATACCCCCGACGGCAATCCATTGATTGGGCCGGTGCCTGGGGTTCGCAACGCCTTCGAAGCTTGCGTCTTTACCTTTGGGATTTGTCAGGCAGGGGGGGCCGGTAAGGTCTTGGCAGAATGGGTGACCGACGGCGCAACCGAATGGGATATGTGGTCATGCGACCCGCGGCGTTTCACCGGCTGGGAAGATCACGCCTATTGTGTGGCCAAGGCTAAAGAGGTTTACGGCCACGAATACGCCATCCACTTTCCCCATCATGTGTGGCCAGCTGGGCGCAACAAGCGTCTTTCAGCGGTGCACAACCGGCTTGCTGAGCTTGGCGCGCAATTTGGCCCCTTCAATGGCTGGGAGCGGCCGCTTTGGTTTGCCCGCCCAGGCGATGACACAAGCGAAGCCGCCCAACGCACCTTTCGCCGTGAAGGCCCTTGGTTTGGGGCCGAACGGGAAGAGGCGCTCGCAGTGCGCGATGCGGTTGGGGTTTTGGTTTTGCCGGGGTTCAGCCGCTTTCTCCTTTCTGGGCCGGGGGCGGCAGAGTGGCTCGACCGCCGCGTTGCCAGCCGCCTGCCGAGGCCCGGACGTGTGGGGCTTGCCTATTTCCCCGATGAGCGGGGGAGGATCGTTACCGAAATGACGATCCTGAACGAGGGGGATGATCGCTACACGCTGATCACTGCCGCGGTTGCCGAATTGCACGATTACGAATGGCTGGCGCAAGATCTTGCCCCGCGGCTTGCGCTTGCCGACGTCACCGAAGAGGCCGAAGCGCTAATTGTAGCCGGCCCAAAGGCGCGCGCGCTTTTGGCTCCTCTCGCTGAGGCTGATCTTTTCCGTCCATGGCTTACCCATCAGCCGGCACGGGTTGCCGGGCGGCCCTGCCGACTGGTGCGCGTGTCGTATGCCGGCGAACTTGGCTGGGAAATTCATGCCGCACCGAAGGATGTGCCGGAAATCTTTGCCGCCCTCCTTGCCGGTGGCGCGCGGCCTTTTGGTATGTTTGCGCTTGATTCGCTCAGGATCGAAAAAGGCTACCGCAGCTGGAAAGGAGATCTTTCCACCGACTACAGCCTCATTGAGGCGGGGCTTGAGCGCTTTATCGACTGGGCCAAACCCTTCCGGGGGCGCGCCGCGCTTTTGGCGCAAAAAGAACGCGGGCTGAAAAAGCGCTTTGTCACGCTCAAAATCGACAGCCCCGTCTTCGATGCGCCTTATATGTCAACGATCTGGCACGAAGACCAGGTCGTGGGCGAGACGACCTCAGGCAAATGGGGGCATCGGGTCGAAGCCTCGCTTGCGCTTGCAATGGTGCGGGCGGATTTGGCCACGCCTGGGCAAACGCTTGCCGTTGAAATTTTCGGCGAGCGGATGCCGGCGGTTGTGCTCCCCCCGGGCCCAGCATGGGACCCGGCCAACACCCGCCTTAGGGCCTAACACAAACGCACGTTGGCTCGAAAGGGTCAAATCATGGCGCAACCAGAAACTTACGCTGCAACGCCCACCGCCGAGCCTCACACCCAAGGGCGAGGCAAAACGATTACACTCCTTGACGGGGGGATTGGTCAACTTTTGGTCACGCGCTCGGGCAAACCACCAACGCCGCTTTGGTCAACCAAAGCCATGATGGACCACCCAAACCGATTGACCGAGATCCACGTCGAGTACTTCGCTGCGGGCGCACGCCTCGCCACCACCAACACCTACGCCATTCACCGCGACCGGCTTGCCCCCTTTGGCCTTGAAGACCGCTTTGAGGCGTTGATCGCGCAAGCCCTGGCCGAGGCAGAGGCCGCCCGCGCCC